>Ga0193735_1000761_pt1 | contig 10301 bp, 9 predicted proteins | sample U1m2metaG_FD_145080 | JGI IMG/M metagenome (GOLD analysis project Ga0193735, IMG submission 145080) | Soil microbial communities from a riparian zone of the East river system, Colorado, United States - U1m2 | ecosystem: Environmental > Terrestrial > Soil > Riparian zone | place: USA: East River... | reverse complement strand
GCGCGCTCAATCCTTTTTGGCAACTGATGAATACAATCAGAATCCCGAAACAGAACGCTTTCGACAGGCCCATGATGATGTCGCGATTACGCGTCCAGCGCACCATGTTCGCCATGTAATAAGTGCCGTTGATCTCGAGCATGAAGATCGCGATGAAATAGCCGGCAGCAATGCCGACGGCGATGCATTCGGCCACTAGCAGCGGCATTGATACCATCATGGCGAGCGCACGCGGCACGACCAGATAATCGGTTGGATAAACTGCGAGCGCTCGTAGCGCATCAATCTGCTCGGTCACTTTCATTGTGCCGATTTCCGCGGACATGGCCGCGCCGACGCGACCTGCTACCATCAATGCCGTGAGCACCGGACCAAGTTCGCGACAGATCGCAACCGATACCACCGCGCCGGTCGCCGATCCCATTCCAATTTTGTTAAATTGAAAGAAGGTTTGCGCTGCAAAGACCGCGCCGGTAAACCCGCCCGTGATCACGACGACCAGTTGTGAAAGCAAACCAATCTCAACGATTTGATTGAGAAATAATTTCCAGCGAAGTCTGTGCGTGAAAATAGAACGGAATGTGTCCGCTGCGAGCAACACGACCTCGCCCAGATATTGGAAGAACGCGAGAAAGGTTCCTCCGAGTGCGTTAAATAATCGAGCGATCATTAAGAAAGCGCACGACAATAGGCCGTCGTACCCTCTTAAAGCGTTAACAGCTCCGTTTTTGTTTTCGGCCGAAGTTTGGACGGGATGGTACCGATGAAACGTGGATTGAGGCCGAGTTTAAGGAAAATAGCGCGAATTTCACAGAGACTGATCATGGGTTCGTCGAGATCGAGATTGCTATCGACTTCATAGCGCAGGCCCGCGATCGCTTCGAGCTGGTGGTCCAGTTCCAATATTTTGTTCAAGGCGCAATCCAGCTGTATAAACTTCCGGTTCGATCATCTCTAGGAATTTACGAGCGCCTTGCAACGATGCAACGCTTTAACCGCTCACACGGAGCGACTGTTTGCGCGCCGCGCGAAGCTGCGATAAGAAGTGTCCATCTAACGAATGAGTCGTGCTGTTCCACTTCTGCTCGCAAGCAATCTTTTGTTCGGCACTTTGTTTCTCGTCGGCTGCGAAACCGTGCCCCAAGGAATTCAGCAGGCAAGAATCGAGATGGCGCAACGCATCGCTGTCGAACCGGCAGGGGATTATTTTATCGGCCGCCGTTATTATAAACCCGATTTCAAATTCTGGGGTTACGTGCGACGGCCGGGTCAGCCGTGGAGCGCAGCACAGTTGGTGATGTTAAACGAAAAGCAAAAGCTCGCACCGGACCGCGAGCAGCTTAGCTTCGGGAGCGACAATAATTACGAATACAAGCTTTACGGCAGCTTTAGCGGCGACAATGTTTACGAACCAGCCAGCAACAGTATTTATCCGGAGTTCGTCTTGAAAGGTTACGAATTAATTTCAACAAATCCGTCGCCGATTTTTAAGAGCCAATTTCGTGGCAAAGCCACAGCGGCGGACCTGCGTTACGTGGTCGAGAAGCCTGAGTAAAATTTGCTGTTGTCATTCCCAGCGAAGTCGAGGAATCTCTCACTGTTACTTCCGATCGACCATCTGATTTAAGTTGCAAGAGAGGTCTCGACCCTATTCGACGTGACATAAGCTCTGGGCGTGTTGTAAAGGTGGATCCTCTTGCCGAGGAATTCCTGCGCCATTTGGCGATCGAGAGAAATGCCTCGCCCCGCACACTCAAGGCGTATCGGAAGGCACTGGCGATGTTTCGCTCGGAAAACTCGATTCCGTGGAAGAAATGCACGACAAACGATTTCCGCGATCACCTTTTTACGATCATGAAGCGCGGGCAAGCGCGTTCTTACGTGCGATTGCAATTTTCCGCCCTGCGCACGTTCTATCATTTTTTGATGGAGCGAAAAAAATTACGGCGCGATCCCCTGCGCGAACTGCAATTGCCAAAAATCGAGAAAAAACTTCCACTCGTGCTCACGCGTCAGCAGGTTGAGGAGCTGCTTGCGGCACCAGCGCAGGTGGCGAAGAATCGAGCCGCGCCCGCTTGGATGCCGCTGCGCGATATCGCAATCATGGAACTCTTTTACAGCAGCGGGTTGCGTTTAAGCGAGCTGGCCGCTCTCGATGTTTCTCATTTCGATCCTTACACTGAATCGGTGCGTGTATTCGGCAAAGGCCGCAAGGAACGCATTTGTCCGGTCGGCTTTCCCGCGCTGGAAGCAATCTCGCGTTATCGCGCAACTGCCAACGTGCATTCGGGGCCGCTCTTCATAAACAAACTGCGTAAGCGAATGTCCACCCGCTCAATCTGGCTTGTCCTAAAACGTTATTTGCGGCACACGTCGATTCCGATCTCGATCAGCCCGCACAAACTTCGGCATAGTTTCGCGACACACATGCTCGATCGCGGCGCCGACCTGCGCAGCGTGCAAGCGTTGCTTGGGCATGCCAGTCTTTCGACCACGCAAATTTATACGCATGTGACGATCGAGCGGCTGAAGAAAGCCTACGCAGATGCGCATCCGCGGGCGTAGCGGGAGGGTTGAAGCGTATGGTGAGCCGCCCTAGCTAGAGCCGAGAATCAGCTCGCGCTTGCGGCCGCGCCATGCGGCTCAGCGACATGGAATGTTAGTTTTCCATCCGCGGCCGTGACCTCAACACGGTCGCCCGCTTTTACGTTGCCTCTGAGTAATTCTTCGGCGAGCGGGTCTTCGAGATAACGCTCGACCGCGCGTCGCATTGGTCGCGCACCGTAATTAGGATCGTACCCTTTCTCGATCACGAACTCGTGCGCCGCGGTATCGAGGGCGATGTCGATCTCTTTCATTTTGATGCGCGCCTTCACCTTTGCCACCTCCAGATCGACAATGCGCATCAGATGCGGTTTGTCGAGCGAGTGGAAGACAATGGTTTCGTCGAGGCGATTGAGAAATTCCGGTTTAAAGACGCGCTTGGTTTCTTCCATGATTTTGTCGCGCATCGATTCGTAATCGTGCCCCTCGCGTGGCGCGCCAAAACCCATTACCGTCTGTTTCTTGAGCAGCTCGGCCCCGACATTTGACGTCATGATAATGATCGTGTTCCGGAAATCGATTTTGCGGCCTAACGAGTCAGTGATTTTGCCTTCTTCGAGAATTTGTAAAAGCAAGTGCATCACATCCGGATGCGCTTTCTCGATCTCGTCAAACAGGACCACTGAATAAGGCCGTCGACGCACCGCTTCCGAAAGTTGTCCACCTTCCTCATAGCCGACATAGCCTGGCGGCGAGCCGATCAACCGCGATGCCGTGAATTTTTCCATGTATTCAGACATGTCGATCTGAATGAGCGCGTCGGCATCGCCAAACATGAACTCGGCCAGGGTGCGAGCGAGATAGGTTTTGCCGACGCCCGTCGGGCCGAGGAAGACAAATGAACCAATCGGTCGTTTTGGATCTTTCAAATCGGCGCGCGAACGGCGCAATGCTTTGCTGATGGCGATCACGGCTTCGTCCTGGCCGATGACCCGCTGCTTCAGCTCCGCTTCCATCAGTAATAATTTTTGGGTTTCCTCCTGTTCTATTCGTTGCAGAGGAACACCTGTGACTTTGGAGATGATGTGCATCATGTCGTCTGCCGTTACGACCACTTCTTTTTCTTCGCGCTCCTCGCGCCACTTGTTCAGAATGGTATCGAGCTTCTCTTTGGTTTGCTTCTCGCTATCACGAAGCGCGGCAGCTTTCTCAAAATCCTGCGCTTTGATTGCCGCCTCTTTTTCAAGGCGAATATTTTCAATTTCCTTCTCGATCTCCTTAACGTCAGGCGGACGAGTCATCGCGCTGATGCGCGCGCGCGCGCCGGCTTCATCCATGACGTCGATTGCTTTATCGGGCAGAAAGCGCCCCGTGATATAACGGTCGGAGAATCTGACCGCAGTCTCGAGCGCTTCGTCGGTGAGTTTCGCTTTGTGATGGGCCTCGTATTTCGGGCGCAAACCTTTCAGGATTTGAATCGCCTCATCGACCGTTGGCGCATCGACTTTCACCGTTTGGAAGCGGCGTTCGAGCGCGGCGTCTTTCTCGATGTACTTACGGTATTCGTTCATTGTCGTTGCACCGACGCATTGCAACTCCCCACGACTCAAAGCCGGTTTAATGATGTTCGAGGCGTCCATGGCGCCTTCGGCTGACCCGGCGCCGACGATCGTGTGCAGCTCATCGATAAACAGGATCACGTTTTTGGAGCGGCGGATTTCGTCCATTACCGCTTTGATACGTTCCTCGAATTGGCCGCGGTATTTTGTTCCCGCAACCATCAAGGCCAGATCGAGCGTCACCACTTTCTTGTCGCGCAACAGTTCAGGTACGTTGCCGTTTGCGATCTCTTGAGCCAGACCTTCGGCGATGGCCGTTTTGCCAACGCCCGCTTCCCCGATCAACACCGGATTGTTTTTCGTCCTCCGGCAAAGCACTTGAATGACGCGCTCAATCTCATTGCGGCGACCAATCACCGGATCGAGTTCATCTTTTTTTGCAAGATCGGTGAGATCGCGGCCAAATGCGCGGAGCGCGGGAGTCTTGATGTCTTTTTTTGTCGGCTCCCCGCTTTCCTGGTCTGATTCGGGCGGCGTGAAATTTGGATCGAGCTCTTTAAGAATTTCGTTGCGGGTGCGTTCGATATCCAGTTCAAGACTCTTGAGCACGCGCGCCGCGACGCCCTCTCCTTCCCGCAAAAGCCCGAGTAAAATGTGTTCCGTGCCGACGTAGGAATGGTTGAGGGCCTTGGCTTCCTTGCCTGCAAGCGCCAGCACTTTTTTGACACGCGGGGTATAAGGAACATTGCCGACCATCTTGGTTTCCGGGCCAGAGCCGACCTGTTTCTCCACCTCCATGCGCACGGTCTCGAGGTCGAGACCCATCTTTTGCAGAACGTTCACAGCCACCCCCTGCCCCAGTTTAATGAGTCCCAAAAGAAGGTGTTCGGTGCCGACGTAATTGTGATTAAAGCGGTCGGCCTCCTTGCGAGCAAGCGCCAGAACTTGTTGAGCGCGCGGCGTGAAATTATTCATTACTCGATGGCCCGGCAGTCGAGCCATTGCCCGATTCCCTCGCCATCTTACTAATATCAGGTTTGGGGAAGAGTTTCAAACGTTCCCGAATAATTTGGGCGCGCAAGTGATCACGCTCTTCCGCATTTAATTTCTGCTGAGAGCTTTTCTGTAAATGCGCTGGCTGTATGTCGATGAACAATTCGTCGATTGGCAGACGTCGATCTTCCGGAAATGCGCCCAGATCCACGCCAAGTTTGATGATGGACAATAAATTGAGCGCTTCCTTTGAAGCCATCGCGTGAGCATAGGTCAAGACGCCGTAGGCGCGGCCGATCTGGTCCCAAAGCGTATTTGATTTTTTCTGGAGCAAAACCTGGCGCGCATCGTGTTCTTTCTCAATGATCGTCTCAATCACTTTGCTCAGACGATTGATGATCTCGTCTTCCTTTTCCCCGAGGGTTGTCTGATTTGAAATCTGGAAAAGGTTGCCCATCGCCTCGGTCCCTTCGCCGTAAAGACCGCGGACGGCGAGACCGATTTTGCTCACAGCTTGAATGACCTGGTTAATGAGTTCACTCAGCACGAGGCCCGGCAAATGCAACATGGCAGACGCGCGCATGCCAGTGCCCACATTCGTAGGGCACGCGGTCAGGTATCCGAGGCGCGGATCGTAGGCAAATTCCAGCTTGCTCTCGAGTGCGCTGTCGATCTTGTCGACGAGCTTAAATGCCTGCTTCAGCTGCAAACCAGAGCGAATTGATTGCATGCGCAAATGATCCTCCTCGTTGATCATGATACTGAGTGTTTGCCGCCGATTCATCACCACCGCGCTGCCAACGCCCTTGGCAGCGTGCTCCCGGCTGATCAGATGGCGCTCGACAAGGACTTGCCGCTCGAGCGCGGAAAGTTCCTGTAGACTTTCGGAAAATGAATCTTGCATCTCGGCCAGCTCTTCCACGCGCGGTCTGATCAGATCGAGGATAGATGTACGTTCCGCTTTCTTGGCCCAACCGGGAAAAGCGCGGTCGCGCAAATTGCGCGCGAGCCGCACCCGACTGCTGACGACGATTTGGTGATGAGGCCCCTCACCGCGGAGCCATTCTCCAGCAGTGGCCATGACGTTGGAAAATTTCATGGCTAACTCGCGAGCTCGCTTTCGAGTTGTTTGATCTGATCGCGCAACGAAGCGGCCGTTTCATAATTTTCCGCCGCGACCGCCTTCTGCAAGTTCTCAGCCAAAGCGCGCATTCGATTGTTAAGCTCCATGGCGCGATGCGCGTGTTGCGGAAATTTGCCCACGTGCTCCGTGCCTTTGTGCATTGCTTTCAACAGAGTGTTCAATCCTTCCGCGAATGTAATATAGCATGCGCTGCACCCAAGCCGCCCGGTTTTCTTAAAATCCGACTGGCTAAATCCGCACACCGGACATTTTTGTGTCGATGCTCCCTTTTCGATTTCCTCCGCGGCGCCGATGCCAAGAAGCAAATCGGCGAGTGCGAAACCCGTGGGATCCTGGACGCCTTTTTCCTTCGAGCAAGCATCGCAGAGATTCACCTTCTGCATTTTGCCTTCGAGTATTTGCGTCAGGAAGACTGTCGCATCATTGCATTTGCAAACGTCGCACAACATTTCTTTTAATTAGACCGTGAATTATTGGAAAAATTCAACCTCGAATTTTCCCGAGCCACCTTCTGCGCCGAACTGGATCCGCTCAATTCAAACGAAAATCGGCGTACCCGTCTCGCGCGTCATTTCACGGAACCGCGCGATTGTGCGTGCCGTGATCGGTCCCGGCTTTCCGTTTCCGATCGATCGTCCGTCAGCTTTGACAACCGGAATGATTTCCGCCGCCGTCCCCGTGAGGAAGCATTCGTCCGCGACGAAAACATCATGGCGGGTGATATCGGCCTCCATGATCTTGATGCCGAGTTCCGACGCGATCTCAAACACAATCGAGCGCGTAATCCCTCGCAACGCGCCAGCCGTAATCGGCGGCGTAAAAATCTGACCGCGCTTGATGATAAAAACGTTATCGGCGGTGCATTCGGCGACGTTTCCCGCATCGTTCAACATGAGCGCTTCATCCGCGCCAGCCAGATTCGCTTCAATTCTCGCCATCACATTGTTCAAATAATTAAGGGATTTGACTGCGGGATTAAGCGCAGCGGGATTGCTGCGACGCGTTGCGCACGTCACGATCGTTAATCCTTTTCGATAAAAATTCTCGTGATAAAGGGCGATCGTCGCTGCAATGATAATCACGCTCGGGTATTTACATTGCGTTGGATTCAAACCGAGGTTGCCAATCCCTCGTGTGACCAAGAGCCGAATGTAGCCGTCGCGCAAATGATTTTGGCGGACGGTTTCGAGTACCGCTTCCGTCATATCCCGCATCGACATCGGAATTTCGAGACAGATCGAGTGCGCTGAATCCCAAAGTCGCGCGAGATGTTCCTCGAGCCGAAAGACACGCCCGTGATAAAAGCGAATACCCTCAAAAATTCCATCGCCGTAAAGCAGACCGTGATCTAAGACAGAAATCTTTGCGTTCGCTTCTGTATAAAATTTTCCGTCGATGTAGATTTTCGCTTCCTTAACGCCCGTGGTCGCGTGAGGGCGAGCTTCAACCGCCGGTTCTACTACTGCCTCAGCAGTGGGCTCGTGAGTTTTCGGATCGTCTATTACCAATGCGTCACTGGTTTTCATATTATAAAAAAATCTCGGTGTTTCATCCCGCAATTCAAGCAGAGAATCGAAGAATGGGGTATTGGAGTAATGGTCTACGCAGATTCACATCACTCCATTAGGCCACCGCACTATTACTCCACGTTATTGCAGCACGCCGTCCCTAATGTGCAATTGGCGGTCGCCGCGCGCGGCCAGCCGGGCATCATGGGTCACGACAAGTAACGTTTTGTTTCCCTCGTGCACCAGATTTAAGAGAAGATCGATAATTTCGTCTCCAGTTTTAGAATCGAGATTGCCGGTCGGTTCGTCGGCGAAAACGATGGCCGGGTTGTTCGTCAGCGCGCGAGCAATGGCAACACGCTGCTGTTCGCCCCCGGAAAGTTCCGCCGGCAAATGTTGCATGCGGTCGGTTAAACCGACGGCGGCCAAACTCTCTTCGGCGTCTGTTTTTAACGCTTTGCGCCCGATCATTCCCGGCAGCAGCACATTTTCCAAGGCGGTGAGTTCCGGTAACAAAAAGTAACCTTGGAAAACGAAGCCCATTTTTGTATTCCGCAGACGCGCTTGTACAGTCGAACCGCCGTTGTAGAGCCGTCGTCCTTCAAATTCAACGGTTCCCGATTCTGGCCGTTCCAGTCCGGCAAGAGTGTAAAGCAACGTCGTCTTACCCGCGCCAGATGCACCCGAGAGAAAGACCGCTTCGCCATGAGAGATTTCCATCGAAATACCTCGTAAGACTTCTATGCGGCGCGAGCCCATGCGGAAGGACTGGAAAAGATCGCGGGCAATCAACTGGGGAGTTTTGGACATCATCGCTGATATTTCTAGCTTCTTATCTGCCGTAAACCTGATGTGAGCACAAGAGAGTGTCCCTCGCAGTGGCGGCACATCAGCATCTTCGTACGCCAAAAAGCCGCCGTCGAAATCATTCCCGCGGCGGCTTTTCGGTAATAGGAGTAGGAGTCTCGTTATGTCATTCCCAGGGATGCCAACGTCGGCCGATCGATCGCGGACGTCATGTACAGCCCGTGGTCGCGTTGGTAATCTGCGATCGCGGCGCGAGTAAGCGGCCCGAGCAGACCATCCACTTCGCCCTGATAATAGCCCTGCTGTTGCAGCGCGGCCTGCACGTTGGCGGTCACCTGATCAGGTGGCAAATCATTATAACCATAGATAGGGCCATCATATGCATAATACGCGTTGGAATCGTAACCCCAAGCCGGGTACCAATATCCCGCATTCCAAGCATACCACCCACCGTATACGAAAACGACCCGATTATAATGGTTTCTCCACCAGTTCCTGTCGTGCCATTCTGACGAATAGTTTCGAAAGACCGTATAATTTGAACCTTGCCAGATTTGGCTCCCCTGAATATGTCTGTTTTGGTGAAATGTTACGCCTGTGACCGTTGCCGGACGCGTCTTGGTCTGGAGATTGAAATGCTTGGCCTTGTACGTCTTGGCGCTTGACTGAAACGCGGCGGTAGAGGTCGCGCTCCCTTTCGATTTCTTTGTCTTCTGCGCGTCGTAATAAGTGCTCTGCTGTGATCGCTTCGTTTTCCCTTTCGTCTTAGTGCTCGACTGAAACGTGGCGGCGTTGGTTGCGCTCTCTTTCTTTAACTTCTGGCCGTGCGCTGCACCGCCCGCTGCCTGCCCGCCCTGCGTAGCGATCTGTTGTGAACCTTTTGCCTTTTTCGTCTTCTGTGCTCCCCCGCCCTGCGTAGCGATCTGTTGTGAACCTTTCGCCTTTTTCGTCTTCTGCGCTCCAGACGGCGCCGAATATCCCCCCGACGCAGTGGCATATTGCGACCCCTTCGCCTTCCCCTTGGTCTTTTGTCCTCCCCCGCTCACCGGAGTTCCCCCAATCTTCGTTCCGTGCTGTGACCCCTTTGTCTTCTGCGGTCCGCCGCCTGGAGCGGCTGCATGCTGCGTCGATTGGGTCTGACTTTTCTTCGGGGCTGCCTTCTTAGATTTGTTTTTTTCCTGCGCACCGCCTGCGGCACAAGCGAGCGCAAGAGTGCAAATTAAAGCGAGAAACGTTCTCATAATTTTTGTCCTTCTGCGTTGTTAGATGTTTTGCTGTCTCTAGTTATTCAACGTCGGAGCGAGGCCTTTAGTTGCGATCCTGACGTTAAACAGAAATGACCAAACATCTCTTCGGTATCCAAAAAAGCCGCCGTCAAGATTAGCCTGCGGCGGCTTCTTGGTAATCGAATCCAGTTACGACATTCCCAACGATTCCAGCGTTGGTTGATCGATCGCGGCTGTTTCTGCCAGCCCGGTGGCGCGCTGGTAATCCGCTACTGCCGCACGCGTTTGCGGCCCGAGCAGGCCATCCACTTCACCTTGATAGTAACCTTGTTGTTGCAATGCGCTCTGGACATTTGCGATCACCTGATCGGGCGGCAAATTGTTATATCCGTAGATCGGCCCATCATAAGCGTAATACGCATTGGGAGCGTAGCCCCAAGCCGGAATCCAGTATCCCGCATTCCAGGCATACCATCCGCCATATACGAAAACTACGCGGTTGTTGTAATGGCCTCTCCAC
>Ga0193735_1000760_pt1 | contig 10309 bp, 9 predicted proteins | sample U1m2metaG_FD_145080 | JGI IMG/M metagenome (GOLD analysis project Ga0193735, IMG submission 145080) | Soil microbial communities from a riparian zone of the East river system, Colorado, United States - U1m2 | ecosystem: Environmental > Terrestrial > Soil > Riparian zone | place: USA: East River... | reverse complement strand
GTGGTGAAGGACCTCGGAGATTGGGAAACCTATCAACTCCAATAAATGTTCAGAAGCTGCAGATGGCGTTGCACGCGAAAGCGTGAAGTCTTGTCCGAGAGCCGGATGCGGGAAATCCGCCTGTCCGGTTCGATGAGCGGGATGTGGAAACGGAGCGATGGTGGAACCACTAAGGCACCGCCAGACGAAAGGGGCGGCAACGGATATGTTCTACCTAATGCCACCGCGCCACATCTCGACTCTACAGCGCCGGACATTAAGGAACGCCCAGCCTATGAGCTGCCGTGGTCGTCAGTGCGCTTGAACGGGCAGTTGTAGGCAAATGCTCGTCAGGCCGTTATGCTTTGATCAATTGATGGAGGAAGCTCATGGCAAAACTGAATATCAACGGAATGGTAAGAGATGTACCGGTCGAGGCTGACACGCCCCTTCTTTGGGTTATTCGGGAGCAGATCGGCCTGACCGGTACCAAGTACGGCTGCGGTATCGCCCAGTGCGGTGCCTGCTCGGTTCACATCAACGACGAGGTGCAGCGGTCCTGTTCGGTTCCCGTGGGCGGCGTGAAGCCCACCGATATGATCGTCACCATCGAGGGGTTGTCGGTCGGTTCATCGCATCCCGTGCAAAAGGCCTGGGCCTCGGTCGACGTTCCGCAATGCGGCTATTGCCAGTCCGGGCAGATCATGGTGGCCGCGGCGCTGCTGAAGAAAAATCCTAAGCCGACGGACAAGGACATCGATGAGGCGATGACCAATATCTGCCGATGCGGCACCTATCGGCGCATCCGCCAGGCGGTGCATTTGGCCGCCGACGCGGGTACCACAGGTCGCAGGGCCTCGGGAGAGTAACCATGAAAAATATGGTCTTTGCAAAGAGCACGAAACTCTCGCGCCGCAAGTTCATCGTCGGCTCGGCAGCCGTCGCGGGCGGCGGTCTGGCCCTTGGATTGAACGTGCCGTTCGGCATCGACGCGGTGCAGGCGCAGGGCGCGGCGACCGAAGTCAACATCTGGGTCGCGATCAAGCCCGACGACACCTGCGTGATCCGCATCGCGCGCTCGGAGATGGGGCAGGGCACACTCACCGGCATTGCCCAGCTCGTTGCGGAGGAACTGGAGTGTGACTGGAATAAGGTGGCGACCGAAGGCATCACACCGGGCCGTAATCTCGCGAGCAAGCGGGCCTGGGGCGAAATGGGCACGGGCGGCAGCCGCGGGATACGCACGTCGGAGGATTATGTTCGGCGTGGAGGCGCTGCAGCCCGCTTGATGCTGCTTCAAGCCGCCGCCGACCAATGGAATGTTCCGGTCGGCGAACTGATCGTATCCGACGGCGTCATTACGCACGAGGCGAGCCAGCGTTCAATCCGTTATGGCGAGGTCGCTGCCGCAGCCGCCAACCTCACGCCGCCGGATCCCAAGACCATCAAGCTCAAGGATCCAAAGCATTGGAAGATCGCCGGCAAGCCCCTCAAGCGGCTCGACACTGCGGACAAACTCGACGGCAGCAAGGTCTTTGCTATCGATTTGAAGCTGCCAGGTATGCTCAACGCGGCAGTCAAGGACTGTCCGGTATTTGGCGGCAAGCTCAAGAGTTACGATGAGAGCAAGATCGCTGGCATGCCCGGCGTGAAGAAGGTGGTGCGAGTGCAGGACACCGCCGTTGCGGTCGTCGCCGATACCTGGTGGCAGGCCAAAAAGGCGCTCGAAGCGCTCCCGGTTGTCTGGGATGAGGGTACGAACGGCTCGCAATCAAGCGCGACGATCGCTGAGATGCTCAAGGAAGGCCTCAACGCAACCGCCACCAATGGCGATCGGCGGAACGGCGACGCGCTGAAGGCAATCGGGGAAGCCGCGACGAAGGTTGATGCGATCTACTCGACGCCCTTCCTCGCGCATGCCACGATGGAGGTGATGAACTGCACAGTGAAGCTCTCGGCCAACAAGGCCGATGCCTGGGTTCCATCGCAAAATCTGGAGGCGTCGCTGGCAGCCTTGTCCGAAGCCTCCGGCATTCCGCTTGATAAATGTGAAGTTCACCGACATGACCTCGGCGGCGGCTTCGGCCGAAGGGGCGGCACGCAGGATTATGTCCACCAGGCGGTTGAGATTGCCAAGCAATTCCCCGACGTGCCGGTCAAGTTGATTTGGAGTCGCGAGGAGGATCAAGCGCACGACTTCTACCGGCCGATCTCGCAGTGCAAGTTGTCGGCCGGACTCGACGCCGGAGGCAACCTGGTAGGCCTGCACGTTCGTGTCTCGGGCCAGTCGATCAATGCAATGCTCAATCCGAAAGGCATTGTCGACGGCAGGGACCTCCGCCAGCTGCAGGGTTACTCCGCTACGCCTGGCGACGCGCAGCTTGGCTACAGCGTGCCCAACTTGCTGATCGAGTATGCGATGCGCAACACGCATGTTCCGGTCGGGCCTTGGCGCGGGGTCAACACCAATCAGAACGGCGTCTATATGGAATGCTTCATAGACGAGGTGGCGAAGGCGGCAGGCAAAGACCCGCTCGAGTTTCGCCGTGCGCTTATGAAGGAGTATCCCAAGCATCTCGGCGTGTTGAATGCCGCGGCCGAGAAGGGTGATTGGGGCAAGCAGCTGCCGGCAGGCGTGCATCGCGGCATCGCACAGTTCATGGGCTACGGCAGCTATTCGGCTGCCGTAGCCGAGGTCTCGGTGAGCCCGCAGGGCAAGCTGAAGGTCCATCGCATGGTGCTGGCGATTAATTGCGGCCATGCCGTTAACCCCAGCCAAATCGAGGCGCAGGTTCAGGGATCGGTGGCCTTCGGTCTCACTGCCGCGCTCTACGGCGAAATGCCGATCGAGAACGGGCGCATGACCAATCTCAACTTCGACAGTTATGAGATTATGCGTCTTGCCGAGATGCCGAAGGTCGAAACGGTGATTGTGCCGACCTACGACTTCTGGGGCGGCGTTGGGGAACCGACAATCTGCGTGGTTGCGCCAGCCGTGCTCAACGCAGTTTTTGCGGCCACCGGCAAACCCATGCGCAGTCTGCCGCTTAAGAACGTAAAGCTGGTATAGCGCCGCCGATGATGCTGTCGTTCCGGGACGCGGGCGAAGTTTGCCTCTGCGTGGCTCCAAGTTGCTTCAAAAATTAGTCGCGACCAGATCATAAGAACCTCTGCTTTCGCGAACATAGACCCCGGCTGCGGTGGCACTTAGCCAGGTCACCATGTGCAGACGTTCTGATCGGCGATCATCAGAGGTCAACCGGGTCTACGGTTTCTGGAGGACCTCGAATGCCTGGGACGGGGGGATCCCCAGTGCACAGCTTGTAGCTGCAAAAGTCGCCGACCCGGATTCCGTGTAAATCTGCGGAAATTCTGCCGACATATCAAAGGGCTTTTCCCAATCGGAAACATTACAAAGACGACCGCTCAGCAACTCAACCATGCCAAGTTGGCAGCAAAGGACCTACACGCTTTAGCGCTTGCCGATGTCTGTGCAGCTGCTGATGTTGAGATTCTGAGAAAAAATCTGATCCGTTCCGATATCAAGAAGGGACAAACCCATGTCATCACAGCATTGAGCCGATGTCTCACGCTTTACGGGCGAGACACTCTCATCACGGCGCTATAATGCATCGCGCAAACCGCCGATGGTAACGCCGGCTTCGATCGCGCAACCATCATCGAAGCGTTGTGTGAAGTCCTGCACCGGAATGGAGAGAGGCGGGCGAGCAGCTACTCCGGACTATGGACAAGTTCAAATTCGCTGACACATGGGACCATAGCAGCGGGTAGGGATAAAATATTCCCGTCGACAGCGAGCAAGATGATGGCTGACCGGATCAGGAAATTCCTCTCTCGCCGACTAGGGCCCGGAACTCTTAAAGAAGCAGCATGAAGTCATTCCAGAAGCGGGGCGGGGTCTTTTTCGGCTCCGCCTCGTCCATTCGCGTAATGACGACTATGGAATGACCGCTGTTGTGAAGGTTTTCGGATGCCGGCCCATGATGACGGCGCCACGCACTCCGGGGCCGGCGTCCGCAAACCTCCAAGGGAGGAAACCGCGGGAGGTGTGGAAAGGCCGCGCGTCAGACGCTATGGGGATTTGACGGCTGTCGTGCCAGAGTGTGAGTACAACTTTTGCGATATGGCACGAACTTTGCGAATGGGTGAAAACACCTTTCGCCGCCCCTGTAATTTCAAAGAGTTACGCGTTGTAAATAGGGCACATATTACAACTTGTGCGTTATGTGCCTGCTGGCAGCCTTTGTACCGCATCGGCCGAACAAATATTTCCACGTGACAGCGTCCAACGGAATTGTTTCGAACTCGCCTTATACACCGCTCGCGATCATGACTGCATCTCCAATCGCATCGGTTCGGGTATTCGAAACTGTCCGCGATGCAGATCTCGCTACGTTCGGTGCGCTCCCAACGTCGTCGATGATAGATCGCGCGATCATCATGCTGAACGATCATCGGTTCTGGGGTCATGCTTCTGACCCCTCATCGTCATCAGGTAAGACGCTCTCATCGTTCCATCCATTGCTGGCACGGCCATGCCGCAGCGCCCTACCGCGCGAGCGGTTTAGTCCATTGGCACGAAACGGACATGCCGACTGCATTGGGGAATGTCCGTTCTTAGGGGGCAAAGCGGAAAACATATGATCGGACTGAGTTCTTCTCAGTTTGACCCAACTCGGACATCACTGAGAACATTCGACAGCATATCGAGACGGCGCGGTTTGTTGGGCTTGGGTCGCGAACTTGATCTTGCTGGACAATTTCAAAGTCTTTGCGTTGAAAGTTAAGCGCGGCACGCTCGCCCTCCTCGACCTAGCAATAGCCAACCCGCCGCCCAAGGGCCTGATCGGAAAAAAGTAGGTTTAGCCTCGTCGAGAGGTGCCTCTCGATCTACAAGTTCCCCTAAACAACTTTGGTGCTGTCGGCTTGCCCCTTTTCGGCGGTCCAGCCCTGTCCCGTTGCGGATGGAGCGGGATCGGCTTCAGTGCGGCGCCGGGCAGGGCTCTGGCGTGACAAACCCATTGCCGACGCGGTGCACGATGCCGCTTCAGCCGCGTCATCGCGCACCTCCCTTAAGCGCGAGGACCTACATCTCCTTCTTTGTCGTCGTGCTCTTCTTGGTCTTCTTGGTCTTCTTCGCGGCCTTCTTGGCGGCCGACATCTCGGAGTTACCCTGCGCGACCGGCTGGTTTACTGTCGCCTGCGCCTTTGCGTCCACAGAAGACTTGGTATCGTGAGCTACGGCGCTACCGGCAGCAATTGCTGCAGATCCAGCGAGGAGCGATGCAACAAGAACCGGAACAGATATATTCTTGAGCAGTGGTGTCCTTTCAGTTTAGGGGGCTGGAAACCCGGCCACCTCTGGTGGCCGTGAGATCACGTTAGCCGGCGAAACTGAATTCACCGTGAACAGAAGGCCCGGCTTCCGTTCATGTTCAGCCTCGATTACACGAATTGAAACAGCTCCGTGAGCGACTCAGGAAAGCTGAACAATCTGCCCGGAGATCGCGGCCGCCGACCCGCCGGAGAAGAAGGCGAACTTAAAATAAGGGCAGCCTCAGTTGGCAGCACCCGCTATCCGTCCCTTACCGCCGCAATTCTTGCACTGGACCGGATAGATTTTGCGACTGAGCTTCACCGGCTGCGTTACCTTCGGAAAGCCGGTGCCATCGCATGCCGGACATTTATGTTCGGTTGGTTTCACGGATCGCTTTCTCATTTGAACCTTTCAGGCGCGCGCGCCAGTTGGGCATTGCGAACAACATCCTCGATTACGTGGTCGAGGCGTTCGATGAAATCTTGGATCCGTTGCCCCTCTTTCACGAGATCGCTAAGCGCGCGGTCGAACTGCTCGCCATCTCCATTGCTCGATATCGTCTTAAAAGGCCACAGCGTCGGCGGTTGTGTGTCTTGGGTCATGTGGTGACCTCGCCGAGGCTGTCGGCGTCTTTCAATTCAATTACTCTCTTAGCGCCGACGCCGCCCTAGCGGAATATAATCGCTGGACGGCGTTGGATTAGGTATCGAGCCCTCATAATCCCCGGCGTTGTTTTGTCAGCACAGGCCATGCAAAGGTTCCATGGAGCGGGACCGCAAGACTACGGGATGACGGCGAAAGCTCGCGCGGGTCGGTGACCCTTAGGGAACGTTCACCGCCGGCAATGGTCCCGTAGGTCTAAGCACGAAGTTAGGGTGCCCTCGCACTGTCGCCGAGAGCACCACAAGTGCGATAACAATGATTCCGAGCTGACGCATTGCTCAAGATAAAGTAGAAATCGTGCCAATTTTATGAAGCTCTTCACAAACCTAAAGCGGGGGAAAGCGAAAGCTCAAGAGGGACCAATGACGACCGTTTGGATTTACGTCGATACCAACAAGGAGATTGGCGACGTCGACCATCTCAAGGTGACGCCAGAGCTTGCCGAAGAGTGGTTCAAGGAAAATGATCCGGAAGGCGCCGCGTTCGCCGGGTGCCGAGCCGAGCCCGCACCGACCACACTCCTGGCCGTGCAAGTTCGAATCATCGTTTGCCTCTTACTCCTCACCACGATCGTGGTGGCGGTCCATTATGGCCTGCGCCAGCTTGCACATAGCGTGGACCTAGCGACCTTTTTGGCAATCTGTGGAGCGGCCGTGCTTGTCGAGATCGGCATTGCTTTCACATGGGACCGGCGATAAGCGCGCCGTTTTCAAATTAAGGCCCCGGCGCCGGGGCGGTGTCAGACCCGCACCCAACTGCCGGGGTATCTCGCGCCGCTACCCGAAGGATCGATACCAGACCGAGGTCGAAATCTGGCGCAATCTGCAGTCGGCAAATATCGAATTCACGATGAAACGGCTTAGGGAGCCGATAGAGGGATGAACGGCCGACTCGACTTTTAAGCCTGCTATATCCTAGGTTGTGCCTGTGGCGGCAAAATCGGGAGAATTGTGATGGCCATCAGCATGTTTGATCAGCATCTTTTCCAGTTCCGTTGCCAATGCGGGTATGTCGAGCCAATAGTCCTTGGTCGGCTCGATGACGTCACGAGATGGACTTGTGAGAGATGCGGGTACAGCACCGACTTGACTGCGGACATACCGCGCGGTGATTGAGGAACTCCGGGATATTGCCTCCGAAATTGACAAACAAGTGCGACAGCGCGGCGAAAACGTCGAGCGCATCGACGGCTGAAGAGAATCCTATGCAATCTTCCGGGGGGCGCCCTACTTCCACAGGGGCCTCGGCAAAACCGTCGTAAACGGTACGACGGCGAGCGCTCGGCCCTCCTCATCTGCGATCACGAAAGCCTCCGGAACCTCTGGCCTACCGCTCTTGATGGCCTCAGCCACAAGTTCACGCGCCGCTAGTATCGCCTCGTGCTCTGCTGCAGAAAGGTCCGGCAAGTCTACGCCTTCGTCATCGGGAACTATTTGATCGTCCGCTTGTAGATGGAAATAAAATCGTCTCATGGCGACCTCCCATTCATGAGGGCAACCTAATCGATCGTCGCTTGTTCCTCAGGTCCTTTCCCTTGCGCCGCAGCACTGCAACTAAACCTTCGGGCATGCGCGGATCGAGATCCCGAAAAACGAGCATAACTCCGGAGAAAATCATACGAAAAAGCCAAGCAACACGAAGGCCTGGACCTCAGACGAGGAAAAGCGACTTCGGAAGCTTATCATCTCCAATGCCTCGGTCTTGGACATCGCCGCCGACCTCGGGCGAACCGTGAAGGCAGTGAGGGCGCGCGCCCACGCCCTACGGATCGCGCTTGGCCGCTCGCGATTTCGGGTAAAGGCAAACTCGCGAAATGACGCAGGATGAACACGAGGCACATTTCAAAGGGCGGCTTGGATGGTACCTCGCCAATGGCGCTCAGACACCTCCGCCGCCCCAATAATCATGCGGCCTGTTCTGATTTACGCAGCGGATAGCTGATCGTACGATTGAAGCCGACCGCTGTCGGGGTCGTTTTACCCCGCAAAGACGATCGCGGATTTTTCGCGCGCCGAAACGAATTTGAATCCCGGGCGCGGTATCCAGCCACACGGACACAAAATGGAATATCGCGGCATCGAATATTCGGTTGTTCAAGGCATCCGGCGGAACTTGTGGAAATGGTCCGCATCGGTTGCGAGCGTGGTGATCACCGGCCAATCGCACAGCAAATCTGACGCCGTGGTCGAAGCCGAGAAGGCGATTGATCGGGCGCTCGCTCCGAAAAAGGTGCGGCTTGTACCGCTGCCTAGACGCTGGGATTGACAGACGCAGTTACCCTGTCAATATCGGCGTCATAAAAGGCCGTCGGGCGGATGTACCCCTTCGGTCTGTAGGCCTCGGAGCAATCCGGGGCCTACACTTTTTTTGTTTCGTGCTTAAATTTGCGGTCAGTATTGCGTTGGGAGGTGCGTGCCCATGAGCCACGATCGCGCCGCCAGATACCGCAGATTAGCGCTTGCGGAGCCCGACAAGGAAAAGGCGGAGTTGCTCCGACTGCTTGCTGATGAGTCAGATCGAGGCGTTTTGGTCACCACCGAATGGCTCTCGGCACGACCGTCCAAGAAAGTTGAGATATCCAAAGCCGGTGCCAAGTAGCCCCGGAGCTGTGGCGAGGGGCTCAAGCCCTCGCGCGATTGCTGCGTGCTCTGCTCTTACGGCTCAGTGCCGTGCCCGCCGGTACGGAGCAACTTGCGCTGTTGCGTGCGGGAGGCTCATTAAAGCCGCCCCTTCAGCGCTGCCCGAGTTGTGGAGGCTCCCGGCTCCTGCCCAATAGCGGGCCTAGTGCTTTGTAGAGCGAAGACCAACACGCGAAGTTCGATTCACATGGGGTTTTGGTTCGGGCGCAAATAGCGCCTCATGTGGGGCAATGTTCGCCGGCGGCCGGTTCATGTCCGTTATGCGAGGTCGAACGGACGTTCACCAAGTGCATCGCCACTTCTCAGTTTGACCCACACCGGACATCGCGCCCTGTCGCTGCCATGCCGCGCTGATGCACGGCGCGGAAAGCCCGCGCCCCACTTTGCAGTGATGCCCTTCCCCTGTACATCATGCCAAGACGACCGGCATTCAGCGGTCGCTACGGCAAGGGGGAGGATTTTCATGCGTCGCAACATTATCGCCGTGCTCGCGCTCCTGTTGTGGGGAGCGGGGCTGACCGCCTCCGCGGTCGCGCAGCAACCGGTTAAGCTCGGTGTCCTCAACGACCAGACGGGACTGTACGCGGATCTGACCGGCATGGGCTCGGTCCACGCCGCGCGCATGGCGGTCGAGGATTACGGCGGCAAGGTGCTGGGCCGGCCGATCGAAGTCATCTTCGCCGACCACCAGAACAAGCCCGACATCGGCGCCAACATCGCGCGGCAGTGGATCGAGACCGAGGGCGTCAACCTCATCCTCGACATTCCCAATTCGGCCGTGGGGCTCGCCGTGCGCGAGGTGACGCGCACGCACGACGCCGTTGACATCAACACCGGCGCCGCCACGTCGGATCTCTCCGGAAAAGCCTGTTCGCCGCACGGCGTGCACTGGAGCTTCGACACCTACGGCCTTGCGGCGACGATCGGCCAGGCGTTGGTGAAGCAGGGTGGGGATAGCTGGTTTTTCATCACCGCCGACTACGCATTCGGGCATGCCCTCGAGCGCGACACCTCAGCGTTCGTCGCGGCCGCTGGTGGCAAGGTGGTGGGGGCCGTGCGCCATCCGCTCAATACCGCCGACTTCTCGTCCTTTCTGCTGCAGGCGCAAGCCTCGAAGGCGAAGATCGTCGCTCTCTCGAACGCTGGCGGCGACACCATCAACGCTATCAAACAGGCCGCGGAATTCGGCTTGGGCCGCAGCAGCGACCAGCGCGTGGCTGCGCTTCTGCTGCAGTTTCCCGACACCAACGCCCTTGGCCTCGAAGCGGCGCAGGGCCTGACCGCGAGCGAGACTTTCTTCTGGGACCTCGACGACGCGACCCGCGCCTGGACCAAACGCTTCCTCGCCCGCAACGGCGGGAAGCCGCCAAGCATGATCCATGCTGGGACCTACGGGGCGACGTTGCATTACCTCAAGGCGGTGGCGGCAGCTGGCACGACCGATGCAACCAAGGTCGTCGCCAAGATGAAGGACCTGCCGATCGACGACTTCTACACCAAGGGCACGGTGCGCGAGGACGGGCGTGTGATGCGGCCTTATTATCTGCTGCAGGTGAAGAAGCCCTCGGAATCCAGATACCCATTCGATTATCTCAAGCTCCTTGCCACGGTGCCGGCTGAGAAAGCGGCGCGGCCGCTGAGCGAGAGCGCGTGCCCGATGGTGAAGCACGGCTGAGATGGGTCGCGGCGA
>Ga0193735_1000759_pt1 | contig 10316 bp, 9 predicted proteins | sample U1m2metaG_FD_145080 | JGI IMG/M metagenome (GOLD analysis project Ga0193735, IMG submission 145080) | Soil microbial communities from a riparian zone of the East river system, Colorado, United States - U1m2 | ecosystem: Environmental > Terrestrial > Soil > Riparian zone | place: USA: East River... | reverse complement strand
GAACTTTGGACGTCTCCCAATGCAGCGATGGCGTCGCACCTCCTCCGGGTAATCCGGCACAGTGCGAGCGCGTGGCGCTGGCGCAGCTCGAGTACCGTAACGAGCTGCATTCATCCTTCTTCGATTTTCTGAACTCCCGCCCGATCCGGTTGCGTGGGATCGGGTTTACGGTCCAGCCGACTGCCGTCGCATTCGTCGACGCCGGCCGGGGATGGCTGGTCGGCCCCCCGTCGGGAACGCTGCAGTATTCCAGTCGCAGTTTCCCGCGGTTCGGCACTTTCAGAACCGATGTCGGGCTCGGATTGGATCTCGGAATCTTCGGTGTATACGTCGCCAAAGCGGTGTCGACCCCGAAAGAGCCGGCGAACGTGTTTCTCCGGGTGCATCGCCGGTTCTAGTGATGTCGAGATTCGGACTTCTGTTGGCGGTCGCGGTTCTGTCCGCCTCCACACTCGGCGCGCAACCAAAGGTGCGCGTCGAAGTCCTGCCGCCGCCGCAGAATGCGTGGACGGATGACGAGCCGTTCGTCTCCTCCGCCGGACTCCTCACGGACGCGTCGATGCGCGATCTCCTCGCCAACGGATTCCCGGCGCGGCTACACTATCGTCTCGAGCGGTGGGTGGGCGGAAGATGGTTCGACGACCTGAAGGCCGCATCGGAGTGGGACGTTATCGTCAAGTACGATGTCCTCGGGAAGAAGTACCAGGTCGTGCGGGTCGTGAACAAGAAGGCGGAGTCGCTGGGCGATTTTCCGACTCTAGAGGAGGCGTCGACGGCAGCGGAAGCGCCGTACCAGACGACGATCGCGCTCCCAAAAAAGGGGCAGCGTGGCTACTACAATCTGCTGCTGGACGTCGAGACCCTGTCGCTGAGCGATCTCGACGAGGTGGAGCGATGGCTACGCGGGGAGCTCAAGCCGGCCGTGAGCGGAAAGAAGAATCCGGGCACGGCTTTAGGGCGAGGCGTACGTACTCTGGTTGTGCGGTTGTTGGGGGGGGAGAAGAGGCACTACGAGGCCAGGACGGGGATGTTCCGCCTCTAAGGCCGCGGCGTAGGGATCGCGAAGCAATCCGGCATCCACAAAACCGAAGCAGGGAGTTGCAAGCTTTGCAGCTAAATCGCTTGGAGCTATTCTGTCGGCGTACAGAACTGCGAGGTCGGTTTGTGACGGGCGCCCTCCGAACCTCGAGGAAGGACCGCAGTGACAGACCGCCAAGCATCTCCACCGCCACCATGAAAGCTAAAAAGCCGAACAGCTAAAGAGCTTAAAGCTCCCTGCTTCGGTTTTGTGGATGGCAGTCGGAACGCGCCGATCTAGACGCCGAGTCTATGCCCCACGTGGTGCCCGTTCGTAGGGTGCCGGTGCTCGAGATCCTCGAGATGGTGCAGCGTCTCTTCCCCGTAAAACAGCTTGATGTACTTGGCCTGGGTCGCGGTGAGCCGGCGGACCGCCCAGCTCAGGTGCACGAAGTGCGGCTCGACCGGCGCGTGCAGCGGGTGCATTCCGATCTCGCTCGGCAGGTTGTTGGCTTTCTTCGTGTTGCAGGGGCTGCACGCGGTCACGACGTTCGTCCAGTCGTTGGCGCCGCCACGAGAGAGGGGAATGAGGTGGTCGCGCGTCAATGACTCGCGCGGTCTGAGCTCTATTTGCAGGCGCCCGCAGTACTGGCAACGGTAGCGGTCGCGGGCGAACAGGAACGTGTTCGTGACCTGTCTGCGGAAACGGCGCGGGACGTGGATGAACCGCGTAAGTCGGATCACCGCCGGACGCGGAAGCGTCAGTTTTTCCGAACGAACAACCCGATCAGAGTCAGCCTCGACGATTTCCGCCTTTCCATCGATCACCAGCCGCAGGGCGCGGCGCAGCGGAACCATCGTCAACGGCTCGAACGAAGCATTCAGTGCCAGACAACCAACGATCAAGCACTCCTCCTTGGCAAACCTGCCCAAATATACAGCGCGTACAACACCGCCATGTCGCACATCCTATCCATATGCGACGACGCCAACGGTGCCCGGTAACACTTTTTACCCTCGAAAAACCGACCTGCTAGCGCACGGAAAATCTGGGTGGAGCGCGGACTCAGATTGGAGAGGCCGACATATTGTCCACCCGCTCTCGCGCGATCTTGCCACGAGTCCTGGTCTCCGCCCGCGCGACTGTCGGGACAGGCGTCAGCCAGCCGTAACGGTCCTCGAGGACACCCGTCGCGATGCCCATATATTCCCGCTGAATTTCGAGGGTGAGTGGGCCTGGCTTCCCTGTTCCGATCGAAATGCGATCGACCGAGCGAATCGGCGTTATCTCGGCGGCCGTTCCCGTGAAGAACAGCTCGTCGGCGATGTAAAGCATCTCGCGAGGAAGCGATCCCTCGACGATTTCGACATTCATGTCCGTCGCAATCCGGATCACCGAATCACGCGTTATACCGTTCAGAATCCCCGAGCTGATGGTCGATGTGAACAGCTTGCCGTCGCGAACGAGGAACAGATTCTCTCCGCTACCTTCCGACACCAGCCCGAAGGAGTCGAGCATGATTCCCTCGACGTAGTTGTCGATCCGTGCCTGCATTTTGGACAGCTGTCCGTTCAGATAGTTCCCGCCCGCTTTGGCCATCATCGGGAACGTGTCCGGGGCCGGCCGTCTCCAGCTCGAAACGCAGACGTCCGCGCCATTCTTTAGCGCGTCGGCGCCGAGATACGTGCCCCAGGTCCAGGGAATGATGAAAACCTCCAGCGGGGTATCGTGCGGCAGCACGCCCATTTGCTCTCCGGTCCTGATCGCAACGGGGCGCAGATAACAGTGCGGCAGCTTGTTTTCGGCGACAGTCTCGACCGCGGCCCTGGACATCTCATCGATCGAATACTTGAGCGGCATCCGGTAGATGCGGCACGAATCCTCGAAACGACGCATGTGGGAGCCGAGCCTGAAGACGGCGGGCCCGTTGGGTGTCGCGTAGCAACGGATGCCCTCGAACACGCTCGAGCCGTAGTGGACCACGTGACTCATTACGTGAATCGTGGCGTCTTCCCAGTCCACGAACTTCCCATCGCGCCAGATACGGTGGTGATTGTCTACTGCCGCCATTGATTCAGGTTTCCTTCGGAGGGGAGATTCAATTTACCGAAGCAGTATGGGGGGGCGCTACGGGCCGGGTCCGCGACGGGTGCGCGATTTACGGGCCCGGGCGCTGAGGAGCATCCACAAAACCGAAGCAGGGAGATGCAAGCACAATTAGCCTACCCGTGCGGCCCTGCCCAGCCTGCGAGTGCAGCGCCGACGGCCTGCACTCGGTCGGCGAGCGCCTTGTCCGCCGCCCGAGCACGCCCGCGTTCGACCAGGACACGGCCTTTCACCGTGACGAGCTCGGCCGAGCGGCCGGGGAGCGCAAAGATCGCGGCGGAATAGGGATCGCCTGTTGGTATCGTGCGCGGGATGTCGATCCTGAACGCGGCCAGGTCCGCATCCTTTCCCACCTCGAGCGAGCCAACGCGGGAGTCGATGCCAAGCGCGCGCGCTCCGCCGATCGTCGCGAGCTGGAGCGCATCGTGAGCCCCGAATGCGTCGTGCCGGCGCGCGGCGGCTCGATGAATCAGCACCGAGAGCCGAGCCTCGTCGAGAATGTCCATCCTGTTGTTGCTCGCCACCGAGTCCGAGCCGATGCCGACTCTGATGCCAGCCGCGATCAGGGGAAGGAGTGGCGCGATACCGTGGCCGAATTTGGCGTTCGATGCGGGGCAGTGCGCAACCGAGCAGCTTCGCCGCGCCATGATTTCAATGTCGTCCGCATCGACGCGCACGCAGTGGATGAGAAGTGGGCCTCGCTCGAGCGCTCCACGGTCCTCGAGCAGGGCGATCGGCGATCGGGAACGGGGCGAAACAGCGATCGATCGTCGCCGCCAACGCTCGGCAAAGTCTCCCTCACCCCGTACAACCAACTCGAACTCGGGCTCGCTCTCGGCGATGTGCATCGCCAGCGGAAGCTGACGCGCATTCGCGAACCGCACAGCGGCGTCGTAGAGCGGATCCGAAACGGTGTACGGAGCATGCGGCGAGACGCCGAGTGAGACGAGCTCGGTTTGTTCCAGCCGTAGTGCCTCGACGCGATCTTCCAGCTCGCGCATCGCGATCCCCGCGTGCGCCGGATCAGGTCCGAACACTTCCTGGTACATGATCCCGCGCACGCCCGCGTCGCGCATCGCCTGCATCACGACGCCGCTCGAGCACGTATCGGCATACGTGGTGATGCCTGCCTCGAGACCCTCGACGATGCCAAATCGAGCGGAATCGAGCAGCGCGGCCCGATCCATTATCTCGTTGCGGCTCGCTCGGAGCTTGTCAATCCAGTCGCTGAAACAAAGATCCTCGAGAAAACCGCGCATGGCGGTGAGCTCGAGGTGAGTATGTGTGTTGACGAGACCGGGAAGGAGAATTGACTCACCCAGGTCATGATCCTCTCCCGGTGGTGCGCCAGAACGGGGCCCGACGTAGGTAATCAGTCCGTCGGTCTCGACGACGGTTCCGTTCTCAATAGGCGGCTGGGTAATCGGCAGCACCCAACGCGCGTGGTAGCGCATCAGCGCGGTGCGCGTGCCGGCGACGGAATCGTGTCGGTGCGTCGTCTGAGCGAATCGCGGCGAAGGCTGTCCCGGCGAATTGAATCACGCAACGCCGATGGATTGGCAGCGGGAGGCGGACGTCTTGTCGTCGTATCGAACACCGTTGGCGTTCGCGGCTGATTGCGTGATGGCACCGGCTCATAACCCGGCTGAATCGTCGGCGGCGTCACTCTGATCGGGGGCTGAATCCCGCCCGAAGTGGAAGGTGGTAACGTGCTGAAAGTGTCGATCGGAACGTATCCCGGTGTCCCGTATCCCAGATGCTTGTCGCAATCGCGGGTCGGCTCCGTTCCGGAGATGTAGAACTCGCTCGTCACAAGGTTGCGAGGGCAATACGGGGTTTGCAGCAGTCCACTCGAGATATCGATCTCGCGCGTCACGATCGAGATCGGCTTCGGCCAATCCGGCGGCGGCGGTTTTCTCCGATACACTTCGGTCATGAACGCCGTCCAGGCGGGCGCGGCGAGTACGCCACCCTGCGCGTTGTCCTTGATCTTCTGCGGTCGATCGAAGCCCATCCACGCGCCGGCGACGAGATCGGCGGTGTAGCCGATGAACCAGACATTGGTTCCATCGTTCGTCGTTCCGGTCTTGCCTCCGGCGGGATAATGGAACCCCGCGCCCCACACACTCCCAGCTGCAGATCCGCGACGCACGACATCCTTCATCATGTCGACCATTATCCACGATTCCTCCGGCGACAGAACCTGCGTCCGCGTCGGGGTGGGCTGCCACAGAATCTCGCCCTTCTGATTCTCGACTCTTATGATCGCGTTCGGACTCGCGCGCACACCGAGATTCGCGAAGGCCGTGTACGCCGAGATGAGCTCGATCGGATAGACGTCAGCTGCTCCAATGTGAATCGACGGATAAGGAGGAATCACAGTCGTAATTCCGAAATTCCGTGCCTCGTTGATCACAGTCTGCTCGCCGAGCTCCATGCCCAGACGGATCGTCGAGACATTGCGCGACTGGTACAGCGACTGGCGCATCGGAATCTGCCCGAGGAACTGCAAATCGTAGTTCTGGGGCGCCCATTCGGGCTGACCTGGAACCTGGAGTACCAGCGGGCTGTCGTTGACGATGTACGACGCAGGCCTGCCGTTCTGGACAGCCGCTGAATAAACGATCGGCTTGAACGCCGATCCCGGCTGGCGGAGCGCCTGCACCGAGCGATTGAACTTCGAATCGTCGAAGTCGCGGCCGCCGATCATTGCCCGCACGGCTCCGTTGCGTGGATCGAGAGCGAGAAACGCGCTCTGCAGATAGGGAGATGTGCCGCTTCCCACGTCGCCCTCGCGGTGGGCCATGTAGTGCTCGAACGTCTCGTGCTTGTACGGTCCGAAGCGACCCGCTTCGATGGCGACGGCTTGGCGCTCCAGGGCGCGCTCCGCTGCGCTTTGCGCGTCGAGATCGAGGGTCGTGAAGACCTTGAGGCCCTGCTCGTAGAGCTGCTTGCCGAACTGGGCATCCAGCTGCTGTCTCACCCACTCGACGAAATAGGGCGCGGTCTCGCCGGTGACGCTCTTGCTCGCGAGCTGCAATGGATAGGCTCTGGCACGACTCCAATCGGCCTCACTGATGTAGCCCGCGTCTCGCATCAGTCCGATCACCGTGTTGCGGCGTTGAATGGCGCGCTCGGGGTATCGAACGGGGTTGTACCGCGCCGGCGCTTTCGGTAGCGCGGCGAGGGTTGCAGCCTCGGCCAGGTTCAGGTCGCGAACTGATTTGCCGAAGTATCGCTGCGATGCGGTCTCGACGCCGTAGGCGCCGTGGCCGAGGTCGATCTGATTGAGGTAGAGCTCGAGTATTTTTTTCTTGTCGTATTTCGTCTCGATCTCGCGCGCGACCTTGGCTTCCTTGAGCTTGCGAATGAGACTCTTCTCGCGCGAGATCTTCTCGGGGAAGACGTTGCGCGCGAGCTGCATCGTGATGGTCGAGAAGCCCTGCGAGAATCCGTGGATCGGCGACCGCAGGATCACACCCGTCGCGCGGTGCCAGTCGATGCCGGCGTGGGTATAGAATCGCTTGTCCTCAGTCGCGACGAACGCATCCTGCACGATCTTCGGAATCTCGTCGATCTTTACGAGCGTCCGCCGCTCGAGCCCCAGCTCGGCGATGAAGCGTCCATCGATCGCGTAGAGCTTGGATGTCTGGTGGGGCGTGTACTCCGCGAGGATCTCGATCGACGGGCACTGGTTGCCGCGACAGATCAGCGCCCAGCTGGAGTAGAGGGTGCCCGCGCCAAGAGCGACGAGGAAAGTGAACGTGAGGAGCACCGCCCGGACGAGCGTGGGGTGGCGCTGGCGAAATGAAAGCTTGTTGTGGGTGTCGGCTGCCATTCGGAGAGTCAAAAGATAACTGTGATACACCGAAGGTGACACCGTGGTCGGGCGTCCCTATCTTCCCCGCATGCACTCGAAGAATTCGCTGCTGGAAGAGCTCTCCTGGCGCGGGATGGTGTATCAACACACGGACGGTTTGCCGGACGCTCTCGCAACTGATCAGTTGAGCGCGTACGCGGGGTTTGACCCCACTGCGCCAAGCCTGCATGTGGGCAGTCTTGTGCCGGTGATGGGGCTGGCGCACCTGCAGCGCGCCGGGCACAGGCCGGTGGTGCTGGTGGGTGGCGGAACAGGGATGATCGGCGACCCCAGCGGCAAGACAGCTGAGCGACAGCTCGCTTCAGTAGAAGAGATCGAGAAGAATTCGAGGGCTCTGGAGAAGCAGCTCCGACGGTTTCTTGATTTCGGAGGCGTCGGCAAGAAAACCGGGAACGCGGCGCTGATGCGCGACAACGCGGAATGGCTGCGACCGCTCAAGGCCGTCGAGTTCATGCGCGACGTCGGCAAGCACTTCACCGTGAACTACATGCTGGCCAAGGAATCGGTGCAGTCGCGGATCGAGGGGGGAATCTCGTTCACCGAGTTCTCGTACATGCTGCTTCAGGCGTACGACTTTCTGGAGCTCAATCGGCGAGAGGGCGTCACGCTCCAGATCGGCGGCAGCGATCAGTGGGGCAACATCACCGCGGGGCTCGAGCTGATCCGACGCGTCGACGGGAAGACGGCGCACGCGCTGACATTCCCCCTGGTGACGACGGCGAGTGGGTCGAAGTTTGGAAAGACCGAGGCCGGCGCGGTGTGGCTCGACCCGGCGCTTACTTCGCCTTACAAGTTCTATCAGTACTGGATCAACGTCGATGACCGGGACGCCGGCAGATACTTGCGGCTCTTCACTTTGTTGTCGCGCCAGGAAATCGAAGCGCTGGACAAGCTGATTGCGTCCGCGCCGGAGAAGCGCGAAGCGCAGCAGGCCTTGGCGCGCGACGTCACCGCGCGGGTCCATGGCGAAGAGGCTGCGCGGGTCGCCGAAGAAGTTTCGGGAGTTCTGTTCGGCAAGACAGACCCAACGTCACTCGCGGAGCCAGTGTTGCGGGCGATGAGTGAAGAGGTTCCGTTCGCTGAAGCTCGTGAGACTCCCGGACTCCTCGACGCGCTCGTGACTTTGAAGCTGGCGGGGTCGAAGAGCGCGGCACGGCGGCTGGTCGAGCAGGGTGGCGTGCTGTTGAATGGACAACGCGCGAGCACAGAGACAGATCTCGGCTCGACCAAGGCGTTGGCGGGCGGGTACTATTTGATTCGGAAGGGTGCGCGAGATTACGGTTTGATTCGCAGGAGTGCTCGATGAATCGACTCGGCGTTCGTCATCTTGGCATCGGCGTGCTCTGCGGATTCCTCGCCGGGTGCGGACCGAATCAAGTGAAGAGCGCCGAACCGCCGGACGCGATGGTTTACGCCGCGTTTTTTGCGGAGGGCCCGCGGCCACGACTTGACACGCTGTACCTGGCGGAAAGCACTCTGGTGTTCGACGCCCTTGGCACGCGGGAGCCTGACCCCGAGCACTCACAGATGCTCGGTCTGCTCAAGCGTGAGGGAGTGTCAACAGAACTCGCCTCAAGCCTTTCTCAGGCGAGCGCGCAAAAGCGGGTGACCCATGCACTTCGCCTACCCGCGCCAGCGCATATTCTCCCGGCTGTGGAGTTGAGGGAAATTCCCTCGCGCGACCCGAGAGAGTACTGGAATGAGTTCTATCGGCGATACCCACGTGCGAGGGGTTACCAGGCATTTTCTCCCATCGGCTACAGCACCGACGGTTCAGACGCGCTCTTCTACTACGAGCACTACTGCGGATCGCTATGCGGAAGCGGTAAGTTGGTCTGGGTTTCCCGAGGTCCGAACGGGCAATGGAAACTTCGCAAGACTGTGGAGCTCTGGATTTCCTAGACCAGGACGCAGATCATGATTAACGGCGCCCACTTTCTCCTTTACAGCAAAGGTCCAGAGGCGGACCGCGCGTTTCTGCGCGATGTACTCCAGTTTCGCTCGGTCGATGCGGGCGGAGGCTGGCTGATATTCCGGCTCCCGCCCGCTGAAGTCGCCGTCCATCCGAGCGAAGGCTCTGCGCCACCAAATGCGGAAGACGGCGTCGTCGGAGCCGCTCTCTACCTGATGTGCGACGATCTTCGCTCGACTATGAAAGAAATGCAGTCGAAACAAGTGAAGTTCACACCGGTGGAAGAGGCACAGTGGGGAACCGTGACGACGTTTCCACTTCCGAGCGGCGCAAGCATTGGCCTCTATCAGCCGAAACATCCGACGGCTTTGGAGTTGTGATGACTAACGCACGCCGTCGTCAACATGGTAATGGGCTGATGAAAATCAGAACCACTTAATCCACCGCGCCGGAGCTCCAATGCTTTTCATGGTGATCGAGACGTTTCGCGACGGCGATGCAAAGCCCGTCTACCGCCGCTTCAGGGAGAAGGGACGCATGGCGCCCAAAGGCGTGCGCTATGTCTCGAGCTGGGTGACGACGGACTTCGAGCGCTGCTATCAAATCATGGACTGTGACGACCGCGCCTTCCTCGACGAATGGATGTCCAACTGGATGGACGTAGCCGAGTTCGAGGTGATCCCGGTTATTTCGTCGGAGAAGGCGACGGCCGCAATAGCTCCGCACCTCTAGAGCTTACTCCTCCGCTTTAGCTCTCCTCTTCGGCCTGCCCTCCTGCGCCTGATCGTACCAGTTCTCGAGCGTCCGCGACGCCAGGTCGCGTCCACCTAGCCCGAACGCCAGCCCGCACGCGATCGCCAACGCCCCGACGAACCCTGTAAACAGGGTGTTGATCAGATTCGTCGCGATCCCGAGCTGGTTGATCGCAACCACGACCGCGAACGCCCACACCGTCGTCCGCGTGACGTTCACAAGCGTCTCCGGATTCGTGAATCCGCCCTCGGCCGTCGCCCCGCGCACGATGTTGCCGAGAGCGCGCGCGGCGATTCCACCGATGAAGAGAACGAAGATCGCCACCACGAGATTCGGCAGCCACAGCAGCAGCTGACGCATCACGTCCGAGACCGCCGGCAGGCCGAGCGCGTCGAACGCGACCAGCAATACGACGACCCGCACGATCCATTTTACAATTCCCGCGACGATTCCGACCGAGTCGATTCCCGTCCCCATCTTGTTCATGAAGTCGGCGAGCCCGGACCTCTGCATCAGCTCGTCGAATCGGATCACGCGAAGGAGTCCCGTCACACCCTTCGCCAGCAGTGACGAGACGAACCAGCCGATTGCCACGATGATGATGAACGCGAGGATTCTCGGGATCGCGCCGAGGACCATAGCGAACG
>Ga0193735_1000758_pt1 | contig 10318 bp, 6 predicted proteins | sample U1m2metaG_FD_145080 | JGI IMG/M metagenome (GOLD analysis project Ga0193735, IMG submission 145080) | Soil microbial communities from a riparian zone of the East river system, Colorado, United States - U1m2 | ecosystem: Environmental > Terrestrial > Soil > Riparian zone | place: USA: East River... | reverse complement strand
GGCGTTTCGCTTAAGCGACGCGAGTTGAGCGTAGCAATGGCCGCGATCCGCCATTTCGCGCAACACATGCAATACTCCGGCTTGCACGCGCAGCGGAAAGTCGCCGCGGATACCGATCTGATTGGCCAATCGGTCCGCCAGGAGAAAGCCGATGCCATGGACCTGCTGCGCTAGCGCATAGGGATTTTCTCGAACTTGAGTAATCGTGTCGGTGCCAAAAACCCGATAGATACGCAGCGCCAATGACGCGCCCACGCCGTGGCCCTGCAGAAAAACCATGACGTCCTGCATGCCGCGCTGTTCCTGCCAAGCCTGGAGAATGCGGTGTGCGCGCACCTCGCCGATGCCGTCGACTTCCAGAACGCGCAGTGGCTGTTCCGACAAAATTTTCAGTGTGTCCAATCCAAACGCCGCTACCAGCCGTTTCGCGTACGTCGGTCCGATCCCCTTGATCAAACCGGAGCCGAGATATTTCTCGATGCCTTCGATAGTCGCGGGGTCGATCTTCTCCCAATGATCAACTTGAAATTGTAAGCCATAGCGCGGATGACGCTTCCAGGTGCCGGTGACTTTGATCTCTTCGCCTTCCGCGACCGGGAAAAGCGTGCCGACGATGGTTGTGCCCGGACCGCCGTCCTCATCCAGACGCGCCACGGTGTAGTGCGTCTCCGGATGTTGATAGGTGATCCGGCCGATCGTGCCTTGAATCGAGGTCGTCTCGTTCTGTTTTTCCGCCAACGGAATCTCCGACACTTTATCCTACGTGAAAGCGTGGAAGGCGTAAACGGCGGCCCCTTGCCTTTTACCCGTAGGCAGTTAAAATTCGAGTCAAATTGTCAATGCCCGGACCCGCTTCCAAGTATTGGCTCGCTCTCGCCTAATACTTTGTTAAACGTGCAAAACATTCCCGCCGTTTTCGCCGCTTCATTGGCCAGCGAAAATTAGGAGAAATCAACGATGACGATAGAGTTTTTTTGGCTTGAAGCGATATGGATCGTGGCTTTGATTATAGCAAACGGCTTTTTCGCCGCCTCGGAGATCGCCATGATCACGATGCGCAAAAGCCGCATCGACGCATTGGTCGAAAGGGGTGTCAGAGCCGCGGCGATAGTGGCGCGATTGAAGGAAGATCCCGACCGTTTCCTCGCCACCGTGCAGATCGGCGTTACGATCGTGAGTTCCTTCGCTTCCGCCATCGGCGGCGCCGCGGCCATCGGTTACTTGAAACCGCAGATCGCCGCTCTGCCTTTTTCTTTCGCTGCGCGATGGGCCGAAGTGATTGCTCTTTTGGCCGTGGTTTTGCCGATCTCCTACTTATCCCTCGTCCTGGGTGAGCTGGTCCCGAAATCCCTTGCGCTGCGGTATTCGGAGCAGATCGCTTGTTTCGTCGCTCGGCCTATCGAATTCCTTGCGCGCATCAGTGCAATTTTCGTGAAAGTATTGACCGCGTCGAGCAACTTGGTGCTGCGGCTCTTCGGTGGCGGCGAAAACGAGAGCGCGAGCTTCATTTCCGTCGACGAAGTCAAATCGTTGATTCGCGAGGGCACCGCCAAGGGGATTTTCAATGAGACCGAAGAAAAATTGATCCACAGCGTGTTCGAATTCACGGATACGCCCGTGAAAGCGGTGATGATTCCCAGAACCGAGATCCATGCCGTCGAAGCGCACGTCTCGTTCGCCGACGTGGCGCGGAGTTTCGTCGAAAGCGGCTTCTCACGCATACCGGTTTACGAGGGCGAATTGGACAAGATCATCGGCATACTTTACAACAAGGATGTTTTAAAAGCTTTGCAGGAAAAGAGCGAGTTTCGCATTCGCGATCATCTCCACCCGGCATTTTTTGTGCCGAGCACGCTGCCGGTCAGCGAGCTATTGAAGCAACTCCAGCGCCGGCGCCTAGCCATGGCCTTGGTGGTAAACGAATTCGGCGAAGTCGAAGGACTCGCCACGTTGGAAGATTTAGTCGAAGAAATCGTCGGCGAGATTCGCGATGAGTACGATCGTGAAGAACGCGGTCCGGTAGAACGGTTGCCGGACGGCTCGCTGGTTATCCAGGGCTCCGCTTTGCTCAAAGACCTGAAGACCGACTTCGAGCTTCCATTCGAAGAGTCGCCGGATTACCACACACTGGCGGGATTCATGCTCGCCAAGCTCAAGCGCATCCCGCGCGGCGGTGAGTGGGTCGAAGAAAATGGTTATAAACTCACCATCGTCGACATGGAAGGACGACGTATCGTGAAAATAAAGTTAGAGCGAATCGCGAGCGTGTGATTGAGGCTGAGGCAACGAGATAGCGTCAGCGTCAGTAGCAACGGATCTCGATCTCGTTGCCGTCCGGATCGAGAAAGTAGACTGAGGTCGCCCGTCCCCGGGCACCCCAGCGCGAGACCGGCCCTTCGCGAATCGCGATTTGGTTGTCTTTCAGATCATCGATCGCTCCGGCGAAGTTTTCCGCGGCGACGACTAAACAAAAATGATTTAGATTGCCATTGAATTTTTCGCCGGCGCGCGGCTGAGAATTCTCTTTGCTTGGAAACAAATCGATAATTGTCGAGCCGTTGATGCGCACCGACGGAAAACCGACCTTCCCGGCTCTAAACTCTTCGATCCTTTCGCCGGTCAAGCCCAAGACGTCGATGTAGAACTTTAGCGAGCGGTTAATGTCACCGACATTGAGGACGATATGGTCTAGCTCTGTAATTCTAATGGGCGCCATGGCTTGCCTCCTTTGGCGCGACGATCGTACCTCGTTCGGGTCGCTAGGATTCGATCGTCGACATTTCTCGCAGCAATGTTTGAACTTCGCTATTCGTGCCCACGGTTATGCGCAAGCAGTCTTGTAAACCGGCAATGTCAAAATAGCGCACTAGAATCTTCCTTCGCTTGAGCTCGTCGTAGACGCCTTTTTGATTCCGCCCGCTTTTTCGCGCCAGCACAAAGTTCGCATGCGACGGGTAGACGTCGTAGCCGACACGTACAAGCCCGGTCGTCAACCTTTTGCGGGTGCGCTGAATGCGCCGCGCGTTGCGCGTCATCCACGGCAAATCTTGCAGCGCGGCCGTTGCCGCGATCAGACTCAGCCGGTTTATGTTATACGAGTCCTTAACCTTCATCATCCCAGATATAATATGCTCGGATGCGAAAGCGAGCCCGATGCGCATTCCCGCGAGTGAAAATGACTTCGAAAATGTCCGCAGAACCACCAGATTGGGCAGCCGTTGGATCAACGGAATCGACGATACGCCCTCGTTGCCTGCGAAATCAACATAGGCTTCATCAATGACCAAGACGCCTGGCAATGATCGTGCGAGCTTTTCGATTTGCTGCAAAGATACGAGCGTTCCAGAAGGGGCGTTAGGATTGCACAGAAAAGTAAGGGCGGCGCTTTGCTCGGCCAGCGCCGAGGGCAAGGAAAAGTCCGGAGGAAAGTCCACCGGCGCAGGTAGTCCGTCTTGAATCGCCACCAAGGTGTCATAAAGCGAATAAGTGGGGACCGGAAATGCGACACGGTCGTGCGGACCGACAAAGCAGCGCAGCAGCATCGACAAAAGCTCATCCGAACCGTTACCTGCAACAATATTGGCCGGCTTCACGCCATAAATACTCCCAGCAATGGTCCGCAGCGTGTCACTTCGCGATTCTGGGTAAAGTCGCAACGACGCATCAATCGCTTTTCTCAGTGCCGCGCGAACCTTCGGCGACGGCGGGTAAGGATTCTCATTGGTGTTGAGTTTTATAACACCGCCATCTTCCGGCTGCTCGCCCGGTACATAACCGGCCAATGCGGTAATATTCGGTCGGAAATAGCGTAACATGCGGCGAAATTCTATCGGCAGCGATCGTTCTTTTCAAACCATGACTCGCTCTGTCATCATGGGCCGGATCGGATAGCGAGACGAGTCAGCCGCGAATGGCCAATTCTAATCCTGCCGGGTGATGTGGCTGAGGACTCTTAATGTGCTCCATCACGACATTTTTGTCCAAGGATTCCCGACGTTGTCCAAAATTCCCCGCTTTTGCGGAATCGATTGCTCAAAAACGCTGTACTTCTTAGTGCTAACTATTTGAAATTGCGAATTTCTTGATTTTTGGCCTGGCATGTTTTTAGCTATAGCGACAGCGTTGGTCAAATCTCTCTTAAAGATTGGCAAGCAAATCGCCAAAAATGTAGGCAAAATACGCTGACTATGGACACGCCGAAAACTCCTCTAAGCGATCCGTCGATCCTTCTGCTAAATGAAATCGAGATTTTGCTCGCGCAATCGCGTTTGCTTGAGCTCTATCTAAAACAATCGCAAGCGACGGCTGCCTACGAAACGGCTCGCGCCTATGGCCGGCATCAAAGTGAACTGGCTGAGCTACACGCCGCCCTTGCCGAGAAAGAGCAAATCGTCGCAGCGAAAGAAAACGCGGTCGGCGCGAGAGAACGGCATCTTCAAGAAAGAGTCCAAAGTCTGGAAGCCGAGGTGAGCGAGTCCCAACGCCGGTTCCAACACCGCGACGCCGAATTCCAACGCGTCGAGTCCGAAGCGGCAGACCTGCGGCGGCGCATCGAGCAACTGGAACTCTCGAAGGCACAAGCGCAAAGTACCGCACGGGATTCTGCGGCCGCTCGCCTAGAGCTCGCGGCAGAACTAGCCGCTTTGCGTCAGCGGCTCGAAGAGAATCAGGAAAGTTTCCAAAAAGAGCAGCGGGCATCTCGAGAACTTCAAGATGACCTACAAATCCGGATCGCTCAACTCCAGGAACAGCTCCATGAAAAAGTGACTTGGTCGCGCAATGCCGACGGCGAGCTACAACAAGCCAAGCGCGAAATCGCCGAACTGAACGAGCGGGTCGCGGAACTTCAAACCAGCCGCCAAGAAGCAGAGGCGAGCGCGGCGCGAGAGCTGGCAGAGTCGCGCACGCGCTTTGAAAGACAACTCAACAGCATCCAGACCGTGCTTGCAGAGCGCGAGCATGCGCTCGAAGCAAACCACCATGCGATGGCCGAGATCGAGCATGGTTTCAAAACTGAGATCCTCACACTGCGCAGCCAGCTCGAGCAGAAACAAGAACTGATCGATTTTCGCGACGAGGAACTGCGTGTTGATCAATCGCAAATCGCTGCGCTCCAACAGCGGGTTGCGGAGCACGAAGCGGGCGAACAAGCGGCGCGAGCCACTGCCGATCAAATTGAGGACGCACGCCGCTCCTATGAGGACCAGGTCGTTGCCCTGCAGCATGAAGTAACCACCCGAGAGCGAGCGTTGACGGAACGTCAGGAAGCAGTCAGCGCAGTGGAACTGGCGCTACACGGCAAAATCCAGTCTCTGCAGCAGGAATTGGCCCACAGTCACGGCTTTATCGAAGAGCGCGAAAACGCGCTGCAAAGTTCTCGTGCTGAGACTGAAGCCTTGCGCGAACGTATCGCCAAACAGGAATCTAACTCTTCGGCGGATCTGCAGGCCCTCCAGCTCGCCGAAGAGAGATGCCGCGGATTGGAAACTGAAATATCCGCCTTGCACGCGACACTGGCGCAGAAAGAATATGCTCTTAACGAGCGCGAAAAAACTCTCACTTCCCTTGAACAACGGTTGAGCTCCGAAATCGACCAGCTTCATCGCCAACTAGAAAAGCAACAAGCCTCGACCGACGCCTCCGCCGCGGAACTTAACCGGCTGCGTGCGGAGATCGCTGCGATCGAGGAACAAAAGTCCCGCCTGGCGGATTCCCGCGAGGAGCTCGAACGGAGCCGGCAACAAGAGGCGGTGACCCGTCAGGAACTTGAAGCACGCCTGCAAGCGAAGGATGACGAGCTGCGAGTAGCTCAGGCAAACGCCCAAGAACGTATACAAGCCGCGCTGCGAGAGCAAGACGCCCACTTCAAATCACTCGGGGAGCAAACGGGTGTTGAAATCGTCGGCCTTCGAAATCAGTTGCAAGAACAAGAGCTGTCCGCGCGGCAAGCCCATACCGAGATCGCCGGCCTGCGGGAACAAATTGCGCAAACCGAACATTCCCGCGATGAGCTTGAACAGAACTTGCAGCAAGCCGGCGCCCAACGCGAGGAATTAGTCACTCGCCTACAAACCAAGGAGGATGAATTTAGAACTGCCCAGGCGCACGCGAGTGAACAATTGGCGGCTCTTGAGGAGCAGAAAGCCCGTTTCAATTCCATCGAAGAAGAGCGGCGCAAAGAAATCAGCGAGTTGCACGGCCAATTGGAACAGCAAAGGACTCACGCCGATTCACTGCACGAAGAACTCACCCGGTTGTGCTCGGAGAATGCCGGGATCCAGGAACAAAGGGCTCAATCAGAGCGACTCCGCCAAGAATTCGAACAAAACCGACAAGAAGCCTCAGCGCTGCGCGAGCAACTCGAAACGCGGCTACTAGCGAGAGACGCCGAACTTCAGGCGGCCCAATCGGGTGCAACTGCGCTTAAGAACGATCTCGATGCCAAGATCAACGAACTGCAACTGCACCTCGCTCAAAAACAGCTGCTCGCGGAAGGCAAAGCTGCGGAGATCGAGACTTTCAAAGGCCAGGTGGATCAGTTATCGGAGCAGTTAACACAGCGAGAGTCCACAAGCGCCGAATTCCAAACTCGACTTCAAAGAGAAACCGAATTGGCTCGCGCCGACTATCAGGCGGCCATCGCCGAGTTACGCAATGAATATTCGATAAAGCAAACTAGTCAGGCCAACGAGCTCGTCCAGGAAAGGCAGCGGGTCGCCGAACTTACCCTTCAGATTGGCGAATTCGAGCGGCAGAAGGCCGCGATTGAAACCCAGCTCCAAGAGCGTCAGCAAGGGCACGAAACGGTAGCGGTCGAAGCCGCGGCATTGCGATCGCGCCTGGATGAGCTGGAAACACGGCGCCAGATGGAACTCTCCGCCGCCGAACGGGAGCAAAATCAAGTTCGCAGCCAGCTCGAAGCCGAACTAGCTACCGCGCGCACCGAACTGCAGCAGAACGCGTCGATGGTAGCTCAACATCAGGCTGCCATCGCCGCGCTGCAGAATGAATACCAGATCAAGCAAACTAGTCAGGACAATGCGCTCGCCCAGGAAAGGCAGCGGGTCGCCGAACTTACCCTTCAGATTGGCGAATTCGAGCGGCAGAAGGCCGCGATTGAAACCCAGCTCCAAGAGCGTCAGCAAGGGCACGAAACGGTAGCGGTCGAAGCCGCGGCATTGCGATCGCGCCTGGATGAGCTGGAAACACGGCGCCAGATGGAACTCTCCGGCGCCGAACAAGAACAAAATCAAATTCGAAGCCAGCTCGAAACGGAACTGACGGCCGCGCGAAGCGAACTGCAACAGAAAGCATGGGCATTGGCTCAACATCAGGCGGCCTTGGAAAATCTTGCTCTCGCCCACAAGGACCAAATCCAAAAGCTCGAAGGTAAGATTACCGAACAGCAGAACGGCATCAAAGGTCGCAATCTCGAGCTGGAAAGATCTCAATCGCAAGCTCGATTACTGGAGCAACATATCGAAGAGCTCAGCACAGAGCTGCGGCAAGCCGAACTCACCGCGATCAATCGAGCCGTGCAAATCAAGGAAGAATATGGAGTCCGCATCGCGGACTTGGAAAGGCAGGTCGCGCAAAAGACCATCGAGTTGCAGGAACGCGGCGTGTCAAGGTCGGAAGCGGAGGAAACACTTCGGCTCGAGATCGGCCGGCTGATTCGCGAAGCTCAGGAAAGACACCAAATTTTGCAAGACCGTAACGAAGAGCTCGTCCGAGTCAAAGCCGAGATGGATACGTTTCAGGAACAATGCCGCAATTTAGAATCGACGGCGAGCCAGAACGAGGCATCTCTGGGCGCCGAAATGGAGAAAATGCGGACGGAATTTCAAGCCCAGCTCGCGCTATTGCAAGCGGAACTAAGTCAAAGGGAATGGGCCCTAGAGGAACAGCGTGCGGCGAAGGGCACTATCGAGCTGCAATTCCGCCAGAATCTCGAAACTCTAAACCAACAGTTGGCGGAAACCGAAGCGCGCGCCAAGGAAAACCAGGATAAGTTCGTGATGGGTGACGCTCAATTGACCAACGAGCAGCAAGAGCGTTACAAAAAATACAAAGACATTATGGATGCTGTCGCTGCCGGAAACGACGCATCATTTCCAGCTTCGGAAAATCGCCGTTGGCGCGGCCGTTTCGGTTGGAAGAGGCGTTGGAAATCATAGCGCACCAACAAGGGACCATGGCGCTCATATTGAGGAACCCCAATAGGACGTTGAGTAACCATTCGGCCAAACCATAGCTCAACTGTCGAAGGACGATCATGTTAATAACAGAACGTGTACCCACTGGAATCGTCGGGCTCGACCCGCTGCTCGAAGGAGGCTTTCCCCAGGGACGGTCGATCCTCATTACCGGGGAGCCCGGCACGGGAAAATCAATCTTCGCTCTGCAATTTCTTGCTGAAGGGCTCAATCGGAACGAGAAGGGTATTTTCGTGACCGCGGACGAAAGCCCGATGGACATACTCGAGCAAGCAGCTTCGATTGGCTGGGACTTTGAGCGGCATATCGAGACCAAAGATCTGTCGATTTTGAACGCCGGCACATATCTCAGCTCGTTGCCAAGCGCGGGCAAAGAACGTCATGTCGACGTGCAAAAAGCGGTAAGCGATCTGGCTAACTTCGTCAAACAACTCGGCGCAAAAAGACTAGTGCTCGACCCCGCGGGGCCGTTTGTCCTGTTGCGCGATAGCGCGGTACGAATGCAAGACCAGGTCCGCTTGTTAATAAAGCTGATGCGAGCTTCGATGCCGACAACCAACCTGCTCACCTCCTATGCTGTTCCGAGGACCGGCGAACGATCCATGCACGGCATGGAGGAATATCTCGTGGCCGGCGCCATCGTCTTGGAAATGGTTTGGAAAAACGGCGAACTCGCCCGCAGCCTGATCGTCGAGAAGATGCGTTGCACGGACGTGAAGCCGACTCAGCTCGAATTCGAAATCGTAAAGGGACAGGGCATCGTGCTCCACCCTCCGCTTCGCTAAACCTTTAAAGTTAGTGAATGGATCTCCAGCGCATCTCAACCGGTATCGCCGGCCTCGATATTTTGCTTCAGGGTGGCTATCTCAGAGGGCGCACTTACCTCGTGACCGGCGACACCGGCACGGGGAAAACCATCGCTTCATTGCAGTTCCTGCTGAGCGGCCTCAAGCGCGGTGAAAAGGCGGTGTACGTCACCGTCGACGAACGTCCGGGTGAAATTTTAGAATCGGCGGCATCATTTTCCTGGGATCTCCAGCCGCATATCCAAGAAAAGAGCTTGGTCATTTTGGACGCCTCGCCCTATTTTGGCGCCCGGAGCGCAAGTGCTACGGAAAAAGGTATCGATCCGCAAAAAATCGTCGCCGATCTTGGCAACTATGCAAGAAGACTCAGCGCCACGCTTCTTATTATTGATCCGATAACTCCCCTCATCCTGCCGAACGACGCAACCAGCCCTAGTCAGGACCAAGCCCGCTCCCTTGTGCAATTGATCCAAACTCAACTGAATACAACCAATCTGTTCACCGCCCATCTGCCAAAAATGACGGCTCAGAGCACGGCCCATGGTATCGAACAATATCTCGCCTCCGGCGTGTTGGTTTTCAAAAGCGACCAGATCGACGGCAAATTCAACCGCACCGTGACCATCAAGAAAATGCGCGGTACACCGGTTGAACCGGGTGACTTTCCTTTCGCGATTCTCGCAAACGACGGAATTGTGCTGACGAATTGTCCCGCCGGAGAGGTCTCGCCCGGGGATCGCCAGGCGCCAATGTTTGAATTTTTCCGGCCTTCCAAAAAACAATCCTGATTCCGGGTTTCAAATTTAGGCAGTCGAGCGCTTGGCGGGAAAGCGCAAGCGCAAGGGGCATCCCTGTGACTATTATTTCTCATTTTTCGCCTCGTTTCGGGCTTTCTTGACAGCCAGCGGAACGATGCTTAGATTTTTTCACAAATGAGGAACCCAAAATGCGTTTAGATAAACTTACGACGAAATCACAGGAAGCGTTGCAGCAAGCCCAAGGGCTTGCCGAAAAACGCAACCATCAAGCGATCGACGTCGAGCACTTGCTGTTCGCCTTGCTCGGCCAACCGGAAGGAGTGGCGACATCACTATTGCAGAAGCTCGGCGTCCCGCTAAACCTTTTGACCGACCGGTTGCAAAAGGCTTTGGATAGGCTATCGCAAGTTACCGGCGGCGCCGGCCAAACCTACATCACGCCACGCCTCAAAAAGACGATTGAAAGCGCGGAGTCGGAGGCCGAATCGCTCAAAGATGAATACGTGTCCGCCGAACACTTATTGCTGGCGATGGTTCA
>Ga0193735_1000757_pt1 | contig 10324 bp, 8 predicted proteins | sample U1m2metaG_FD_145080 | JGI IMG/M metagenome (GOLD analysis project Ga0193735, IMG submission 145080) | Soil microbial communities from a riparian zone of the East river system, Colorado, United States - U1m2 | ecosystem: Environmental > Terrestrial > Soil > Riparian zone | place: USA: East River... | reverse complement strand
GCCGGAGACGCACCGGTGAGGCGCCGGGAAGCGCAGGCGTCGCCATAGCCGCCTCCACTTCCGCCTGCCAGGACTCGTGCAGGCTCACATCAGCCGCGAGGTCCTGAGTCAGCCGCTGCCGATCGGTCAGATCCATGTCGGCGAGATTGTCCACAGCATCGAGCTCAGCGAATGGCACTTGGTCGACGTTTCGCTTCGCCAACTCTTGTTTCACTTTTTCCTCCGGCGGCTCAGGTGCGCCGCCCATCGCAGCTTTCGCCCCAGGGACAGCATCGGCAATTTTTCCCGCCAAAAACTTCATGAGCCGTAGAAGCATCTTTTCAAACAGCGGCTTCTTCAGAACCTCGGGCAGGTTCTTCAGGGTCTCAGGAATACCGGTTTCCCAAACGAGAAAGATAGGAAACACGTCCCCTTTCCCGTAATGACTGCGCGAGAGTCGATCTGCCGCAGCGATGGCGCTTTGCTTCGAAACCAGGCCACCATGAATGTGAATGAGCAACGGCTTCTTTGAGGCGATTGCGCTGTTGATGAGTGCCCGCATTTCGTCTGGTCGCGTCTCCGCTAGCACGCCGTCTTTGGTGGTGACGATGAGATTGCTCATGATTTCAGAGTGTGAAAAGGAAGGTCGGCCCCGATCGAAATCGCGACGTTGTCCAAGGAATCAAACTGTTCACATCCCGAAAGGCCGCTGCCTGCACATGCACGAGGAGAACGGAGCCAGCCCCAGTTTGCAATTCAAAAATCAAAGCCGTGCTCATTTTTTTAGTCGATTAACAGCGTACGCGTTTTCTTAAACACCTCATCGGATTTTGCGGCGGTCACTTTTGAAACTCGGGCGTTACCCACACTTCCTCGCTGCTACCGTCGCAGCTTTCTTTGATCACTCGCACTGCCTCGTGCTCGCGCCAGCTATCCTAGCTGCGTTGCCGTCTACCCGAGCGATTCCCGATCGCGACGTGTTCTATGTCGCTCATCCCATTCGCTCCATTGAAACTCGCTCGCCTCCCAGCTTGCTCACTCCTACCCTCGTCACCTTACCGTCTATGTCGCGCGTCCCCTGCGCTCCATTTTTACTTCTTACTTCTTCTCACGACCGGCAAGATTCAGAAATATATTTTGAGAGCGCAACGGACTGCGATTACTCCGCAGTAACTCCAATGTCTGGCCACGCGGAGCCGTATGCCAGCCGGTGCGAGCACTCAGCTCGAACGTAACGCTTGCGTAACCCACACGTGTCGGTTCGGGCGCCGCAAACCAGCAGGTCAATGCGCATGATTAATCACGCTGGACCGAATTAACAACCCGATAAACAAGCGGCAGTGCGAACAGATTTCTTAATCGTTCAAGATACTCTTTGTCGTTATCGGTCAGCGGGCGCCGCCCGACGATAACCATTCTAATTGGCAAATTGTGGGTTCGCAGCGGATGGTACGCGTACTCGAGAATCTGACCAAGGGCGTGACGGATAACAGATCGCGGATCCAAATCTGATTTGATTTCAAACAAGATTAATTCCGTTCTTGTCCTGACGCTGACATCAACAAACTCGTTTTCTCGAAGAATATGCCTGCGCGCGTACTCCCGCTCTAACTCTTTCATGAGTCTCGCCTGCATCCTCGCATGCTCGGGATCGCATTGGACAGGCCCATACCCTCTGCGCACCCATCCCCGCACGCGCGGGAGTGTGCGATCGCCACGACGTGCAGTGCGTGACGGACTTTCACCATCAAGATCGTATAGTTGATATCTTGTCAGTTTGAGGATCGGATCGCCTGGTTTCGCGAATTGGTCCAAGGGAAATCGTGTTACATTCTCCTGCCGGAATCGCACATTCAGAACATGCTTTGCGAATCTAGCTGTACCCAATGCTGATGCATTTCCGCCGACGGCTTTTATCTCATCACACATCGTGTTGTACCAGCCGTTTTTTTTGAACAGGGCCAACGCGTCTTTCGATTGATCGTTGTCCAAACACTCCACTCCGCGAATGATCGCAACGTAACGCCGACGTTTGGCAGGGTCGATTGTGAACAGCGTCAAGTCTATTGGCTGTCCCCGCCTAACGAGCTTCGAGTGACTTTTGTTTACGCCTTGAATAAAAGCGTAGCGCCACCCATCGATTAGCCATTCAGAACGAAATAACCAATCTTCGTGGCCGAAGCCGTATTTGTAGTTGTACGTGCTAGCCGATTCGTACTTTCGAGCATCCCCAGTCGGTTTTTGCCAGCCTGCACTGTTAAACGAAATTCGGGTAACTTTTTCCAACCGTGCGCTTTGATGAGCGCTAATTGTGCCGCGGCGTACTGGCGAGACAATTTGCTGAACGAAATTGACTATTTGTTTCGTCGCAGAGTTGACTCCCAATTTTCGGATTGTGCCATCTCTCGGCACTAAGTAGCGGCCGTAAAAATACGAAGCACCGTGTCTATTGCGGTACTTCTCAAAAACTGGCCGAGTGAAATAGATTTTGCGGCGGCTTTTTCGGACAATCCACCCGCCGCTTCGCCGGTCCTGAACACTGTCATCTTCTCCGATATCCAACGAACCGTGGGTCACAAAACGTCGAATCGCGCTGGCATCGGACGTATGGAATCCAATCCATAACTTCCGACGAGGGTGCCCAATGAACCGATCATACCAGAGCTGCACATCGATTTTAGATTCCCGCAAAGAGCCAAGCTGAGTCCACCACCCACCCGTGTCACTTTTTCGGATAACTGGTTGTACCAACACCCTAAGATTGAGACCATTACTAGCCGGACTTGATGCAAGCCTTTGCGTTACTGCCACTGCAACGCGCCGCAAGTAATGTTCGTCACTCATTGGATCGACGTCTCCCACGGAAAGTGTTCCGATGCTCTTGAATTCGATCGTGCGGGGCGAGCGCTTTGACTTTGTTAAATAGACAAATTGCGACAGTAGATCGACCGCGCGTAATCGCTCGGCGTTTGCCGCAGCCGCATCCAGACTAGTGTCCTTGTTTGCCTCTTCCTCGGTAATCTCCAAATAGATTGGTCGAGTAAAACCTGCGTTTCGAAGCTCCGTCGCTATGCTAATTGACTGTGAGCATACCTCACCGGCAACAACACACATGTCGAATGCCTCAGGCGCACAAATTTCACCAATCCGTTCTGATAGCTCTCGAGCGGAAAATGTCTCGTGCAGAACCCCTTCGGCCGTCAGCTGTGCCACAAATGCGCTTTCGCGATTTCTGAGCGCGCGGTAAACCACCCTTACGTTATCTTCGTATCCTTCCGTCTCATTTAACCTCTGAGTGACAAGCGCAACCTTCCGTGGCTGTAGCGCGTCGACCTTGTCATAAATCGTGGTGAGTTGAACGGCTTGCACGTTGTCTGCTGGTCCAGTAAAAACGTCGACTACATCAGGACGGCTAAAATTCCAAGATTCTTTTGCCAACCAGTCCAAGCCTTGTCAACGCGTTCGCCCTATGAGGAACACCAGACCGAGAATAAATTGCTCTCAATCGGGTTGAGGCCCTGCGCCGCGCGTCGGAGTGTGTGAGCTTGTTTCCGTTATCTCGCGAGAGTAATAATTCGCGTTGATATCGTAAACTGAAAAATGCAAGCACTAACGGATGCAGCTTTTCTACAGTGTCGGGTATGAACGGACAGTGGCTCGGCAGATTTGAAGGGACGCAAAACGGCTCGATCACGGTCAATGTCGATGAAAGGGAAGCTTGGTATGAAGGTATCGCCTACCTTCATCCCGACGAGAACAGCGCCGCTGCTGTTGCTGCCTCATTTCGAACGCCGAACAAGAAGAATTCTTTCAGGAGTCGAACAACAGAAATTGTCCCTATCGATCCTACGTCGGGGTTTCCGACCTCTCCAACACATGAGAACATCCGCACGCGTTATGGCGAGAACCTTGTGATGTCCAAATGGGCGGATGTAAGCGGGGCATGGAAGAACAACACTCTCAAGTTATCGTGGAATACTGATATCGGTCTTGAAGGGAGCTGTACCCTAACGCGGCTTGCAGCAGGCCAGCCATCAGACCTACTCCCGTCAAGAATGAGGTGGCGTGAATACAAAGAGTATGCAGCTGGCCTCAAAGGCAGGAACTATCTCTTTCGTGGACAGAATAAGCCCTGGCGCCTTCGGACGTCATTTCACCGCGCGGGTCGAGCCGATCTATGGCGGTTCACGAGAGAAGACATTCCAGAGCTGCACCGACATTTGAGCTCGAAGACAAAACACGTTTTCAACCTCACCATTCCGGACGAAAACGGCGGGTTTTTCAATCTTATCCAGCATCACGGCTATCCAACACCCATTTTGGACTGGACCTATTCACCATACGTGGCAGCGTTTTTTGCGTTTCGGGGCATCACTAGTAAACAAGCCGCGTCCGCCAACCCCGATGACGTTGTCAGGATTCTGGTGTTCGATCACGCGCTGTGGAGAAGCGATTTCAATCAGTTGCTCGTGCTCGCGCCGGCAACTCCGCATTTCTCGGTTGCGGAGTTTATAGCGATTGAGAATGAGCGAATGATTCCACAGCAAGCCGCGTCAACTGTCACCAACCTCGACGACATCGAGTCATATATCAGATCAAAAGAGTCGACTGACAAAACCTACTTACAGGCGATCGACTTGCCAGTAAGCGAGCGCAGGCAAGTTTCGGAGGAACTGCGGAGAATGGGAATTACAGCTGGTTCTCTATTTCCTGGGCTAGATGGAATGTGCGAAGAATTAAAAGATCGAAATTTCGAAGTTTAATACTTCCTTTCCTACAATCACTGCCAGAGCTGCCGACAATCAAAATCCTCTGTAAAATAGCCACTCGCCTTTGACAAAACTCGGACACGGGCCGCTGGAACTCCGCATTCGTTAGCAAGAATTTCGAGCGCTCTGGTTGGATCCGGATTGCAGACCGTGATGTGTGGAATCGATGAACGCCCGCTGAAAGCTTTCTTGAACAAATCCATGCTTTGCACGTCGGTTTGCGGAAATGAATAACCGATGAGGGCAATTTCATCGGCGGCCCGAAGCGCCGCTTCCGCTCGCTCCCATAAATCTGTGAAGAGCGTCCCGAATAACGCGTATGTCTTGTGTTGAACCGGCGGAATGATCAGGGGGCTTGAGACCAAACCGTTATCTGACCCAAGACCTCGCGGTATCCATGGTGTGCGGAGCAATACTCGCGCGAACACATGCCCCTTGCGTGCTGATTTACCAGGGTCGTCGGGCAGATTCGGCGGATAATATCCGTACGAGTATCTTTCATATCCAGGCATGTAGCGACCGTCGTATGTTGAATATGGATCAAGCGTACATTCATATATGCTCACGCGGTTTGGAGAAGCTGTCTGCATAAGCGACAGCTTTTTTGTATCTGGATCTATTATCGGATAGCTCGTGATCCAATTGGAGGAGCCATGAAGTTTTAACACGGTCGACTTGCCGAAGTTTTCCGTGCATTTAGAAGGTTTTTCCCAACCATTTCGGTAAATCAGGTGCGGTTCGAAACCGTAACCCTGATCGAGCGTCCACTTGGTACATTCCGCTAAAGCTCTGTCCATCAGAGTGTCCCAATTAAACGTGATGACAACGTCCTCTGGCGTTAAGGTCGCTGCCAATTTCTTGTGTGCTTTAGATACCGGACCGTTTTGGATTAAATTAATCAACGCCGCAAAAACAAAGATCAATTGGACGTACGTCGAGTGTAATGCCATTGCTTCAATCCAGGCGTCGCGGTCAGCTTGCGCTCGATCTAGCGCTGAAAGCAGCTTTGTCTCGACTTGGCTATGGAGAGCTTCAATGTTGATGTGACTTTCATAAAAGTCTTCGACGGCGATGTGCAGGTTGTCGCGTGCATATGTAAGAATTGCTCCGGTGAGGACCCAGCGCTCAGCGGCGAGAGAGCTCTCACCAAAGGTCTGTAGAAAATCGCGTGCAAGCGGCATTCGGAGGCCGCTCTTAGAATCAGCGTAAGCCTTCGACGCGCCGGCGCCAAGAAGCAACGCCTTCATGTCAGAACTGCGTTACGCCTTCACTGAGTAAAGAATGATGTGGGTTCAACGGCGAAAAGTCGCTGTGGACGCTGCCGGAATTTCCGAAATCATCTACCCGGCCCGGCCTGGTCAAAGCCGTGTCGACTCGTTCGCTCCCGCTCGCTTCGGCATCTCGGCATGCCCATCGTTGTCGCTCAATCCTATCCGCTTCATTCATCGAAACGCGTATGACAATTTTTTGTAAACTTTGCAAGTGGCAAGCGAACGGCCCGCGCGCGAGTTATGGCTCTGCTTCGTCGCTCTTCTCTTCCGCCCGGGATGCCTGACGCATTTGATCGTGCTCCGCTTCGCTGACGCCTTCCTCGAACATCTGCGCACTCTCGCTGCGTCCCTCGGCATCTTCGTCTTCTCCGAGGGAGTCTGCTGCTTGCCGTCCGGTCGAGCCCGGCACGGGATTCCAACCGTCCGAGTCGGGTACGGATTCACTACTCTCTTCCTGCGGATCCGTTTCTGCTTCTCCTGTCAGCTCACGTTTGGCCTGTTGATAGTCAGCCTCGGACGGTTCGGAAGAAGGACGACCGTTAATCGCGGCTAACTCGCGCGCACGAGCTTCAACCATCTCAGACGTCACCGTCCCGATGCCAGCAGCGTTTTCCATTATGATACCTTTGTTCAGCGGATTCTTTCTCATAAGTAACCACTTCCTATTCGTATTACCCTGATCCGTTGGGCCCTTTTGCCCAAAGGGATTTTTCGGTTGCTCGAATATCATTGCTCCGGCGCCTATGAATGCGCGAAAGTCTCGACAGCAAATCCATCGCGTCTAGCATGCTCATCTTGTGCAAGTCGGCAATCGGACGCGAAACAATCAGGAAATTGAACGCAAATTTTTGCTTAAGCAGCTGCCCGATCAACTGAGGCGCTCGCGGCATTCCATTATCGAGCAAGGTTATCTGGCGACAGAACCTGCAGGCAGACAGGTCCGGCTCCGAAAGAAAGGCAAAACTGCGTCGCTCACTTTCAAGGTCGGTCGCGGCGCACACCGGGAAGAACGCGAGATCAAGCTCAGTCCGAAACAATTCGCCGCGCTTTGGCCGGGAACCGCTGGACGAAGATTGCGCAAGGTGCGCTACGACATTCCCTGGAAAAATTTACTCATCGAGATTGATGTTTATCGCGGTAAACATGCCGGGCTCGTGGTGGCGGAGGTGGAATTCCCTGATCTCGCAACCTGCCGAAGATTCAAGCCACCTTCCTGGTTTGGACGAGAGGTAACTGGCGAAAAACGCTACAGCAATGTCCGGCTAGCCAACGAGTAGGCAGAGAACTCTGTGCGCTTTCGTTTGAAAATGCGCGAACCGTTGGGGGCTGATCGAGTCTGCCGTTACGTGCGAAAAGAGTGTTGTTCTACTCAGCCCCATGGCATCCTCGGTCACTTATTATGAAACAAAAAGTTCTCTTCATCTGTGTCCATAACAGCGCCCGCAGCCAAATGGCCGAAGCGTTTCTAAACGATATCTGTGGCGATCATTTTGAAGCGCACAGCGCCGGACTGGAACCGGGCACACTCAATCCACTGGCAGTCGAAGCGATGCGCGAAGTCGGGATCGGTATTTCGCGCAAGGGAACTCAATCCGTGTTCGACGTTTTTAAATCAGGCGAACTGTTCGCCTACGTTATCACCGTCTGCGACGAGACCAGCGCCGACCGCTGCCCTATCTTTGCCGGTGTGACCACGCGGCTACACTGGAGTTTTCCAGATCCTGCTGCACTCGAAGGCACGCGTGAAGAACGCCTCACAGGTGCGCGCGAAATCCGCGATCAAATTCGGGCGCGTATCGAGACCTGGTGCGATGAAATGTGCACCGTGGAAGCGACTAGACCCTGAATAGGCGATACCAAGCGCCGCTCCTTGGTCAGCACGCGTCAGTCTAAAACCCGTTTATCTGCACTGCTATAGGTGGATATCCTCACGTTCTGCGAAGATTTTAGAAAGGCCCGCGAATCACGCGAATGAACGCGAATGATCAGCAGGCTCGGCTTAAATTCTCAAATCTTAATGGGTTTCCAATTCGCGTCTATTCGCGTGATTCGCGGGCTTCAACTTTATCTTTCGAACCCCATCTGCGCGTGGCCGCCGTGGTCTGCGAAGGCTGGTTATCAGCGTAATCCGCAGTTAAATTCGGTAGTCTTCGTAACATTCAAGGTACTTGATCCCCGAGCCTGTGTTAAAAATGATCACGCGTTCGCCCGAGGCGATTTTGCCGGCGCGGCGAAGCAATTTGAACGCGGCGAAACACGCTCCTCCTTCTGGGCAGACGAAAAGGCCTTGCGTCGATCCCACTTCGCGCGCGCTGCGGATCATTTCTTCATCATCAACAGCAATGGCGCCGCCCTTGGATTGACGAAGAATGTTCAGGATCAGGAAATCTCCGATCGCTTTCGGAACGCGCAGACCGGCGGCCACGGTGCGCGCGTCGGGAAATTCCGCCGCAATTTTTTCTCCGGCTTCGAATGCGCGGACGATCGGTGCGCAACCAGTGGCTTGCACCGCGAACATGCGCGGACGCTTTTTGCCGATCCAGCCGAGGGTTTCCATTTCGTCCACATTCCGATAAGCCCAGTGCCGCCGCCGGTGGGATAAAGAATCACGTCGGGCAATTGCCAGGCGCACTGCTCCGCTAATTCGTAACCGAGCGTCTTTTTACCTTCCACGCGATATGGCTCTTTCAACGTGGACACGTCGAACCATCCTTCCTCTGCTTTTCGCCGGGCGACTTCAGCGCCGCAATCAGTGATCAGTCCGTCAATCAACGTGACTTGGGCGCCGAGCTCGCGGCACTCAATGATGTTTGCGCGCGGCGTGTCGCGCGGCATGAAGATATGCGCTTCGAGACCCGCCCGAGCTGCGTAGGCAGCGAGCGCGCCTCCGGCGTTTCCGGCGCTGGGGGCCGCAAGTTTGGTGGCGCCAAGATATTTTGCCATCGAAACGGCCACACTCATCCCGCGAGCCTTGAAACTCTGCGTTGGGTTCAGCGATTCGTCTTTGATCCAGAGATCGATGTTGTCAGCAAATTTCTTTGCACGCAGCAGTGGCGTTCCTCCTTCGCCTAACGAAACCGGCTCAACGTCGCCGGCTAACGGCAGCACTTCGCGATAACGCCACAATGATTTTTCTCGCGTCGCGAGGGCCTCGCGCGTCAGCGTTCGACTCGCTGCGGCGAGGTCAACAATTGCAAGCAGCGGTTTCTGGCAGGAAAGACAGACGTTCTGCAAACGCGACCAGTCGTGATGAAGACCGCATGCGCTGCATTCAAGGTGCTTCAGAAACATTGCACAATGGAGCGTACGTGTGACCCGGCGGCGAATCGCGGAGAGCCTCGCGCGCACTGACCATTCTTCCGAAAAATGCTGTAGGGTCCGCTGTCCTCAGCGGATTAATCGGTCGTCGTCCAAGTTCGCTGCGCTGAGGACAGCGCACGCTACAGCTACAGCGCGTTTGCGACCTGTGATAGATTTGTCGAGATGGATTTACTGACTTTGACAGAAATTCGCCGAGCGGCATCCCGCAGTGGCGGGAGCATGGTGCCGGCGCGCGTGCACGTGCAAGTGGAATCGGCCAATGCGAAGACGCAGCGCGACGGGAAACCGTACTGCGAACTGGTTCTGGCAGATGCGTGCGACCGGATGAAACTGCGGGTCTGGAGCGACCACCCTTCATACAAAACGTGCAGCGGACTTACGCCCGAATGTTTCATCGAACTGACTGGAGAGTTTCGGCAACACCCGCAATTTGGACTCGAGGCAGACAAGTGGATGTTTCGGCCACTCTCCGATCAAGAGACGAAGGAGCTGCTGGAGGGACCAGCGGACCTACGCGCAAAGCAAACGACTGACTGGGAATTCATCGTACAATCCATCGATCGCATTCTCGATCCGCGCCTCCGCGCCCTGACGCAAATGTTCGTGAACGAATGGGGCGATCGATTTCGCCGGGCCGCAGCGGCACGCAAATATCATCACGCTCGACGCGGCGGGTTGGTTGAGCACACGGCGCAAATGATGCGGGTGGCGAGCGGGATTGCGCCGCTCTATCCGCAGTTGAATCTCGATCTTTTGATCGCCGGTATTCTCTTTCACGATTCCGGTAAACTTTGGGAAAACCAATTTTCTGAAACCGGCTTTGTTATGGATTTTGATGAACTCGGTGAATTGGTCGGCCACATTTCCATCGGACTCGAAGTGGTCAATTTACTCTGGCGAAAACTTAGCGCCGACAACGCGGACGTATGGAAAACTTACGTCCCGTCCTCGGAAGACGTGCGCCTGCATCTCCTGCATCTCATT
>Ga0193735_1000756_pt1 | contig 10325 bp, 8 predicted proteins | sample U1m2metaG_FD_145080 | JGI IMG/M metagenome (GOLD analysis project Ga0193735, IMG submission 145080) | Soil microbial communities from a riparian zone of the East river system, Colorado, United States - U1m2 | ecosystem: Environmental > Terrestrial > Soil > Riparian zone | place: USA: East River... | reverse complement strand
GCGTAGCTAGCGCGGAAGAATGTTGGTGAGGCCGGCAAAGGCTGAGCTATTTCGACCATACCGCCACTACCGGTTATTGTTGAGTTAAGCGAACCCCAGCTCTGCAGATCGTTGCTGCTTTCGATTTGGTAACGTTTGCCGTAGACGGTCGGAAGTTGCAGTCGCAGCTGGTTGTTCGCGCTATCGTTGATTATATCAAGATGGAATCGCGCGTTTGGATCGCGCGGATCCAGCCCAAGCAAGCTCTTCTGTCTATTGGTTAATCCGGTGCCGCTGTAGTCGAGATCGGCATCAGCGGATGGGACCGAGTATTTCTTCTGCCAGACATCGCTCATCCCGTCGCCGTTTTGGTCGAGACCGGACAGCGGTTTTACGGAAAAGAGAATGAGCACGAAACTGCAGGCGACCACGTGTAGGCGCCGATCGATCCGGGCGGCGAGAAGCCAACCTCCGGGCGCGATAAGGACTGGGCGGCGGTAATATTTTTTCACGCTTGGGGGAATGCGATGCGCTGTCGGTTATCCTCCAGTAAAAGCGCAGGGTTATGACTGACGGGCAAAGTCTTGTCGATAAAAAACTTCAAGTTCGTGCAAATTTTTTTGTTTATGGGGGAATTGGACGACGAGGCGCGCGGGCTGATCGTGATTTGAGATTAGAAATTTGAGATTTGAGATACGGGCAAGAATGTCGCGGCCGTTGACGGGTTGGCGCTCGATCCATCGGCAGGCAGGATGCCCGCCGTCCGAGCCCGAGCTCGCCACGGCGAGTCTGCGACGGGACAACAGATTTTGGATTGAGCGCGGGGAGGCAGCGGGGTAGGGTTTGGGAGACGAAAGATTAAGAGGAAGAGGATTAAGAGAAAGAACGGAAGGAGAGGAATATTTTTATGAGTATTGCGATTGAGGAGCGGAAGGAGAAGACGGGGACGAAGCAACTGAATCAGCTCGAGCAGTTGAAGAAATTTACCAAGGTCGTGGCGGACACGGCTGATTTTGAGTCGATGAAGGCGTTCAAGCCGCAGGATGCGACGACGAACCCGAGCCTGGTTTTAGCGGCGATCCAGAAACAGAACTATGCGCACCTGCTCGAGGAAGTGTTGCGCGACCGGAAAAATTCCGGGCTGACGGGCGCGAAACAAGTCGAGGATATTTGCGATCATCTGCTGGTGCAGTTTGGGACCGATATTCTCAAAATTCTGCCCGGGCGGGTGTCGACCGAGACGGACGCACGACTGTCGTTTAATGTGGAAGGATCGATCGCGAAGGCGCGTCGCTTAATTGAGCTTTACCAGCAACACGGGATTTGGCGGGAGCGGGTGTTGATCAAGATTGCATCGACCTGGGAAGGGTTTCTGGCAGCGGAACAACTCCAGAAGGAAGGGATTCGTTGTAATATGACGCTGCTGTTTTCGTTGCCGCAGGCGGTGCGGGCAGCGGAGGTAAAGGTGCAACTGATCTCGCCCTTCGTCGGTCGGATCTACGATTGGTACAAGAAAACGAACAATCGCGATTACAAAGGCGCGGAAGATCCCGGGGTGCAGTCGGTGCAGGAGATTTACGATTACTACAAGAAGTTTGGGTATCCGACCGAAGTCATGGGCGCGAGCTTCCGGAACACCAGCCAGATCATCGAGCTGGCGGGGTGCGATCTGCTCACGATCAGTCCGGAGTTGATGAAGGAACTATCGGAATCGACGGAGCCGGTGGAAAGAAAACTCATCCCGGAGAAGGCGAAGTCGGCGCAGATCGAGCGGCTCGAACTGGACGAAAAGAAGTTCAGGTACCTGGTGAACGATAATGCGATGGCGACGGATAAGACCTCGGAAGGGATTCGAAAGTTCGCGGCCGATGTGGTGAAGCTTGAGAAACTCGTCGAAAGCAAGCTCGGGTAGCAGGGTGCAAAGAGCGAAGGGCAAAGGGCGGAGAGTTGGGAAGCAAACACCGAACATCGAACGTCGAATGGGGATGAGTAGTGGAGGGGACGTGAGAAGTGATTGGTGAGAGGTGAGAAGTTTATCCGTGATATCAGCGTCATCCGCGGTTTAAAGATTGGCGGATGTTTAATGTTGTTCTGGTTGAGCCGGAGATCCCGCCGAACACAGGGAACGTGGGACGGCTCTGTCTGGCGACGCGATCGACTTTGCATTTGGTGGGGCCGCTCGGGTTTTCGCTGGATGATCGGCAACTCAAGCGGGCGGGGTTGGATTATTGGGATGAAGTCGATGTGCGGGAATGGTCGACCTTGGATGAACTACAACAGGCGAATGAGTCTGCGCGGTTCTTCTATTTAACGACCAAAGCGAAGCTGCCGTATTTCGAAGCAAAATTTCGACCCAGGGATTTCCTGGTATTCGGGCGGGAAACCAAAGGGTTACCTGAGCGCGTCTTGAGCGAGAACCGCGAGAGTTGCATCACCATTCCGATGCACGGAACCCGGAGCCTGAATCTGGCGACGGCGGTGGCGATTGTTTTGTTCGAGGCGATGCGGCAGCAGCGGGGTTGAATAAATAGAAGCGGCGAGGTGTCGAAGAAAGAAGAGGAAAATTTAACTTATGAAACGTTTAGTAACCTTAGTGACGGTCCTGTTGGTTGGTCTGGCATCGGTGCAGGCGGCACAGTCCGACGACCAACAGAAAAAGAAGAAGAAAAAGGCGCAAACCACTAGCCAGACGACGCCCGCGCCAAAGACGGGCGCAGCGCAAACAAACAAGAACCGCGGCGGAACGCAGACAAGCAACAACCGACATGTCAGCTCGCAGACGAGCAGCTCGCAGACGAGTAAGAAGCATGTCACCTCGCAGCCAAGCAGCAATCAGCAGGTGACCAACCGCTATTACAAGAACAAGAAGGGACAGTCGAACGTCGCCGCGAACACCAATTACAACCAGCAAAACATCCAGCGCACCAAGAAATCCAAACAGACGAACGTTGTCACCAACAACAATGCGCAATGGAACAAAAAAGCGTATAAGCAGTTTAAGCGTAGTGGGAATGAGTGGTCGTATAGTGCGGCGCAACGCTGGAATTGGCGGCAACGTCACGACCGCAATTGGTGGCGGCACAGCAATTACCGCCTCGTTCGTTACGGTGGCGGTTATTGGTATTGGAACAGCGGCTGGTGGTATCCAGCCTACGGATATGATCCTTATTACAGCCACTATGTTTACGACGGCCCGATCTTCGGCTACGGCTACGCCGCGCCTGGCGACGTGACAGTGGAAGTGCAACGGGCGCTGGCGCAACAAGGGTACTATTACGGGCCGATCGACGGGATCCTCGGTCCAGGGACGCGCCGCGCGATTGAGCGATATCAAATCGATCGTGGTTTGGCGGTAACGGCGGCGATTGATGAGCAGACGCTGTATACCTTGGGGCTGACCTAAGAGCTCGCCACGGCGAGTCCGTCCGTTGGCGGACAGGGAGCAAGGATTCTTTGAACCGCGCGGTGGGAAAAAAACTGCCGCGCGGTTTTGTTTGGCCGGATGTCTGGGATGCGTCGCGAACAACGGGAGGGCCCGCGGAGATTGCCCCTCCAATTCAGCTACCAACATTGAAGGAACGCATTTTGGGACGGCTCGGAAAGCCATTCCTACCGCCGGATAAGAATGACCGAGGCAAACAGGCGGGAGCGGTGTTGAATAAATGACAGAATAATGTTGTCTTATAAGAAAGGCTAAAATGAACAAAATTCTCGTGGTCGGTCTGGCAATGGTTCTGGCCGCGGCGGGAAACGCACGTGCCGACGGCGCGAATGGTCAAAGTAGCACCTCGTCGGCGACGAGTGGAACTGCGGGTGCGACGAGTGGAAGTGCGGGTTCATCGGCAAGCGCGCATTCGTCCGGGGGCGGCGCCGCGCATTCATCCGGAAGCGGTGCGGTAACGCCTGCGCGTTCAAGCGGGAGCGGTTCTGTGCACCAAGGTGCGGTAGCGCCTCGAAACGGGGCCGTCCCGGCAGTCCGCAATTACCCGGGGAACGTTAATGTGCAAAGTCCGGTGCAAGCTAATCCAAATGCAAATGTGCGCGTCTATCGGCAATTTTTGGATCGTTCGGAGATCCTGGCCCGCCAGGCGATGTATTTTAATCGCATGCGGGTGAATCCGCTGCAGGGTACCCCCCAGAGCACCGTTAACGCCGGGCAGGTTTCCGCCGCCGGCGGCCAGGTTGACCTGCCGAACCAAGGGGTGATGCGGACGCGGCGGCACCGCAACGATGAAAACAATTCTCAGAATAAAACAAATGGGACGAATCGGACCGATGGGTCCAACGGGACGCAGACGGCGAATGGAACGCAGGCGAACAAAGGCCGGCCGATGCCGGCAACGAACACGCCACCGCACAGCGGGCGCCCGGTTCTCAATTTCAACAACTCTAATACTATGAGTTTCAACGATGCCTGCCGGCGGCATCAGAATCATCATGATCGAGACTGGTGGCGGAATCATTGCCACACCATCATTTTGATCGGCGGCGGGTTTTATGCGTGGGACCTCGGCTATTGGTATCCAGCTTGGGGTTACGACAATTACTATTCGAACTACGCGTATAATGGGCCGATCTACGGGTATGATGGTTTGCCGCCGGACCAGGTCATTGCCAACGTGCAATACGCGCTGCAACAGCTTGGTTATTTCAGCGAAGCGGCTGATGGCGTGCTCGGGGCGGTGACGCAGGCGGCAATTGAGGACTACCAAGTAGAGAATGACCTGCCTGTGACGGGCGCGATCGACCGGCCATTGCTGATTTCGCTCGGGTTTATTCGGTAAAGCAACAGCGGCAAAACCGAACTAGACAGGATTAGGCAGAATAATCTTCTCTGGAATCCTGCACAATCCTGTCTTTCTTCCGACTAAGTATGGCAGCGAAGCCGCATTGTTATCGTCGGTGCGAGCCGCACTGGCGGATGACGGAGCTCCGAAAGCGTTCGCGAGCAGGCGGCCAACCCACCTAATTGCTGTGCGCACGGTGACGCGATAAGGTGCGCGCGATGGAAAATCGGAATCCGCAATTAGTTGCGCGGGATTTAAAGCGTTCCTTCCGGATGGGGCCGCGAAGGATCGAAGTTTTGCGGGGTATTTCGATGGAACTGCAGCGAAGCGAGGCGGTTTTTTTAGTCGGCGCCTCGGGAGCCGGGAAAACCACCTTACTATATACGTTGGCGGGACTGGAGCGGCCGGAGGAGGGGACGGTGGACTTCGAAGGGCGGCGGCTGTACACCGGCAGTTCGCAGACGCAGGCGCACATCCGCAACACCCAAATGGGTTTCGTGTTCCAGAGTTACTTCCTGCTTCCGGAGCTGACTGCGCTGGAAAATGTGATGCTGCCTGGGATGATCAGCGGCAGGGTTAAGGCGGATGCGGCTGCAGATAGTCTGCGCGCGGTTGGTTTGGGCGAACGGTTGCAACACCTGCCCGCCGAGCTTTCCGGCGGCGAACAGCAACGGGTGGCGATCGCACGGGCGCTGGTGAATGATCCGGCGATTGTTTTTGCCGACGAGCCGACGGGCAATCTCGATTCCAAGACCGGGGAGGCGATCATGGATTTGCTGTTGTCGCTGGCGCGGGAACAGAAGAAAACGTTACTCGTGGTGACGCACGATCCGCATCTGGCCACGCTGGGAGATCGGCAACTGCATATGGCGGATGGGCTGCTGACGGAAGGTTGAAGCGTTGGAGCGATGAAGCGGGGATTGCCCTCACCTCAGTCCTCTCCCAGTGGGAAAGGAGTCGAACTCTGTTAGCCGTCGAAGCATTCCAAGGGATGAAGGCCTGAAATGGCGCGCGGCGACGCTTTCACGCCTTAACGCTTCAATCAAAAGCTTCCCCTTGAATTAGCGCAGGAACATCGGAGATTTTTTTGTGCTTACAAAAACTACAGCGAATGAGGACGGTGCAACGTTAGTGGCAGAGCCGCGCAAAACTTCGCGTGCGGTTAAACCGGCGAACGAGTCGGCAACGAAGAAGGCGGTTAAGCCTTTAACAATTTTCCTCGACGGCGAATTTGTCGCGGAAGAAGACGCGAAGATTTCGGTCTTCGATCATGGTTTGCTCTACGGCGATGGGATTTTCGAAGGCATTCGTTTTTACAACGGCCGCGTGTTCCGATTAAAAGACCACCTGGATCGGCTGTGGGATTCGGCCCGGTCGATTTGCCTGGATATTCCGATGTCGCACGGCGAAATGACCGAGGCGTTGCTGGAAACAATCCGCAAGAATGATCTGCGGGACGGTTACATTCGTTTGCTTGTGACCCGCGGTGTGGGCAATCTCGGATTGAACCCGGCGCAATGTAAGCGGCCGAGTGTGATCATCATTGCGACCACGATCGCGCTTTATTCGGCGGAATTGTATCGGAACGGTCTCACGGTGGTGACAGTTGCGACACGTCGGACCGGTCCGGGTTCCCTCAATCCGGCGGTGAAATCGCTCAATTATTTGAACAACGTGATGGCGAGAGTCGAAGCCAACCTGTCGGGAGCGGATGAAGCGTTAATGTTGAATGACCAGGGCTGCATCGCCGAATGCACAGCCGACAATATTTTCGTGATCAAACGCGGCGAAATCTTTACACCGCCGATCACGGCGGGCGCGTTGCGTGGGATCACCCGCTCGGTCGTGTTCGAGATCGCGGCGGAGCTTGGAATCAAAATTTCCGAGGCCGATATCAGCCGGCACGATGTCTTTATCGCCGACGAGTGCCTCCTCAGTGGCACGGCGGCAGAGGTCATTCCGGTAATCAGGGCGGACGGACGCGTGATCGGGACAGGAAAACCGGGGCCGATTAGCCTCCGGATGATTGCCCGCTTCCGCGAGATCACGCGGGAAGGCGGGACGCCGATCTACTCCTGAGATTCCCACGACCATTCGGCGCGCGAGATGCTAAGCAAATGACAGGGTTGAATGTTTAGACCAGGCGAAGGTCTAATTTATTAAGATGTTGTGCGACGTTTGCAAAATGAATGATGCGGCGGTTTTCCTGACACAGATTGTGGACGGGAAAATGCAGAAGGTGAACCTTTGCGAGGGCTGCTCGAAGGAAAAGGGAGTGCAGGATCCGACGGGTTTCGCGCTGGCGGACTTGTTGCTCGGCATCGGGGCGGCGGAGGAAATCGAAAAGGGCGGGTCGAGCACGCGCTGTCCGGTGTGTGGATTTACTCAGGCTGACTTCAAGAAAACGGGCCGACTCGGCTGTAGCAGCTGCTATGTCGCATTTGCGGAGGGATTGAATTCGCTTTTGAAGGCGATGCACAAGGGCACTTCGCATGTGGGCAAGTTGCCGGCGCGCGCACAACAGACTCTGGCATTGAGCGATCGGATGAAGACGCTAACAGAAAATCTGCGCAAAGCGGTGCAGGAAGAAAATTACGAGACGGCAGCGGCGTTGCGGGATGAGATCAGGCAGTTGGAAAATCAAGTGGCGGAAGCGAAATGAAATTTCAGAACTTGATGGCGAGCACCGGCGAATGGTTGCGCGGGGAAGGCCCGCACCATCAGATCGTGGTGAGCAGCCGGGTGCGGCTGGCGCGGAATCTCCGAAACCGCGCGTTCCCGGGATGGGCGAAGAAGGCCGAACGCACGATGATTTTGGAGTTGATCAAACCGCGGGTGGAAGAGCTGCCGGAAATGCAGGAGCCATTTTCGGAATTGCTTCAGGATTTGTCGGCGGTGGAAAAACAGGTGCTGGTGGAGCGCCATCTGATTAGTCGCGAACACGCGGCCAAGAGCACGGGCAGCGCTGTTGTGATGAACCGCAGGCAGACCCTGAGCGTGATGATTAACGAGGAGGACCATTTGCGGATGCAATCAATTCGCTCGGGGTTGCAATTGCGGCAGGCGTTCAAACTGGTGGACAAGGTTGACAGTGCGCTGGAGGCCAAACTCGATATCGCCTACGACGGGAAGCTCGGATATTTGACTGCGTGCCCGACCAATGTCGGAACCGGAATGCGCGCGTCGGCGATGCTGCATTTGCCTGGCCTGGTCTTGAGCGAATTGATCAACCAGGTCATTCAGGCGGTGAACAAGATCGGGCTGGCGGTGCGCGGATTGTATGGCGAAGGCACCGAAGCGATGGGAAATCTGTTTCAGATTTCGAATCAAACCACGCTTGGCGAGAAGGAAGACGAGATTATCTCACGCCTGAACAAGGTGATCGAAACCATCATCGAGAAGGAGCAGGATGCGCGTCAGGTTTTGATTCAGAAAAGACCGAACACGCTGTGGGATCAGATCGGTCGGGCGTACGGCTTGCTCACTTATGCTCATGCTATGACCTCGAAGGAAGCGTTAAACCTGCTTTCCGTGATGAAACTCGGGATCGATCTGGGCGCATTCCCGGAAGACAAACGTCTGGGCATTGATCAACTCTTCATCGAAACACAGCCGGCGCATTTGCAGAAGAGCACGCAGCAGAAGTTGAATGCGGAAGAGCGCGATCACTTCCGTGCGCAAATAATCCGCGAACGTTTGAAATCGCTCCCCAAGCCTGATATTAGTAAAGTGGCGCGGGAGCCGGAGGTAACGGGTAATTCCGGGCCGGAAAAAAATGAATAACTTCACCCCGCGCGCTCAGCAAGTCCTGCAACTTGCGCGAAAAGAAGCCGATCGTTTCAATCACAATTACGTCGGCACCGAGCATCTCCTGCTCGGTTTGATCAAGCTCGGCCAGGGCGTGGCCGTGAACGTTTTGCAGAAGATGGGGCTCGATCTCGAGACGGTGCGGATGGAGGTCGAAAAGCAGGTCGGGTCGGGTCCGGAAACGAAAATGGTCGGCAACATTCCCTACACGCCGCGGGTGAAGAAAGTGCTCGCGCTTGCCGGGAAGGAAGCAAAGGCGCTGAATCATTCTTACGTCGGCACCGAACACATTTTGCTTGGGCTACTGCGCGAAGGCGAAGGTGTCGCCGCGCGAGTGTTGAAGAGTCTCGAGATCGATATCGAGCGCACTCGCAATGAGATTTTGAAGGAACTCGATCCAAATTTCACGCCGCCAGAAGGCGAGGCAGAGGAAGGAACTGGCACCGCGACGGGCGGAAAAAAAGACGTAAAAACGCCGGCTCTGCGCGCGTTCGGGCGTGATCTGACGGATCTGGCAAAGAAGGACGAGCTCGATCCGGTTATCGGCCGGAAAAACGAAATCGAGCGCGTGATCCAGGTGCTTTGCCGGCGGACAAAAAATAATCCGGTGTTGCTCGGCGAGGCTGGCGTCGGCAAAACTGCGATCGTCGAAGGACTGGCGCAGGAGATTGCCGCGGGCAACGTGCCGGAGTTATTGCGTGACAAGAAAGTGATCACGCTTGATCTGGCGTTAATGGTCGCCGGCACCAAGTATCGTGGTCAGTTCGAGGAGCGGATCAAAGCGGTGATGGACGAAATTCGTCGCAGCAAAAATGTGATCCTGTTTATCGACGAGCTGCACACGATTGTGGGTGCCGGTTCAGCCGAGGGCGCGATGGACGCGAGCAACATCATCAAGCCGGCATTGAGCCGGGGCGAATTGCAGTGTGTGGGCGCGACGACGCTGAACGAGTATCGCAAATACATTGAGAAGGACGCGGCGCTGGAACGAAGATTTCAGACCGTGAAAGTGGACGCGCCGACGATTGAGGAAGCGATTCAGATTTTGAAAGGGCTGCGGCCGAAGTACGAGGCGCACCACAAAGCGAAGCTGACCGATGAGGCGCTCGAGATTGCGGTGAAACTTTCCGATCGTTACATCACCGGACGCTTCCTGCCGGACAAGGCGATCGACGTGATGGACGAGGCCGGTGCGCGCGCGCGCATCAACTCGATGACGCGGCCGCCGGACGTGAAAGAGATCGAAAAAGAGATCGAGGTGATTCGCGGGGAAAAAGAGGGCTCGATCAAGGCGCAGGATTTTGAAATGGCAGCGGGGCTTCGGGACAAGGAGAAGCAGGCCAAGGAAAAGCTCGACGCCATTTTGGCGAAGTGGCGACAAGAACGGGAAGAGAAAGAAGTGCTCGTGACGGGCGACGATATGATGCACATCATTTCGAAAGTTACCGGCGTTCCGTTGCAGCGGATGGAGCAGAAAGAGACCGAAAAACTCCTCAAGATGGAAGAGGAGTTGAAAGGCAAAGTCATCGGGCAGGAGGAAGCGGTGACCGCAATCTCCAAAGCGCTGCGGCGTTCGCGCGCCGATTTGAAGGACCCGCGGCGGCCGATCGGTTCCTTTATTTTCCTTGGACCAACTGGTGTCGGTAAAACCTTCCTCGCCCAAACTCTGGCTGAATTCATGTTCGGCGACCGCGACGCGTTGATTCAGATCGACATGTCGGAGTACATGGAAAAGTTCACGGCGTCGCGTTT
>Ga0193735_1000755_pt1 | contig 10332 bp, 9 predicted proteins | sample U1m2metaG_FD_145080 | JGI IMG/M metagenome (GOLD analysis project Ga0193735, IMG submission 145080) | Soil microbial communities from a riparian zone of the East river system, Colorado, United States - U1m2 | ecosystem: Environmental > Terrestrial > Soil > Riparian zone | place: USA: East River... | reverse complement strand
ATCCTGTCGTACGATTGGTGGGAAAAGAGTACGTTTACCGCTCAGGCGAGTCTCGCACAGGGAAACGCATGGGCGTATCTTCCTGTCGGTGGCGCGTTCCACCTTCTTGCTAAGGCAGTACACGGAGAGATCTTCGATGATTTTGAAAGTCGCGCAGTGGCAGAATCGGCAGCCGCCGGAGGTATGAAGGTAGATGCGCTGGTCAACGGTGGCGGCGAGGCCACAATCAAGTTCCGGGTGACAGAAGGCAACATCAAGATTGTGGAGGCTAGGCCGTGGGCAAAGTGATTTGCTTAATCCGCAATCCGCAATCTAAAATCCCCAATCGAATATGCCGTCTTTCGACATAGTCTCAGAAGTCGACAATCAGGAGATCGACAACGCGATTAATCAGGCGCGCAAAGAGCTCGCCACCCGCTTCGATTTGAAGGATGCGCAAACGGAAATCATTCCGGAGAAAGACAAGCTTGTTTTGACAGCCGACGATGCGGCGCACTTGAAAGCGCTGCGGGAGATTGTCATCGGAAGATTGTCCAGGCGCGGGGTCGATCTGCGCAATATCGACCAGGAAGAACCCGCCTTGTCATCGATTGGTCATGCCCGGCAGGAATTGAAAATCAAACAGGGCCTCGAAGGAAACAAAGCAAAAGAAATTATTCAGGCGATCAAGTCACAAGGCTTCAAGGTGCAAAGCCAACTGCAGGACCAACAAATCCGGGTCACGGGGAAAAAGAAAGACGAACTCCAGACTGTGATTCAATTCGTGCGCAGCCGGGATTTCGGTGTGGCCACAAATTTCAAGAATTTCCGCGACTGATACCCCGAAGCTCCAATCACCAACATCCAATATCCAGAGAAATCCAATACCTAAAATTCCAAAAATACGACGCAACCAGCTGATAATTGGTGTTTGAAATTTGATGCTTCTTTGGAGCTTGGACGTTGGGATTTGGAATGTCTCATCCACCTTGCACCGGCGGCATTATCGCAATCTCCTCGTTCGGCTTTAGCTCGTAATTGCGATCGACAAATTCCATGCCCGCGCCAATCAAAATACTCTTGTCGTGCGGGCGAAGAGCGGGTTGCTGCGCATAAATTTTTTCCAGCAAGTCATGCACAGTCGCGTCGTCGCCCAAATCGAGATCCAGCTCGCGCATTCCAACCAGATCGCGCAATTGTGCGTAAAATTGCACACGAATTTTCATCGCAGTGAACGGGCGCGTTTATGCATTGCTCGAACAATAAGGTTCAATAATCTGCACTGGAATGCACGTCCATCACGACCGGCTCGAACTCCGCACCAGAGGTAAAGGATTATACGAAATCACCGATGATGTGCAGGCAAAGGTCGACAGGTGCGACGTGAGAAACGGGACAGTTACTGTTTTTGTTCAGCACACGAGTTGCAGCCTCGTCGTGATGGAGAATGCCGATCCGACCGCGGGCAGCGATCTGGAAGCGTTCTTCGATCGGCTCGTGCCGGAAGATGCCGATTATTTTACGCACGGGTCTGAGGGTAGCGATGACATGCCCTCGCACATCAGGATGGTGTTGACTCGCACCAGCGAGACAATACCGATTGCCGACGGGAAAATGCAGCTCGGAACGTGGCAGGGGATATTCCTCTTTGAACACCGGCGAGCGCCGCATCGGCGAAGACTTTCCGTGACGATTATTGGCGAATAGGGTAGGGCGCGACCGCTCGCCACGGCGGAGGCGGACCGGGCGCGCCTAAAATCGGTGTCAGCCATAAATCGCATCCACCAGCCGCAGCGATTTTTCATTTGGCAAAAGCGATTGCTCCATTTGGTTCATCACGTAGGCGAACGCGACCTTATTTTCAGGATCGGCAAAAGCGTGGCTGCCGCCCGCGCCAGGATGTCCGAAAGAAGTTCGTGATGGGCCGAAAATTCTTCGCGCTGTTTCTCGTGGATCTTTCATAAAGCCAGCAGAAAACGCTGTCGGTATTTGGAAAACCCGGTCCATGCCATCTGACAAGGTCGTCCTCATCCATTCGAGTGTTTCTCGTGAGAAGAATGTCTGGCCATCAGCCTTTCCGTCGTTCGCGAGCATGGAATAAAATTTCGCGAGCGCGGAGGCGCTCCCAATGCCGCCAAACGAAACGATCGGCTGCGCGCGCACTAGAGGTTCATTCATCTTGCTAATCACGTTCAGGCCATGAGGCGACGTAAACGTCTTTCTCGCTAAAGTGCCGGGCGTGACAAGATCGTCATAAAATTGTCTCGGCTCGGGCGGCTTGCCGGCTTTCGCGGCGTACATCGTTGCCACGCGCGAATTTTGCTCTTCCGGTAGGCCGATCCAGAAATCGAGTTTGAGCGGCCGGGCAAAATTCTCCTGCCAATACTCCGACAGCGTTTTGCCAGCGATGCGGCGCACGACTTCTTCGAGAAGAAATCCAAACGTCCGCGCGTGATAGCCGTGTGCAGTGCCTGGTGGCCATAACGGTTCTTGTGTCTCGAGCGCCCGAATCACCGCATCGTAATCCAGCACATCCACTCGCCGATCCAAAGCGCAAAGCCCCGCTTGATGCGAAAGCAACTGTGCCAGCGTAATTTCTTCTTTGCCAGCCTGTGCAAATTCAGGCCAGAACTCTGCTACGCGCCGGTCGAGGTCGATCTTATGTTCCTGCAATGCATGCAAGACACACGCGCTGCCGATTCCTTTCGTCGCCGACCAGACCAACACAAGTGTGTCGCTCGTCCATGGATTTTCGCGATGCGCATCTCGAAATCCGCCGTAAAGATCGACGATCAGCTTTCCATTTTGCCAAACCGATACCGCAGCGCCTAATTCGCCAAGCTTCTCGAAATTCTCTTGGAACAGCGGTTTCAATCGCTGCAGCAGTTGGCTGCTTTGCAGTTGCATGAACGGAATGCTAAACAAGAGGCGGCGCTTTCCAAGGCGTCCTTGCTGCTCAAGGAGCGGCGGACACGCGCTTCTTCTGCGCCTAACGAATCGTTAGAGAACGCGGTAACTTCGCCGGTTCTCACCGGAAAGTCATTTCAGCCAGCGCGCTAACGCGTCAACCAAGTCCGGATGATGGTGCCGTTGTTCTTTCCCGGCGGGGTGATGAAGTCGATGTTGACGAAGGTGTTGGTAGCGAAGGCGTCGCGCAGGAGATCGAGCATCCCTTGTCGCGCGGGCAGTTTGGGGTCGTTGCGTAACTGGAAGCCAAAGGCTTTGCCCGGCTGGCTGTCGAGCGTGATAACGACCTCGACGTCGATCCTGTCCGTAGGCGGACCGAAGGCGGTGCCGAGATCGTGCACGCGCAGCATGGTGATGTGGCCGCGCGCATTCAATTGCGCATCCGCCTTCGACGGAAGGAAGACGACGTTTGCGATCAGGAGGATGATCAGGAGGGCAGCGTAACGTTTCATAATGGTTCCTTTCTGCATTTATGGAGTGAGCATTGTACGGATGATGCGGCCGGAGCGCACACCGGTTCGTTCGAAGTCGATGCGCACGCGACGGTTTGCCGCGAAAGCTTTCCGCAGCAGATCCAGCATTCCGCGACGCGACGGTTTCAAGGCGTCGGCCCGAAGTTGAAAGCCGAAGGATTTTCCCGTCGCGGAGTCGAGTTGCACGATGACTTCTGCATCGAGGAAATCATCCGGCGGACCGAAGCCGGTTCCGAGATCATGTGCGCGCAGCAATGTGATGTGGCCTTCCGCGCCTAGCACAGAACCAAGCGGCGGCTCCGTATTCACCTCAAAGACGCTGCGACCAAAGGTGGCGGCCCGCAGCACGCCGGTTTTCGGGTGCACCTCGAGATCGCGCACATCGGCGGCCGGCGGCATTCCCACCGAGTAAAGACTCCAAGTCCACGTGCCGGTCGCGCTCGCGGCTCGTCCGCGATAGACGCCGCGTGTTGTGCCGGCGTAGGCAGTGAAGTTCAGGCCGCGGTCGACCGCCAGAGTCTGCACGGTGATGTTTGCCGGCAGGCCGTTGCCGATCGACGTGGCGGTAAGCGGGCCGACACCGCTGGTTGTTCTTCTCAACCTCATGATGCGATCTACGCCCGTGCTCGTGAACGAGACAAAAAGCACGCGCCCATCGGCCGGATCGACGTCGATATCCGTGACCGCGGCCGCGGAGGGATGAGTGAAGACGGTCTGGAAGTTCGCGCCGCCTTGTCCGGCGAAAATCCGGCCATCGTTCGTGCCCGCGTAGTAAATGTCTGTCGTCGGATCGACCGCCGATCTTACCACCGTGCCGGGTGTCGGCTGCGGCAGAATTTCCTGCCAGTCGCCAGGCGGATTCGTTGTCGTGGTTCGCCACAGCGAAAGACACGAGGCGAGCAAGGTCGTGCGCGTGCGCGGATGAATCTGGAAATGCAGGTTGTTGCAAACAGCACCGGTCGGCAGGTTTTTCGCGAAGCCGCTGAAGGACGAGCCGTTGGATGTTCGCTGGAGACTGTCCGCGCCCTGATTCATCGCGTAGATGATGTTCGGATCGGTCGGATCGATTGCGACTGTCGCTCCATCGCCGCCAAGAATTTCCTGCCAGTCCGCGCTGCCGCTGAACTTCAAGGTGCCGTTGTCCTGCGTCCCGCCGAAAGTCAGGATCGGATCGCTCGCCGCGACTCCGTGATCGTAGAATTCGACGTTCGTTAGGCCGGCGCCGGCGAAGGTCCAGTTCGCCCCGCGATCGACCGATTTGAAAATACCGCCGTCGCTCAGTGCGTAGATCGTTTCTGATGCGACTGGATCGGCGAGGAAATTATGGTGATCGACATGCGGACCGATCGCCTGCGCGTAGGTGACGCCGCCATCGGTCGACCGCCAAAGATTAATTCCGCTGACGTAGACGAACTTCGGATCATCGGCCGCGACGCCGATGCTGTCGTTGAAGAGCGTGTTGTCTGGCGGCGTGTTTTTCTGGGTCCAGGTCGCTCCGGCGTCATCGCTCCGAAACAATTGCAGACCGCCCGTCATCGAGAAGCCGGTGTAGAGTGAGCGCGAGGCGTTGCGACAAATAGCGAGCGTGATCTGTTGCGCGCCGCTTGCTGGCAAACCATTCGTTAGTTGCGTCCACGTATTGCCATCGTTCACCGTTTTGAAAACACCGACGCGGAAGATTCCGGCGTAAAGCGTCGAGGGCGCGCCGCCCGCCATGACGAGATCCGTCGCTTCGCCGTTGGAAAGAACCCGCGACCATGTCGCGCCCGCGTCGGTCGATCGGTAAATGCCGTCGGCCGCCGTCATGTAGACTTTGGCCGGATCGCGCGGACTCACGATCAAAACGCCCCAGCGTATTTCGGCGTTGGGACTGTTCGGAAGCGCGCGCCAGCTTCCACCCGCGTCGTCCGAACGAAAAACGCCAGCGTCCTTTGTTGCAGCATAAACCGTCGCGGTGTTCGTCGGTGTAATTGCGAGCGCGGCGATCGCAAGCGTGGGCAAACTATCCGCGATCGGTTGCCAGGATGCGCCGCCATCGAGCGTCTTCCACACGCCTGAGCCGGCCGCCCCAACGTAGATTGTGTCCGGCGCGCTGCGATCGATTGCGATCGCCGTCACCCGGCCGACCGCGCCGAGACCGGCGGTGATCAAGCGCGGTCCGATACAAACCCAGCGATTAACATCCGCGGTTGGATTCTTGAAATGCCACGTCGCGAGATTGTTCTCCCTATTGTCTTCCGCGAGTGCGTGCTCCGGGTCCGCTTCGACCTTCACGTCAAACTCGCCGACCGGCGAAACAATCGTGCGGGAGACATAGACATTTTTGCCGGCCGCCAATTCCTTGATCGTCATCTTGTCTTCAGCCAGCGCGGCTGGCGTGCCCTCCACTCGCCCGGGAGAAATCACGACCGTGAACGGCGTGCGAATCGCCTCGCGCCCCTTGTTCACGATGCGAAAGCTGATCGTCACCTGACGTTCGCGCTTTTGTTCGAACTGCATCGCTGCCACGGAGAGTTGCTCCACACTGACATCAAGCGCAGGGCGGGGATCAGTCAGCGGACCGCTCCTCGCGCGTGAGCGCTTAGCCGCTTCCTCGCGCCCAAGGATCTGCGCGGAGAGCGCTCCGGCGTTTGCCGGAAGTGAAACCTCGAACGTCTTCGATCCGCTCGCAGGCATGTCCACCAGTTCGGTTCCGATGCGCTTGCCGTTCGCGAGCACGGCCACTGCAGCGGTCACTGCTTCATTACCGTTGTTCGCGACCGTCACGCGGGCTACGTCGCTATTCGTTGCCTCATCGTGCGCGACTTCGATATTCGAGATCACCAGATCTGCGTTGGCTGGCAGCGGCGGAGCCACGACGACATCGAGCGACGCATCGTTATCACGCCGGTCATACTCGACGAGACTATTCTCGGGATCGATGCGCGCGCTGAGGACGAACTTTCCCGCTTTGGCTGGCTTCCACGAGAACGGGACCGATTGCACTTCACTCGCCGCGACCCGGAGTGTGGTGGTCGCGACTCGATTCGCACCGGCAAACAATGTCACCGGCACGTGCGCTTCGTCATGTGTCGCGCGGTTTCGCAACGTGAAGAGAACGCGTACATCCTCATTCGGTTTCGGATCCTCCGGTTCGATGCGCAACTCGACCGCGACGACATCCGACATCTCATCGGGGCGTACTTCCGGCGCAGGGCCAGCGCTCAGCGCAGTTGTCGCGCTGAGCGCGATCGAGAGGAGGACAGATTTCGACATGGCGAAATCGTCACTCGCCGCGTGCTCGGGCCGCGCTGCGGGTGGCGGGCGTTCGGAAGCAGTTAAGAAAAAATCTAACGAAACGCACTCGCTTTTGCAAGCCGCGAAGTCCGCGGCTGAGGGACTCAACCCTTTGTAATTCCACGCGACAATAAGCGCGCCTTCGGCCCCTGCAGGTTTTTGGGGAATCCTTGAAAGAAGCTACAGCAAGAGCTCTTCGAGTTCTGTGAGCCGACGTTCGAACAAACGCAATGTGCTCTCGATCGGTGCAGGCGTGGTCATATCCACACCTGCCGCCTTTAAGGTCTCCAGCGGAAACCGGGAGCCGCCCGAGCGCAAAAAATTCAGATACGCATCCACGTTTCCTGGCTCGCCGGAAAGCACGCGCTGTGAAAGTGCCACCGCAGCGGAAATTCCTGTCGCATACTTGTAGACATAGAACGCGTGGTAGAAATGTGGGATGCGCAGGCATTCGAGATCGAGCTCGGGATCGAGCACGAAATTTTCGGCGAAATAAGTCTCCAGGAGTTTGTGATATTCCGATTTGAACGCTGCCAGCGTCAGCGCATCGCCGCTTTCCTCGACGGCGTGAATGAGTTTTTCGAATTCGGCAAACATGGTCTGTCGAAAGAGCGTGCCGCGCAGATCGTCAATTTGCCGGTTGATGATGTAAGCGCGCATCTTCGGATCTGTGGTTGTCTCGAGCAGACGATGTGTGAGCAATTCTTCGTTGAACGTCGAGGCTACTTCTGCCAGGAAAATCGGATACTCGTAATCCTGAAACAGTTGCGAATTTTGCGAAAACCAACTGTGCATCGAGTGGCCGGCCTCGTGCGCCAGCGTGTAAACATCGGCGAAGACGTCCTCCTTGTAATTCATCAGGATATACGGGGGTGCGCCGTAGCTTCCGGATGAAAACGCGCCGCTCCGTTTGCCTCTATTTTCGTAACGATCACACCACCGTTTCGAGCGCAAACCTTCCGCCAGCACATCAAGATATTCCTTCCCTAGCGGAGCCAGCGCCGCCAAAACCATTTCCACGGCATCATCAAAAGTGAAGCGCGTCGCGATTTCCGAAACGAGCGGGACGTATGTGTCGTAATGATGCAGTTCGTCCAAGCCAAGAACGCGCCGGCGCAGATCGAAATAGCGAAACAGCGGTTTTAAGTTCGCCCGGACTGATTGGATCAACCCATCATAGACTGCGATCGGCACGTCGTCGGGAAACAGCGCCGCTTCCAGCGCGGATGGGTAGCGCCGCGCTCGCGCGTGAAAGACATCCGCCTTGACAGAATAGGCAAGCGACGCGGCGAGCGTGTACTCATGGTCGTGAAATTCCGTGTAGAACTGATGAAAAGCCCGTTTGCGCAGCTCATGATCGCGCTTCACCAAAAATGAGCTGAACGAACTTTGGGTGAGCGGTCTTTCGCGTCCGGTCTCATCCATCAAAACGCCAAACTTCATGTCCACATCGGTCAACTGCGAAAATGTGTCGTCGTAACCGCTGAGCGCGACACTTCCCAGAGCGAGCAGACGTTCCTCGGGCTCTGAGAGCACATGCGGCTTCATCCGCCGGATTTTGTGCAACTTGATTCGCCAATCCTTCAAAGCCGGGTCGGCAATGAAGCGTGCGAACTTTTCGTCGTCGATCGCCAGGATTTCGGGAGCGAGAAACGCCGCTGCTTCACCGATCTTGGTTAGCAGATTCTGAAGCTGTCCGACGCGCGCGAGGTATTCGTTATTGGTGCTGTCCTCCGCCAGTTGCAGCGAGGCATAGTGATAGACGCGTTCCATCTTCTGCTCGAGCGACTTCTCAAATTCGAGAACCGCAGCCAGCGTTTGCGCCGACTCACCTACTTTGCCCTTCCACTCCTGAAATCGCGGATAGGTGCGCTGAAGCCACGCGAAGTCCTCCTGCCATTGGCCCGCATCGATAAAAAGATGCGAGAGGTCCCATTTGTCGGATTCGGGAATTTCAGAGCGAGTTGCGACCATGGAAGACATTCGTAAAACGTCCAACGCCCAGCGCCGAACGTCCAACACCGAATTCAGACTAGCCCACTGTAGCGGCGTTCTCTGACTGGCGTCGTCGTTTAGAGAGCGCCGCGATCGCAGGATGGCGCGCGATTAGTTTGAACGCGCGTTTGGTTAACTCACAACCTGGCGAAATTTTGTGCCATGGTGATGCGCCGGAGGGATGCGGTAATGGAAATAAATCGAAGCGGTGTCCTGCGCGTTCCACTCGAAAGGTGTGGCCAATCACTTTTTCCAATTTCGGGCAGTCGATGAATTGCATGATGGCCAGTCGGCCGACTGGAATGATGAGGCGTGGCCGTAAGATTCGGATCTCATTATCCATCCATGACGAGCAGTTGCGAATCTCATCCGGCGTCGGAACGCGATCTGTGCCGCTGGAATTCTTTCCAGGAAAACAGCGACAGACTGCTGCGAAATAAATCCTCGATCGAACAGCGGCCTCATTCATCCCGCAGAATTCGTCGAACCAGCGAAAAAGTGTTTTGCCAGCGGTATGTGCGAATGGTCGTTGCAAAACCGGTTCTCTCGGTCCGGGTGCCTGTCCGACGACCATGATATCGCTCACGATCGCGCCGCCGGAGATCGGCGTCGATTGCATCCGCGGGCAGCGCCGGCATTGCAGCAATTGTGTGACATGTCGTTGTAGCAATTGCTGCCGACTTGTTCTCGACATAGGTCCACTCAAAAGCGGTGCGAAGACGCCCCGCACTCCAAAAGCACTTCGCGCGAAATAAGACAAGGCGATAATCCATTTCGCGAAGCTTTGGGAGTGCGCACGCGTCCTCGCGTCGCTTTTAGGATCGCGACCCACCTTAGCGCCGAAACATTGAGAAGAGCGACAACAGCAAGCTCAGGACAATGCTGAGAATGATGCAGGTGACGATGGGAAAATAAAATGCCGAATGTTCCCTCTCGATTCGGATATCCCCGGGCAATCGTCCCAGCCATTTTGGAGCGAAGCCGCTCCACATCACCAATCCTACCAGCGTCGTGATGACACCGATGATCACGATGAATTTGCCCAGCTCGCGCATCGTTCAAAAAGTTGCGTGAATCGAGCGAAGGCACAAGCTTGATAGGAAATGCCCGTACAGTTCCGAGATTATTATGAGACACTTGGTGTTCCGAAAACGGCCACTGACGACGAGATTCGCAGTGCATTTCGCAAGCTGGCGCGGAAATATCATCCCGATGTTGCCAAAGATAAAAAGGCGGCCGAAGAAAAATTTAAGGAAATCAACGAAGCCTATGAGGTGCTTGGCGATCCTGAAAAGCGCAAGAAATACGATCAGCTTGGCGCGGATTGGAATCGACCGGGCGGGTTCCAGCCGCCGCCTGACTGGCAACGGCAAGGACAGCAACCCGGCGGCGGATTTTATCAATGGGGCGGCGACGGCGGCGGAGTTCAATTCGAGTTCGACGGAACGGGGTTCAGCGACTTCTTCGAAGCATTCTTCGGCGGTGGCCGCGGCCGTTCGGCTTTCGGTGGATTTGGCGGACGTCAGGCGACAGCGGAACGTGGCGCCGATGTCGAAGCCGACATCATGGTCACACTTGAAGAAGCATTGCACGGATCGACCCGAACAGTCTCGTTGCGCCGCGCTGGCTCGGATAAAGTGGA
>Ga0193735_1000754_pt1 | contig 10343 bp, 8 predicted proteins | sample U1m2metaG_FD_145080 | JGI IMG/M metagenome (GOLD analysis project Ga0193735, IMG submission 145080) | Soil microbial communities from a riparian zone of the East river system, Colorado, United States - U1m2 | ecosystem: Environmental > Terrestrial > Soil > Riparian zone | place: USA: East River... | reverse complement strand
AACGCTGACGGGACAACTTCACTGTTAGGCGCGGGGTCGTTCCTGTGAAGTTCAGTTTGACCCAGGACGGTGTTGCGACTTGCGACTTGCCACCAGCAACTATCGCTGTAACTCGGACGGCTGGAGGAGTGACGGGAGACGTCAACGAGTCCACTTACAGCATGTCCGCCGACTCGGGTTCCAACTTCAGAATTGATAGCTGTCAATACATCTACAACCTGAACTCTGGCGCGCTCGGAGTCGGTACCTATCGCGTCGATATTAAGATCAACAATCAAGTTGTAGGCAGCGCAGTGTTCCAGCTCAAATAGACCGGCTCCCCCTAAAACGCCGGCGATGACAATCACGTTGTCGCCGGCGATTTGCCTGAGATTCGATCAGGAATTTGCTAGGCTTTTTGCTTTCTCAATTAAAAAGTCGGAATCCGTAACTATCCAGGTAATCTGGTTCAAACTCCGAAAACGTTGCCTTCGGGATCCGCCCTTGATATAAGCGCTTCCATATGAGCCTCGCAGAAGAGCCCGAGGCTTGGTTGGAACGGGAGGGCCGGGAGCACATTCTGGAGGGCAGCTGTTCAATTGGCCGAGCAACGTTGAATACGTTAGTCGTCGATTCTGCAAAAGTTTCCCGGCTGCATGCGATCATTCATTCGGAACGTCCCGGCGTATTCTGGCTCGTTGATCTCGGTAGCAGCAACGGCTCTTTTTTAAATAAGCGAAGGATACACGAACCAGCTCGATTGCGGGATTGTGACCAAATCACGATCGGCGGCAACACGTTCATTTTTCGTCAGTCCCGCGATCCTTCTGACAGACCGAGAAGCACCGCGCCGGTGCTGACGTTGCAGGAGGAGATCGAAGAAGTCCCATGCTGGCTGCTTGTTGCAGACATCAAGAATTTCACACCTCTTACTCGTGAACTTTTAAGTCGGAAACTGGCGGTGCTGGTCAGTTCCTGGCTGGGCGGGTGCAAGGACATCATCGAAAAACACGGTGGTATTGTGAACAAATATCTCGGCGACGGAATCCTTGCTTATTGGCCGGATGAAGAAGGCACTGCGAAAAAAGTCGTGGCAATGATTGCGGCATTGAAGCACGCACAAACCCAAGGCCCAGAATTTCGGTTCATCATACATTTCGGGTCGGTTGCCATCGGCGGTGTTTCCGGCATAAGAGAAGAAACCATTATGGGCAGCGAAGTTAACCTCGTGTTTCGTTTAGAGAAACTGTTGGCCTCGTTAGGTGAGCCGTGCGGAATCAGCGATACTGCGCACGCAAAACTTCAACAACTTGTGCCATCGCGGGCGCTGGGTCATTACGAACTGAAAGGGTTCGAAGAGAAGCGCAGCTTGTTCGGCGTCTAGTCTTCAGTCCGCTGAAAAGAGGCTGCAGCGGTCCGAATAGTGTCCTGAACCCGCGGCTCGGGTTCGCCTTCGAACGACATGTTCTGGTTAACGATGCCGTCCGAGTTGCACATACGGGTAAGTAATGACGCGGCGTAGAAAGCTGGCACGCGCCGCCGCAGTGATTCTTTCAGTTTCTTAAAAACTTCGCCCCGAAAAATTCGGAGAACAACAATGGAGAGGCAGCCCCCAATGCTTCTCTTAGTGGTGGATAGATGGTGTGAAGTAGATAAGGGGCCGTGGCAAGCGGCCGCGGCCCCGACACCGCTACATCGCCATCGTTTAAGCTTGCCTAACATTCCGTAAATACGATGATTAAACACTGTGACCCCCGAAACCGTCACCGAGGGGAGTCGATCCCCCGATCGTTTCTCCACAACGCGTTGGAGTGTGGTTCTTGCTTGCGCAGATTCTGCCGATGGCGAGGAAACAGCACGCAAAGCGCTCTCCGACCTGTGCAAAACATACTGGCGCCCGATCTTCGCCTTTATTTGCAGACGCGACTACTCCGTTCCCGATGCGCAGGATTTAACTCAGGATTTTCTTCTTATGGTGCTTGAAGGCGACCTCCTCAAACGCGCTGATCCCAGCCGCGGCCGATTTCGCTCGCTGCTGCTTAAAGCCGTACAAAACTTTTTAACCGACGACACAATCAGGAAACGAGCGCGCAAACGTGGCGGCGACATGAAATTTGTGTCGTGGGACGAATGGATGGCGGAGGCCCCATCGCATTTGGCAATTACCGCACAGGAAGCTGAGACATGGCCTGCGGAAAAAATCTATGATGTGCGCTGGGCTGCAACCGCAGTGGAACATGCATTGCGACGCTTGGGAGAAGAATGTGAAGCCCGCGGGCGTCGGCGAGTATTCGATGTGTTGAGCGATTGCCTTGCAGCAGAGCGCCAGGATGTGTCTTATCAAAAGCTTTCTAAAACACTCGGTGTTCCGGAACCCTCCGTAAAGCGTCTCGTGCATCAGTTGCGACAACGATATCGCGCGCTTTTGCGCGATGAAGTCGCGCAAACCGTGGAGAAACCGGAGGACGTTGACGAAGAGCTGCGCTATCTCTGCGCCGCTCTCGCGGCAGGTGCAGCGTAATTGAGCATGAGCGCGTGCGACATCTCCGATTCTGTGCGAATTCAGGAGGGTGTCGCGGCCTGCGCCGACTGTGGATCAACATCGCGCGTCGGGCGCGGCTTCTGTCTGAATTGTATGCTCCGCCGCGCCCTCGGCTGCGAAACGGAAACCACGGAGACGCTCGAAGAGGTTCTCGATGACATCGACGTGCGCGATGCTGACTGGCGCATCGGCAATTATCAGATACTCGAAGAAATCGGGCGCGGCGGCATGGGCGTCATTTATCGCGCGCGCCAACGGCATTCGCGACGGATCGTCGCGCTGAAGCGCATCCTGAGTTACCAGGCCGAGTCACAGGAAACACTGGTTAGGTTTCGCCGCGAGGCCGAGGCCGTAGCGAGCCTGGATCATCCCAACATCCTGCCGATTTTCGAAGTGAGCGAGAGCGACGACGGCCTGCCGTTTTTCAGCATGAAATTCGCAGCCGGCGGAAGTTTACTGGATGCGGCGCGAAGCCTTCGCAGCGATCCGCGCCGGATCATCACGCTGATGGCCAAGGTCACGCGCGCCGTGCAATACGCGCATTTGCAGGGAATCCTGCATCGTGACCTCAAACCTGGAAACATCTTGCTCGACGGGCGCGCCGAACCGTTGGTGAGCGATTTCGGTCTTGCCAAATGGCTCGATACCTCCAGCGATCTCACGCGCACGCTAACCATTTTTGGCACGCCCGGTTACATCGCGCCGGAGCAAGGGCAAGGGCCAGCAAAAAATCTTACTCCCGCAGCCGATATCTACAGTATCGGCGCCGTCCTGTTTGATCTGTTCACCGGCCGCACACCATTTCTCGGCGAGCACGCGCTCGCAGTGATTAAGCAAGCCAGTGAGAAACCTGCGCCGAAACTGCGGACGCTCGCGCGATTAGCAGACCGCGACCTGGAAACCATTTGTGCAAAATGCTTAGAGCGCGAACCGCAAGCGCGCTATCGCTCCGCAGGCGATTTAGCTGAAGACCTCGAGCGCTGGCTCGAAGGCCGCCCGATCATCGCCCGTCCGGTCTTGCCACCCGTGCGGATCTGGCGGTGGTCAAAACGCAATCCGAAACTCGCAGGCGCCGCCGCCGTCTGCGCTCTGCTCGCCATCACTGCAGCCATAGTGTTTCTGAGCAGCGCGCGCGTGCGCGAAATTGTTCGGGGCGAAGCTGCGGCAGCGCGGTCAGTCGGCCTTCTGCCCGTTGAGGATCTCGATGAGGTTCGAACTGATTCGCTCCTCGCACAGAACTTTACCAACAAACTTAGAGCGGGCTTCAGTAGTTCGACCGACGTTGGTCTCGCTCCGCCGTCCAAAAGCCGGGATGTTTGGAAAGAACAAGACTGGAAAAACGTTGGCAGTGAGCTCGGAGCGCGAAATCTGTTGAGCGGGACGATCAGGACCCGTAACGGAAAGAAGCGTGTCACTCTTCAACTCGTCGACGGTGTATCTGGCGTGACAATCAAGCGATGGATACAAGAAGGAGACTCAGATGATGGAATCTCCGCAGCCCTTTCAAATGCGGCCACTACAATCGTACGCGCCCGTGCCAATCATCAGACTCCGCCGCAGACTGCAAACGAGGTGCCGGAAATTGATTTTGTATCGGCAACGAGTAAAGCCATTGCAAAAGATTATTATATTGCTGCTCAAGAGCTCCGATCGCGATTGAATATTGCAGATTTCGATCGTTCGATCGCGCTCCTCCAAAAGGCGATCGAAGTAGATCCAGATTATGGTGCTGCTTACGCGATGCTCGCGTCCACATGCCAGGCCCACTGGGAACTCGACCCATCAGGGCCGTGGCTACAAAAAGGTAATGTAGCTGCGAAATACGCAGTTCGACTCGTACCAACCATGGCCGAAGCGCAACGCGCTCAGGCCGGACTCCTTCGCTATCGCGGCCAGCTAAAAGAAGCTTTGGACGCATATCTCAATGCATACGAACTGGACCAGACAAGTGACCGAGCGGCTGCAACTGTAGGAAACGCAGAGGCAGATCTAGGTCGACCAGACCTTGCGCTTCGATGGTACGACAAAGCTGTTCGGCGACAGCCACGACCGGGTATTTATTCCGAACACATCGGCGATGCATGCACTGACCTCGGAGAGGACAGACGAGCCGAAGCCGCATATCGCGAAGCAAGCGTGTTCCGACCAGACCTCTCCGATGCGACCATCGGCCTTGCGAGGCTGGCGTTTTTCCATGGGGATTTCGAAAGCGCCAGGCGGCTACTTCGTGACGCTCAGCGTCAATTCGCGGGAGATTGGGAACTTCAATTTCTGAGTGCAGAGATTGAGTTTTACGCGCGACGTTTTGATCTTGCAGAGCCAGCCTACGGTGATCTCATTGCCAAGGAACGCACAGGCCACACGTACTTTGCCGGTGCAATTAGATTTCTTTCTGCCGTTGGATTTATTCGATGTGCCGCTGGCGACAATCGTCAAGGCAAAGCTCTACTGGAAGAAGCGCGAGCCTTGGATTTTAAAGATTTGCAAGTTGCGCCAGACAATCCGCGATTTCTCTACAGCTTGGCAGCTACCTGTGCCGCGCTTGGAGAAACGGATGAAGCTTTGCAGCAGATTCAGAAAGCCATTACGGCTGGTTGGATCGATTATCGGTCGCTGTCACTCGATCCTCGTTTCGATTCAATCCGTCAGACAAACCAATATAAGGAGATTTTTCTCCATCTAACCGATAGGGTGAAGACGATGGACGCCGAAGCGGCCGGGCGCACAGCGGCCGGTGATAATCAGCAACATCAACACAGAGAAAAATGGAGCTATGAAATCGCAACCAGATCAGATCAACGAGAAAAATAAAAAACCGTGGACGCCGGAGAACTTTGTGCCCGCCTTCACTGCCGCACTTACAAGATCGGCTTGGGATAAATCGTTTCGGGAACGGTTGATTAGATCAGCCGATGAGGCAAAGAAGGCAGTCGGCGAGGAAGGTGACATCGAAATTCCACCAGAGATGGTGATTGTTTTCCACGAACACGTGTCCAACGATAACTACCAGGTTCTTCATCTTCCGCCTTTTAATCCGCAGGGAAAGGAAAGCTACGAATACGAGGAGCACTTGGATTGTTGCTATAATCGCTTCCTCATTCCACGTGATGGCAAGTTTCAAAATTTGCGCGTCAATTCAGCTGCGACAGGCAAATCACTCCCGCCCGACACTGGTCAGAAAAAAGCGTGGACTCCAGACAATGCCGCAGCAGCTTTCTCACAGGCTCTCACCGAAGCCGCTCACAACGGTGCTTTTCGGAAGCGTTTGACTGATTCGATTGGTTCAGCCAAACAGGCCGTTTCCGAGATCGCGAATATAGAGATACCAAAGGAAGTAGTGATTGTTTTCCATGAGAACAAGTACAACGACAACTACCATGTATTTTATCTTCCTGATTTTAAAGAAGCGAAACCCGACGAGCCGCACGAAACACACGAATATCGGAAGCACTTTCAGGCTGCTTACCATGTTTGGTAGAACTCTGAAGTTATCTTAGTGCCGTTGATAGGCTCAGGTTTCCAGGACCAAGGCCGGGTCTGGAGGGGGCCAGCTGTGATCTATGACAAAGCGCAATAGGTGCCCCATTCCAAACATTTCTGGATTTCTTGGTCCGGGTAGTGTCGGTACCCATTTGGGATCGACTGACAAATAAGAATCACCATCAGACTGGAGCGCCGCTGTAATCACGCTCGCAACGATCGTACTGCCGAGCCATCCGAGTTTTTCACCGTTATTCCGCAGCTCCGCCTCTTTTAAGATGTAATACCAAAGCGGAGTTTCCCGGTGCAACCCGTAAAGCTCCAAGATTTTTTGGTGTGGGCCCTGTGCAATCTCTGTATCAATGAGAGGCGACGGAACGCATAGTGCATTTGCTACATCCTGTCCAATTGGTAATCCTACGCGCGCGCCACGAACAAGCGTGCGTACGGGTAAGTCCGATGTCTCATCGGCTGAACCAGCTGTCGAACCGAGAGCGGCACTGAAAAGACGGATAACATTCGTAGATAAACCATGAAGCCCAAGCGCTATTCCTGTGTCAATGGCTCGGCTAGCTCGCGCCGAGTCTCTGCCCGCTCCGATGAAAAAGAAGCGCTGCCAGTCTATTACCCAGTCTGCTGGCAAGCTAGGACACGCCCCGCCATTTGCGCCTGTGAGGAAGAGCAACTCCTTTAACTCAGCTCCATCATGCTTTTCATTAACAAAATACTCGTCTCGCACCATGCTATGCCCGAATCGAAACGCAGCCATACTAAACTCCACAGGAATTGCGAATTCTCGTTGCTCCTTCCTGCCATTCTTGGGGGTATCATCAGAAAGTTGTTTGAACACGCCCGGATCAAGGATCTCCTGGAGAAAATCATGCCGCGCAACCCATTGGTAATGCCACGTGACAAGGCGCCGCGCTTGTTCAAACAGCGTCGCACCTGCCGGAAATGGGCTCTTCAGTTTTTTTTGCTCTAGCCATTCGAGCACCAGGTTGTGTAACTTCAAAAACGCGACGTGCAGCTGCGCAATAATCAGGTTTTCGTCTTCTCTCGGGTCACTTGTCAGCGCAACACCTTGAGAGTTACGCGGCAAATCGTTTGGTGAAGCCTCGAACGTGTGGCCTCCAACGAGGGTAGGGCTTGTTACTCCGATAAGAAAGCGCTCCGCGCCGCGGGGGGAATCTCGCCGGTAAAGAAACGGTGAAATCGTGGGCCCACCCCCGTACACCTGGTCCAGATCGAGCCGCGCCGACCGAAAGTTCGGAGTATCTTCAACAGAATTCTTTCCTGCGAGCCGCAGCGGCGTGACATCGAACGTCAAGTCGTGATCTATGAACTGTCCAAAATACGTGTACCCGGCGAACGGCGTTTCCTTTGGCCGGTCCTTTGGATTATCCAGCATCCCCTCGCCTAGTGCGATTAGTCCCTGCTCAACGAGCGAGTTTGGTGTTGATGGCGCTCTCGCCAACTCTGGAAACATCCGTGTGTAATGATTTCCGCAACTCATGGGATAGGCGATCTATGTAAATCGCTGGGGCATTCTCGCACCGTTTTTCCAGAAGATCATGTGTCGGGTGTGGACGACGGCGCTGCAGCAGGCGCAGCCGTTGTCCCCGAAGTTCCAGGGGCCTGCACACCACTAGGAGGACCGGTTATCCCCGACGACAGCGGAACAATTGCCTGAATTAGCCCCTTTGGAATCGCCAAGAACCCGAGCACGGAACTTGGTGCGCTCTGTTCAAAATCCTGAGGAATTCCATCTACGAAAGCGACATTTGTGGTCTTCTTTACGAAGGCTAGCCGCGAGTAATCCAAAACTAGAGTGTGGTCCTTGCGAGTATCAGGCAAAAGCACCAAGCGGCTATCATGAATGTAAAGCGCGGTTCCGGGTACGCTTCGTATTGTAACTCGATATGGCTTGACCGACCGGAAAACAATCCCATAAGCGACATCCAGCTTCTGGCCTTCCCAAATCTCATGTAGAAGTTTGATCTCTGGCTGCTTTTCCGGAGTAACACTCAAGATAAATCCGCAACGTTCCACCTCACTGAAGCCGCTCTTATCCGCTGGATCGAAGACGATACTAAAGGGCTTCGGCTGAACGTATTCAGACGGCCTGTGCGTAGTTTCCGGATTGAGTGCGGCAGATAACTGATCCTTAAAAGCTGGTGCCTCATTGAGGTTGATTCTTTGATCCGGAAGATACAAGCGAAGCAATTTCAAAATCAGGCCAAGAGACACAACATCCTGACTCGAAAGAAACTTGAGATAAACCCCTCCTTCGGCTTTGGTCTGAGAAGGAAACTCTCCTAGCGCGGCTGGTAATTTAAAAAGCGCTGCGGCCGGTATAGTCGTATCTACGCTGGCGTTCTTCTTATTTATTGCGTCTTGGATCCACAAGAGAAGATCATTAACAGTTTCCGGTGAGATTTCTCCGGTAACGACGACTCGAGGTTCAGCCGCCTGTGCGATCAGACTTGCTGTCGTGGAAATGATCTGGGCGGTTTGATCTTGCGCAGTCGCGTTTCCCGTACTGAGCAAATGCTTGGCGTTAACACTGAGTTTGATGGTGTCGTCGTAAAAATAGTTTCGGACGGGTTTAAGATAATAACGAGCACTGGGGTCGGCTTCGACATCGGCGGCGATAGTGATCACAAAGTTCTTCTGCTCTGGAGCATCACTTCCGGACGATCCGCCTGCTCTTGCTACCCGAGACGAACCTCCTTTCTGCGATTTTCCGGCAGGAGCGCCGTCATCCCCGCCACCAGCCTTGAAATCGCCGCTGATACGAATCCTACCCTTGGGAAGATAATAGATTAGCCCGGTGACTCGGCTGCTATCGATGTTGCCTCGCTGAGTCGAGAAACTGTGGCAGGCAGCAAGCCAACAAATTCCCGTTAGGGCGGCTATACCAAGCGCTGCGACCGTGATCCTTTTCATGACTGGCCTCCTGAATGGTTTTCGCGATTCCCATCCGCGTGCGCTCGCGAGGCCCTGCCGAGCCGAGGTTCTAGCAGATCGCGTCGCTGGCTGTAAAGGAAAACAGAGCGCGATTTCATCGATGTTCGCTCACCTCACTGACTTCTCCGGAATCGGCGCGGCGAAGTTTTCAAAAAAAGTTGCAGAATTCTTCGATTTGATCCGAAGCGACCGACCGGCGGACGCGGCAAATCATCCTGAAAACATTGCCTCTGGATCAACCCACGCGGAAGCGGATGTCGCGGATGGTTTTGCCGCCGAAGCGTTGTTTTAGTTTGCGCAGGATTTCGGTCTTGGAGATTTGTTCGAGCTCGTAGTGCAACGCGGGTTGGAGCACGCGGACGTAGAGAATTCCCTCGCGTAATGCGACTGGGGTTGAATGCGCGGCGATGAAGTCGCCAACGATTTTCGACCAGGCTTCGATTACTTCGGTTTCGCGCAGGCGCTCGCGTAAGCCGAGGCGTTGCATCAGCTTTGGCATCAGCTCGGCCGGGGATTGCCAGCGGTCGGGTCGCATTTTCCTATCGGGCAAGCCGCGCCATTCAGCGATTACGGCGGCGCGAAGAGAAGGATTCATGGAGTTACGACTGCAGGAGTAGCAGCGTGATTAATTGGTGGGCGCCGGGCCAGCGGGTAAAGGCGCTGGAATTTGCGGCCGCTCGCCACGAGAAGGGACGCGCGCGGGCGCAAAGCTGCGCCATTTTTCAAGTGGCATCGCAGCGACGGCCATTAATGCGAGTTGGCTAATCATAAATCCGACCAGCCATGGAAACGCTTTTTGCATGAAGCCGTAGGAATGCAGGCCCACGCCGAGCATGTTGACGCCGAACCACGAGAAACTCGTAACAATGTTGCCAAAGAGCGCCATGATCATCAGGCCGCGTTGCCGGATGAACCCGCCCCAGCGTGCGTGCAAAGTGATTGCGCACCAAAGGACGATCAGCACCGCGCCGTTTTCTTTCGGGTCCCAGCCCCAGAAACGGCCCCATGATTGATCGGCCCAGATGCCGCCGAGAACGGTGCCGACGAAACTGAACAGCGTAGCAAAACAAATCACGCCGTAAGTCATACGCGCGAGCGAATCGGCGGTTTGTTTTTTCAACGAGCGTGTGAAGACACCGCGCACGACATAGATGATGGCCAGCATACCGGCGAGAAACATGGCGGAGTAACCGGTCGTAATCGCGACGACGTGAGTCGCGAGCCAGATGTTGGTATCGAGCACCGCCTGCAACATTTCGAGCGTGTCGCCGCTACCTGCGAGATGATGCGCGATGATCAACGTCACAAAACCAATTGCGCCTGCGCAAGCCGCGCCGATGCCGTCTTTGAAAATGCGTTCAAGTATCAGCGCGAC
>Ga0193735_1000753_pt1 | contig 10348 bp, 9 predicted proteins | sample U1m2metaG_FD_145080 | JGI IMG/M metagenome (GOLD analysis project Ga0193735, IMG submission 145080) | Soil microbial communities from a riparian zone of the East river system, Colorado, United States - U1m2 | ecosystem: Environmental > Terrestrial > Soil > Riparian zone | place: USA: East River... | reverse complement strand
GATCTGGAGCGATCGTCGCGGTTTCGCTGCACGGCCATCGTTACTTCTTTCCGTATGGAAAGGCTACCGACGCGGGCGCTCCATTTACGCGCGAAACCCTCGTGGAGATCGGCTCCTGCACCAAGACGTTCACCACCACGCTGTTCGCGCTGGCCATCAACCGCAGTCAAATCGTTCCTGACGCTTCCGCTCAGAAATATATGCCGAACGGCTACACGCTACGAGCGCAACAGCTGACACCGCTGGAGCTGGCGGACTTCACCTCGGGAATGCCTGACGATCCGACCAACCTGCCGGGCAGGCTCGAACAGCGAAGCATCGAGCACTACACGGTGAAAGACTTTCTCACCTGGGCTTCCAACTACGAACCGTCAACCCGGTTGCCTGCGCCCTATAAGTACTCCAACGCCGGAATCGGGCTGCTGAGCTACCTGGTCGCAACCGCGACCGGCAAAACCTGGGAAGAACAGGTGAATTCCGAGATTCTCCAACCACTGGCATGGCGGACACGACGCTGCGGCCCACGCCTGAACAGCAGGAGCGCCTTGCACAAGGACATAACCGTGCAGGTCAGGATGCGCCGCGCTGGCCGGTCTACGCGTGGTATGCTGCCGGCGGACTGCGCTCGACGGCACACGACATGATCAGCTTTGGCGAGGCCAATCTTGGTCATAACGAAGTGAATGGTAAACCGGTTTCCGCTGAATTGATCGCGGCGATGCAGCTGGCGCAGAAGCCGATCTTTACGATGCCGAACGGCAACAAGCAGGCGATGGCCTGGGTAAACAATATGGGTGGAGGCAATCCGACGTTCCATCCCGTGATTCTGAAGAACGGAGGAACATCAGGATTCGGCACTGTCATCGCGATTAATCCGACCAAGGACGCAACCATCTTCATCGGCATGAACCAAGTCGGCGCTAACCCTGCCGTGAAAGGGGTGGAGATCCTGCGGCACCTGCCGTAGGCATCGGTTATTCGGGCCGGCGGCAGCGTTTGGATCACAAAGCGTGCCCCGACAAGCAGGCGTCCGAAATCCAAAAAGTGGTCGCGCAGCTCGAAGTCAGCAAAACTGCGCCCCAAGTGGTTGTGAACGAACCGTAAAACTGCGAGGTGGAACGGCCTCGGGTGTGAGGCACGAAGGCGAGTTTAAAAAGGCTTTCGCCCCCGCGGCGAACGTCTTTGCCGTTTCGGCTCTTTTGCTGACGAGCTGCTCTGTTTTCGTGGATGAGCAGCACGCCATTCCCGCTGTTTTCGCGTGTAATAGGCGCGCCAGTACTCAGCGGTGCGAATTCGAGGCCGGCCACGCTTTTCAATCTTTTCCACGGGTGTTGCCTTGGATACTGGGGGGCCAAATTCTCTAAGCATTAGAAAAGTCCTCTATTTAAGTGTAATTCTTGGGGGAACAGTTGTTTGGGTCTTCCGGGACTTCTCGTCATTGAGAACTCATGTCCGGGGGGGCCCTTATTATTCTCCGGAATTTCCGGGACGAAGTTCTCAAAAAAGTGAAATTTTTTCAAAAAACCGCGGATTAGCGGCATTCGTCGCGGCTACAGCGAGACGGCACCTTCGTGAACCTTGAAGACGAAAGCGCCTTCTGGGGTGAAAACGTCGCAACAGCTACGGTGTGAACTCCATCGGCTGCGGCCGCAGGGACCACAGGTTCAAGGATCTGACCAACAGCGACCCGGCACGCCGGTCGTCGAGTAGCTGTAACCGGCGGTCGTAGGCGTCGGAGCGGTTTTGCCGGTTACACGGCGTTGCTGACTGCGTTTGGTTCGCCATACCACAGGCGACCGAATGGCAGCACGTTTGAAATCAGATTGACTCCGCGATGATCTCTACGCTGGCGCACTTCGTAAGCGTGGACAGGCATCAAAGGGATGTTCTGTGCCGTGAGTTTCAAGCGCAAGACTTCTGGGGCGGTTGTTCTGACTGACACCTGGGAAAGCGGTCCTGAGTATTGCAAAACTGCCTCGCTAGGATTCGAATCTAGTCGTCGTTCCCTGTGGAAACGCGATTTACTTATGATACACAAACCCATCCTGACTGTGAACAGTCCCGATGAGGCGTCGAAGTTGCGACTAGGACGATCCGAGAAATTTTCGCCGCCTCTTGCTTTGACGGACGAAAGAACGCTTTGCTAGTAACGGTGATGACGGGAGTTTGATTGAGCGCCAGCTTCTTAGCAGAGCTAGTGTGAAGCGGGAAGCGCGTACGCGAACAACTCACACTAGCAATGCGATCCACGCACCGTTAATCAGAACAACTTGGGGGCAGCTTACCGTTATTGTAGTTATCAAGCGTACTGGCGTCGCTGAGCATCATCTGGCCGGTGCCATAGGAGGGTTTGACATGTAGAGCAACTTGTTACTGAAGACGGAAAGCAAGCCGTCGTCGAGCCTGGCGGTGATTTGCGCCTTGCCGGTCGCGCTGCTCGTCGCTTCAGGACAGCTGCGAGCACCTCTAACTATTTTTGTCCTGCTCGGGACAGACAACTGTTGTTACCGTTCCGGTGCCCTCGTGACCGGGGTTCGGGTCGTAGCCGGGATCGGTGTGGATGGTCACCATCATGGGAATGTTACCGCTGATTATCGGGCCCGATTTCGTTATCAAGCTTGAGACAATTACTGAATTTATTTTATCAGTGATCGCTGCCGTGACGGACCCGGCTTTAACCTTTAGGCGACCCGCCTTTTCGGCGCATACAGCAAAAATTGACCGCTGCCAAGATCAATGGTTCTCGGCCACGCTAAAAATGGTCTTCTCGCCAAGGCGTGTGATCGTTTGATCCTTGAGAGTCAGCTCACTCTGGGACTGGCCACCTGTCTGCACGGCCGTGCCTTGGTCAGCATTATCATGGTGTGATCCGCGTTTACGATGAAGCGGGCAACGTGATCGAAACGCACGAGCACGCGGGCGAGTTCAAAGAGTGGTGAGTATTGCGCTCACGAAACAAGAAGCCGTCACGCGGTGAAGGGTGACGGCTGATTGCGAAATGCAGTTTATCTCTTTCCGCAGTTCTAATGATTTCTGAAGGCATGCAGTAAGCGCTTCAATGCGCTTTTGCTGCTGCGCGATGCGTGATGGTGGGTTTTTGATCCTCCACTTTGCGATGCTCCCGGTTGAGCGCTTTGACAGACAACTGCTGTTACCGTTCCGGTGCCCTCGTGACCGGGGTTCGGGTCGTAGCCGGGATCGGTGTGGATGGTCACCATCATGGGAATGTTACCGCTCTCTATCGAGCCCGATTTCGTTATCGAGCTTGAGACAATTACTGTCATGTCAGCCGGGACGGTGGCTGGTGGGTGCGAACTGTTGCCCGGATCACTTTGCCACGTGCCCCCACAGGTCGGCGGATTCGGGGTTGTACAATTGGCAAAGCCCTTGAAACTTGCTGGAGCTGTGCCCCCGCTCAAATGATTTTTCTTCCACCATTGCGCGCCCCAAAACGTCACCTTATTACCCACGACTGCATCGAGATCACCAATAACAAAAGAAGTTCCGCATGTAGACGGGGTCGTCGTAGGCGTGGGAGTCGGTGTAGGTGTAAACGTCGCTGACGGTGTTGGCGTCGGTGAAGCCGTCGGGACGTCGCAGTCAACGAACGAGGAGCCCTCGTTTGTGCCGGGGACTCGCGGGCCGAAGGAACTTTGAACATAGGAACCGCCACTGACGGTTATGAGAGAGGTGTCTGCGCCGCTTGCGCCTTCCTCACTCGTAAGGATAACGTTGCCACCCAAAGGGGGCATTGTGAAGTCGGTCAACGGATATCTCCAGACTTGTTGGGTCATCTGTTGTTCCGCCAGGAAGAAGGCGCCGGGGGTAGGGATTGGGCCCGAGCAGAAGGTGCACGGAGGGTTCGGGATAACGAAGACGCCTTCCGCGGAAACGTGAGGGAGGATATTTAGAGTAACGACGCCAGCGTTATCGATTGCGTGGATCTGACCGTTAATCTCGTCGGCCACCCAAATCTTACCGCCGTGGGGCCCGAAGCCTGGCGGCACTACAGCTGGTCCTTCAATCTCCCCGCTACCGGACGGAAATACGTTCGCGAAGGGAAGGACAGGGAAACCACCAGCCCCGTTAATCCTATAGACGCTGCCAAACTCGCACGTGACGATCATGTCGTTGCCAAATATGCCCGTAGCAGTATGGTCGAACGTAATCCCGTTGTGGTCTACTGCGGTGCACCCCCCGAGCGTCGCAAACAGCGTGACGACACCTCCCGAGATCTTGTAGATGTTAGGGCCTTCTGTGACGAAAACGTCGCGCGGGGTGAACGGGACAGAGGAATTCACGGACTGCGCTGGAGCAATGGTCAGGTATTTTTCCAGGCAGGAACCATTCCCCGGCAGCGTCGCGAACAACGAGGCATTCCCGTTGCAGTCGATCTTATCGATGTTCTCGGAGCAGAATTCGCTCACGAGCAAAAGATCCGGCGCAGCGGCCACGCCTGTGGGAAAGGGGGGCGCCCCTGGAGCGGTAAAGGGAATTGGATTGGAGGCGTAAAACACTCCTGTGAGCGCTAACAGCGCTACAATTGTCAGATAGATTTTTGTTCTTAAGGTGATTTTCGTTCTTTTTTTCATTTTGGGTTCTCCGTTTTAGCTATTAATTCTTCCGTCGGCCCTTCGATTCATGATCCAGGTCTCACCTAGTTCTCCGGATTTCGCTTGACAAAGTTCTCAAAAAAGTGTCAAGAAAAATAAATTTCTTAGGTGATTTTGGTTCTTTTTTTCATTTTTGGGTTCTCCGGTACCTAATTTTACGGATTGTCGCTGCGTTCTTGCGCAAAATTGTCAAGAAAAAGTGTCAAGAGTAATAAATTCTTACTCCAGAGGTGTTCGTTGGTCCTTCACCAAGACCGGCTTCCGAGTCCCCCGTAAAACTCCCATCACGCGCGGTTTTCATGGGTTGTGCATGCTTGATTGCCACGTGAGACCGCGGGGGTCTTTTACGTGCCTACCTCGCTAGGATTCGAACTAGACTTCGATCTTTACCTAGCTAAACGGAAAAATCAGACACGATCTTTCTGCGAAAAAGTCACACACGCGCGGCCCACTTCGCAGGATCACGCCGGAATCGTTTTTGATTGCCGGACGGCAAATGCTGCGGGCATGATGTCACCACCCAAAGAACCGGAAGATCATCACAATGTCCTAATAACTAGTGGTGGTTAATCGAGATGGTCCCGTTGAGCGCGCATATGATCGTGCCGGTGTTGAAATTGCCTGTGCCGTCGAACACTCCCGAGCCGGTGGCGCCTGCGAATCGCCCGGTCCCACCCGTCACGACGTAGATTCCGACGCCATGGTAGATCCCTGGCGCAATCGGGCATAACTGCATGGTGATCGTGGTCGTGACTTGGTCTCGGTTGGCGGCAGTGAAAGTGTCCTGCATCTCGACCGAGAAGCCGACATCACCATTACAGTTGGTCTGGCCGACGATCGTTAAGCTGCCGTTGCTAATGATATTACCCAGATGGATAGCATTGCCGGTCCCGGCCGTCGTCGCGGTGCTCTGGCTGGTGAACGTTATCGTGCCCTCGTCCCCAACTCGGAAGGGCAGATTCTCCGCTCGCACTGCGGGCGAAAGCCTAAAGCAAACGAGCGCTAGCGGGATGAGAAGGAAAGCGAGCCGCAAAGGCGACCGGCCAATTGATTTTCTTAAGTGTAGAGTTGTCATATTTTTATTTTATTCTTGTTGAGGTTGAATTGCTGAACTGCATTTAACTACAATCCAGTTTCGCACGGAACCAAGGAACCATCGGCTTCTTCAGCCCGGGTGAAAGAATCAGTGGATTCATGGGGTTCTTCCGTTCGTTTCCCCCGTTAAATTGATTGTGGGTTTGCCGGGGTCTGGAAAAGGCCAAGAACCCAGCGGGGGAAAAAGTCCTCCGCCTGATTCAGATCCCCTTAACGATATAAGGCTGCGCGTTATGGGTCTATTGGACCTTAGTCCTACGCTTCTATGCCTGACAGGTGTTTCTTGCCATCTTGGCAAGCCAATTCGCCGTAATCCTGAATCGCCGCTTTAAGTTTCAGAAACGCGGTAAAGTCTCCGCTTTTTGGAAGATTTTCAGGAACTTCGCTCCGCGATTGTCGGAGAAGAATGATAGAAGGACGAATATTTGTGGATAAGATTAACAAGCGTGGCCGTCCCCGAATACGCACGGCTGAATACTGGCGGGCGTATTACACGCGGAAACAGCGGGAATGGCGCGCTGCTCAGCTGCGAAATCAGAGCAGGGCGAGAGCACAAACACGGGCCAAATGAAGCGTTGACCGTCGCCGCGATGCGCGCCAACAATTCAGATCGTTCGCCCGTTGGAATCAATCGCTCACAGCCCCAACTTGATTCGGCTTTGCTCAGATGGCGTTTTTGATGTCAGCATGAGAGCTAAAATGATTTCTCCTCGCTAGGATTCGAACCGCGTAAAAGGCTTCGCCTCACGCGGTGGATCTGAAGACCGCATATCCCCGATGGCGCGACATGCGCGTGCAAGAGCGACACACGCGCGCGCGCGCGCGGCGCAGTGCACATGCGCGCGCGGACAAACCGCTGTTGAAGCGTGCGGTGCTCTTTATTTGAAAGTTTGAAAATAATTCAACAATTCAACATTAAGCATCTAAGCATCTAAGCATCTAAGCATCTAAGCATCTAAGCATTCACATAACTCCTCTCTTGCATGACAAAAAAAACACCCATCAAAACCCATAAAGGCAGTACGAGCGGACAATTGCCTTTCCGCAGGAATTTATTACTTCTCGTAGCCTTTATTGAAGGAGGCGCGGTCATGGCGATCGAGCTGGCAGGCGCTAAAATGGTCGCCCCTTTTTACGGGACTTCCCTCTATGTCTGGGCTTCCGTGCTGACTGTCACCCTCGGCGGCCTGACAACCGGCTATTTCCTGGGCGGATGGGCCACTTACCGCTATCCCGCGATGAAAATGCTGATCGGGGTTCTGCTGGCCGGAACGGTGCTGATCTCCATCATGCCGCTGCTTGCCTTAAAGATTATGCCTGCAACCAGCGGCCTTGGATTACGCATGGGATCGCTGGTTTCGTGTACCTTGTTCATGTTCCTGCCCCTGGTCTGCATGGGAATGGTTTCTCCTGCGATCATCCATATCAGCAATCAGGAGCTGAAAGGTACCGGCAGGACCGCCGGTAACGTCTATGCTATTTCAACCGTGGGGGGAATCCTCATGACACTCCTAATGGGATTCTTTCTTCTGCCCGACTTGGGGGATCCGCAATTCGGTCTATCTGACCGCTACGCTGCTGGGGGGCATGGCAGTCATGCTGGTCATACTATCCCGGCAATTCAGGTTCTGGGCCACTGCGGCTGCCTTTGTGATTGTATTTTTCTTCCTGGCAGCGGCAAAGCCCTTCACAGATCCTGAAGTCAGGGGGAAATATATTTACCGCAGCGAAGGGATACTCGGCCAGATCACCGTCTTTGAATCCACGGAACCCACGACCGGTGAGATTGTGCGGTTGCTGATGTTAAACCAGATCACGCAAACCTACGTCGGCATGACAGATCCGCCGGTCTCGCACCTGAATTATACCCACCGCATAGCAACCCTGGCAGGCCTGAAGCCTGCAGGCTCGAGAGTCCTGCTCATCGGCATGGGAGGCGGAAGCGTAGCCACGGAATTGAAGAAAACGGGATTCCAGCTCGACATCGTGGAAATCGACCCGCGGATGTTCAGGATAGCTAAAGAATATTTTGCATTCGACCCGGGCGGCGTCCGGGAGTTTGTCGATGATGGCAGGCATTTTATCCAATCCGTCACGGATAAGTACGACATGGTGGTGATAGATGTTTGAACGGGGAGGTCCAGCCACACCATATGTTCACCCAAGAATCCTGCCGCGAGCTAAAAAATATCCTTTCGCCGAACGGGCTGATCCTGATCAATTTCCAGGGGTATGTCTACGGAAAGTATGGCAGAGCAGCCCGGTCGCTCATCAGGACACTGGCTGACGGCGGATTTATTTGCCGGTTCTTTTTTTGAAGGTGACCAGGAGCATTCCGGCGATATCCATATTGCCGCTTCCCCGGTGGAGATGGATTACACGTCCCTGGATGCCGGAAGGCTCAATGCATGCTGCAAAATCCTTCCGCCTTTCTATAAGGAATTGAAGACCGATAAGGATGTTGATTTAACCGACGCACAGGTGCTTTCGGATGACAGGCCCTCTTTCGAGAAGCTCAACAACAAATGGAACGAAGAATGGCGACAGACTGCCATTGACGGCTTATTGGCCGAAGCAGTGAAGTACAGAATTCCGTTTTTCAGATGAAAGTCGTTTTTAGCCATTAGTTGTAACCTGAGGCACGGATTAGATTCCCCCCTTTTTAGCAATACGCAGAAGGCTTGTAGAACGATCGCGACGCCCGTCATGCCGGCTTGCCAAATGGTTGCCCTCGTCCTCAGCATGGGGATTGGGTCAGCAGTCTACGGGCAGGGACTCGGACACTGACACCGTTTCACCGAAGCCCCGCTATGGATATTGATTGTGGAACCGATGAGTTGAAAATGAAATCGGCTGTCGGAGACGTGATGTTGATAACAAAGAGGTTAGTACAACTGGCGTGACGCTTTCGCGATCACGGAGCAATGAATCCTGACAAGCTGTTTGATTACCTCGGGGTAGAAAAATCACGAGGGCATCTCGCCCATACCCGGCGTACGGCGAGGTTAGGACTCTGAATCAGCACAGCGGAGATCCAGAAATTCGGGTGATGCCCTAAAGAAAACGCCCGCGACAAGATGAACTCGCCGCGGGCGTTTAGGTTGATTCGGAATTTACGGCGTAGGCAAGCCAAAATTCAACTGGCACCCGCTCTGGAACGTCGCACTGCCGCTGTATGCTGCGTTGTTCAGCGGGGCCACATTGTTCACGAAGGTGAACTCCTGCACCTCAGTGTCCCCCTTCTTGATCTTTCGCTTGTTCGCGTCGGCTGTCAGTGGCGGAATCCCGAAATTTATCGGACTGCCCGTTGCAGGACCCTGCCAAAGGGTTGAGCCGCCATTTTTGATTTTTGTCAGGTTACCGTTTGTTCCCTGCGGCCAGCTCAGCGCTATGTTGGTGATGAACTCGTCGGCACAGCCGTTGTTCAGGATCGTGATTTTCACCTTATTGCTCGAGGTCGCACGGGCCGTGACTGACAGGTCGCAGACGCAGGGTGTCGGTGTCGGGGTCGGGCTCGGGCTCACGCTCGGGCAGGGCTTTGCCGGTGAGTTGTGCAGGGCTGTCGGGTTCGGCGCGATGCACCACTTGTTGGGATCACACGTGAAGGTGTTCGTCGCCGGGTCGAAGTCCGCGATGTCGTAGTTGCTGAAGTCGAAGCCGATCGCGGTCAGGTACGCCTGCTTGAACGTCACAAAGAACATGTCCTGGAAGTTCCAGCCATCAACGTGAGCCGGATCGAGCGCACTGGGCGGGATAGGGCCGCCTGCGGTGGTGTACTCGGGATTGTTGTACGAGGCCGTCCAACAGTTCGGAACCGCCAACGGGTACTGAATCCCTTTCGGCGCGCCGTATTGGATGATGCAGTTGGGGTCAGTGGCCAGGCTGCAATCGACAGGCGGCGAGTTGACCAGCAGGTTGGCGCTGTTGGTCCCCGCCGTGCAGATCGTCTGGACGCCGCCCATGAAGTACGTCGGCGTTGGCCAGGTCGGGGTCGCGCCCCACACCGCAGGTCCATTCAGGTTTCTTGCAAACGAGGTATCCCACGTGATCTGGGTTCCGTTGTTCACCAGCGCCGGCGTGCTGTTGACGACGATGCCGCCATCACCGCCGAAAGGACCGAGTGACCGATAGCCGGACGGCGGCGAATTAAGTGTCGATCCGCTGATGTAGTCGATGTTGAAGCTCACCGCAATCGTGTTGTTCGGTCTGATGATCTGGAAGCCTGCCTTGTCACTGCCGGTCAGGTTATTGAAAGAGTGCCCTCCCGTCCAGCCGACGGCGTTGGTGCCGTAGCTGTTGTCGTTGGGGGCCGGGAACTGGCTGTATGCGATCGAGATGTCGCCCGGAGCCATTCCGCCAGTGTTGCCTCCTTCGAAGCTCCCGGCCGGGCAATTCAAGCCTGGTGTCGATGTCGGAGTAGGTGTAGGCGTCGGCGTAAACGTTGCCGTAGGTGTAGGAGTGAATGTCGCTGTAGGTGTAGGAGTGAATGTCGCGGTCGGCGTAAATGTTGCCGTAGGCGTAAAGGTCGCAGTAGGCGTAGAAGTCGGTGTAGCCGTCGGAACGTCGCAGTCAACGAAAGCGGAGCCCTCGTTTGTGCCGCCGACTCGGGGGCCGAAGGAACTTTGAACATAGTTAGTCCC
>Ga0193735_1000752_pt1 | contig 10351 bp, 7 predicted proteins | sample U1m2metaG_FD_145080 | JGI IMG/M metagenome (GOLD analysis project Ga0193735, IMG submission 145080) | Soil microbial communities from a riparian zone of the East river system, Colorado, United States - U1m2 | ecosystem: Environmental > Terrestrial > Soil > Riparian zone | place: USA: East River... | reverse complement strand
ATCGTTGTGTCGCGCTTGAAGCGGGTGGTATTCGGCGCGTGGGACGAGAAGGCGGGAATGGCGGGCTCGGTGGGCGATCTCCTCCGTCACCCGCGTCTCAATCACCGGCCCGAAGTGCGAGCAGGCGTTCTGGCCGAAGAGTGCGCGCAGGTGCTAGGGGATTTCTTCCGCAGCCAGCGCGATTTGCCTGCCGGTCAGTAGCGCCTCGCGTTGCCGAACGCGGGTTGAACAAGCCCTCCTCGCCCAATAGCTTGCGTGGCTGCAGGACAGGTGGCCGAGTGGTTGAAGGCACCGGTCTCGAAAACCGGCATACCGGTGAACCCGGTATCGAGAGTTCGAATCTCTCCCTGTCCGTTTGGTACATCTCTGCACGCCACTCGGAGCCGAGTTGTTCGCAGTCCTCAATGACAAAGCGTTACAGCGCGGAATTCCGATGGTTAGCGCCTAAAATCGATGTTGGGGACGGGTGGCCGAGTGGTTTAAGGCGCACGCCTGGAAAGTGTACTAGGCAGAAATGTGATTTCCGGCACAGGGCCGGTTTTACCTATGGCAGGAGCCGCTACAGCCGCAACCTGCCGGTCCCCATTGCCGGGTTTTGCACACGCAACGGGTAGTAGCGAAACGCGCGCACGCCCTGTCGGCGTGTGGTTCGCAACGGGCAGTAACCGACGGTGGATTGAGGCCGCCCAATGAGTCTTGAGGAAGAGTTGAGTGCACTCGCGCGGCGATCACGATTGTATGCCCCCCTTCGCGAGGGGGGCACCAAAGGTCAGAAGGAACTCGAGGTGCTTCGGGACCTTTTAGAGGGAATGGAGCGCGATGGGTCGGCAATGTATTCTCAGCCCCGGCTCTCGCCTTTTGATCCACCAGATTGTATCGCGCTGAACTCTTTGGGCGAACTTGCAGCCTTTGAAATCACGGAGTTTGTGTCACAAGACGCCATCGAGATAAACGAGAAGGCGAGATCTGAGTCGGGCGCGCCCCCTATAGACCAAAGGGTTATGGCCAAGTGGAGCAGGGAATCTTTGGTTGGCCAAGTCACCGCCCTATTGCACGCTAAGGATGAAAAGAAGTATCTGGGAGGTCCGTTCGCAGAACACGTAGTGGTCATCCATACAGACGAACCGTTGTTGATTCGAGCGGACGTGGAGCAGTGGCTCTCGGAGGCGTCCTTCGGGCCGTATCAGCAGCTTAGCGGTGCGTACTTCCTCTACTCCTACGAGCCGAATAGAGGCTACTCATTTCAATCGTTGCGGTTGCGCGCCGCCTAACGAATGTTGCAGACTGACAAGCACTTTTCGGATGCGACTCCGCTGCGATGGTTGTAGGATGCGTGGGGCGTTAGGCAGATGCGACAACTAATCGAAACGATGGCCTTTCTAACTGTCACACGCGTAAGTGTTTTCTCACTTGCCATCGCGCTTCCTCTGAGCGCCCGGGCCTAATGCAAAGCTACTAGTGCAAATTCCGGCGTTTCGGCGACCGGATCGCCGATGCGCTGCCCGCCGACATCCGCGCCGACCGTTGCGCTTCGCCTGTACAGGCCTTGCAAGCGTCGCCACACCGGCAGACGACGAAACCCGATCGTCTGCCCCACGGACCCTATTCCTTCAGGAACCCATTCACCCGCAGCCAGTTCGTGAGCAGGCGCGGCCATTCGCTCAACGCGGCATCGTTCATCGCGAGGCCCACGCCGTGCCGGCCATTCTCGAAAATGTGCATCTCGGCCTTCACGCCGGCCTTACGCAGCGCAAGAAAGTAGTAGATGGCATTCTCGGCCGGAACGGTGGTATCGGCGTTGGTCTGGAAGATAAACGTCGGCGGGGTCTGTGCCGTCACGGCGTTTTCCCCCGAAAGGCTCTTTGCCAGTTCGGGATCGGGGTGATCGCCCAGCAGATTCTTCCGCGAGCCTTGATGCGTCCACGGGGCCACGAGCGATATCACCGGGTAACCGAGCACCGCGAAATCCGGGCGGCTGGACGGCCTGTCGAGCGGATCGGCTGCGACGGGCTTGCCTGCGTCGAAGTGCGTCGATGCCGTGGCCGCCAGATGTCCTCCCGCCGAAAATCCCATGATGCCGATGCGATCCGGCGCGATGCTCCACTCGGCAGCCTTTCCGCGCACGGTCCGGATGGCGCGCTGTGCGTCGCCGATTTCGATCGGATGGTTGTAGCGCGGCCCGAGCCGGTACTTCAGAACGAATGCGGCCATGCCGAGAGAGTTCAGATAGTTCGCCACCTGACGGCCTTCGTGGTTCATGGCCAGATTCGTGTAAGCACCGCCTGGGCACACGACCACTGCCGTCATACCCGGCGCAATCGTGCGCGGCAGGTAGACGGTCATCGTGGGGATATCGCGGTCCTCGGTCCCGTGGGCGCCGGGCGCCGCACCCGGCCAGAGAGGAAGAACTTGCCCGTCTTGAGGAAGCGTCGATGGCGCCGCGGGCGGTTGGGACCATGCCGCCATGGCAAAGGCGGCCACAAGCAATATCGTCACTGAAATTCGTGCCATGTCTTATTCCATATGGATTCGCTCGCGATCATATCATCTGCCTCGATATGGCCGCCATTGCCCGGGTTCTAAAATGAAGAACTCGCTCCAACTCGACCAACTCAATCAATGACACCCGTACAGGCTTTCAACGAAGACCAACGCACGCGCTGGAATGGAACCGACGGCGAATACTGGACCAGCAACCAGGATCGCCTCGACCGGACGCTTTCTCCCGTTACCGGACGGTTGCTGGCATTTGCCGCGCCACGCCCGGGGTCGACGGCGATTGATGTCGGTTGCAGGTGCGGCGCCACGACCATCGAACTCGCGCGCGCTGTCGGCCCTTCCGGGCGCGTTGTCGGAATCGATGTCTCGATGCCAATGCTCGCGGTCGCGGCTGAGCGGCTGCGCACGTCCGGCAACATGTCCTGTGTCGCCGGTGACGCCGCGGAGATGCCGCTGGGCATCTCGGCGCCGATCTGATCGTTTCGCGTTTCGGCGTGATGTTCTTCGGCGATCCGGTGGCCGCGTTTGCGAACCTGCGCACGGGACTGGCTGGCGGTGGACGTCTTCGTTTCGCCTGCTGGCGTCCGATCGACGAAAACCCCTTGCTCCGGATTCCGCTGCATGCGGTTTATGAGCATGCGCCGCGTCTGCCGAAACCGCCAGAAGAGTGCGGCCCTTTCTCGTTTGGCGATACCGCCCGAGTCACGCGGATCCTCGTGGTCTGAATATCGAATCCTGGCCGCAGCGAAATCTTAAGAGGCCTTAATCGTTTGCGCCGGGGTTAGGCGCCCGGAGTCCGGCGGACCGGTTGGGCGGTGAATAGCAGATACTGCGACGAGTCTTGCCGCGTTCGCAGAGTCAGGGGTAGTATCCTGTGCAGTGAATAGAGAGTTAGGCCCGATTGACAGAGGTTGCGAGGAGCTTGTTTGCTGCGATGACCAAGAGACTAGCATCGACCTTTCTAACCTTCCTCGGACTTCTCGCGCTGATGGTCCACGCCGCGGTCGCGCAGCGCCCGCCCGAGGTCCTCGACGTCCGATCGTTCGGCGCGAAAGGAGACAGCGCGTTGCTCGACACCGATGCGATCAATCGCGCCATCGAGGCCGCGGCTGCGGCGGGCGGTGGCACCGTGTACTTCGGGCCGGGTATTTACTCCTCGTTCTCCATCCATCTCCGGAGCAATGTCTCACTCTACCTCGAGCGCGGAGCCACCCTGCTCGCGGCCTCTCCCGGTGACCGGCCCGCCGGGGGCTACGACGCCGCCGAACCCGGGCCGAATGTCTTTCAGGATTACGGACACAGCCACTGGCACAACAGCCTGCTCTGGGGCGAGAACGTGCATGACATCTCGATCCTCGGCGGCGGCCGGATCGACGGGAATGGCCTGGACCGCAACATCGTCCGCGACAGCCCACGCATGGGCAACAAGGCGATCGCGCTCCGTAACGCCCGCAACGTGGTGCTTCGCGACTTCACCATCTACCGAGGCGGGCACTTCGGCGTCCTCGCCACCGGTGTGGACAACCTCACTGTCGACAACCTAGTCATCGACACCAACCGCGACGGCATCGACGTGGACGCCTGCCGCAACGTCCGCATCGCGAACATGAGTGTCAACTCGCCCGCCGATGACGCCATCGTCCTCAAGGCGTCGTACGCGCTCAACGAAGCGCGGGCCACCGAAGACGTCGTCATCACCAATAGCATCGTCACCGGATTCGCTGTCGGCTCCGTTCTCGACGGCACGTACCGGCCGTTCACGGAAGCCTCCGCGGACCGCGACGGCCCTACCGGCCGAGTGAAGATCGGCACCGAGTCGAATGGCGCATTTCGCAACATCACCATCTCCAACATCGTGTTCGATAACTCGCGCGGGCTTGCACTGGAGACGGTGGACGGCGCGCAGTTGGAGGACATCACCATCTCCAACATCACAATGCGTCATGTGTCGACATCGCCTATCTTCATGCGACTGGGCGCCCGAATGCGCGGCCCGACGGGCGCGCCGGTCGGGAGCTTCAAGCGCGTCACCGTGAGCAACGTGGTGGCCTGGGATGTGGACCCGCGCTACGCCGCCAGCATTACGGGCATCCCCGGCCACGACATCGAAGACGTGCGCCTCAGCAACATCCGCCTCTACTATCGTGGCGGTCTGACTCCGGAGCACTTCGCCACGCAACCGGCCGATATGGTGAACTCGCGTGTCCCGAGAGACAGTGTGCCTCGGGCGCCGTACGCCGTTCCAGAGCGGGAGACGGCGTATCCCGAGCCGAGCGCGCTCGGGATATTGCCGGCGTACGGCTTCTACCTGCGCCACGTCAACGGGATCGTCATGGACGGAGTGGAAGTGAGCTTCCAGCGGGAGGATCGTCGGCCAGCGTTCGTGCTTGACGACGTCCGGGATGCAGAGTTTCGCGGGACGCGGGCGCAGAAGGCTCAGGGCGTTCCAACCTTCGTGCTGATTAACGTCGACGGATTTCGGACGCGAAACTCGGCGCCAGTGGTGGATATGACGCTGGGAAAGGTGGTGAGACGGGAGTATTGAGCCGCAGGAGTCAACGCATCCGGCGCAGGGCGTGGCACTAACTGTGACCGCTGTACCCTACTCTTGCCAGATCTGCGTTTTTCGCCATGGTTCCGGCCTCGTCTGGAACAGAGAGCCGTGGCTAAAAGCTGTGCCTAATGCGAAGTTCACGGCACGGCATCTTCTGTCGAATAGGACTGTGCGAGAGGTCAGTAACAACGGGTAGTAAAGATAGAAAACGCCGCGACGGCAAGGTCGTAAGTTGTTGCGGTGCAGTCGTTAGGACGGGTGGCCGAGTGGTTTAAGGCGCACGCCTGGAAAGTGTGTGTACGTTAATAGCGTACCGTGGGTTCGAATCCCACCCCGTCCGTGAGAAGGCGTCTATTGGGAATGCGGGTGAATCCATTCTGTCATCCGCGTTTCGCCTGATCTGTCAGGACCGCACCGTGACGATCGCCGGCACGTCGTCGGTGATAATTCCGCTGGCGCCGAGCCCCCACATCGCGCGCGCCTCGTCGGGATCATTCACTGTCCAGATGTGAGTCGGCTTGCGCGCCGATCGCATTATTCCGGCAAGGTATCGGATGGGTAGAGGCAAGCCGTAGTACGTGCGCGGGATGGACAGCGCGCTCACATCGCCGGGCACGGGGGACGGCGCTCCCCTCAACGACCTCGCCAGCAGTCTAACTAGTTCACTCCGGCCAGTGCCGCGTGCGATGCGCGATTCGCGAAAAGCCTTCAGTGCTGTCGAGCTGAACGAATCGACCAGGCACCGGTCCTCGGCCCCGTGCTTCTCTATCAGCCGGCGCGTCGCTGTGGCGGCGAGTGGATCTTTGATCTCTATGAGAAGCGGAATGCCGGGGAAACTCCGAAGCACTTCTTCGAGCGTCGGTATGCGAGCTTTGATCGTGGTCGCACGATCCACTGGCCGAGCGTTGAACCGGAATCCCGCGTCGAGCGATCTCAGTTCAGCGAGCGTCATCCGCTCGACCGCGCCGGTTCCGTCGGTCGTGCGATCGACCCTCGGGTCGTGAATCACCACGACTTCGCCCTCCGCGGATAGTCTGACGTCGAATTCCAGCCCATCGGCGCCGTCGGCAATGGCGAGCCGCATCGCCTCGAGGGTATTCTCCGGCGCGCGCGCCCTTCCGCCGCGGTGCGCGATCACCGGTCTCTGGTCGAGCTCGAGGAGAACGTTCAAGAGAATATCATCCAGCGCAAACGCGACGCAAGATTGTCGCGCCCGTTTGCTGTGCAAGAACCGCGGCTAGAAAGAGACCTGCATTCGCGTCATCACGAGCCGGCCAATCTCTCCGCCGCCGACGAACTCAGTGTGCTTCTTGTTAAGGAGATTCGTGGCGTTCAGCGCCCACAATCCGCCTTTCAGGATTGCCGGCCGCAAGGACAACCCGGCGTCGAGCAGCTGGTAGCGCTCGATGGTCCCGTTGATGAACGAGTAAACGGGAAATGACGCGACTCGCCTGAAGCGCAGCTCGGCGCTCAGTCCTCTCGGGTCGTCGTTGAATCGCCCGGTGATGCTGGCTTTGCTGCGGGGAGCATTGAGGGAGATGTCCTGGACGCCGCCAATTTCCGATCGTGGGAAGAAATCCTTGTTCACATGAGACATCGTCCCCGCGAGCGAAAAGCGGTCAGCGATGAGCCATTCGGCGCCGACGTCGGTTCCCCACACGGTGAGCTTTCCGAAGTTCCGGTACGTCACGATGACATCAGACGCGCCCGACAACGGATGGTCGAAATTCACGACGCCGAGTGGAACTCCGGTAACTGTGGAACTTCCCGAGATTCCCGCGAGAGCTGGTGCTACGTTGGCCGCGACCGCCGCCGCCGTCGCTGGGTCGGTGACGGCCTGGAGTTGCGTGGTGAGATACGCCTGCAGCGTTGCCCGATCCATGAAGACGTTGGGGGTCTCGACAATCAGCGGTCCGACGAAGTTGCGCTTCTGATCGTGCCAGTAATCGAACGAGAACCGCACCCTCTTGGCGATATCGGCCCTGTACCCAAGCTCGAATGTGCTGTTGGTCGTGGGAAGTATTGGTGCTACGTCGCGTAGATCAGTTGGGGCGACGTCGACGAACGATCCGTTGGCGGTGTTGAGAATGCGAAGCTGCGTCGCAACCTGTGCCGAGGTGGGCTGCAACCCCCCCATATAGGTCACCAGGTTGGGCGGGATTCCGCGGGCGATCAGGCTCGGGGCCGCGACGGCTACCGCCGCTCTGTAGAGGAGCGCCGCGTTTGCGGGAATCTGGCTGCCGGTGCCACCGAATGGGGGTGGTATGCGCATGCACAGCGAACTGAGACCGCCCGCGCATTCTCGCTTGAACGTGAATCCCGACGCCGGAACGCCGAGTGCACGCACCCCGAAGAGCTGTGTGCCCGTGGCTGGAATGCGTCCGGCGAGGAGATCAAGAAAAAGATTGTTCGTGCTCGCCGTCGAGAAAGCGCGGTTGAACGTCGCGCGGAGGTTCTGGCTCTCGGTGGGCTTGAAGACGAGCGCGACACGGGGAGAGAACACGTTCTTCTCGAGCCGGCTGTGATTATCCAGGCGCGCCGCCGACACGAGATCGAACTTGGGGCCAAGGCGGGTGATCGAATGCAGGTATCCCCCCACCTCCCTAATGTCGTCGTCGTTTTCGTTGCGGCCGTTGATCGACCCGCCGGTTTTGGGAACGGTGTGCTGGTAGTCGAGTCCATAGATGAAGCTTTGCCGTAATCCCAGATCGAAGCCGTGCTGAGCCTGGGCGACGAACTGTGTGGATTTGTCCACGATCGGTTGGAGCGTCCGCAGGAGGAACGTGCTTCCGGCGTCACTCGTATTCACGAACGCCTGAGCGAACAGACGACCGGTGCGTGCGCGAAGTTGGTAGGTGCTGAACACCCAGTCCCGCACCTGCGCGGGGCCGAGCCCGGTGGGCTCGACGGCGTTGCCGGCGACTGCCCGACCGTAGTTAAGGGTAATCTCGCTCGCCCTGGTCGGACGGAAGTCAACGCGCGCTTCACCACCCTGGCGGCGAAGACGGAAGTCGCGCTCCACCTGCTCCGCAGGATCGCGCTGCGCGGGCCGCCAGTCGTTGCCGCGAAAGGAATCGTAGGAGAGCTTGTAGCCGAACCTTTCCCCAATCGCACCCGCCCTGCGGACGGCGCCACGGAAAACGTCGCGCTCGCCCCCGTCAACGGTGAGCGTCGTTGCCTGCGACGTAAACGGCGATTTCGTGATGAGGTGAAGCACCCCGCCGGCGGCGTTCGGTCCGTATAGCGCCGCGCCCGGTCCGAGCACGACCTCGATCCGCTCGATATCCTCGTTGTTCGTGGGAATCAGATAGGGAATGTTGACGCGGAGCGAGGGTACGTATGCGAATCGGTTGTCGGTGAGCGTGAGGAGCGCTCCCGAGAAGATGTTGTTGAACCCGCGGGCGACGACGTTGGCCTGCATCAATCCGCCCCGCGCGACGTCGATGCCAGGGAGTGTGGCAATATGGTCTGTCACCGTAATCGATGGCCGCTCGGCGATCTCTTTTTCGGTGACTACAGAGACGGAAGCCGGCGCGTCCAGTATCTTTTCCGGCGCGCGCGACGCAGTCGTAACGACCTGCTCGAGAATCGAGGGAATGGGTGACATAGTCACGTCGGCCGTAGCGATGCCTGTTCCGACCTGAACCCCTTCGATTCGCTGCAACTGGTAGCCGATTCGGGCGGCGCTGAGGGCGTAAGTTCCTTCGGCGAGGTTCACGATGCGGAATTGGCCGCTGTCGTCCGTCGCCGCGCTGCCGGCCGTTCGGCCAGATACGCTCGCCTCGACCCTTGCGCCGGCGATCGGCCGGCCGTCGGCAGCAGCGGTTACTCGTCCGGTGATTGAGGCAGATTGTGCGGCCGCGGGAGCTGCGAGAAGCGTCATACCCAGAACGATGAACAGGCGTCGGAGCAGGGAAGCGGACATCAGCCACCTCGTGGTCGGGGGGTCGCAGCCTTGGATGGCAGAGCAGCAAATTCTTCCAGCAGCTGTGCCACTAGGTATGATCGGACACCCCAATACGTCAACACCGGGGGATGACGTCCGCATTCATTCTCCTCGCAAGGGTCTGCAATCAACAAACGGAGTATCGAGCATCGGCCGAGCCTACTCTATACGTCGCGTGACGTAGAAGGCGACAGAGTCAGGTGACTATCCGTTTACGCTTTACAACCGGTTACCGGTATTTCGTCTTCGAACGGCTTTCTCTGGCTCACGCGCCGCGAAGAGCGTATGTTGCGGCTACCAGCCCGGATGGCCCCGTGAATCATATCTCAGATGGTGAGCATGAGAACCTCGCCGGTGCCGGCATCTCGGGAGCCTCCAGTTTGAGCGACCACGCTCCTTCCCTGGATCCGATCGCACCGCTGCGCGTTGCTCTCAAGGGTCGCTACGAGATCCAGCGAGAGATAGGGCAGGGCGCGTTCGCGACTGTGTATCTTGCGCGCGATTGCCGGCATGAGCGGCCCGTCGCACTCAAGGTTCTGAACGCCGATCCGGCATCCGACGCCGGAGAACTCCGCTTCATCAGAGAGATTCGTCTCCTCGCCCGCCTGCAGCATCCCAATATTCTCCCCCTCCACGATTCGGGCCACGTCGAGGCGCTCCTGTACTATGTGATGCCCTACGTCAGCGGGGAGACTCTGCGCGTGAGAATGAGCCGCGAGCGGTGCCTCTCCATCGACGCGGCCGTGGGCATCGCTCGGGAGTCGGCCGATGCGCTTGGGTGCGCGCATGGGCAGGGAATAATTCACCGCGACATCAAACCCGAGAACATTCTCCTGTCCGGTGGTCACGCGATTGTAGCCGACTTCGGCATCGCGCGGGCTATCGACGTCGCCGGCGTGCGCCAACTCACGCGAACCGGACTGGGCGGACCGGGAACTCCGGCCTATATGAGTCCTGAGCAGCTGTTGGGCGACAACCCGCTGGACGGCCGTAGCGACATCTACAGCCTGGGTTGCGTGCTCTATGAAATGCTGACGGGGAAGCCACCGTTCGCCGGCAAGGAAGGTTTCGTGAAGAGATTCACGGAGCCGGCTCCGCTTCCCTCATCGCTGAGGAAAGAGCTCGAGCCTTGGCTCGATGCCGTCGTCGAGACCGCTCTGTCGAGGAATCCCGCCGATCGATTCGAGACCGCCGGCGAAATGGTGCGGGCGCTAAACGGGTATTCGTCCGGCGAACCGGCAACACGGAGCGGCCGCGGCAGTTCGCAGCAGGCGACGCCCGGGCCGGAGGGAAGGGTTGCCTACAATTCGGCTCCGGGGACTGCTCGCGTGGTGCGCGAGGTTGAGCAGGCA
>Ga0193735_1000751_pt1 | contig 10352 bp, 9 predicted proteins | sample U1m2metaG_FD_145080 | JGI IMG/M metagenome (GOLD analysis project Ga0193735, IMG submission 145080) | Soil microbial communities from a riparian zone of the East river system, Colorado, United States - U1m2 | ecosystem: Environmental > Terrestrial > Soil > Riparian zone | place: USA: East River... | reverse complement strand
ATTTCCACCAGGGTGCCGCGCGTGAACGGAGCGCCCGCATCGGTAGCCTTTCCATACGGGAAGAAGTAACGATGGCCGTGCAGCGAAACCGCGACGATCGCTCCCAGATCAGGAGATCGCCTCCATAGGTGGCCACCGGCCCTACGTTGTTCCTGGGCCAGGTACGGCTGCATGATGCCGTCGACCACTCGCTTGACCGCTGCTGCCTCGTCGCCCGCATTGGGTGGTAAATGCGGACCGGCGGCGGAGGGTGCTTGCTGCGCGGCAACCTTCGCCGCCGCCAAAACCGCGACTGCGACAATCAGGGCAAAACGAGTGGCGGTGCAATGCATAATCTCGTCTGCAGGCAATTATCTGCTTGCGAAGCGATAAACCAGAGAGTGGGCGTGAGTGGAATCGTTAGGTTTCTCTGATTTTTCATAGCTATAACAAATGGGCTAACTCATGCTACGCGCTCTTCTGGTAGATTTTACGGTGCGCGGCCGGCCAAGTTTTTAGTTAACACGAGCAGCTTGTGTGGCGCGTGGACAACACAACTCACTTCGTGCTCTTTCTGGTCGAAAGAAGACGCATCGAAGCAGCTAGTTCAGAATTGCCTGTCATAATGGACATCAGCTCCGATTCAATCGTATATACAGCATTTCCGTCCGCATTGGTCAGAATGAAAAAACCGGCTTGGGAAGGCGTTTGTCCAGGATTTGCGCTCTGCAGGAAGCAGATATAGCTACTGAACCCTCCAAGACCACCATCTTTCCAGACAATCGTATAGGAATCACCCGAGGTAGGAACAGTTGAAAGGAACCAGCCGATACCTAATTGGCTGTTGGCCCAAGGAGTGACGGTCGTCGAGGGGGCCTGAAGGGTTGGCAGCAGGCTACTCAGAGTAGAGTTCTGGATAATGCCCATGTTAAACTTCAACCATACCATCATATCCCTCGGCGTGCTGAGAAGACCACCTGCTCCATAATACGCTGGAAACTCCGCCATTCCGGGGGCATTCGGAGCGCCCTTAGGGCCGTGGCTCGAATAACCCAGCGGCAACCGGTTGAAACCGACCTGGTAAAATAGCTTGGTCGCGTCCATCGCCAGCGGCCCAAGGATTTCACTGCGTAGCAGTTCACCAAATTCTCCTATTCTCTCTACTGCGGCTACAGAGGCCGTCTGGGCGAGAATCGCAAAGCCCAGATTCGAATAAGTGTAAGCAGTGCCTGGAGTATTTACCGTCAGATCGGTATTTGCGAGGTAAGAAAACATGTTCAATACGGTATATGGCATTGGTAAGTAAGCCGGTTCATCGGGAGCTGAATCATTGTCCTGTGGCAGACCGGAGGTGTAATTGCTTAGAGCAAGCAAAGGAATATCCAGAAATTGCTCTCCCAGACCGATCTTGCCTCGAGGAAAGTAGTCGCCTAGCGGAATCTCGTTATTAGCTATGGTACCGTTTTGAACGAACAGCTGGAACAAAGTTGCAGTGAAAACCTTGCTGATCGAGGCGATCTCAAAATACGTTTCCACACCGAGAGGAACTTCCTTATTGTTTTGATTCAAAAGAGGACTGCTGTTTTTAAAATAGAACTTGCCGGTTTCCTGGAACTGCGGACTGGCGTATCCGATTGCAAATCCGACATTTGCATGGGCCAGAAATGGATTCACCAAATCATCGAGCTGCTGCTTCGTAGGTGCGATAATGTTCATGGCAGGTCGGTCTATCAGAAGCGGTAAAACTGGCAAGAACATTTCCTCCCTGTTTAATGTGGCGGTTGGGGATCGTTCAGCAATCAGAGAGGCGTACAGTGTGACCCCTGAGCGTAAGGGTGTCTCACTATCTCTTAGGCGAAGGGTATCACTTTCGGATTTACGAGGGAGAAAACTCTGTCCAGGATAGACCGTTAGCGAGGCAGCCACGTAAAAGACCGCGTGAGGCGAAGGCTTTTACGCGGTCGCACGCAAACGCATGGTCTCAGATCGAAAAACCGGGATGTGTTGCAAACGCGTTGTCGATGACAAGATTCCCTCGCTGGCGAGCACGCTCGCGCAAGGCCGACGTGGTACGAGCTCCTTGGGCATAGTACCACCATAGGTAGAGCGCACCGTACATCCAGGCACCCTCATAGTCCCAACTGGAATCAGCTCCAGATTTGCCGCTGCCAAACACCGACCCGGAAGGAAAGTTCGCGTCGTGGGGTTTGCCACCCTGGTGGCGAGATTCGTGAATCAAGGTCTCAGCCCGGCCTGCGACATCCTTGGAATAAAAGAACCCAAGGTAAACCTCAACGAGACCACCCGACTTTGAGCGAGCAATCGCCGTTCCGTCGCCACAGAATGAACGGAGATCATCTATGTTTTCCCGAACGTATCGGCGTCCCCAGTTCAGGATAGGCGCGCTGTAGCTGTCGTTCAGGTAATCAGACGCGGAGTAGGTCAGCGCATAACAGCCGTTAAAGGCGCGGGCAAGTGGCTTGCTCGTGTTACAACAGTCGTCCCATCCCCATCCGTCGTCCCAATACGCCTTGTTGCCACTGAAGCCGTAGGTATTCCAAAAGTAGTCTACATACGCCTGATTGCAGATGACGGCACCGTAAAAGTTGTCGCCGCTGGCGGCCTTATCGGGAACTGTGTAGGTGCAAGACGCCATCGCTTTACTCCTTTGTTGCACCCAAGTCAGGGGGCGGTGCCTCGCTCTTCACTTGAGGCGGGACTACAAACCGGCCGCCGATTGGCTGTGGCACACTGCGCACATCGACCTGTTTGATCTTGAGCAGACCTTCTTCCTTCCTCTCCTTGAGCAGGCGTCTGAGCTTCCTTTTGTCGTCGTCAGTCCCAGTCTCCATCAGGCCCTGCACGCACGCACGCCGGATGGAAAACGTTCGGTGGCTGGCATGTCTTAGAAGCGCTTCTCGCGCCTCAGCCACGCCATCCGCGCTTAAGCGGACGAGACCCTCGACCGCAGTCGTCCGGATCATGACCTCTTCGGCCACTGTGGACATATCATGCGATTTTCTAAATTTCTCTGCGGGAATCCTGGCAGCTATGATTCGGTTGAGCGGTTTGACTGCTTCGGGATATCGAAGTTCGACGAGAAGTTGCACGAGCGACCAACGATCCAGATAACGATCCTCGGGAAGATCGTCGTATTCCGCCACGATGACGTCCAGAACACCTGGGCCCCATTTCGTGAGTGACCTCAACGCCCGTCTGTAGTTCTCCTCCGCATCGTCGCCGACGCCCCCCATCCGGTTAACCGCCTCGACGATCAGCGCATTAAGCTTCTCGTCCTTGCTGTTCCGGAACGAGAATGGATGCTCCGCTTGCCGAATCTCCAGCGTGTCCGGAGTGGCGAGAAACGGAGTATCAAAGCTTTTTGAGGGCAATATCTTGGTCCCTTTCCCTATCGCTTATCAAGCCTATGCGGTCCGACTCGGCGTGTAAACGGTTATCTTTGGGGAGTTTCGCTTTGTTCGTCGCGGCGTTTGCGAAAGAAAATTCTGCAGAATTGCCACGCATTCATCTTGCAACACAGCAGAACAACGGATTCCCGATGCACGTCGCGTCGACGTAAAAGATTCATTGTTTGGATCATATCAAATTCAAGGATGGGGATCCTTTTATCCTTGCCTAAACTTTCTTTTGTTCATATGACCTTCTTTCTATGAAAACCTCTATAGCCAAGTGTCTTTTGGCTGTCGGTCTTTTGCTGGTTGCCACTGCCCCACTAACTTCCGCCCGCGACCTCATTATTAACGGCGATTTTGAGACCGGCACCTTCGCGGGTTGGACTACCATGCCGGCGCCGATCGGAAGTGACTTTGGCGTTGGCCCTGTGCCGCCGGCCCACGATACGCTTGGCGCATTTTTTGGTGCGACTGGTGCCGATTTTGACTCGATCAGCCAGACCTTTGCTACTACGCCGGGCGCTTTCTACGATCTGAGCTTTTTCTATCAGGTCGTGGAACCCGGCTCCCCGCCAAACAACGGATTTCGCGTCCTCTTTAACAACGTGGTGGTCTTTGAAAACCTCAATGCCATTTCCGGATTCGGTACTTTCACCTTCAACAATCTTCAGGCGACCGGCAGCGTGACGACCCTGGAGTTCCAAGGCCGCAATGTACTGAGCTTCGACTACCTGGACGACGTGTTCCTGACGGCCATCCTGACACCTAGACAAACGCCGACTCCGCGGACTCACCCAACTCCGCCGCCTCGTCCTTAAACGAAGCAGCGACACGCCCTACAATTTCCACCAAACTCATCTGGTTTTTGAGTTACCAGAGTCAGTGCACCGAGTGATTTGAAAGTGTTTCAGGTTCGCAATTTTCGATTTGCCCGCGGCGTTTCCGAAAAAAGTCCTGCAAAATTATCGCGCATTGGTCTTCCAAAACACCGGATGCGACATCGCATCGGTGATTGAAGCCCGCCATCTGCAAAAGATTGATCACACTTCCCGCAGCACCGCCAACGGGATCTGCGCAACCGAAAATCACGCGCCGAATTCGCGTGTGCACGAGCGCGCCTGCGCACATCGCACAGGGCTCTTTGGTCACATAAAGATCGCAATCGGTCAGTCGCCAGTCACCTACGGCTGCCTCAGCCTGCGTCAACGCCAACATTTCGGCATGCGCAGTGGCATCCTTCAGCAGTTCCACCTGATTATGCGCGCGCCCGATGATTTTGCCTTCGCGGACAACCACCGCGCCGACGGGTACTTCGCTGGCCTCGAACGCTTTTTGCGCTTGCCGTAATGCTTCGCGCATAAAGTGCGCGTCGTTTGGTTGATCAATCATCGATAAAGTTACAACATTTAAAAGAGCTACATAGTTACAAAGGCCCCGCCTGAAACCGCTGTAACGCTTGTAACTTTTCTAACTTTTTAACCTGCGGCGGAAGCCGCGCTTGCCCTGAAAACTTCTTCGGCATATTAGGGACTGCTCATGCACGACAATATTGAATCGCATCTGGTCGAGAAACGCGTTTTCAAGCCAGCGAGGGACTTCAGCAGAAGGGCGCGAATCAAAAGCCTCGGTCAATACCGGCGGATGTACTGGGAATCGATGCGGCAGCCGGCAAAATTCTGGGCTCGAGAAGCGAGCGAACTGGTCTGGCGCGCCAAGTGGAAGAAGGTTCTCGAATGGAAGGCGCCGTTCGCGAAGTGGTTCGTCGGGGGAAAACTCAACATCTCGGAAAATTGTCTCGATCGACACTTGACTGGGCCGCGCCGGAACAAGGCGGCGATTATCTGGGAAGGTGAACCGGGTGATAGACGCACGCTGACCTACCAGCAACTGCATCGTGAAGTTTGCCGCTTCGCGAATGTGCTGAAACGGAACAAAATCAAAAAGGGCGATCGGGTCATCATTTATCTGCCGAATATTCCCGAGGCCGCGATTGCAATGCTGGCCTGCGCGCGCATTGGCGCGGTGCATTCGGTGGTCTTCGGCGGATTTAGCTCCGAAAGCATTCGCGATCGAATCATCGACAGTGGCGCGACTGCGGTTGTCACGGCCGACGGTTCGTACCGCCGAGGCGCCATTGTCACATTGAAGCGAAATGTTGATGACGCGCTGCGTGACAGCACTTCAATCAGGCGAGTGATTGTTTTTCGCCGAGCCGGAAACGACATCCACATGGAAGAAGGCCGAGATGTTTGGTGGCATCGGGAACTGGAATATGTGGATGCGAATTGCCAGGCTACGCCACTTGATAGCGAGCATCCGCTTTACCTTCTTTACACAAGCGGGTCTACCGGAAAACCAAAAGGAATTCTGCACACGACCGGTGGTTATCTGGTGAGCGTTTATTCGACCACCAAATATGTTTTCGATCTTTGTGACGAAGATATTTTCTGGTGCACGGCCGATGTCGGCTGGGTGACCGGTCATAGTTACATCGTCTATGGTCCGCTCGCGAATGGCGCTACGGTTGTCATGTACGAGGGCGCACCGAATTGGCCCGAGCCAGATCGGTTCTGGAAAATCATCGAAGACTATCGGATCAACATTCTCTATACGGCGCCGACAGCGATCCGCGCATTCATTCGATGGGGCGACAAATGGGTGGCGAAACATGATCTCTCATCGCTCCGCCTGCTTGGCACCGTAGGGGAGCCAATCAATCCAGAGGCATGGATGTGGTATCACAAGACAATCGGTGGCGGACGTTGTCCGATTGTCGATACGTGGTGGCAAACGGAAACAGGAGCGATCATGATTTCGCCTCTCCCGGGCGCTACTCCAACAAAGCCTGGCAGCGCGACACTCCCGTTCTTTGGCGTCGATCCGGCCGTTGTGGACCAAAGCGGGCGCGAGGTCGGACCGAATGTGGGCGGGAAACTCATCATTCGCCGGCCGTGGCCGTCGATGTTGCGCACGATCTACGGCGACAAGGCGCGCTATCGACAGCAATACTGGAGTGAGTTCAAAGGCAATTATCTGACTGGTGACGGCGCACGCCGGGATGAAGACAGCTATTTCTGGATCGTTGGACGGATCGACGACGTTCTGAACGTCGCGGGCCACAGACTTGGCACGTCAGAAATAGAAAGTGCGCTCGTCAGCCACGCGCGAGTTGCGGAAGCGGCAGTGGTGGGCAGGGCGGATGAATTGAAGGGCCAGGCAGTCGTTGCGTTTGTGACGCTGAAAACGGGAGTTGATACCAGTCGTGAACTAAAGGATGAATTGCGCGATCACGTTGCCGCGCATATTGGCGCGATTGCAAAGCCAGACGAAGTGCGCTTCGCCGAAGCGCTACCGAAAACGCGCAGCGGCAAGATCATGCGGCGGCTTCTCAAAGAAATCGCAAGCGGAGCAAAAGTCACCGGCGACACCACCACGTTAGAGGACTTCAGCGTCTTAGCGAGATTAGCTGAATCCGAGGAGGCTTAGGAAAAATCGAAAATGACGAAGGCGAGCCTTAAACCATGAGCTTCATCCGCACAGGCTTTCGTGAGATTGCATTGAAGGTCAAGCGCCAGCGGACGCGCATCGCGCTTCGTCACGAGAAGCGTCTTCTCCAAAGAAGTGAAATCAATCTCGGACGCGAAGGCACTGCGCAAGCAGCCAATTTCCCCGAACTACGCAATGAGATCGTTGCGCTGAAGAAACTGGAGCAGGAACAAAAAGAAGTCGCACTTCAAATCGCGCGAATCGAAGAAGGAATAAAAACGATCGAACAAGAACGGCAACATAATGCGCGCGAACAAGCTGAGGCGCTTGCAAAGCTGGAGGCAGATAAGAAGCCGCTTCTCCAGCAGCAAAACCAGGCGAAACATAACCTGGACGTGTGCGAGCGTGAGCTTGCCGGCATGGAACGGCGTCTTCAGGAGAGCGAAGCTGCGGATCGCGATCTCTTGAAACAACTCTCGGATTTGCATGCGCTCAATCCGCCACCTGCGGACTTCGAAGCTCGATCCGCCAACATCACTGCGCGGCAAGCGAGACTTCCCCAGGAGCGTGCAGAACTTATCCGCGCACGCCTGGGCAGCGCGGATGCAGTGCGTCTGGCAAAGGAGAAGCTAAATGTCGTCGAGGCGGAGCTTTCGGCAGTAGAAAAAAATATAGCGCGAACGCGAAGCGAGTTTGAAGCGCGTGACCGAAGGCTCAATGACAACATTCGCGCGCAACAGGAGGCAGCGCGCGAGGCGCGGACCCGGCACCAGACAGTTGAAGAGCGAAAAAATCCGGCCTATCTAAGCATCGGCCGGCATCTTGCTGCGAAGGGTGTTGCCCCACCGAACGCGCCACAGTTGCTGGCAGAGGCGCACCGCCGCCGGGAGGCAGTGGATGCCCATTTGCACCACAAGGCCGAGCTCGCTTTGCTTTCCAGCCAGATCGACAAGCAGGAGCTGAGGAAGTTTTACTTCAGCGTCTTCTCGATACTCGTTCTGCTCGCACTCATATTGCTTGTTGTTTTCCAATCTCCCCGCGGACGCGAGTGGCTGCCGCAAGAAACCGATACGATTCTGTCCATTAACGCCGAACAGTTTGAACGCGCGAACCTTGCAAAACGCTGGCGCAACGAAGAGCCAGCGCTTTGGACAGGATTAATTGGCGCAGCAGTGTCGGTTCCTGGTTTGAATCTGCCTCACGATGCAGTGCGTATCACGCGTGCGCTCACCACGAACGAAGCCGGAGAGACTCGAGAGTTTAATCTGGTTCAGGCGCGCCGTGACGTTTCCAAGGCTATTCGTGCAATCACGACTGATAAGAGCTTCCAAAAGCGCTCCGTCAGCGGCTTGCCAGTATGGCAACGACAGTCCGCCTCCGCCGATGCTACGTCGGATAAGCCAGATTTTGCCATAGCGCGGATAGGACCCGCGACGCTCGCCGTCGGAGCACCTGAGGAAGTTGATGAACTGGTGCTCGTACGCCTTGGGATGAAACCGGACTTGAAAATAACCGGTCAACTATTCGATCGTTTCCAGGCGCTCGACCGTGACAGCACCCTCCGGATTATTTCCCGCGACCCGCCTGATCTGGCACGCGTTTTCCACCCCATCTTTACGCGCGAGCTGCTCGAGGCTTCACAATTACTCGGTCTTGCAGTGAATCTGCAAAATCCGGTAAAAGCCAGAGTGCTAATAAAAGTGAATTCATCCACAAGGACGACCGATCTCGCCCGAAATTTGCACGACAAGCCGCAGCAGTGGCTGCGCTTGCCGGATACGCAAGTGTTGCTTTACTCCCAAACGCCTGAGGTCCAAACGCATGACAGCTCGAACATCGAATTGCGGTTCACCATGCCCGAAGGCAGCGCCCGCCTTCTGCTCGAACGTCTGGCAAAAACAGACACTCCTCAAGCAGTGGCAGCGTATTGACCAAACAACGAAAATGCGACGCTTTGATCTGTGTGTTTCGGCGATCGGTGGAATGGCGGCGGCGTTTGTATCAATGGATGCAAATGCCAACGGACCTTTCGTTGATGTCCGATCCGTTGATCCGACGATCACGGTCGAGTTACGCTATGCAGGCCGAAATAATTTCCTTCGACATTCGCTTTATCCCCATGGAACACACGCACTCGCTCGTCCCGAAGTCGCCTCAGCTTTGGCTGCGGCCCAGAGCTTTCTGCGGCGTTACCAATATGGCCTCAAAATCTGGGATGCATATCGGCCGGTGGAAGTCCAGGCCATGCTGTGGCAGGCGTCACACAACAGTGATTATGTTGCCAATCCCGAAATCGGCGTCGGCTCGCTGCATAGTTGGGGTATCGCCGTCGACGCCACCCTGGTCGACTCATCGAAACGAGACGTCCGCATGCCAACGGACTTTGACGATTTTACTCCCGCTGCAATGTGGCCTTTCATGGGTTTGTCTTTCGACAAAGGCGGACATGCGCGTTTGCTGAAGTTTGCTGAAGTACGCGAAATAACCGGACATGTGCGTTTGCTAAAGGCCGCTATGTACAAGGCTGGTTTTTGCGGCTTACGCACCGAATGGTGGCATTACACGATCGTTGATTGGCAAAAATACGTGCCGCCTGAAAAAGCAAAGAGTGCCGCACAAGTTTTAGAAACTCACTCGGACGGCGGATTATGATCGATTCGATACTCCGCGGTTTGCGGCAGCCGGAGTACGTTCATGTATTGCTCAATCCGTTGCCGGTTTATGGCTTGCTCATCGCCTGGATTGGATTGGTCATCGCCTTTTTTTCCAAGAGTCGCCGCGCTCAGATCGCCACATTAGTACTGGTACTCATCAGCTCGGCCTCCGCGTGGCCAGTGTACGAATTTGGCCAGCAGGGATACGATCGCGTTCTGTCGATGACCGATGAAGATGGAGAACGCTGGCTCGATGAACATCGAGATCGCGCGGAGGATCTCATCTGGATCTTTTACGCGCTCGCAGTCTTGAGCGCTATCGCAATCGCAGCGCCGATAAAATGGCCAAACTCTTCTGCACCACTCGTCATCGCGGTCATTTTTCTCGGCGTGGGGACCTTGGGAATCGGCGCTTACATTGCTTACGCCGGCGGCAAAATTCGGCACCGCGAATTTCGCAACGAACCGGCGCCTCCGAAAGAGACACACGAGGACGAACATTGAGAGTCGTTGAAGCGTTAAAGCGCTGAAGCGTTAAACGGGAAACGCTATTGTCATTCTGATCTCGCAGTCGCGGGAGAAGAATCTCTGACTATTTCCTCTGACAGCGGCGCCGTCAAAATCAGCGATGTTTCGCTTCCTCAGCATGCCAGCACGAGACCGCTTCAACGATTCAACGCTTCAACCATTTAACGCTTGACCGATGCGAACTGAACTCCAGCGCGCGGAGCAAAAGGTCGAAACGCGCAGCGAATCTCTCAAGAAACCGCTTGGCCTTTTCGATCTGGTTTTGACGCAGATTCTCTTCGTTGTCGGCTCG
>Ga0193735_1000749_pt1 | contig 10357 bp, 15 predicted proteins | sample U1m2metaG_FD_145080 | JGI IMG/M metagenome (GOLD analysis project Ga0193735, IMG submission 145080) | Soil microbial communities from a riparian zone of the East river system, Colorado, United States - U1m2 | ecosystem: Environmental > Terrestrial > Soil > Riparian zone | place: USA: East River... | reverse complement strand
TTGTTTCGGCTGCATTACCCGTAAGGCAAAAACGGCAGAACCCCGAAAGGCAGAATTAAGAAGTAAAAATTAAGAGACGAAAGAAAATGGGGAAATCAATGCAACCCTATGTCTAACATTTGACATTTCACAGCGGGTTTGCGGAACCTATCAAGTATCAGTTTTTTTCCTTGTCCCCGCGCCTCTGGACGGCTATCCTCCGGTCACCGTGAAAAAGCAAATTCCTATCCTTAACGTTCCGGCTCGTTTTGTTTTTGTATGAAATCACGAACTGCTTCGAAGAAAGCGGCGAAAGCCAAACACTCATTAAAGGGCGTCGAAGGGCGGTTCGAGGCGCTCCAGCAGGCCGTCAAGACGATGGCGCCGGAGTTGCACCGCGAACGGACACTGCGGCCGGGGTTGATCGTTTTCCGCGCGCCGGACGGCGAGGCGACCTTTGCTCTGCGCGTAGGCGAGACTGGAGTGCGGGTGGAGTCGGGAGGCGATTACGGCGAGCCGCTGCTCGAGGTGAGGGGCGATCCGCGCCGCCTTCAGGCGATCCTGCGTGGCGAGAAAGACGCTCGCAAACAATTCTTTGCCGGCGGTATTCGTGTACGCGGCGACATGCATTACCTAAGCGAGCTCGGCATGCGGCTCGGCTTTTTGAAAACACCGATTATCTAAGGAGGAGCGATGGCATCCACGACCGGTTTGGTTCAAAGAATCTATATCGACGCGAACGCTGAGAATGCGTGTGTCTTCATCGGGCCGACGCCGGCAAATGTGGAGTTGCTCTTCGTGCCCAGGCGCGACACCGGTCCCGCGCACACGAGCGCGTTCTTGACAAGTATGCTCGACGCGCTCGGGCAGGCACTCGTGTCGCAGCATGAGGTAATAGTCCAGTATCCTGAGAACGACGGGGAGATCTATAGCGTTGAGCTGCGGTAGCGGCTTATGACAAAAATACGGGGGCGAGTGAGCCGGATGACCTGGCAGTCCGAAGTCCTATGCGTTTTCGTAGGTTCGATGGCCGGCACTGAGATCCTGACGCTGCAGTTTCTCAGCTATGACACGCCGGCAAACACAGAGTACAAGCGGGCGCTCAGCAAGCTGCTGACCATCGCGTTCTGCAGTCGGCGCACGGTCGATGTCTTTCACGACGACAATGACGCACGTATCGTCGGCCTCGATTTTACGCCTCCAAACATCTCGCCGGTTGGGCCCGCGATTCACAATGACTTCTACTGCATCACCGGCTCGAACATCCCGGACACCGCGGAAGTGGTGTTTGAAACTCCGGCGCTCTCCGTCGCGATAACGCCTGACTTGCGCCGGCCGTACTGGGTATTGATCGAGCAGCTTTCCGCCACCGTGCCGGTGGGTGCGTGCGAAGTCTTCCTGCGCGCGCCGGGGTGGAAGAGCGATCGCGTGCCGGTGATAGTTCGCAGCGGTTCGCCGCTCACGGTACGAACGCTGTATTCCGGTCGGCCGAAGACGGAGCCTTATACGTTCGTTTTCGCGGCCACGCCCGCCATCCAAGCGCCCGGCGGCGGACTCGTGAGCGCCGACCCCGTGCTTACCAACCGAACGAACTTCCACGACATTGTTCGGCATTGCCTGGCCAATCTGCTCACTCTCACCGAGAGTCTGCTGCGCACCGAGAACTTCGAGGCAAATATCCGCTTCGTGACAATCTTTGATACGAGCCAAGGCGCCACGACCACCAATGCGCTCGTCGGCCAGGTGGCTCCGAACCTAATCGAGCCGCTGCGCGACCGGCTAAACGGTTTCGTCGGTCGTTATGCAGAGAACCCCGACATCGTCTTTTGCATCACAGCCAATACCACGAACACGCGCGCATCGGCGTGGTTCACGACCGATGACGACTCGCGCCTCGGCGTTAACTCCACTTACGACGGCGTGACGCGGACGCACCGACGTTTCACCGACGTACCGGGCAGCGCGGCCATCTCGACGTTAATGGATACGACTGGGCTAACCGCGATCCACGAGTTCGGGCACGCGGCGTCGGACTTTAACAATGGGATGGTAATTGATCTCTACGTCGACGGCACGCGCTCGGGCTTTGTCGTAAACAAGAAAATGCGCGCGCAAGCGACCGACTCGATCCCGAACAACTTCGCCACCTACGGCGGCACCACGTTCCAGTCCGATCAGAACCGCGATGGGCTTGGTTACCCGAATACGTGGACCTCCTACCACCCGGCGCTCGTTGATACTGCTCGTCCGAACTTAATGGATAACTACTGGCAAGCTGTCAGCCAGATACAGCGCTGCCGGCTCGATGGGCTGACTTTCAATTGGTTCACCGACCGCCTGCGTGCCAAAATACTCCGTTGAGGCATGGAACCAATCCATCCAAAGCTGCGTAAGGAACTCAAGCGCGTATACCCGCGGTTGACCGATGCGGACATCGATCGCTATGAGGAACTAACGAGCCTTCGCTTCACCCTTAACCCAGCTACCGCAGCCGGCGAAATCCGCGAGATCGATGCCGAGCGAGATCGCCTCGTGCGCGCCGCGATGCCGCGTTTGGGCGAACTCGAGAACGCCTTCTTTGCCCGCGCCCGGCAAGCCAGCCCGCGCACCAAGACGCCGCCGCGCATTGAGATCAAGCCGAGCGACGAACAGGCAAGCAGCGCGTAGCATCACGCTCGATAGAAGAATTTCGGGAGCGTGATGACAGCGGTTGAAAGCCGATCATCGAGCGTGGTCCGTGCGAATCACACACGAGATTATCGCGCGGCTGCACTTCGCACTGGTAACGGGGGGAAAGTGGGGTCGTGTCTAAGCTCCGAAAGCTTTGACTCACTCGATCCTGCTTGTTTCGGCCTCTCGGCTTAACCCATCTAGGTCGCTCGCAATATCTGCACGTCAGCTTGTGCCGAACGCTTGGTTCCAGCGAGCGCGGACACTATGCAAGAGAGACGGATAGACGATCAGTCTCCGAAAAGGATCGACCAGTGCCATGTAGAACGGCGTGAAGCGGCTTACGCTGCGGACATAGACCCCTAAGTAGAACCGGTAGCCAGTCACTGTCTCGACCAGGGCGCTCAGCGCCGCAGCGTGAACTGTCCGATTGATCAACTCGACGAGCTGCTCGTTTTCGAAACGGTAGACGACACGGAAAAATCCATCTCTCGTGCCAGCTGCGGCCAGTGATCTCGAATGATCGGCGTCAGTTAAACGCGTTGCGAACGTTTTCCACGCGGTTGCCGCTGGCTCGTGATCCCAACCGAAGAACCGTCCAACGAAGAACCGAATGTCGAGCAGCGTCCGGACGAGGGAAGAGGGCGTGCATAGACAGTTGCCTGCAGTCCGTAAGAAATCATCGAGCGTCACTCCGGCACGCCAACGCGGAAGATCGACGGACCATACGTCATGAAGCGGCACACCGGCCAAAAATGTATGAACTCGCAGCGGCAGCCGTTCGAACTCTTCAGTTGAGACCTGTGGCATGGTTCTTTTAAAGCGCCATTTCAGAGTGTCATTGTGATCCCGCAGCCGCGGGAGAAGAATCTCGGATCAAATCTGGATCGATCCACTAACGGAGATAAACAGAGATGTTTCGCATCGCTCAACATGACAGAGCCATTTATGGAATGAGTTCTAACGAGATTGGGCGGACTCCCACTCCATCTTAATGAACTCTTTAGTCCCGGGCCGGCCAGTGAGACGTAACCACAGCGGTCCACCTTCTCTGTCGAAGCGCAGGTCGATATCGAAGAACGGACAGCATAACCGCTCCTGGAACGCCCATTCCGTTAACAGCTGATACGTTTTGTTATCTGCCGGCAACTCGAACTCGTAGCCATCTGGCAGTTCGCGCATGCTCTTCTTCAGTCTTAGCAACGCTGGTCCAAGCTCCTCGAAATGGCGTTTTCTCACTTCTGGTGACAACGCAAACGCGTTACAGGCAAAAGGCGACACGTGCTCGGTTTGTGACGACGAAACGGATTGATCCTGTCCAGCCGAAGTGTTCAAAGCTGCGAGGCAAATAGCGCCCAGACTAATAGCTGCCAAAAATAGAATGTTCATTGTTGTTAGCCTTGCGATGAGTTTTGGTTACTTGAGCGGCAATATTTTTCCTGAATCGACTCGAACCACCTCATAAGTGATCGATTTCTCGATTGCGCTAAAGCCGTGTGGAACGCCCGCAGGAATGATCACGACGTCGCCTTTACGTATGCGGCGACTCTGACCATTTTGAATTCCTTTGCCGCGACTTCCACTGCCAACCAGTTTCAGATCCGGATCATCGGAAGAAAGCGGTGCTGGGTTGGTGAGCTTGCCTCCCGTCACGAGAGTTCCGGCCCCATCAAGCACAAGGAAGATCGAAGTAGTCCTATCGTTCACCAGCGTGTCGTGCTCGATCGTGCAGCCCTGATCAGGCTCTTGCGGCCGGTGCACGATGAAGAAGCCGACATTGGCTGTGCCCGTATCAATCGTACGCAGTGCTTCATCGACCGCCGCAGTCGCTGGCATTGCCTTGATTATCTGCGAAATCGTGGCCGCAGTAAGCAATGCCGCTTCCGATGACTGTTCTGATGTTGCCGAATCCGCGACCGGCGCAATGAAGGCAATTGCAGTTATGAGTTGGAATATTTTTTTCATGGTTTTGGACGCTACGACTTCAAGTTGACTTTAAGTCAAAGGGAAAATTGTGAGTAATTTCCGTGGCGTTTCGAGCGGCTTCCTATTAGAATCCAGAGTGGCAGAGGACCTGGCGATTTCCGATGTCGCACGCGTGTTTGGTTTACGGACCTCCGCCATTCGGTACTACGAGCAGATCGGGATTCTCCCGCCGGCAATGCGCAAGAATGGCCAACGCCGCTACGACAACAGCGTGCTTTTTCGTCTGGCAGTGGTGCAACGCGCTCGAGAGACAGGGTTCACCTTGGAGGAAATACGCGAGCTGTTTTTCGGGTTCCCGCCTGGAACGCGTCCCCCGAAGCGCTGGCAGCAACTTTCCCAACGAAAAATCGCCGAACTCCGCAACCGGATGAAGCGGCTTAAGCTAATGGAGACCTTGCTCAAGCGCCTGGAGAATTGCCGTTGCGACGCGCTCGAGGAGTGCGGCGAAAAACTTCTTCGGCAAGGCGATCAGGAAAGTCAGCCGCCTTCGCACCAGGCTTCCGCCTACGGTTTGAACTTCGGCGTTACGAGTCGGCGCGCCAAGGAAGTTAGAAGGAAGAAGTAGGACGCAACGTTCTCGATCGCATTTAGACCAGCCAAAGAAGAGCGTGACATCGGCGAGATTTGTCATTAACTCTAAATCCCACTCGTCGATTCGTCTTCGGCGCGAACAGAAGGACAATTATGAAGCTGAAGAATTTAAAGAAAAAGATCCGGCGACTTGAGAAGCGTCTGCAAGAAGGTGGGAAGAGATTGGCCAAGCTAAAACAGAGACTGCAAGTGGCGGAGTCAGCGAAGGCGATGAAAGCCGCGAGGAAATCGGCTGCCCACGCAGCTCGCCAGGCAGCTAAGACTTCTAAGTCGAGCGAAAAGACGTCACCCGGGCAAAGGACTGGCGTCAAGAAACCGAAGAAAAAACTTAATCTCTCGCCAGAACGTCGCGCGCAGCTTTCAGCCGCGATGAAAGCCAGATGGGCTGCCAAGAGAGCCGCTGAAGCAAACGCGAAAGCCGACTCGGCGGGTCAAGATTCTGCGCAGCGACCACCGCCGCAGCCGCCGGAAAACAAACCCGACGGCGCCTAATGGTTTAACAGAAGGAAACGAAGGTAACAAAGGTTTGCTTACATAGCCCTTCGTTCTCTTTGTTGTCTTCTGTTCCGTTTTTCTCAACTACTTGACTTGCGGCGGCGCGCATCGCCGAGTTCCGTGTGTCGCGGACATTTCACGAGGTGATCGTTCACCATGCCGGTCGCTTGCATGAGTGCATAGCAGATCGTTGAGCCGACGAATTTGAATCCGCGTCGCAGTAGATCGCGACTCATAGCATCGGATTCGGCGGTACGCGCGGGCACGTCAGTCATTCGCCGCCAGCGATTTTGGATTGGTTTGCCGCCGACGAAGTTCCACAGGTAAGCGTCGAAAGTTCCGAATTCCTTACGCACGGCGAGAAACATCTTCGCGTTTTCGATTGTGGCCGCAATTTTCAATCGGTTGCGCACGATTCCGGCGTCGCCAAGCAACCGCTGTATATCGCGCGCGCCGTAACGAGCGATCTTTTCCGGGCGAAATACATCGAATGCCTTTCGGTAGTTCTCGCGTTTCTTTAAAATCGTGCTCCAGCTCAGACCCGCCTGCGCGCCTTCAAGGATTAGAAATTCGAAAAGCACTCGGTCGTCGTGGACAGGGACGCCCCATTCCTGATCGTGATAAGTGATGTTCGGCTCGGTCGTAGCCCAGGGACAACGCGGCATAACTTCGCAAATTAATCCAAACCATCACGAGCGTAGCTCGTACCGCAACCATTGTCAGCGCCGGCGTCGGCTCGATGCAGGATCGTCCGGATCGTATTCGTACAACCGCGACGGATCGCCAAACACGGCACCCAGGGCGCGCTCGGGCCAGATCTCAAGATAGCTCAGCAGCAGCGCCATCAGCGGTACTAGAATGAAGGCGAGGCCGTGGGCGGCCATCATGAACATCGCCAGCGCGCGCAGGATCAGAAGATACACATCCCAGCGCACCTGCTGCTTCAGCTGGTTGTCGGGCATCGTGTCATATCCCGACTGGAACGCCTTCCAGAAATGTCCGGCCGCAAGCGAGCCGAAGGTGAGCCAGAGTCCCGGAGAATGCGCTAGCTGACGGCGCAATTCGTCGCCAAGCAGCAGATCGTGAAGGGGAATAAGCACGATCCAGTACGGCAGACCGACGATGCCTACGAGGAAAATCCACGTGACAACGCCGCGCACGACGTTCATCACCCAGGTTGCGCCGACTGATTTCGGCTGCGTCTCGCGCAGCGCTCGCGGTATAAGCGCTGCGACGATCGCGGCCAACGCGGTCAGGCCGTCGAACCAGTAGTTGAACACGGCGAGCGCAGCGGACCAGCCGAAGCCATAGATGCCGACGACGGGAATCAGATTGCGCGCGAGCACGCCCCATGCGTGAGGCCGCGAGGCAAGCTCGCGCACATGCTGCGAGAGCGGCGGCGGTGCGATCTGTCGCACCGCGGTCGAGCCTATCTTTTCCTGAGGCTTCACCATCTCGACAGATTACTTGGAGAAATTAAGAATTAGGAAGTAAGAACGAAGAACGTCCGTTAGCCCCACAGCTGCCGAGAGGGCAAGCCTATCGTGCCATTTTCATACGCCAGTCCGTGATCGCGATCGCGGGCGAGAAGTAATGGGCCGTCGAGATCAATCCATTCCGCAAAGGTAGCGAGAAGGCGAGCGGGAGCGATTCCTAGAGAAGTGCAAACCATGCAACCGATCAGTACGTTGAAACCGCTTTCGCGCGCGCACTCGCACAACCTGAGCGCTTCAGTTAGTCCGCCTGTTTTGTCGAGCTTCACGTTGATGGCTTCGTAGCGATTCATTAGGCGCGGGAGATCAGCACTTGTGTGGCAACTTTCATCCGCGCAGACCGGAATCGGGTGATCAAGGCTTTCGAGAACTTCGTCGGCATCCGCTGGAAAAGGTTGCTCGATCAATTCGATGCCCAATTTTTTCAGCGCCGGAACAATTTTGCGGTAATGCTCTGGCGACCACGATTCGTTCGCGTCGATGATCAAACGTGATGAGGGCGCGGCTTCGCGCACAGCTTTCACGCGCGAAAGATCCCAAGAATCGCCGCCAAGTTTGAGTTTCAAAATCGGAGAAGTCGAGCTCGCTTTCGTTGCGGCGCCCATCTTCTTTGGTGTATCCAGACTGATGGTGAATGACGTGACCACTTCAGAAATGACTGGGATGTTGGCGAGTTCCCAAACGCGTTTGCCGGAGCGTTTCGCTTCCAAGTCCCACAACGCGCAGTCCAGCGCATTCCGCGCCGCACCTGGCGGGAGCAACTGCTGCAACTTATTTCGATCCAAATCGCCGATGTCTTGGATCGATTCGATCTGCGCGATGACCGATTCACCGCTCTGATTGTACCGTCTGATCGGCACACATTCGCCGCGGCCGATGTATTCGCCATCGCTGATCGTCACGACCACAACTTGTGCTTCGGTGCGGCTACCACGCGAAATCCGAAACACTTCCTTAAGCGGCCAGATTTCTTCTTGAACGTCGATTGCGAGGCGATCTCCCATCACCAAAGGAAACGGATCTGGACGGAAATCTTACAACAGAAGGAAACTAAGGTAACGAAGTTGTGTGGGTAAATCCTCTTTGTTTTCGTCGTTATCTTCGGTTGGTTCAAGGACGTAGCGCCGCTTTTGGATACGGACGCATGCATGGACTCGCAGCGCTACTTGATTTTCGCCGGATCGTACCGCCGCCATTTGTCTTCGACCTGTTCCAGCCACTCAATCTTGCCAGCCCTTCGATAGACCCGGTAACGGTCGATTGCAGGGCTGGTTTCGGGATCGCCACCGCATTTGGCGTTGTGATTTTCGCGGAGAACGAACTGAAAGTACGCGCTCGTCGTCTCTTCGGTGATGTACGAAATACAATCCCATGAAATTCGATGCGTGTATATGTGATCTTGCTTAAGAGTGCGCTCCAGAAGGTTCAAGGCAGCGTTCTCATCAAGCGGCTCAGATCGCGGAGCGGCCTGAGCAATGACTGGCGGAACCAAAACAACCGCGATAACAGCTGCCGTAATTAGGAGGGAACGGTTGTTCATCGATCTAGTGGGAAAGGGTGACGAGAAGGTTTAGCTCCGAAGCGCTTTGGTGAAGCGAACCAGCTCCTCTGCGACTTGTTCGATTCGCTGTGTGATTTTTTTGTCGCTGATGCGCTCGCCGTCAAAAGCCTCGGCTGTGGCAAAAGCGAATCGCGGAATAATGACGCAACGAAAATCGAGCATCAGACTATTGGCGTACGCCATGACCGACATGTAACTTGCGTGGCCTCCGGCGGCGCAAACGAAACCGACAACTTTGTCTTCCCATACGCTGCCAGTGAGCTCGATCATGTTCTTAGTCGCAGCAGCGACATCGTAATTGTAAACCGGCGCAGCAATGAGGACGCCGTCCGCGTGTTCGATAGCCGCGCTCAATTTTCTCGAACCCGGCATACTGTAACATTTGTCCGCATCACAGAGTGGCAGGTCCATTTCGCGGATGTCGATCCAATCGCAATCAATTTTCTTTTTTTGCAGATGCGCGAAAGCAACGCGTCCCATGCGGCGGCTGTTGCTGTCGGGATTGCCGCTGGTGCTGATGACAAGATGCTTGGGCATACGGCAATGCTAGAAGCAAACGCTCAACGCACAACCCGCCTTCGCAATACTACGGCGCGGCAGGCGCTCAACTCCGAATATTTTCGCGAGCGGGCGTCCAACCTCGAATTAGAAATCTCCAAATTCGAATGCGGATAGTCAGCCCGCCTCGAACTTTGGTTTCTTGGCGGAAATTTTTTTGTAAGTGCCTGCAGCGGTCACGTTGTGGCCGAATCCGCAAATGCCGGTTTGGGTGACTACAAGTTTGCCGCCACTGAATTTTAGCGTGATGCGACATTCATCTTCCGCGTTTTCCGGTTTGAAGATGGCGGTATCGCCTTCAATCGTCGCGATGCCGCTGCCTTCGCCTGTATTGGCGGTTGGGCCCATTGGCGTTTTGTATTCGTAAACGCCCGAAAATTCGACCTGGAGCCGCTGATGACCCAGCGCCCAAATTTTGAATTCACCCCATTTTGCTTTCCAGGTGCCGTTGACCTCAGCAGCCGTGACGCTCGTGTCTTTCCCGGCCTGCATCGTAACAATTGAGAAAGCGGCTAAGCAGGGGGCCGTGATGAAGATAATTTTCCATGTTCTTCTCATGACGCTGTTTCGGAGGATCGAGTTATATGAAGCAAGAAGACTACAGAGGAAGAGAGAAGTGGAAAGAAAGTCATCGCAAATATTTGTCGAACCACGCGACGGTCTGATCCATTCGGTCGGCTTGGTTCTTCGGTTCGATGAAAAGATGGCCTTCGCCCGGATAAATGATCAGCTTTGTCGGCACACCGAGCGTTTTCAACGCGTGCCAGAACTCGTACGACTGCGATGCAGGGCATTCCGCGTCGCGCTCGCCGACGATGACGAGGGTGGGGGTCTTTACCTTCTTGATGAAATGAATGGGAGAACTTTTCTCGTAAACGGCCGGGTCATCGTAAACTGAAGCGCCGAAGAACGGGATCATCCATTGATCGATCAAATTCTGCCCATAGTAACTTTGCCAATTGGCAATGCCGGCGCCGGCGACGGCAGCGCCGAAACGATTGGTTTGCGTGACGGTCCACAGGGC
>Ga0193735_1000748_pt1 | contig 10358 bp, 12 predicted proteins | sample U1m2metaG_FD_145080 | JGI IMG/M metagenome (GOLD analysis project Ga0193735, IMG submission 145080) | Soil microbial communities from a riparian zone of the East river system, Colorado, United States - U1m2 | ecosystem: Environmental > Terrestrial > Soil > Riparian zone | place: USA: East River... | reverse complement strand
AAGGGAGCCTTCACCGGGGAGATCTCGGCACCCATGGCCAAAGACGCTGGCGCGGCGGTGGTACTGGTCGGACACTCGGAGCGGCGACACGTCTTCGGCGAGACGGACGCGCAGTGCGCGCAGAAATGCCTCGCGGCATCACGCGCGAAGCTGGCCTTCATGCTCTGCGTTGGGGAAACCATGCAGCAAAGAGAGGCGGGCGAAACGGAACGCCTCGTGACCCGCCAGCTGCGCGAAGGTTTATCGCAGACGCCGCATCTCATCTCCGCGGATTTTATGCTCGCCTACGAACCGGTCTGGGCGATCGGAACCGGTCTTACTGCCTCGGCCGGTGATGCCTCCGCAATTCATACGGTGCTTCGCTCGGAGCTTCGAGAGATGATCGGAACCCGGAGCGATGAGATTCCGATACTTTACGGAGGAAGTGTCAACACGACCAACGCGGCCAGTCTTCTCGCCGCGCCCGAGGTCGATGGGCTTCTCGTTGGAGGCGCGAGCGTTGAGGCGGCTTCGTGGCTGGTCATCGCGCAGGCTTGACTGAATTCCCGCACCCGTTGATATTGAAGGGCTCGACTGAACTTTAATTCTATCAATGCTTTACACGTTTCTTCTCACACTGCTCGTCATAGACTGCATCGTCCTGATGCTGGCCATTCTGCTTCAGAGCGGGAAGGGCACTGGTCTCGCAGCTAGCTTCGGGGGCGCGAGCTCCTCTCCCGACGCACTCATCGGAATCCGTCAGGCCGGAAATCTTCTTACCAAGGCCAGTTGGTGGGGCGGCGGAATTTTCCTTGGCCTCTGCTTCGTTCTGCAAATCATGTCGACGCACACGTCGGCTCCGCGCTCAGTCCTCGAGAAGGGTTTGAGTACTCAGCCCCAGAACGTGGCCCCCCCGCCGACCTCAGCCACCGCGGTTCCGCTCGAGCCGGCGGCGCCGGCGACAGCTCCCGCGGGAGCGAAGACGCCTAAACCTCCAGCTACCACTCCGAAGCGGTAAGTTGACGGCCGAGATTCGAATCACAGAGCCGGGGTTCCTCCTCCTTGAGGACGGAACCCTTTTTCGTGGCCGGATGTCCGGGTCTGCTTCGGCGTTGCTGCCTGCGGTGGCCGAGGTCGTGTTCACGACCAATATGACGGGGTATCAGGAGGTCTTCACTGATCCGTCATATCGCGGTCAGATCGTCGTGATGACAGCGCCCCAAATCGGCAACTACGGCGTCAATGCGGAAGACCCCGAATCCAATGCCCCCCAGGTTGCAGGCGTGGTGGTTCGCGATCTTTCGGAGACATATTCGAACTGGCGAGCCACGGGTGGACTGGGAACTTGGCTTGCCGCATCTCAAGTCCCTATTATTCAGGATGTTGACACTCGACGCCTCACTCGGCACTTGAGGTCCGTTGGCGTGATGCGCGGGGTTATCGGCGCGGGTGTCGAACCGGACGAAGCGAGCAGAGCCGCGCTCGAGGCGTGCCCGTCGATGGAGGGATTGGATCTGGCGTCCCGAGTATCCACCCGGGAGAGTTACACTTGGGGAGATCCGCAGTCGCGTCATCACATCGTCGCCTACGATTACGGAATCAAGCGCAACATCCTGCGACTCTTCGACGAGAACGATTGCCGGGTTACCGTAGTCCCCGCCGACACGCCGGCCGAGGCAGCATTGTCCGAGGAGCCCGACGGAATTTTTCTGTCGAATGGGCCGGGTGACCCTGATGCGGTCGCCTACGCCCCTGAGATCATACGGACTCTCACCTCCAACGGAGTTCCCATCTTCGGGATCTGCCTGGGACACCAGCTGTTAGGCCTCACGTTTGGCGGTTCGACGGTGAAGATGCCCTACGGACACCGGGGTGGAAATCACCCAGTGAAGGCCGTCGAGAGTGGCCGCGTGCTGATTACCTCCCAAAACCACGGGTTTGCAGTCGAAGGAGATGAAACCTCGGTGAAGGGAGCGGCCGATCTCGAGGTCACTCACGTCAATCTGAATGACGGGACCATCGAAGGGCTTCGTCACAGGACACTGCCGGTTTTCGGAGTCCAGTACCATCCGGAGGCCGCGCCCGGCCCGCACGATGCCCGCCCCTTGTTCCAGGAGTTCCTCAGTGCCCTCAGGGGGGCAGTCAGATAGCGCCAAAATCGCCTTGACACCATATTAGTAAAGCCATAGTTTCAAAGCACTTACGCGCTCTGGCGCGCGTCCATACGGAGTTTTTCAATGACTAAAGCCGACCTCGTCGAGCGTGTCACGACCCAGATTTCACGTACCGCTGGGCCGATGATTTCAAAGAAAGATTGCGCTCGCGTCGTGGACGCTTTCCTCGAGGCGATAAAGGAATCACTCCAGACCCAGGAAAACATCGAGGTCCGGGGATTCGGCACCTTCAAGATTCGCAATCGCAAAACCCGCATGGCGCGCAATCCTCGGACGGGTTCTCCAGTTGAGGTTTCCGCGCGACCGGTCCCCGTGTTCAAACCGTCAAAGGAACTGCGAGCCCTCGTCGCTGGCGTGGACATGTCGCAGATGTCGGAAGCATAAGGACTTAGCTAGATCCGAGGGAGGGCGCACGTGTCCACCGTGACGGTGCAGCTGTTCGCTTCATATGCCGAGAGCTTCGGCAGCCCCACTCTACAACTCCCTCTCAAATCCGGCAGCACGGTCGCGGATCTCCTTGACCACCTGCGTCTGCTCCCAGGCGCTTCTATCCTTCCGGATTCGCCGCGGGTCGCTGTCAACCGAAAATTTGCCTCGGCGGATCAACTCGTTCAGTCATGGGACGAAATCGCGCTGATCCCTCCCGTGGCTGGCGGGTGAGCCGATGATACGCGTAGCGCTCGTCACTCGCGCGATCGATCCGGCTGCACTCATCGCCAGCATCGCATCCACCGGGTACGGAGCGATCTCGCTTTTTGCGGGAACTGTGCGCGACACGAGCCACGGCCGCGCTGTAAGTGCCATCGATTACTCCGCTTACACCTCAATGGCCGAAGCCGAGCTCGAGCAGATCGTCGCCGAGGCAGCGGACCGCTTTGGTGTCACGTCGCTGATTGTCGAGCATAGAATAGGGGTGCTTTCGCTCGGAGAGACCAGCGTTGCGATCGCCGCCGCGCACGCGCATCGCGCGCCGGCGTTCGATTGCACCCGCTACGTGATCGAAGAGATCAAGAAACGCGTCCCCATTTGGAAGATGGAGCACTATATCGATGGAACGCGCGAGTGGGTGGACCCCACGAACGTGAGCGGAGTAATCGCGCCGTGAGTATCACGTTGCGAGACGGCTTCGGCCGGAGCATCGAGTATCTCCGCATCTCCGTCACGGACCGCTGCAATTTCCGCTGTCTCTACTGCATGCCGTTGTCTGGATTGGAGTGGCTGCCCAAGTCCGACATTCTTTCCTACGAAGAAATCGCGCAGGTGGTGAGCCAGCTTGCTCCGCTCGGCTTGCGGCGGCTCCGCATCACAGGGGGCGAGCCGACGCTGCGTCCGGATCTCGAGCTGCTGATCGGAATGCTGCGGGCGATACCCGGGATCGAAGACATTTCGCTCTCGACCAACGGCGTGCGGCTGCCGGCCCTTGCCGAGACTCTTGCCCGGGCCGGCCTCGATCGCGTCAACATGAGCGCCGATTCGCTTCGACCCGATCGAATCAGGGCAATCTCGAGGAGAAACATCGACTTCGATCCGATCGCCGCCGCGACTTCCGCTGAAGCCGCCGGGTTGTCGCCGATCAAGATCAACGTCGTCGTCATGCGCGGAATAAACGACGATGAGGTGAGCGATTTTGCGCGGCTCACTTTCGAGCACGATTGGCACGTGCGGTTCATCGAGCTGATGCCCGTTGGCGAAATGCGCGAGCTCACCTGGGATCATGTGGTGCCGAGCGACGAGATTCTTCATCGGCTCGAGGCAGAGGCGCCCATCGCGCCGGCGATTGGTCCAGCAAGAGGGAACGGCCCAGCGCGCTACTTCCGCTTTCACGGCGGCATGGGCACCGTCGGCGTTATCACGCCCATGTCGCATACGTACTGCGGCAGCTGCAACCGGGTGAGACTCACGGCGGACGGCCGCCTTCGCACGTGTCTCTTCGGCGACGAGGAGACAGATCTCCGGACGCCGCTCCGCGAAGGATTGCCGCTCGAGCCGTTTTTCCGGAGCGCACTCGCGTCGAAGCCCAAAGAGCATCATTTGCTTCAGATGAGTGTCGGTGGTCTCCGCGCGCTCTCGCAAGTCGGAGGCTGAGCAAGAGTCTGTGTCGCTCGCGTGTTCGACCCGCTTGTCGACGATTGCTCACGGTGCGCCGCCCGGATAGCTTTCGCGCACTGAATCTCCACACTCCGAAACAATAATGGTCAACAAGATTACGGTGGTCGGTGCTGGCAACGTCGGTGCGACCACCGCGCAGCGCATAGCCGAAAAAGAGCTCGCCCGCACCGTCGTGATGGTCGACGTGATGGAAGGAATCCCGCAGGGCAAAGCGTTAGACCAGTGGCAGTCGGCTCCAATTGAAGGCTTCGACTCCCGCCTCGTCGGCACCAATGGATACGACGAGACGCATGACTCCGAGATCATAGTCATCACTGCCGGCATCGCCCGGAAGCCGGGCATGTCGCGCGACGATCTGCTCAACACCAATGCCGGAATCGTCAAGCAGGTCTCCGAACAGATCAGGACGACTTCTCCGAACGCGATCCTCATCGTGGTGTCCAATCCGCTCGACGTAATGGCGTATGTCGCGATGAAGGTCACCGGATTTCCGCGCGCGAGAGTCATCGGAATGGCTGGCGTCCTCGACACCGCGCGGTATCGCGCCTTTATCGCCGAGGCGCTGGACGTCTCCGTGCGGGACATCCAGGCGATGGTCCTCGGCGGACACGGCGACACGATGGTGCCGCTGATTTCCTACACATCCGTGAGTGGAATCCCGATCACGCAGCTCATGCCGCAGGCAAAGCTGAACGCTATCGTCGAGCGTACTCGCGGGGGCGGAGCGGAGATCGTGAAGCATCTCAAGACCGGCTCGGCCTACTACGCTCCGTCAGCGGCAGCGGTCCAGATGTGCGAGTCGATCGTTTTCGACCAGAAGCGCATTCTTCCCTGCGCCGCCTGGCTCGAGGGCGAGTACGGGATGTCTGGCCTCTTCCTCGGCGTCCCGTGCAAGCTTGGTCGGAACGGCCTGGAGAAGATCATCGAAGTGGAGCTCACTCGAGAGGAGCGCGATGCCCTGGCGAAGAGCGCGGACGCCGTCCGCGAGCCGATGGGCGCGGTAAAGCTGTAAGACGCGGATGGGCAGCCTTCGCGGCTTCTACGCCTCCATGGTCGGCAAGAAAGTCGTCATGGGAGTCACCGGTCTCATCGGAATCGGCTTCGTCATCCTCCATTCGCTCGGCAATCTGCTCGTCTTTCGCGGGCCCGCCGCCATCAATTCGTACTCACACTTTCTCAAGAGCACGGGCGAGCTGCTCTGGGCTCTGCGAATCGTTCTCATCGTCGCGGTCGTTCTTCATGTCATCGCCGCTGTCCAGTTGACGCGCCAGAGCCGCGCTGCTCGGCCCATCGCGTACAAGAAACACGAGCGCGAGGCCGCCACGCTGGCCTCCCGGACGATGCGGTGGGGCGGAGCACTCCTTCTCGTGTTCATCGTGTTGCACATTCTGCATTTCACGACTGGCACGATCAGACCGGCTGGCGTCTTCAGCAGTGAGGACGTGTACGCGAACGTCGTGACGAGCTTTAGAATCTGGTGGGTGGCGTTGTTTTATGTGCTCGCGATGCTGGCGCTCGGACTGCACCTCTTTCACGGTGCGTGGAGCTCGGTGAGGAGCATTGGCGTCAGCCCACCCTCGACGGAGCCGCTGCATCACCGGATCTCGCTCGCGATCGCCCTTCTGGTGTGGGCAGCGTTCACGGCCGTGCCGATAGCAGTAGTCGCCGGTATCGTTCGATGACACTTCAGCTCGAGGCGCACATCCCGAGCGGCCCGCTGGCGCAGAAGTGGGACCGGCATCGCTTCGAAATGAAGCTCGTGAACCCCGCGAACAAGCGGAAGAATACGATAATCGTCGTCGGCACAGGGCTGGCTGGCGGCGCCGCCGCGGCGACGATGAGCGAGCTGGGCTATAACGTGAAGTGCTTCTGCTTCCAGGATTCACCGCGTCGAGCGCATAGCATCGCGGCGCAGGGCGGAATAAACGCCGCCAAGAATTATCAGAACGACGGTGACAGCATCTATCGCCTCTTTTACGACACGATCAAGGGCGGCGACTTCCGCTCCCGCGAGGGCAACGTCTACCGGCTCGCTGAGCTGAGCGTCAACATCATCGACCAGTGCGTAGCGCAGGGAGTGCCGTTCGCTCGCGAGTACGGCGGCCTTCTCTCGAATCGGTCGTTCGGGGGCGCGCAGGTGTCGCGCACCTTCTACGCACGCGGACAGACGGGACAGCAACTACTTCTTGGCGCGTATCAGGCTCTCGAGCGCCAGATCGCCCACGGCGCCGTGACGATGTATCCTCGCACAGAGATGCTCGATCTGGTCGTCATCGATGGCAAGGCGCGCGGGATCGTCACCCGCGATCTGGTGACTGGAGCAATCGAGTCGCATGCGGGTGAGGCGGTCGTTCTCGCCACCGGCGGTTACGGCAACGTGTATTATCTCTCTACCAACGCGCAGGGATCCAACGCGACGGCAATTTGGCGCGCGTACAAGCGGGGCGCGGCTTTCGCCAACCCGTGCTTCACCCAGATCCATCCGACGTGCATTCCGGTCTCCGGCGAACATCAGTCGAAGCTCACCCTGATGAGTGAATCGCTCAGGAACGATGGGCGCGTCTGGGTTCCGAAGAAGCCCGACAAGCGCGACCCGCGTCAGATTCCCGAGGAGGACAGGGACTACTTTCTCGAGCGGAAGTATCCAGCCTTCGGCAACCTCGCGCCGCGCGACATCGCATCACGCGCGGCAAAGGAAGTGTGCGACGAGGGAAGGGGAGTCGGCGAATCAGGACTTGGCGTCTACCTCGACTTTGCCGACGCCATCAAGCGACTTGGTCGCGATGTGATTGAAGAGCGGTACGGAAACCTGTTCGAGATGTATCAGCGGATCACCGACGAGAAGCCGTACGACGTCCCGATGCGAATCTATCCGGCGGTCCACTACACGATGGGCGGGCTCTGGGTCGACTACAATCTGATGGGGACGATCGAGGGCCTTCACGTCACAGGTGAAGCGAACTTCTCCGATCACGGAGCCAACAGGCTTGGAGCGAGCGCCCTGATGCAAGGGCTCGCCGACGGATATTTCATAATCCCGAACACCATCGGTAACTATCTGGCGAGCGAAAAGTTGGACAAGATCGACGCATCCCACCCGGCGTTCGAGTCGGCCGAGGCCGAGGTGGTCGAGAGGACAAATCGGTTCCTTGCGATCAAAGGGAAGCGAACGGTATCGTCGTTTCATCGCGAGCTCGGAAAGATCATGTGGGACTACTGCGGAATGTCGCGCAACGACGCGGGGCTCAAGCTCGCGCTCAAAAAGATTCCCGAGCTGCGAGAAGAGTTTTGGCGCGACGTCAACGTACCAGGCAGCGATGTCGAGTTGAATCAGGCCCTCGAGAGGGCGGGACGCGTCGCCGACTTTCTCGAGCTGGGCGAGCTCATGTGTCTCGACGCATTGCATCGAACCGAATCGTGCGGCGGACATTTCCGGGAGGAGAGTCAGACTCCCGATGGTGAAGCACTGCGCGATGATGAGAACTTCGCCTACGTGGCTGCCTGGCAGTACGCGGGCGAAGGACAGAGTCCAATTCTCAACAAGGAGCCGCTCGTCTTCGAGAACGTGAAGCTGTCGCAGCGGAGCTACAAGTAATGGATTTCACGTTGCACGTCTGGCGACAGCCGAGCCTCGAAGCAGATGGGAAAATGGTGGTCTACGAAGCCGGCGAGATCAGCTCCGACATGTCCTTCCTGGAGATGCTGGACGTCGTCAACGAGAGGCTCACCTTGCAAGGTCAAGTGCCGATCGCGTTCGATCACGATTGCCGCGAGGGCATCTGCGGAATGTGTAGCCTCATGATCAACGGAATCGCGCATGGTCCGATGAAGGGAACCGCTACTTGCCAGCTTCACATGCGAAGCTTCAGGGACGGCGACACGATATACATCGAGCCCTGGCGAGCCCGGGCCTTTCCGGTGATCAAGGATCTGACGGTCGATCGCTCGGCGCTCGACCGGATCATTCAGGCGGGCGGATTCATCACTGCGCCCACTGGCGGCGCCCAGGATGCGAATTCGATCCTCGTTCCCAAGGAAAGGGTCGAGAGCTCCATGGACGCGGCGGCCTGTATTGGATGCGGTGCGTGCGTCGCGGCGTGTCCGAACGCATCAGCGTCGCTTTTCACCGCTGCGAAGATCACCCATCTAGGTCTTCTGCCGCAGGGTCAGCCGGAGCGATACCGGCGCGCTCTAAAAATGGTCGAGCAGATGGATCTCGAGAACTTTGGAAGCTGCACGCTGCACGGCGAGTGTCAGGAAGCGTGTCCAAAGGAAATCAGCATCGATACGATCACCCGGATGAACCGGGATTTCATTCGAGCGGGGTTGATCGGCACCCGCCCGTAAGACTCAGATTTTTGGAATGTGGTTCGGGTCGAGATGTCGGCGTTCGATCTCGCGATGCAGGCGGGTCTTCTCGCTGTTTTTCTCCGCCTCGTCGTGTTGCTTGCGTTCCTCGAATAGGCGATGCGCGGCGTTGTGGTGCGCTATGCTCTTGGTGGGTTCCAGCGGGTTCGGAACGGCGTCTGGTGTGTCCGGCTTGGTGCCATTGCCTGAGTGCAGTTGTTCGAGAATTTTGCTGCGAGTTTTTGATCCGTGCTGCCCCTCGGCATGATCCTGAGGGCCCTTCTGTACGCCATCACGATTTTGCATCAGCCTGACTTCCTCCCAATTACGGTTCGTCCGTCTAGATAACTTCGGCAAGCTGAGGGCCAGACTACAGCCGGGGTAGTGTCACCCCCTGCTGTCCCTGATACTTGCCCTTCTTATCCTTGTAGGAAACCATTGGTTCCTCTTCGCCCTTGAAGAATAGAACCTGAGCAATGCCCTCGTTGGCGTAGATCTTGGCCGGCAAGGGCGTCGTGTTCGATATCTCGAGCGTTACGAATCCCTCCCACTCCGGCTCGAACGGCGTGACGTTGGTGATGATCCCGCACCTCGCGTAGGTGGATTTACCTACGGTGATCGTCACTACATTCCGCGGGATGCGGAAGTATTCCACCGAGCGGGCGAGCGCGAACGAGTTGGGCGGAACGATACAGACGTCCCCTTCGAATTCGACGAAAGACTTGGGATCGAAGTTCTTCGGATCCACGATCGAGCTCAGCACATTCGTGAAAATCTTGAACTCGGGAGCGACTCTCATGTCGTATCCGTACGAGCTCACTCCGTACGAGATGACTCCCGACCTTACCTGACTGCTCTCGAAGGGCTCGATCATCCCGTGCTCCTTTGCCATACGGGTGATCCAGCGATCCGACTGAATTGACATTGATGAGTGGTGTGATTGCGTGAGGGAGCCGGAGTTCCGGCAAAGGTGGGTTGAGCGGGATTCGCAGCTTTTCGTCGTGAATGTACGATTTTCGCACTGGCAGCGCCACCGAACGAGAGCCGTTGAATTACCAGATTGCCAACGGTAAATTCCAAAAAATCGCACTAGTGAAATTTTTCACGAAGTCTGAGACGCCATGGCTCGCGCTTATTTCCCGGTTCTGATGCTCTTCGGTTTCGTGCTGCTCAACGGGCTCCTGATCATCGGGATCTCGGCGCTGACGATCCGCGGGCGGCCAACACCGGTCAAGCAGCAGGCGTATGAATCCGGAATTCCGGCCATCGGCGACGCGCGAGAGCGTTTTTCGGTGCGTTTCTACCTCGTCGCGATCCTGTTCATCATCTTCGACATCGAGACGGTGTTCATGATCCCGTGGGCGGTCTACTATAAGCAGCTCTCCTGCTTCGTGCCGCTCGTGAACGATGTGTGCCCCGTCGGACATATTTCCTTTTTCGGGCTGGGTGAGATGCTGGTGTTCATGCTGATCCTGCTGGTCGGCTTCGTCTATGTCTGGAAGAAGGGAGCACTCCAATGGGATTGACCGCTTCGGGAGAGCACCGCACAGTCTCGTATGCGCCGGAATCGCAGGAAGGCTGGGTCGCGACCCGCCTCGACTTCCTCGTCAACTGGGGACGCGCCAACTCTTTGTGGCCGATGCCCTTTGGGACGGCATGCTGCGCGATCGAGTTCATGGCGACGGCGGCCAGCGATTTCGACCTCGCGCGCTTCGGGATGGAACGCATGAGCTACTCGCCGCGGCAGGC
>Ga0193735_1000747_pt1 | contig 10365 bp, 8 predicted proteins | sample U1m2metaG_FD_145080 | JGI IMG/M metagenome (GOLD analysis project Ga0193735, IMG submission 145080) | Soil microbial communities from a riparian zone of the East river system, Colorado, United States - U1m2 | ecosystem: Environmental > Terrestrial > Soil > Riparian zone | place: USA: East River... | reverse complement strand
CTTCCCACGTAGTTCCCTTCTCGCCATGGAAGGGAGTGATGCCGCCGTCCGGCCAGGTCGCAGTCTCCGCCCCGTTGTCGGTGCCATAGATAACAATCGTGTTGTCCGCGATACCTAGCTCATCAAGTTTCTTTAGCATCTCCCCGACCATGGCGTCGTGCTCGACCATGCCGTCGGGATAGAGTCCAATGCCGGTGACCCCGTCGGAGGACTTCTTAAGGTGAGTCCAGACATGCATACGGGTTGTGCAGAACCACATAAAAAAAGGCTTCTTGTCAGAGACAGCCTTGTCCATGAACTTGGTGGCGCCGCCATAAAGCTCCTCGTCAATGCCGGGCATACGCTCACGAGTCAGCGGGCCAGTATCTTCGATCTTTTGCTTACCCACCTTGCCCCACCGCGCCTCAATCGTGGTATCGTCCTTGTCGGTAGCCCAACTGTGAAGCACGCCACGCGGTCCGAAATTTGCCTTGAATGCCGGGTCCTTTGGATAGTAATAGGTCTCCGGCTCTTCCTCTGCATTCAGGTGGTAGAGGTTGCCGAAGAACTCATCGAACCCATGCACGGTGGGGAGACGGTTGTTGTTATCGCCCAGGTGGTTCTTGCCGAACTGGCCTGTCGTGTAGCCCTGTTGCTTGAGCAGGTCGGCGATTGTCGGCGCCCAACCCGGGATCCCCTGAGGTGAACCCGGCAAACCTACGGTCAACAAACCCGTGCGGAACGGATGCTGCCCCAAAATGAAGGACGCGCGGCCTGCCGTGCAGCTTTGCTGGGCGTAGGCGTCGGTGAAAAGCGCGCCTTCCCTGGCGATCCGGTCGATGTTTGGTGTGTGATAGCCCATGATGCCGAGGTTATAGGCGCTGATGTTATGGATACCAATGTCATCGCCCCAGATGACCAGAATGTTGGGCTTCTTGTCAGCCGCTTGAGCCGGGCTGACGGCGCAGACGAGCGCCGCCGTGCCGACCAGCAGTGACAAGCCGACGTATTTTAGTCTTGGTTTCATTTATTTGGTTTGGTTTTCCTTTCGGTTTTACTTCACTGTCTCATTGTTTGGTCTTGCTTGATGCCGAGGCAGCGCCTTCAGCCGTAAGAATGTTGAAGCCGGGCGCACTGTGGGTACGCCCGCTGACGCGTTGATCGGTTACGATTAGTGTGGTACCGGGCGTGACCAGCGCCCGTACGTTCTCGAGGAAAGCGGGTGGAATTGTGACTCGTTTTGCGAGATCTTTGATATTTGGTCGCCGGCCGCCAATGCTAGTCGAAGAGAGCCAATCGCGTCGACCATCGGAATCGACTGTCGCGAGTGCAGAGAAAACATGCGTGCCGGACACCAATCGCGCGCTAAGGCCACCCACGGACGCGCGGCCGATCTCGACACCATTACGATAGACGTGAGCGACGCCGTCGGTTGCGCTAACGATGATCGATACCGGTCCTTTCGTTGCCTTTTCTGGCGTCCAGATGAAGCCGCCTTGAGGTAATGACCGCGGCGGAGCGCCGGTCGTGCCCGAGAAGAGCGCTGTCGGCCGCGTGGTGTGATACGGCGCGGAATTGTTGTCCGCGAGAATAACCGTCGTGCCATTGCTTGTGACTGAATAAAGTTTTTCGGCGAAGTCCTCTGGCATCCGCACACAGCCAGCGGACGCCGGATAACCCGGCAATTGTCCCGCGTGCATTGCGATCCCGCTCCAGGTAAGCCGCTGCATGTGGGGCATCTTCGCGCCTTTGTAAATGTTCGACTCGTGATGGACTTTCTTTTGCAGCACCGTGAATACTCCAGTCGGCGTACGCTTGCCCGGCTTTCCGGTGCTCACCGTTGAGCGCCCAATACGCACTCCGTTGCGATAGACATACATTACCTGGTCCGGCAAACTAACGATAATGACCACGGGTCCTGAGGGCGAAACCTCGGGGTGCCAGACGTAATCACCGGGCTTGAATTCGGAAGTAAACGGGGCAACTACCCGGCCTTTGGTGAAAGCAGCTAATGCAGGTGCGGCAACGGCAAGCACCACCGCGAAAGCAAAGCCAGTGTAAAGAGTTGTATATTTTTTCAATCTCATAATGCAAGGCTCATCCGTTAGAACAATAACCTATGGCTGTTAACCGGCGAACCTCTTTTGCTTGGGTCCGGACCGATCAATGCTCTTCCCAGTTGCTCGAGTTCCTGCGTGTAACAGAACAAGGCGAACAAGGCAATAATAACAGCAAAGTAGCGAGATGTTGGTATTTGGAATTCAGGCCTTCGCACAATGAAGACGAAGCCAAAAACAGAGGTAGCCAGTACGAAGGACATGCGAGCGACAAATAGAACTATGTAACCAACGAGTGCGTTACGAAGAAGCTGCGGTAACGGCAGACGAAGCCGATGACGTATCCAATAACCCGCCTGCATCAACGTGAGCGCCGACAACGACCAGACCAAATTTTCCGTTCGCGCTACATGACCGCCCGGGTCTAGAATAACTTGCCTGAAAGGCGGAACGGTATACCAAAAAAGGACTGCCGTTCCTATTGTCTGCATGGCAAACAAAAGGAAGTAACACGAGGCGTTTCGGCCCATCACAATCGGCTCAGAAATTCACTCCAGTTTGGACGAATGGGCCGTTCAGCTCTGTTTTATTGGTAAAACCGGCGGAGACATAATCGTATTTGAGGTAGCGCCAGCCTATCTACGACCAGATCCATCGTGTCAGCTGAATCTCGACGCCGCCCTGCACCTGATAGCTCCAGTCCTCACTTGATATCGGGACGCGGCCGCGGCGTGTCAGTTCAAATGCTGAATCGGAGTTGGCATCGAAACCGCCACCGTCGACGTTCGCCCAGAGCGATACCGGTTTCCAGATGCGCACCCGGCCCGCCGAGTCCAACCACCGGATCGACCCAATCGATCGAGCCGGATGCTCTGCGGCTTTTCAGCAGTACACCGCGAAGGTGTAGATCTCCGCTCATGTAACTGTAGCGAGCGCCCGCATAGAGTGAGAGCGATGCCCTTTCACAGTTGCGGGGATGGTGGCAGCGAACGAGGAAGCGCTCCAGGCGCAGCTCATGATAGCAATTAAAATGAATGTCTTCTTGGTCATATTTAGATTAGTGGAGTTACTTCCTGGGTGATAATTGGGTCAATCGTTAGGCGACTCTTGTTCTTCTGATTCCGACCTTTAGTCTTGTAAGTCGTCTTCGACGTCATCTTCAGTTACTTTCCAAGTCTTGTCTGGGTTATACTGATCCATGCTCTGGAAGATCTTCAACGTATCCGGCCCGAGATCCTTCTCGTAAACGACTCCATCATGACTGACGATGAACGTCTGCACGCCTGTCACTCGATATTGAGCTGGCGCTGCTGCCAGAGCAAAGCCGCCAATCATCGCATCCTTAAGGACAAAATCCATTTGCCCCAAAGGCGCCGCGGAACCTTGCCCTTTCAAGACCTTGAAATAGTAGCCGTGATACGGTTTACCCTGCCCAGCCGAATAACCTTCCTCCAGCGCCTTGGCGGCTTCTTCTCCAACCGGACCTCCCCAAGTGCCATCTGAGTTTTGCCACGCCAGACCATCGTGTTTCCCGGACGTGCTGATGATTCGCTGTGCGTACTGGTTCACTTTCGAATCATCGTGTTTTTCCGCAGCGTACTCTTTTTGAGCCTCCACAAAACCACGACAAACCTGAATGGCGTTCAATTCGTTGGCGCCGATACGTCGGTTCAATATCTCCTCACGCCCTACCTTGGTATCAAAGGACCACTTGCCCTTGCGCTTCACGATGGGAATGGGAAGCGGAAAATCATCGTTACCCACCAGGAGAATGGCACGGTTCGGATTTTTCTTATCGAGTTCAATCGAGTTCTTTTCCTTTGCCTTTTCGGCGAAGGCAGTCGCGCGATTCTTATCCTGAACTGGATCTTCAGAAGCAATGATGTCATCGCTATCCGGCCCCAGAATTTCCTTCGCGCCGGCAACATCGAAGTTCGCTGCTACTTGAATTAGAGCGTCGGCCGCCTGTTTCGGTGTATCGAATTGCTTTTGTTGTGGCTGTGACGCCGCAGCAGTTGACTCTTGTTTTTGCCTGGGCGCCCCCTGCGAGGCCAGAACGAGAAAAATGCAATTAACGATCGCGCAAGCAATCACGAAGAATTTCGACGAAGTCATAATATTTGGTTTCGATTTCATTTGTTTTTCCTCATCGACCTTGTTTATCTCCGCCCGCCGCCACGTCCGCCGCCGCCACCGCCACGACCGCCGCCACCGCCGCGACTGAACCCGCCGCCACCCATGCTATGGCCGCCTCTGTTGCTACTGGCTCGCGCGTAATTTCCGCTGCCACCGCCGCCAAATCCTCCGCCGCGAGAAGCGGAACTAGGTCGCGACGATGCGCTACGGTTACCGATTTGGTTGTTAGCGCTACCGCCGGCTGGACGGGTGGATGGCCTTGCGCCGGCTCCGCCACCGCCAGGCCGTGTTCCAGCTCCAGCACCCCCTGGTCGCGTTCCAGCCCCGCCTTCACCTGGTCGCGTTCCAGCGCCACCCCCGCCTGGACGATTGCCAGCACCGGCTCCCCCACCTGGGCGAGTACCAGCGCCAGATCCTGCACCGGGGCGATTGCCGGCTCCAGTCCCGTTGCCGGGTCGATTGCCAGCTCCCGCCCCACCCTGTCCCCTGTTAGCCAGTTGATTTTGGACCTGGCTGGCTGAGGTCCTATTATACGGAGCCCCACCGCGATGTTGTGGGTTGTGTTGCCAGTTACCGCTGTTGATCTTGTTGGCCTGATTGACGTTGGCTTTGTTGAGATTCGCCTGGTTGATATTTGTCTTGTTAATGTTCGCCTGATTAAAATTGTTGGTAACGTTCTTGTTATAGTTGTTTACGTACTTGTTATTCACGTTGACGTTGACATTGCCGCCACCCCACCCACAGTTCCAACCCCAGCCTCCACCACCCCAGGCCGCTCCTAGCGCAACGCCTGTCCCGAATGCAATCGCTGCCCCTGCCGCGTAATATCCCGGCGGCGGATAAGCAATTGGCGGATAAGGATAGACAGGCGCACCGTAGACTACTGCCGGGTTATACGAGGGAACGTAAACAACGTCGGGCTGGGCTTGCTGGACCACGATAACTTGTTTACTTCCGGTGGGTCCGCTAACACTCTGAGTTTGCACCGTCTGCTGTGCTGTTGTTTTTAATGTTCCTTTACTCTGGGCTTTCGCACGCATGCTCTGAACTGCATCCATCACGTCGGATTCCTGAGCCAGGAAGGCGTTTCCCAAGTCTGTCGTCCATTGTATGTTGTCGGCCATGCGGTTTACGACATCGGGGAAGGCCGTCATCGACTGGATGCTGGGGTCCCAGTTTTGCTTTTCCACCGCGTCCGACAGCGCTTTGCCCTTCAGGTTTTTGTTTTTTTCCATCCACTGCTGAAGCTGGATAATCTCCAGAGGATAGGTCGAAGCGACCAATGTCTGGCTCAAAAGTTGATCTGGATAGAGAGCAATCGGCGCAACCAGCGAATCCAATTGATCGCTCGGAAGTTTCGGCGCCTGCTCCGTGCCCGGAGTCGTCGTAGTCATCACTTGCGATTCAGCTTTTTGTGTTTGCGCGGTGGAACAGACCGGCGATAGCGGCCCGACGAGTAAAACGACGATCATGCCGTGAAACAATTTTCTACGGAATCCGGATTGAAGGGATGGTGGCTTCATAAGTTTGCTGGCTTTCTGTATAGCGTTTACCTCATCGCCCAAGTGGTGGACAAGTACATTGTTTGTGCCGTCAAGGATGAATCAGACCTTGGGGCGCGAGACGTTGCCCTGAAGGGCGACACCAGATGCAGGTCGCGCTTGTCAGCCCGAGATGCGAAGATTGTCTCATACACGGGTAGAATTCTTCATTTGGAATCGGAATTGATAATGGTTGCCCGTCACAAAAATTAATTCTGCCTTGCGCGCTGCGCGATGTTCTCCGGCGATCGAACGCATCGAAAACCAAGGTGATTTGTGCCGGTGTTGACTTCACCTTTGCCGCGCGTGCCAACGATGTAGCGTGAGCAATACTGATCGTTGCAAAGGAACGAGCCGCCGCGATGCACTCGCTTTTTCTCATCAGGCTCGGAAGGATCAAATGGCGAATCAGGCCCTTGCGGATTGTACGCGACCCCACCTTTATCGGCCAGAGTCTTGTAATAATCAGGCCGATACCAATCATTGCACCATTCCCAGACGTTCCCCGACATATCGTAAAGACCGTAACCGTTTGGTGGAAACGATTTCACTGGTGCGATTCCAGCATAGCCATCCTGGCCCGCATCTTTGACTGGAAATTTTCCCTGCCATGTGTTCGCCATCCATTTTCCGCAAGGGCGAAACTCATCGCCCCATACATAGACTTTTCCCGACAAACCACCGCGGGCCGCAAATTCAAACTCGGCTTCGGTCGGCAAACGTTTGCCCGCCCATTTTGCGTATGCCTCCGCGTCCGGATAGGCAATTTGCACCACGGGATATTTTTCCTTTCCTTTGAGGTCGCTTTGCGGCCCCAGTGGATGACGCCAGTTGGCGCCTTTCACGTAACTCCACCACTGGTAATGATTGTTCAGTGGAACGTCGTGATCGGTTGGTGCGAACACGACCGAGCCGGCTACAAGGTTTTCAGCAGGCGCAGTAGGAAACTCTTCTTTCGTTGGCGTGCGTTCCGCGATCGTTACGTAACCGGTTGCTTTAACGAAATTCTCGAACTGTTCATTGCTCACCGGCGTTGCATCCATCCAGAAGCCATCAACGTAAACACGGTGCACCGGTCCGGAGTCATTCGAGGCCATCGGCATCTCCTCCGTCCCGTGGCCGCTCGTCGAGGCGCCCATCGAAAATTCGCCTCCCGGAGTCCATACCATTCCCTCCGGCGCTTTGCCTGGCGGAGAATTCTTGTTTGGAATCGTCGGCGCGAACGCGGATGACTTCGACGTTTCCGCGTGAACGACGGCGACGCAGATACATAGCCAAGCACTCAGAATATTGTTTTTCAATGGTAGCGATGGGTCAGTTTGTCAGTGAACGAGACTACAATACTTTTTCCGGTTAGCCTCACTGGCGTTATGATCTTCGAATTTACCCCTCGTTGCGCGCTGGCAATATTGGACTTTAGGCCTACACGAGCGCGACCTGCTTCTTAATTCGGTCATTTTGGAGCGTAGTACCTCTCGAAATAGTAAGTCATCGTAAAATTGACCTGAAACTTTTTATCGCTGCCATCGAACGTCTTTTCCAAGGTCGCACTTAGGACAACCGGAATACTTGGAAGGCGTTTGGCAACTCCCAAATCTACTGTGTGAGTCCAGCGGTCGCCGTTTTCAAAATCGGTCTTCGCTTTGTACCTGGTAGCGATCGACCAATCATACGGAAAGATAAAGGTGATCGGTAGAGACAACTCAAGATAACGCTGCGACGCGACATCGTGTTCTTCGGCGACGGAATGGCTATATTCTGCGGTCGGTATAAGCGTGAGCCAGTTCGCGACATCGTGCGCGACGGACCAAGACGAGTGTAGGCGCCACACACTGTCGCCAAGCGCGGGATTAGAGGCAGTATCTGCATGCAACTCGATGCCGCCGCCCGTCCGCCACGTCTTGCACAGGCGAAAAGCAGTGCCTGTAGCAACTTCCACATCGCCGAGACCGCCTATATTAGCATGGCCCGACGATTTATCGCTTCGGTCGTAAACGAACGGCACCTTCAGCCGCACTGCTCCGTCCTGTCGGTCGCTAACGCGCCACCCCCACAAGCCTCCCACTGTCCATGTCGCCTCTTCTGCACCGTGTTTGAATTGGTCCCACTCTGTGTCCAGCCATACGCTAGACTGGATGATGGTCTGATCATTTAATGCTTTCAGCTGGTCTGTGGCTGCCGGCGCAGAATCGACGGACGACAGTTCCGCCGCCGAAAACACGCACGGGACAAATAAGGCGAGCGTCACAAGCAGAACTCGATCAAGGGCAACTGGCAACATCATAGTCCATCGCCGCAGCGATACTGCCAGGTGTTGTTACACGATCGCTTCGCGCCGGCGGTCACCTGAAAGATCATGCTGTCGAATTCTGTTTCGGTCCGGGCAACGCCGGTAGGTCCTAGTTACTCAGTCATAACGGATTGCTGTTATCGCTCTGATGCATCGGACGGAAGCGCGAAAGGCAGACCTTCCCGGATCAGCTTTGAGAAATCAGGAGAGTCATTGGCGGCGACAGCACGGGTGTCGATGAGGCTTCGGGCTTTAAGCTCGGCAAAGGGAAGTCCGCCGGTGACGATAACATGGCGCTCATACAGTAGTTCGTCGCCTTTGCCATTGAGCAGGATGCGCCAATCCCATGGCACGCGCTCGTTGGCTGGGTGCTGCGTACGGATGCTCGTAGTACAGTTGGTGGTGATGGCGTTATACCAGCGCGGCTTGTTCCGCAGAGCGTTAAGGGAATGGATGTATTCAAGAAAACGTTCGCGCGCCTGCGCTGGCGAAACCGTTGTGCGGTAAAGATAGATATCCTCTTTGCGGTAGTTTGTGCGCACGCGGATCACGTCGCGCTCATCGGCCACGATGTAGATGAGTTCGAACTGCCGGTAGAGCCCGCCGATGGTCGAGTAGGTTTGGCCAAGCTTCTTGCGCGTCTCGATGGAAAAGCAGAGCGGCGGCGCGTCAGCGAATTGGAAGCTGGCGATGGGATGCGCGATCCAGGGTGAGCCCCAGTAATCGATGGCGAGGTCGATGCCAGTGATCTGCGAGAGTCGCACGGTGCGCGTCTCCCAATGCGGGGTGTAGTCGGTATCGGTCCTGTAGTCGCAGTTGCGTACGTTATGCAGCGTCACTTCGTCGCCTTGAATGCCGGCCCACGCTTTCTGGCCCACGTCTGGTTGCCAGTCGCCATCGTTGGTTGGAGAAAGCGTCAGCCACCAGATCAGCACTCCGGCAAAGAGCACGACAAAGATAACCAGCTTTCTCCAAAATCGCCTAACGAATAGCAGCACGATCACAAACGTGATCGCGAGCAGTACCGCTGCCAACCGGTTGCCCGCTCCAAATGGAGCATCAAACCATATGGCGCCAAATGCCCAGGCGATAGCGACGCTGGCTAAGGGGATAGCCAAAATCAACTTGATCGCTGCCATCAATCCGCTGTGGCTAGTATGCCGGTGCTTCGGCCACTGCTCGATTTGAGATGAAAACGCAAGATCCTGTCAAGCTCGGCAATGGTCTGCGGTAGTTCGCACGAGCCGTGCGGGCCCGGGACGATGCACTCGGATTGCGCGCCATCTAAATGAGAGCTCCAGTAGGGCACGACGCCGTCAGTGCTGTCCGCGAGCGGTCCTGGCTTACCGCGGTTACCGATGATTGAGTTGTAGGGCGCCTGGATTGGCTGCTTGTTCAGAACCGCGAGATACGGCGCTTTTGGCGCAAGGTTGCTGACGCTATTAGGGAGCCTGCCATTGTTGATCTTCCTCAGCGTTTCCTCAGAAATCTCGCTTTTCATCGTTGTGACAAGGTCCACCGGAAGCGATATCAACTTTATGGCAAATGCGCCGATGCCGCCCGACGCCATTTTGCTGCCGCGATGGGGAGTACAAATAAAGACGACTCGCTTGATGCGGGGGTTGGCCTTGAAAGTCGTGGCTCTCGCAACAAGATCCGCCGGTCGCAGTGTGGCGAAGAGCTGCGTGCCTACTTCCCCCAGTGCTTGCTCCCAATCAGCGCGGGTCATACTCGTAACCTGCGCCTGCGAAAGCAATCCCCCCATACTGTGGCCGACGAGGACATAGTCTTTGTGATTCGGATAAAGTTTATCTACTTTGGCCAGTTCTTCGCGCAGACGTAACGCAGAATAGAGGACGGGATTACCGGTCGGATAGGCGAAGACCCAGAATTGGTAATGTTTGCGTATCTCAGGATCTGCTTGGAGACCGTTAATCGTCTGCACCCACGAGAACGGAGTTGAAATAAGGCCGTGGACAAACACCACAGGAATCCGGTCGGGATCATAGGGTTGAAGAAAATAGAGTCCCGTCTTCTTCTCGTAATGAGCGGATCGTAATGCCCCCATTACTCCTACCAGCAACAGATTGGCTGGGGGTTGGTAGTAGCTGATCGGTGCTGAAAAATTGGCGGCCAGGGGACGGACTTTCCCTTCAACGATCGCCGTCGGCTGCTTCGCCGGACGACGAAGTGCGAGCGTAGCATCCGTTGCATGAAAATCGAGCGTGGCCGTAACTGGCGCGGTGATCCCCCTGCGCGGCGCGAACTTGTCGGGCGGATTGACGATTCGCACGCCCACGAGCGCACCGCCAACACCCTCCTGAATGTTTTCTTTCCTGATCAGTTTTTGTTTGATCTGACC
>Ga0193735_1000746_pt1 | contig 10374 bp, 15 predicted proteins | sample U1m2metaG_FD_145080 | JGI IMG/M metagenome (GOLD analysis project Ga0193735, IMG submission 145080) | Soil microbial communities from a riparian zone of the East river system, Colorado, United States - U1m2 | ecosystem: Environmental > Terrestrial > Soil > Riparian zone | place: USA: East River... | reverse complement strand
CTCAACCAGAGAGTGTTGTTAGTACCCCTGCGAACGCCACAGCTAATGCGACTAATGCTACAGGAACAACAATGACTCAACCAGAGAGTGTTGTTAGTACCCCTGCGAACGCCACAGCTAATGCGACTAATGCTACAGGAACAACAATGACTCAACCAGAGAGTGTTGTTAGTACCCCTGCGAACGCCACAGCTAATGCGACAGGAACAGCAAGCAATCAGACCGGCAATCCCATTTTGGACGCCTTAAAAAAGGCCTTTAGCGGATTAACGGGAAACAAGTAAATACTTGTCGCATCTGCGACGAGTCATATTTTTATTTTAGTCCGCTACTTTTTAGACTTCATTAAATGAAACATACTTGATTACAAGTCGTCAATTATCGACCGCAAATTTTCTGGAATTTCAGGTACTACGCCTGTATGACTTTCATTATTTTGAAGAATGCCTTGCCCGATTCTACGAATCTTTTGTGTAGCTATTAGTGTATCAATTGCAGATTCTATTTCTTTGGGAGTAAAATAATCCTTTAGTTTTGTTTTCAGCATTTCTTCTGAATCATATTTATATACGCAATGCTGTATTACCAGTAATCTCTCTTCAAATGTAAAATTAGACATACAGAACTATTAGATCCAACCAAATAAAAATCACTCTCTTATTTTATTCATATTTTCCTAATGCTCCCAAAAAGGTAACAATACATGTATTAATCTCTATTCTTATAGATTGTCATAAATGCGCCTAGTAATGAAGTTTGGGGGCACTGCCGTAGATTCAGGAAAAAAAATTGTACATATTACCAATTTGATCAAGTCTTATCATGATAAAGGTAACGAAATAGTCGGGGTTTTCTCTGCAGTATCAGGGATCACTGATGAAATCTTAAACGTTTCCGGATACGTATTAAAACGTGATCAAAAAAAGATCAAGGATTTCATCAACAAGACCAGAACAATACATGTAGATATCATAAACAATTCTATCAAAAATAAGACCTATAAGATCAAGGCCTTCCAGGTTGTGGATGTTCTCCTAAAAGAAATGGAGAACATATTGAATGGCATTGTACTCTTAACAGAAGTAACTGAAAAAGCCTTGGATCATTTACTTTCTTTTGGTGAGCGGCTTCTGACTCCCATAATATCATACTCTTTATTAGATAAGGGAATTGATTCAGTATACTTGACTGGTCAAGAAGTTGGGATATTAACTGATTCAAAATTTGGTCAGGCCCGACCGCTGATAGACACAACTAAAATTCGCGTAAAGTATCACGTAGATCCATTATTAAAAGAAAATAAGATTCCTGTTATTACTGGCTTTATTGGAGCTGATCAAAATGGAAATATAACCACATTGGGAAGAAGTGGTTCAGACTACACGGCCACAATTATTGCTGTATGCATTGATGCTGATGAGGTTTGGTTATGGACAGATGTAAACGGTCTTATGACTGCGGATCGACGTATTGTGAAAGAAGCAAAAGTTCTCAAAGAAGTATCATTTGCAGAGGCGATCGAATTGTCGTTATTTGGTGCCAAGTATATGCATCCTAGAGCTCTTGAACCAGTTATGGATACAAAGATTCCAATTAGAATAAGGAATGCCTTTAATCTATCAAATGAAGGGACAATAATATCAAAAAACCCCAGCAAATCGTCACAAAAGATTGTGAAAGCAATAATCGCTATTCGCAATACTGCTCTGATTGACGTAAGTGGTGGAGGCATGGTTGGGGCACCTGGAACTGCAGCAAAAATTTTTGACGCCTTAGCAAGACAAAGCGTCAATATTATGATGATCTCTCAAAGCCCTTCAGAATCCAGCATCTCTATGGTTGTAAAGAAAGATGATTTGGACACTGCTATAACTACATTAGATTTGACGCTACTTGATAAGGTCATAAAAAATGTAAGAGTCAATGAGGATGTGGCTGTTATAGCAGTAGTAGGTTCTGGGATGAGGGGAATCAAGGGTATTGCAGCTAAAGTTTTTTCGTCGGTCTCAAAAAAAAACATTAATGTAATCATGATTGCTCAAGGATCTTCTGAGCTAAATTTAGCCTTTGTTGTAAATAACAGGTGATTGTGAAAAGGCGGTAAGATCTTTGCATGAAGCCTTTATTCTTACAAAAATTAACCGAGATTTCGCGTAATCATTCACCCTATGCTCAATAACAATTATCAAGTTCTGTAATATCTGGACATGAAATTTGTGTAAACAATTAATATTAAAATATAATTAGAAACGAATAGATACAATTTGTATAAATTTGCTCATATTACTGACTGTCATCTAGGATCTTGGAGAAATCCCAAGCTTAGAGATTTGAATCTACAAGCATTTGAAAGATCAATATTAATCTCTATAAAAGAACAAGTTGATTTCATTCTAATTACCGGAGATTTTTTCGATGTAAATATTCCTCAACTCGCACCAGTAAAGAAGGCTGTTGAAATTCTGAAACGTGCAAGAGACTCAGGTATTCCTATATACATGATATATGGTTCACACGACTTCAATACAGCAAATATTTCCATGATAGATATTTTGCATTCTGCAGAACTGTTTATCAAACCAACCGAATTTCAATTTAATAGCGATTCAGTAATGCTGAAATTCTTTGTTGACAAGAAAACTGGCGCAAAGATAACTGGTATTTCAGGGAGGAAGGTTGGACTAGATAAGGAGATTTACGAAAAGCTTGACAAAAAAAAGTTAGAATCCGAAGATGGATTCAAAATTTTTCTATTGCATAGAGGGATTCAAGAAATTCTTCCGTTAAATATGCAATTTAGGGATTCGATACCAATCTCTCTTGTTCCAAAAGGATTTGATTATTATGGTGGAGGTCATATTCACAAGAGAGTTGAAAAGAAAATTGATAATAGTGTAATTATCTATCCAGGGCCCCTCTTTGGTTCGACCTTCCAAGATCTGGAGGAAACTGCAAAAGGAGAAAAAAGAGGTTTCTACATAATTTCATTTGATACGCAAATTTTCGAATGTAAATTTATTGAGATAAAAGTGGCAGATATACTGTATAAGGAAATATTTTCGCAAAAGTGGAGCTCAGAAAAACTAAAAGATGAAATTACAAAAAACATATCTGAACTTGAAGTTAAGAATAAGATAGTCTTAATTAAGGTAAAAGGAAAGCTATTTGGAAAACGTTCGAATATTGATTTTGGAAAATTTAGCTTGGACATTTCAAAAAGAGGTGCCATATTGTCATTTATTAATATCAACAATCTGTCAACAGATGAGACACAGTCAATAGTCGTGCAAAGCAGCAACAAATTTGATATAGAAAGAGAAATTTTTCATGAAAGCATTAAGAATTTTCAAACAGAATCAACATTATCCATTAAGGTAAAAAATCAAATCAATTCAAAATTGACTGGCAAACCTGGAGAAAATATTTCGATTTCTCTTTTAGATATTCTTCGAAACGAAAAACTAGAGAATGAAAATACAAGTACATATGAGGACAGGATTATCTCCTGTGCAAAATCCGTTTTTGAGGAAGGTTATTTTTATGATAATTAAAATAAATATAAACTTGCTTTAATTATTAGTGTGAGATAGATAATTATGAGGGAAACTAGCATGCAAGTATTGGATCAAGAAAGCAAAGCATATTTTAATTTCATAAACTCGCTGAATTCTGAATCTACCAGAGATTCTTACAAATTTTGTTTAGAGAAATTCCTTATTTATTACAACTTGGATCTAGCATCTTTCTTAGAGTTACCAACAGAAGAGATGTCGAACCTTATCATAAAATACCTAGTTGATAAAAAAATTTCAAGAGGATATAAGAATCTTGTAAGGGCTACGTTAAAACATCTTTGTGAAATAAATGATATTGTCTTAAACTGGAAGAAAATCAAGAAATTTATTAATTCAGAAAAAACCGGAAAATAGCCAACGAGATAAGAAACCGTTACTGTACGCTTTTTTTCAATTTCGCATATAGAACCGAATCCTGTATCGTATCCCGAACTTCTTGAATTTTCTTAATCGTGTTCTGGTCCTTCCTCGTTTTCTTTGGATTGTTATCGAGCCGAATTATGAGTTTGGATAACTCCTCAAGAGTCCGATCAATCATATCAGAGTCTACCTCTATAGTTTTTCTTGACATTTTCTAACTTAATACTTGTAACGATATATTTTATGAGTTATCCTTCCAAGAACAAAACTAGGTTAATGGCTAGTACTAGCACAAAAGGAGAAAACAAACAGATTCATCTTAATTACAATAATTCTCTGTCAGTAATAAAGTCTTGTTTGTATATTGTTCTTTCATCAGATCGCCATACATTATAGAATGGCAATTATCATCAGATAAAGCAAATGCATAGGCTAGCATTGGAACTGCTATCAATATCAATATCACGGCTATTAATAACGGAATATTCATTTTACTTACCTTCCCTTGGTGCATAGCGCATTGAGTACAATACTTTCCTTGAAAATAAACAATGTCAAAAGTAGTTAACCTCTTACCACAACGAAGGCACGCTATGAAAGGAGTGTTATTATTGCCTAATTCTCAATCTAAATCATCCCATTCTCTTGGATATTTTTTTTCTTGAAAATTCTCACAGCAATCAATACACCAGTGATGAACAGTTTTAGGGTCATGATCACATTGTTCTTCTAATGATAATTTGTTTTCGCAAGAGTCACAGACAAATGTAGAATCAGATACTTGCATTTTATTTACTACGCGTTCCTTAACTTGTTCATGTCAATGGTTATGCCAATAGATTCTAGTTTCTTAAGAAAGACTTCAAGGCTTATGTCACTGTTGTTACCATTGTTATTACTATGATTGTCTTGTTTTGATCCATTCTTTTTCTTGCAATCATGTAGACTTCCATCCTGGTTGTATGGCAGCCATTTACCTTCCTTTTGGTCACTCATTCGTATCTTCTCTTTGCAAAAGATACATTCCTTTACGTATGATTGGCTCATACTATAGTTATAACTATAGTCTCATATATAGTTGCTATATATAGCGCTATAGACTAAAATATAGTGTATGGGAATTACAAAAATTGTGAATGATGAATTAACGTTTAAGGCCAAGATTTCAAAAATGGGTGATAATCGCATTATCTGGGTACCGCTAGCCTTACGCGAAATGATTAAAGAATTCGAGAAAGGTGACATAATGGTTTCAATTAAAAAAGTAGAATAAGGTAAATGACAAAGTTTAGTAACAATTTTCTAAATTGTTATCATTTATCAGAATGATTTTTATATCGTCGTTTTGCATGGTAAACCTCTACGTTTTTAATGTAGAGCGTCTGGTGGAGCCGTACATCTCACCCGGATAAGCGGCCCACCTGCGTTTTATTATAAAATGAGTTCTTATCTCCTATGCTGAAAGATCATTTAAACTTTATTGTAATATCTGCTTAGGAATTCTAAATTTCGGGCACTCACATTTATTACATTTCGTAGGGTTATTCTTGGGTGACTTTCGCGCATGATGCGATCTTATATGTCCACATTTGCACCTGTCATTTTGACTCAAAGCCACTTTGTTTAGGGTTACAAATTATTAAAAATTCCGATGGTTTTATTGCAAAATCAAACCGATTCAATATTTGAAGCCGATAAATTGCATAGTGAAGTAAGAATTCTAGATTGGATTTTGTATCAAGTTTGTAAGGATCAACAAAAGAAATTGGTGACCAATGTATACCAGTAACATTCCTAGACACGAAAGGCGATTTTGATCAATAAAATTTAGACTTAACTTATTTCAATGACATCATGCAAACGTGTTATAAAGCAGGTAGCAATTTCGATACTAGATTCTTGACCTACCCGATTCATATGTCTATTGAATTTTATTACTACTACAATTGGATATTTTTACGAATATCTGGGTCGAAAGACAAAAATAAATTTTTATATCGGCTGTGCGATATTAATAACAGTCAAATTAAAAGATGAGTCTCGTAGGAAATTTATCAATATGCAGTGTATGTGGAAAGCGAAAGATCATCGCCAAACAGCGCAATAAAATTTTGAGTAAGCAGAATAGTATAGACGTTTATTTAGAATGTAAAGAGTGTGCCGCAATTCCAATTTGGGATACAAAAACAAAAGATGGAAATCAAAAGGTTTTTGATCATTATCAATAAAAGGGAATTAAGAATCCTGGATTGGATTTTGTATCAAGTTTGTAGTAACGAAATAAAAAAATTAACTCCCTATTTGTTGTACATTAATAGGGTTAGCAAAATCAAAGTTGTGTAGTCCGGCCCTTATCGTTGTGTCTGTACATCGAATATTATTCTCCATATAACTTGACCACATAACCTCACAGGTCCTACATTTGAATTCGCCTGGTGGGCTTGCTGGTTTTACTATTCTCCGCATGTTATAATTATAACGCATCAGGTATAACTACCCTTGCTTGTAATTACATTGATTTAAAGTAAAGACAATCACATACCCTACACGTGTGTTTGTTGTCTATTTGACCAACATAATATACATGTTGGTTTTTAGGATGTAGACAATAGATGCAAACGTCATGTGGACTCATCGAAGCAATAGTGGAATTATGAGGACATAGATGTTTTCCTGTGGTTGTTGTGGCATCATTTGTTGTATCCGCACTCAGGACATGAGCCGCTATCGTATTCCAACCATTCCCCACATTTAGAATAGTGAGTTTTCTTTTCAATTTTTTGTTGGATATTACAATGTGCATATATGGCCTTTGCTACAGTATCATCTATTTCGTGGAATGTAACGCCTTCATAGTAAACCTAAGTATAATAGTATAATGACAAGAGAATCAATGGGTAGAGTGAAATTTGTCTCAACCATAAGTAAAATGGGCGATAAGCGGATTATTATAATACCCAAGAACTATCATGATGAATTGGACAAGTTGAATCCTAAACAGGTAAAGATCACAATAGATGATGAAATTTGATTAAATGATTATTATACTTCCATAGCATTTGGATCTTTATCAACCTACATATTATGTCATATGATTATTACGCAAAAATTATTCACTAGATAAAGAACAAACTTCATACAATGATTTGTTAGATGCATTAAGATTAAGTTTGAAAGGATATAATATTAAATAAAAAAGAGAAATTAATCTTATTTTGATTCATTATATGATCTTTTGAATCTCGGCTTAACTCCACTTTTTCTTAATTTCTCTTTCGTGTGTTTACCATGCTCTTCCACCTGTTGATAATATTCTTCATATAATTTCCTCATTTCCTCTACCGGTATTTTTGGGATTCTTTCTTTATGGAAGATTGTAACAAGTTTCCCTTTCTCGGGTATATAATAAAGTCGATCAGGACCTACCGTTCGACAGACAATACATATTTTATATGGCTCGTTTGGATTTTCATATACTTCTCTTCCACATATTGGACATTCTTTCATTTACTTATTTTCCACAGGTGCTAGAGGGATCTTATTATCCATTGCCCTAAGATTAAGTATGAAAGGATATAATATTAAATAGAAAATGTCTCCAGATAATAATAGCAACGACAAACGAGAACAATTGAAGTTGGATGCATTAAATAAAATATTTGGATGGATAGAAGACAAAGAAACCAAGGCCGTAATGATCAATAAATATTGTAATAATAAAGAACATAGAGCGGCACTAAAAGCATTTTTAGATCACATGGTTAAGGCACTCGATGAAAGTACAGCAGAAATTAACAGCAAAGAAGAAGTTAAAGGACAATTATCCTATATCATACGAGAAATAGATCCACTTTATTAATCCACTAGTCAGAATAAGGCATAAATGAATGAATAACTTAATTATTTTCTAAATGTTCTTATTATGGATACACGTATGTAAGTAATTAGAGAGGGTGGATTCTAGTAATAAAATAGATTAGATACAAACGCTAGACAAAGGAAGAGAAACGAGAGAGAGTTACCTATTCTTCAATTGATGCCTCTCTCCCTCGGGCAGCATTTAGATAAGATATAGTAAAACAAACACAAGTAAATATTATTACAAAAGTAGAGAATTCATATCCTCTTAACCTTTCCCCTAGTCTTTCTTGAACCATGAGAGATCGTTCTTAGTCTCCGGTGACAATCGGGGCATGCATCACCATAATTACCTTTATCATAATTTATTTGGCAAGTTGTGCAACGTGAATAAATGAGATAGTTGCACCTAGTCATTTACTACTTTGTCACCAAAATTAAAAGTCCAACTATTAAGGCCGCACTCATTAACGTTAACGAGATCACAGTCCATTTAGAGAGGTCATGGCATATACTCATTACTTATTACTATTACCAAGTGCATATCCCATGAAAAAACACATTATTGAGTAATTGACTACATTTACATTTCCTTTCTACTTTAGTCATCTTATTTAGTGATACCTCTACCCCTCTTTATCATTTCTTGGCTAAACACTTCCATCTCCATTAGTAACTTTAGAAACTCGGCTGGATTGCTCTTTATGATATGGATTATCTCTTCTCTTGTTAGTTTTAATCCAATCCCTGTATTTGCTAAACATTTTTCAAATAAATCAATCCTTTCTTCTAGTATTGATTTATCATCTTCTAGACTCATTTTTCTATTTCTATCTTCACGTCTTTCTTCTTTGTTATCACTCATTTCTTATTATCTATAATCTCCATAGGTGCGACTATTATTTTTTACTTGTACGCTCACCCTTCATATTTCAGACAGTTACACTTGAAACAATGTCGGTCGTTGTCTTGACCAATCGGATGGTTATGACTGATTCTAGTATGGTCACATTGGCGACATTTGTCATTCCAAACCATAATTATATTAAATTGACTATCTTATTTATTTATTAAGATACTAGATTTATTAAGCATGTGCTTAATTAAAATATTAATTTATAGAGCATAAACTCAAAAAGTTGCTGCACTTAATGATAATGATAGGATCATATATTTTTGAAAGTCAAAACAAAAACTTATGTTTTAGAAATGAGTTGGAAGAATAATATTTGTATTTATATTTGTATTTTAGTCACGACTTAATTAGGAGGACTTGCACATTTCCACAGTTATCACAAACTATTGTTTTGTATCTTGGATATTTTTTCACTAATTCGGGTACCGGTACGTTAAGCCATCAGGGAACTTATGTGTAATGTGTTACTAATCTTTATGGTTTTTATTACCTAATGTACTGTTGATATTTACATTTTTGTTTAGTTTCTAAATATGTTGCAATTGCTTCATTGATTGCTGTCTCTTTGTCATTAGTATAGACATGTACTGAGATTCTAACACCTTTAGCAGTTTCTTCTAACTTCAAAGAATGTGAATTTGAGATCAAGAAAGTAAAGCAAGCATAATTATACCTAATTGTGTTATAATTATACTATGACAAGGGGACTATCGGTACCGGAGAAGTTGATCCCTATTGGAGTAATAAAGTAAACCACTAATGAAAAAACCAAAACCAACTATAACGCCAATTATTATTTCAGACGATAATTTAGAATTCTAGCAACACTTGACTACGTGATCAACGATCTGATAACTTATGCCAGAAGATATTTTGAAAGAAAAGGCGATAGTTCTTCGAATTTCTTTATTAATAAAGTTCCGAAGTTAGGGTATTGTTTGTATGTTATGTTTAGTCCCTAATGTGAATCAACAGTTTTACAATTGATGTAGCAGCAAAAGCCATACTAGCAATTAATAATGTGAATTTGATTTTATCCACTATTTCATTACAACCGTTATGTGAAAGCCAAGTATTTCCTTTGGCAGTAAACACGCAGCAAACAACAACGGGATTAAAGGCAATGCAAGCAAATGTAAAGCACTTTCAAAAATATTTGCCAGAATTCGAAAAAATGGTTAGGACATTCAAGTTTGCAAAATAATTGTTAGGCTAAGTCTAAAGGGTTACAACATAAAGTAAATAATTTAAACCTTATATCGTACACGCCAAATTATCAGATATGTCCGGAGAAAAGCATATTGGTAAAGAAGGAAAATGCAGGGACTGTGGGGATTATAATGGTAATAAATACCAATTAATACCAACATATATATGCCATTGCGTCTAATATAATAACATGGCATCAAATAAAGAAGTAAAAAATATAGAGACAATCAATATCGCTCTCGACGAAACAAAATCAACAGTTAAAAAGTCAACAGATGAGGCATTAAAGGAAATTCCACAGTTTACAAAAGCCGTTAACGAATATCAACAAGAGACCATTCAAGCAACAAAAGATATTGCAGATAGTTTTCTAGATTCACAAAAAGAGGTTATCCATTCACTGCAATCCTTATGGGTTCCGTACATTGAAAATGTACAAAATTCATATTTGTCATA
>Ga0193735_1000745_pt1 | contig 10374 bp, 11 predicted proteins | sample U1m2metaG_FD_145080 | JGI IMG/M metagenome (GOLD analysis project Ga0193735, IMG submission 145080) | Soil microbial communities from a riparian zone of the East river system, Colorado, United States - U1m2 | ecosystem: Environmental > Terrestrial > Soil > Riparian zone | place: USA: East River... | reverse complement strand
TTAATCGCGTTGTCGATCTCCTGATTGTCGACTTCTGAGACTATGTCGAAAGACGGCATATTCGATTGGGGATTTTAGATTGCGGATTGCGGATTAAGCAAATCACTTTGCCTACGGCCTAGCCTCCACAATCTTGATGTTGCCTTCTGTCACCCGCAATTTGATTGTGGCCTCGGCTCCGCCGTCGACTAGCGCATCTACCTTCATACCTCTGGCGGCTGCCGATTCTGTCACTGCGCGAGTTTCAAAATCATTGAAGATCTCTCCGTGTACTGTCTCAGCAAAGAGGTGGAACGCGCCACCGACAGGAAGATACGCCCATGCGTTTCCCTGTGCGAGATTCGCCTGAGCGGTAAACGTACTCTTTTCCCACCAATCGTACGACAGGATGAGGTTACCGCGCCAGATCGCTAGATCCAAGTTGGTAAAGCAGTTGTGAGCGAACATCCGGCCTTGACTTAACCGGGCGCGCGTCGCTTGGCCCCGCATTCCATCAACCAGAATCTCCCCGGCATCCAATTCTAGCCCCGCGATGTTGGCCGTTGCCGGAACCGTGACCGTGTAATCAACCGTGCCGGAGGGGTCGAACAAACCCCACTTGGGTCTCGGAGGAAATTTCGTGATGATGGAAACGGAGCCTGGCTTTGTCGAGACATCGATTGCGATCTGGTTCAGCCGCGCGCGTTGGTAGGCTCTTTTAACGGCGTGCACTCGCATCTCATTGACGTTTGAGCCATAAACCGAGACCGCGCCATCGCAGTTCTGAATGGTTATGTTCGCGTTCGGTTCAACCGCGTAAAGCTGTTCGAAGCTCTCTTCCAGCAGGCGATCATTCGCCGAGCCGCAGCCGGCAAGCGACAACGCCAATATGGTAACAATCAGGCGAAATTTGAGTCTGTTACTGAGAAGTGATTGCACGCGCAAATTCTATCAGCGCGTGCAGGTTATTGATCAAGGGAAGAGCTGCGGTGATGGTGATAATTGCAAAAAGCGCGGCTTCGCTCCGGAAGTCGTGGGCCGCTTCGTGTTTGAAGTAATCGCCGTTGATGTTCCAAAGTGATTGCACGCGGACAGGCGTGCAATGCGCGCTCGAATCCTCGAACCCACCAGAGTGATAGCTGTAATCTGTGAGCGGTGAGCGGCGGCGGTTGCTCACCGCGCGATCAAATGAATAGCGTTGCCGGTTGTTGCGAGTCGTTAACGGTATTGGTTTCATAATTTCGAGGTGTTTATTTCCTATGAGATGCGTCCCGCACCTCGATTGGATTCAAACTTTGTCGCCGCCTGAGAACTGTTCGTCCCCAGGAGCCGGCTAGAAAGTAAGAGCTGGCAGGGCAGTCGGCATCACTCAATGCATTTCAACGCCGCTGACGATTCCACCAAGATGACCGGTGAGCGTGATCGCCATCAGCGCGAACAACGTCACTGTGACATAACTGACACCCGGCGAGATATTCTTCGCGCGCAGCCGCGAGCGCATCCAGCAAAGAAAGAAGATCAGCAAAGCGGAGGTCACTGCACAAATCATATGCAACCGTAAATTGCCTTTTAGGGTCGCGCCTTCGAGTTGCCATTGCCAGGCGCCCAGACCGGTGGCAATCGCCAGCGGGAGAGTCAGCGCAGCGCCCAGCAGATTGTAATAGGCAACGGCTGCAAGGATCGGTTTCTTGCGCCAGACTGCCAGTAAATCGAAAACCACGCTCGCGATAAACAGGCCGATCGGAAAATGAATAATCACCGGATGCTGCGCGTGCCCGGCGAAGAGCGCAGCCTTGAGATCAAAGGGATTTATCGAAATACCGAGGAATGAGTTCATAATTCTTTCCAATCTCCGTAACGATCGCGAGCAGTGTTTGATTGCGTCAGATCAATACGTTCTAGGTTCTTCGGCACATCCCACTGCACCTCACGACTTCACGACCACGATTGTCCCAGTCATTTTCGGGTGAACTGAGCAAAAATAGGTATAGGTACCGGGCGCGCCTGCAGTGATCGTGAACTCTTGGTCCGTGTCGAGTGCAGTCGATTTCTTAAACTGCTTCTCGACACTCACCACAGTGTGTGGTTCTTCGTCACGATTGATCCACGTAATCTTTTCTCCAGACTTCACCGTTAAGGTCTGGGGATTGAAGGCGAAGTCTTTGATCTCTATTCTATTTTGCTGGTTGCCGGTGGTATCGGCTTCCTTCATTTCGCCAGCGAGGGCGAAGATAGATAGATTGAGGAAACTGATGGCGCATAATAGTGCCATTTTCTTATTTCTCTGAGTTAGTGTTTTCATAGTTAGGCTAGGTTTGGTTAGGTTAACTGAGGTTGGAATCGACGACGGCCAGGGCAGTTTTGCCCTGCTTATACTGGACGCTGGTTAGGCCGAGCATGCTGCGTAGTTTTTCGGCAGGTACCTTCATCGGTCCTGGCGACGGCGCAGTTCCTGGTGCGGGCTGCGGGAAAGCGGTGGACATCGCAGTGTGAAAAGTGACGTTGCCTTCGACTTTCTGGAGGACCTGGTGGATGTGACCGTTTAGCACCGTCACTGAGCCGAAGCGTTTCAGATATCCAAGAGCGCGTTCGCTATCGCTTGTCCCCCAGCCCCACTCGGGATAAACCGCCCAGAGAGGGATGTGCGCGAAGACAACAATCGGCGTGCTCGTTCCGAGACCTTTTACATCGGCCTCAAGCCACTCGAGCTGCTCATCTCCGAGCTGCCCCAGACCGCCGGCCTGAAGATCCAGGACGTTCACCAGTCCAATGAAATGGACTCCGTTTTTGTTAAAGCTGTACCAACCGGAGCCCTTGGCTTCGACGCTCTTTAAATACCGTTCACGGTAAAGCTTTCCGCCATCATTGAGCACATCGTGCTCGCCGGGCACATAGAAAACGTCCTTGGTCCGGCAACTCTTGAGCACTTGATCGAACGTATCGAACTCCTCCGGCTTCGATAACTGGGTAATATCTCCGGTGTGAATAAGGAAAGACGGCGGAGTGGGCATTGCGTTGATGCGATCGAGCGCAACTTGGAATGTCGCGGTGACATCCTTGTTGGCTTCTTTATTGAAACCGATGTGGCTATCGCTGATTTGCAAAAAGCTAAGGTCGGTAGCCGGAAATGGCGTCCCAGCCTTCGCAATTTCAGCAAGGGTTCTCGATACTAACACGCCGCCGCTGATGGTCCAAAGCAAGCCGGTGCCAGCCCAGGCCATGCATTGCAGAAAGCCGCGGCGATCGATTCCGTCATGTTCGTGGTCGTGAGAAATGTAATCAGACATAATAGTTGGCTCCTTTAGGTTAGGTTTTGCTTGTTAAGATTGCTTTTCACCTGTCCTTACCGATTTCGCGGGATTTTATTCCACGGATCTTTGGCAGAGAATGTGTAAGCGTAAATTTCTTGCGGGGCTGAGACCGAGATGGCACAAGGTGTAATAACTAACTCAGCATTTGTGTCTCCAGGATGACCTGACTCATTATTCTGAGGCTCTTTCGCTCGAGTAGTACTGAGGAGGGCGAAAGCGACGAACAAAACGAACGCCAGAGTGTTCGTGTTCAGATGCCTAAGAAACGCATATCGCGCCACTACGCCTGTGGTAGCTTTTTGGTAGGGAGCAAGCGGAGTTAGCATAACGAAAGCCTTTCTTTTTGTCTCAAAAACTGTTTTCAGTTATCCATACCGTTTGCGTGAAGCGAATATTCCCGTGTCCTTAGAAATCCGACGCGGTGGCGTGTGCTTTAGTTATTAGCAACGCGAAGCACCCGAATGTGGCCTACTCAACAAATTGACCCTACTTTGACGACCGGCGCGCTCTTAACAAACCGGGCGAGTTATCTGCGGCGAAATTCCTGATCGCCGTCAGTGAGCTACGATTTGCTCTTCGAACAGATGCTGAAAGTTCTGCAGATCTTCTTTGTTAACGTCGGAAACCGCCCAGTAGTTGAAGTCGCCTTCAATCCAGTGAAGTAGATGATATCCCTGATGCGATATCTCTTTTGCCTTCGTCCTTCTGCTCACATCCGACGCCGGCCAGACAAAGAGGTTAATGAAATGTTTGCGTCTTTGGTAAATCAAAGCTGCCACTGGTCGGTTGTCCAGATAGTCGAGACGGCCGCCGATCAAGGGAAAACCCGCACTCGTAAGATCGACAACAGGGGGCGCGAAATCGAGTTTGGCATCCAACCAGGGTTTAACAGTGTGTTGATCTGAGGAAGCAACGTCCGCAAGATGGTTTGCCATTAGTGAACGCACATGACCGGCAATAAGTTGGGTCGCGAGAAACTGTTCCGCGTCAGATCGCTGCAAGCCAGGTAGCAGGGTCCAGGCGATAATGGCTGCAAAAACAATTGCAGCAGCGAGAGCTAGCCAATTCCATGAGGTTCCAAAAAGAATGGACCGCGGTTCTGGCTGCTTCGTTGCACTCTGCGGCCGAGCATCCGGCGCAACAGTTCGCGCGGGCTGTTCCGCGATCTCCTCTCGTAACGAGGATTGAATCCGCTCACGCAATCCTGTTGGAGCCTTGTAATAGGGAGCGCCTCGGCTAATCGCGTGAGTCAGTGCCGTGTGCGCCTTATACGCTTGCTCGCAATTATGGCAGTCTCGCAAGTGCTGTTCTATTGCCTGGCTGGTAATCGGATCAAGTTCACCATCCAGATAACCATCCATGAGGTCTGTAGCTTGTTCGCAGTTCATCTATATCTCCTTACCGATACGGGCCGCCAAATATTCCTTGAGCTTGGCGCGAGCGCGGGCGAGCCGCGACATAACTGTGCCGGGCGGAATTTGCGCAATCTCGGCTATTTCCTTGTAGGACAAACCTTCCTGGTGACGGAGAGTCAGAATCTCCCGGAATTCCACAGGCAATTCGTCCATTGCCTCCTTGATCAGAGCAGCGTCTTCGCTGCGTTCCAGGATTGTTTCCGGACTGACGGACTCTTGGCCGGAGGCATGTAGTTCCTCATCAAAAGTCGTGGTGAGATCAACCGCCTGGTTCTTCTTTAGCAGCGTGTAGGAGGTATTTCGGACGATCGTCAGCAACCACGCCCTCCCATTAGAACCATGGAATCCGCCAAAAGACTTGAATGCTCGCAGATACGCCTCCTGTACGACATCCTGGGCATCCTGTTCATTGCGAAGCAGCCACCTGGCTAAATTGTGCGCCGCATCAAGATGAGGGAGCATCACATTTTCGAAAGATTGTAACTCCGCTTTCTGGGCGTGATTCTGTTCGCTCTCCTTGACTACCGTGAACTTCACAATGTTCGGACGCGATTCGAAATCTTCGGTCTCACAAGCATGCTCCGCTTTCAGTGGCAAAGCCATAGTGATTTTCGAGGGGTCATAACTTCGGCGCGGCACAGTACATCCAAATGCTCCCATTTATCTAACTAGACCGGTTTTGCGCCGTTTTATTCCATCACCCCAAGAAAAATTTCATCGAAGAACTGATCATCTTATTGATATCGGCGAGTCAAACAACCCGCACCTCACTGTTCGGGAATATAAATCCGATAGATCGGTATGAATGGATTGAACGCTGCACATGAAATAAACATATCGGAGTTTTTTTTATGCCTATTACAATCGCCAGTATCATGAATCTTATGGGGCCGGACATGATGGTAATTCTCCTCATCGTGTTGCTCCTGTTCGGAGCAAAAAAACTGCCCGAGCTCGCCCGAGGAATGGGTCGAGCTGTCAAGGAGTTCGGCGCAGCGCGAGATGAGGTTGAGCGGGACCTCAGCCAGTCCGGCCCCAACGTCGTAGCGCCGCCTAAACTACTGGACCAAAAAAGCGAGCTGCCGTTTGTGCGCTAATCCTCGCGACATCTACACGGTTCTCGACGGCTACCTCTACAGAAAGAACTCGATGATCGCTCGGGTCACTCGCACGCTGCGCAAGAAACGAATCGTCATTCTGGGCGGCGGTTTCGGCGGAGTCTATGCCGCCATTCATCTCGAGAAATTGCTGGCGCGAGAACACACAGTGGAGATCTGCCTCGTTAGCCGCGATAACTTTTTCCTGTTCACTCCGATGCTTCACGAGATCGCAGCGAGCGACCTAGAGATCACGAATATCGTAAATCCCCTTCGGAAGCTGCTCCATAAGGTCGATGTATTGGTGGGTAACGTGAACGAGATTGACCTTCCAAACAAGCGGGTCCTGATTTCGCGCGGTTACCGCAACGAGTCACGACAAGTCGACTATGATCAGCTGGTCATCGCTCTTGGATCAATCACTAACTTTTATAACCTCCCCGGTTTTCCCGAGCTAGCGTTGGCAATGAAATCGCTTCCGGATGCGATTCGATTGCGCGCCCAAATCCTCCGACACTTGGAAGAAGCAAATTCAGAATGTAATCTGACCGATCGACAGTCGTTACTTACTTTCGTGGTGGCGGGAGGAGGCTTTGCCGGTGTGGAAACCGTTGCAGCGCTAAATGACTTCGTGCGGGAAGCGCTGCCCTTTTATCCCAATCTGTGTGAAGATATGTTGCGCGTTATGCTCGTGCATTCCGGTTCGGTAATCCTGCCAGAATTGGGCGAAAGCCTGGGATGGTACACGCAGGAAGTGCTCGCGCGACGCGGAGTGGAAGTCCGGCTTAACACTCGCGTCAAGAGCATGACGGAAAACAGCGTATTGTTGGTCGATGGTGCCGCGATTCCATCCCGCACTTTGGTGTGGACTGCCGGAACAGTGCCTAACCCCCTGATCCTTCCGCTCTCCTGTGGAAAGGAACAGGGCCGAATACGCGTGAACCAATTCTTGCAAGTCTCCGATTGGCCTGATGTCTGGGCGGTGGGTGACTGTGCGTTTGTGCCGGACATCAGAAATCCGGGGAAATCTCATCCGCCAACCGCGCAACATGCCATACGCGAAGGCAAGATTGTAGCGCAGAATATCGCGGCTACGCTGTTGGGTCGTCGCCTAAAGCCATTTTCGTTCAGAACCATTGGGCTGCTGGCCTCAATCGGTCGTCGGTCGGGCGTGGCGCGGATTTTTGGTTTCAATTTCTCAGGCTTCTTTGCATGGTGGATGTGGCGGACGGTTTACCTCAGCAAGTTGCCCGGCTTGGACAAAAAAGTTCGCGTGGCGTTTGACTGGACACTGGACCTTCTCTTCCCCAAGGACGTTTGCGCAGTCTATGACCTCGACCATCACCGCGATTTCGATCGCCGGGACCACACGAGAAATGCGCTCGGGAATAATGGCGATTACCAAGTAACGGCGCACCAGCCGGTGCACTCAAGCATGGGAAATGGCCTAACGAGAATTGAGCCGCTGGCAACCGAGCGATATGGATGGGCAAATCCAAAAGTTGAGTGAGCGGAAGCGTCAGCTCACCGCCGTACCGCGCTTATGACTGAGATCATCGAGTCGTTGAACTGCGTTACGAGTTAACTCTCATTTGGTCCGGGGTTGAGTGAAGTGATCGCCAAACATCGGCAGGCCGCTCTTTGACTCGGCTTTTGCCGCCTCGTCTTGCAACACATCCCAGTGTTCGGCAAGGCGGCCGTTCTCGATCCTGACAATATCCGCGGCGATCCAGGCGGCAGGCCAGCCGGTCCCGAGAAACGTCCACGGACGATCACGTTCATCTTATTTGTCCTTATCAATGCGAGCCGCCAAACGTTCCTTGAGCTTCACCCGAGCGCGGGCGAGCCGCGACATGACCGTTCCAGGCGGAATTTGCGCGATGTCGGCGATCTCCTTGTAAGAGAGATCTTCTTGGTGTCGCAGCGTCAGGATCTCACGGAATTCCGCAGGCAATTCATCCATTGCTTCCCTAATTAGTTCCGCGTCTTCACTACGCTCCAGAATCGTCGCGGCACTCACAGACTCGTGGTCGGACGCGTGTATTTCTTCGTCAAAAGGGGTGGTGAGATCGGCCACACGGTTCTTTTTTAGCAACGTGTAGGAAGTGTTTCGGACAATCGTCAGCAACCAGGCCCTGCCGTTGGAGCCGTGGAATCCACTGAACGATTTAAACGCACGCAGAAACGCCTCTTGAACCACATCCTGGGCATCCTGTTCGTTGCGAAGCAGCCATTTGGCCAAATTGTACGCTGCATCAAGATGAGGCAGCATCATCGCTTCAAAAGACATTAAGTCCTCTTTTCAGCGTGGCTTTCTTCGCGCTTCTGGACTACGACGAACTTCACAATCTTCGGGTGCGATCCGAAATCTTTGATCAAATCAGTTGTTTTCAAAATTTTCCTTTTCAGTTGTGACATCTGTCCGGCGCGTCTGTTTTCTTCGGTCCGACATGAATGTGCTTCTACCTCCTAAAGCGGAAATCCCGCTTAGAACCCACCACGACTGCGCGAGATATTCTAAAGAAGCCGTCGGGCTGTAAAAATCCCTCGATCGTGTTAAAATTCGCAGTGTCGAGCAGCCTGTATGACGACGCCTTCTCGATCGGCACAAGAAGTCACCCAACTGCTGGGCGACTGGAGCAGCGGAGATGAGGGAGCGCTCGAAAAGCTGATTCCGCTTGTGCAGCCCGAATTGCACCGGCTGGCGCATCATTATATGAGCCTGGAACGCGCCGGCCACACGCTGCAAACGACCGCGCTTCTTAACGAGGCCTATCTACAACTTACCGACAAAACACAGCCGCCATGGCAAAACCGCACACATTTTATGGCTGTTGCCGCGCAACTAATGCGGCGCATCATGGTGGATCACGCGCGCGCACGGCACGCGCTCAAACGCGGCGCTGGGGCGATAAGGGTGACTCTGGACGAGACGGCTTGGGTGACCGAAGAGCGGGCGGAGGAGCTGCTGGCGCTTGATGAAGCGCTGGAAAAGCTGGCCGAGTTTGATCGCCGCAGATGCCAGATCGTCGAAATGCGTTACTTCGGCGGACTGACCGTAGAAGAGATTGCCGATGTCCTTAAGGTACATCCCAACACGGTGATGCGAGACTGGAGGGCGGCCAAAGCGTGGCTCTACGCAGAGCTGACCACGGAGGGATGTTGATGGAGCCCGAGCTGTGGCAACGGATCACCGACCTATTTGACGAGGCGATGACGCGGGGGCCAAAAGAGCGCATCGCGTTTCTCGAGGAAGCCTGCGAGGGCGATAGAGACTTGCGCAAACATGTCGAGCGGCTCGTCAAATCTCACGAAAAATCGGGTGACTTTCTCGAGTCTTCAGCCTTTGCCGTCGCTCCCGAACTTCTGACGGATGATCGCGCCAGCGCATCGGTGGGGGAAGTAATTGGTCATTACCGGATAGAGTCTCTTATCGGCATTGGCGGAATGGGGGAGGTTTATCTTGCGCGGGACGAGGGACTCGGGCGCAAAGTCGCGCTCAAGCTTCTCCCAAAGCGCTTGACAGCAGACGAGACGCAGCTGAGCCGGTTCAAAACCGAGGCCCGGAGTGCCTCGGCCTTAAATCATCCGAACATTCTGACGGTTTACGAGATCGGCGCAGAGGGAAACCGGCAATTCATCGCGACGGAGTTCATCGAAGGCATAACGCTGCGCGCGTCGCTCGCGTGCGGGAGGATGAATCTGCAGGCCGCTCTGGAAATTGCCGTGCAAGTGGCTTCGGCGTTGGCTGCCGCGCACGAAACCGGCGTAGTGCACCGCGACATCAAACCGGAGAACATCATGCTGCGACCGGACGGATACGCAAAGGTGCTCGATTTCGGGATTGCCAAACTGACCGAGCAAAGGCCGGCATCGGACCATTATGAGGTCGGAACAACGGCGGTGCTTGAAACGCGACCTGGGTTAGTGTTAGGCACGGGGCAGTACATGTCACCGGAACAGGCGCGCGGCCAGAAGGTGGATGCGCGCTCGGATATTTGGAGTCTGGGCGTGGTGCTCTACGAGATGGTTGGAGGGACCCCACCGTTCCGGGGCGGGACGCCGAGCGACTGCATCGCCTCGATCCTGAAGACGGAGCCACCACCTTTATCCGGCGTGTTGTCGGATGTACCGCTCAAACTCGAATCCATTCTGCAAAAGGCTTTGCGCAAAAACAGTGATGAACGTTACCAGACGATCAAGGAGATGCTCGCCGACCTCCGCAATCTCGAAGGGGAATTAGAAGCAGATAGCTCCCTGCCGCAGACCAAAGCGCGTGCCCAATCAATCGTCAGCAAAATCAAACGTCATAAGCGAGGCGTGTTGCTCACTCTGGCGGCTGCGCTCCTGGTAGCCGCAGCGGTTGCCTACTCTTTCTTCTTTATTGCCCCGGCGCCATTACCAAATGAAAAATCCATCGCCGTTCTGCCATTTGAAAACCTGAGCGGAGAAAAAGCTAACGCCTACTTTGCCGACGGCATCCAGGACGAGATCCTGACGCGTTTATCCAAGATCGCCGATCTGAAGGTGATCTCGCGCACGTCAGCGCAGCGTTATAAGAACACATCTCAA
>Ga0193735_1000744_pt1 | contig 10376 bp, 10 predicted proteins | sample U1m2metaG_FD_145080 | JGI IMG/M metagenome (GOLD analysis project Ga0193735, IMG submission 145080) | Soil microbial communities from a riparian zone of the East river system, Colorado, United States - U1m2 | ecosystem: Environmental > Terrestrial > Soil > Riparian zone | place: USA: East River... | reverse complement strand
GCTGCGCGCCGGCCACTTCGCGATGCTCAAGGGCGGCAACCTCCACGGACTGATGAACGCGACCGATGAAGACATACAATTGTTCATGTTCGGCGGTTATGATTAACGTACAATGCAGGCTAAACCAGCTGACGTCTAACACGCCTTGACAGTGGTCGGGAGCACCTGGTTACGCGCGACCACGCTCCACAGCCGATGCCTACATCGCCTACAATCAATCCAAGCAGCGTTCCTATGGGCGCCAACATCGTGCCAAATGGATCGGGTGCGACCTTTCGCTGCTGGGCCCCACGAGCGCGGCAAGTTGCCATTCACGGTGAGTTTAACCAATGGGGAGCCACCGATGACGGGCTGCTGTATCAAGACGGGCCGTATTGGAGTGGCTTTGTCGCTGACGCAAAAGAGGGACAACAGTACAAATTCTTCGTTACGGGAATAGGTACTAGCGGCTATAAGCGGGATCCCTCCGCACGCGAGCTGACGCGAAATCCTAGCTACCCTTTCTGCAATTGCGTGCTGCAGGATCCCCGATCGTGGAAATGGCATGATGTGGAGTTTCACGCTCCGCGTTTCAACGATCTAATTCTCTACCAGCTTCATGTCGGTGTTTTTAACGGTCCCGATCGACCGCGGCGAGTAGCGAAGTTTCTGGATGTGCTGGGAAGACTGGATTATCTCGTCGCACTCGGCATCAATGCGGTGCTGCTACTTCCGATCGTAGAGGTAGCGAGCGGACGCAGTCTAGGGTATGAGGGGTTTGACATCTTCTCGCCGGAGATGGACTACGCCGTCGCACCGGGTCCAGAGCTACAGGGCTACATGGGGTTAGTGAATGGTTTGCGCAACCGGTTTAGCGCACCGGCACTAACCGAAGGCGATCTCGCTAGTTCGGCACATCAGCTCAAAGCGGTCATAGAGCTCTTCCACTTGCATGGAGTCGCTGTGCTCCTTGATGTGGTGTACAACCACGCCGGCGGCCAGATGAAGGGACAGGACGAGAGCATTTGGTTTTTCGACCGTGCCGCCGGTACTGGTGCCAATGACAGCTTGTATTTTACCGATCAAGATCATGCTGGCCCCGTCTGGGCGATCTGGAAAAGCGAGGTGCGACAGTTCCTGATTGATAACGCCGCCTTCTTTCTGAACGAATACCATGTTGATGGATTCCGCTATGATCAGGTGAGCGTGATCGTACAAGCCAGTGCGAGCGAAGGCTGGCGCTTCTGCCAGGACCTCACGAACACGATTAAGTATCTTAAGCCCAGTGCCATCAATATCGCGGAGTACTGGAGTGTCGATCCGTACGTAGTTCGCTTCCCACAGCACGGAGGCGCCGGCTTCGATGCCTGCTGGCACGACGGGCAGGCGCATCTAAATTTGCAAGAGGTGGCACGCCAACTTTGGGCCCCGAATTTTCTTAACGCTTGGCGCGCGGTGCAGTATATAGAAAGCCACGACGAGGTGTACCGCGACCGTAGTCAGCGCATACCACGGATGGCGGATCGCGGAAATCCCCGTTCTTGGTTCGCCCGCAGTCGCTCTCGTGTTGTGACGGGAATTCTTATGCTGGCGCCTGGCATCCCTATGCTCTTCATGGGTCAATGCTTCCTTGAAGACAAGCAGTGGGCCGACGACGCTGGCGCCCACCCGGAACTTCTGCTTTGGTGGGACGGTTTAGATTTGGACAAAGATGTGCATATGGGGCGTTTTCATCGCTTTGTTGAAGCTCTTATTCACCTCCGGCGTTCCGAAGCCGCTCTCCGGAGCGAGACCCTAAGCGTGCTACACGTGAATGAAGAGAATCGCATCCTTTGTTTTCGGCGTTGGGTGCCCGGCGAGGGGCGTAATGTTGTAATTGTCGCAAGCTTAAATGACAAGACCTTCCCCAGCTATGAGCTGCCTTGGCCCAGAGCGGGTGGCTGGCGCGAGATCTTTAATAGTGACGCTTATGACGAGTACCCCGCTAGCGGCAACGGCGGCGGAATTGGCGCATTCGAAGCACCACGTGATGGCTATCCGGCGACCGCTCGAATGTTGATCCCGGCTAACTCTGTCCTGGTCTTCGCCCGCTAGGGCAGCTAAGAAAGCGTCGCCCGTTATGCTCCTTTACGTGGAAAGCAGCCTGGCCGGAAATGGTTGCTTAGCGAAAAAATTAAAGAGGCACAATCCCATTCGGTGAAGTACTGGGAGATCATCGCTGACAATCTCAGCAAAGCCGGTTGGAGTTGGGGCTGCGTATCAACTCTTGATTCGGCGGGGCGAACAATTCGTGCGAGCCGAAAGTCGGGTTTGGTGCCGACCATCTTTGTCTCGGGTCCGGAACCGACTTGTTTCTCCACTTCGATCCGCACCGTCTCGAGATCGAGCCCCATCTTTTGCAAGACCTCGTGCGAGCCGAAAGTCGGGTTTGGTGCATGACATCAAAATCAAACCGGGGAACCCATCTTCCCGGCTACGCTGCTTAGGAAATTCACCCGGTGATGAAGATAGCAGTCAACGACTGAGGGAAGCGCCTTTTTGCTTTGGCATTTTTCTCCCGGCAACAAGATCGAGAACTGCCCGGCGCAATTTCTCGCGGTCTGCTGGATTATCCATGTCGAGTTTGAGAACTCGTGCCAGCAATTCCAATTTTGCTTTTGCAGTCTTGCGCAAAGAAGCCGCGTGTTTTCATTCTTTCGATGCGATGTCGATTGCTTGCGGCTTCCTTTACGTTTGCCTCTCTTCTTTCGGCGGTCGCTGGTCAAAAATCAATTTTGAGAACTCGCGCGCGACTGCAGCAATTCCTGCGTGACTAAATTGAAATAGTCAAGTAAAAAGGTCGGCATGCTTCGTCCCATAGCAGTAATTTTCAGTCTGACTTCGGCTGCCTCTGCCTTCGCAATCACACCGCTCGATACTTCCAGCCAGCTTATCATCAGCGTGCGAGATCAGAAGCTGATGCTTCTACGGAACGGCGGGAAAGTGGCTGAGTATCCAGTGTCCACGTCCATGTTCGGTCTGGGCGATGCCTGGGGACGAATGACAACTCCTCTTGGGTATTTGGCGGTCGAGAAAAAAATTGGTGACAGCGTACCGGTGGGCGCCGTCTTCCACAATCGGCGATTGACCGGCGAAATTCTGCAGCCAAACGCTCCTGGTCGCGACCCAGTGACTACACGCATCATCTGGTTGCGCGGACTGGAAGCTCAAAACGCACATGCATTTCAGCGTTGCATCTACATTCACGGGACACCACAAGAAAAAAACATCGGCCGCCCTGCCAGTTACGGCTGTATTCGGATGAAATCGAGCGACATCGCGCAATTGTATGATCGCGTTCCTCCTGGCGCACTCGTGCAGATCGTCCCCGACCGGCTTCCGAAATTAGCAAAGCAGAAAGTACCACGATCGGAAACGAGCAACGGTGTCGTCGCTGCGGCTGCACCAACGCAGAATCTAGATCGGCCGCCGAAACTGGCAAAGGCGCCACGGATACTGGCCACGAATAGTGTTGTCGCGGCGAGCGCACTGGCCGCACCACCCCAATATTTAACGCAGAACCCGCCACAGGCGCAGACCGCAATCCAGAATCAAAAACAGGCTGGACCTACCGAGAGTGCTGGCACTCTGACACTCGACGAAATGCGAATGGGCGGTGCAATCGCTGCGAAGCGACAAAAAACAAAGCTGCTTCGCTAGGGCGCAATCCTACCACTCAAAAAAACAGTGCACGGCGCTGGGCCGCCCACATCATTATCAGCGCGTTGGTTAGTTGATGATTGTTTCATGGCACATTATTGTCTCCCAATCTGTGAAATTTCGGCGTTTCATCCAGCTTTTCACTGGCGCGGCAGTCATCATACTCTGCTCAAGCTGCGAAGAGGTTCCATCCTACGTGCAGAAGCTACGCGCCGGAGTTTTCCCTTGGGCTGCCCGGTCTGGTTATTGGAACGGCGACGGCGTGCCTGGTCGACCTGAGATCGTCGTCTATCTTAGCGAACAGAGAGCTTGTTTCTACAAAGGCAAACGTGTGGTGGGCGAATCGACTGTCTCCACCGGCAAACCTGGGTTCTCGACGCCTCCCGGCCACTATCATGTTATCTCCAAAGATAGGAACAACGTTTCAAGCGAGTTTGGCGATTACGTCGATGACTCAGGTAAAGTCGTGAAGTCGAACATTGATTCGCGGAATGATCCTCAGCCGCCCGGGACACATTTCGATGGCGCGAGAATGCCCTATTGCATGCATTTCAACGGCGGTTACGCAATGCACGAGGGCTATGTCCCGCGGTATGCTGCGTCGCACGGTTGCATTCGCTTACCTAAAGGAATAGCCGAGCACTTTTTCGACGCCAGTCCCGAAGGTACGCCAGTCGTCGTGAAAGAGTAGAAAGTCTCGCGGCCCGTTCATATTCCGCTGCGATTCGCGTTTATGATGAAGCAAGCGTGATTTAGACGCACGAGCACGCAGGCGATTTCAAAGAGCCGTAGGAATTTTTATCGCGCCCGGCGCCGATGTGGCGGAATGGTAGACGCAACGGACTTAAAATTGAGGTTTTCGCGATTTCTTTGCTTGTCTCCGCACGTCAATTCAATCGAGTTTTCCCAGGTAAATTGCGCAAATTCGTGATTTAGCGACTCGTATGCTGGGTAGGGCAGAAAGGCGGCCATTCTTGCACAAATTCTTGCGCACCAGTCGGGCGAAGACCATCACGCGGCCCGGCTTTCTAATATTATTTAGCGCGCAGCGAAGCAGGAACCATTGACTTGAATCACCTTATCCGAAGATTTGTTTTCGGGTCAGAGCACCACGTTTTTCCACTCGGCATCGGGGCGGATACAGCCCAGTCCAACGATCGGGAGCGGCTCGCCTCCGCGGTTTTGCTTTACTTAGAGGAGCCGGGCAACTAATGCTGAAACTCTCCCTGCAAGTCGGAGTAATTCGCTAGGGGTTGGGAAAAATGATTTCACCCGAGGAGTACATCGAGCAGCGTCTGAGCGATCAGATAAATTGGTATGATCGCAAGAGCAGCACGAATCAACGCTGGTTCAAGCGGCTGCGTTTCGCCGAGATCGTTGCCGCTGCCACGATTCCGTTCCTATCCGGCTTTGCAGGCAACTCGCTCCCGATTAAGATTGCCATCGGTGCTTTGGGCGTTGTCGTTGCCGTGATCGCGTCCCTATTCGGATTGTTACACCTCCAGGAAGATTGGATTGAGTATCGAGCCACAGCGGAGTCGCTCAGAAGGGAGAAATTTTTGTTTCTGACGCAAACGGAGCCTTACGATAAGGATGATGCCTTCCATCTTCTCGTCCAGCGTGTCGAAGCTCTGTTGTCAAAGGAGAACACTGATTGGGCGCAATTCATGATGAAACCAACTGAAGGAGAGAAGCGTGCTTGAGATTCCGAAATCAGGGCGTTTGCAGCCTAGCAAAGGGCGAGGAGGGGGTCATTCATAGCGCGACGTTCGCGCGCCCTACTGCTGGCTGAGTTTGTCGTGGCCGATCTCACCCTCGCCAACGCGAAAGATTTGGAGTGAATTGTCTTGACGGCTCGTCTGGACATTTGAAAGATTGTGGTTGCGTCGAGTTCGTTAGGCACCTCCAATCAAGCGCCTTGCCCTCTTCCCGCCGGGAAACCGCGAACTTAAGGGTTGTTCGCATATTTAAAGGTGTCGGCTATGCCAATAGCGCCCCGCGACCAACAGGTGCCGCGGCCACAGGAAGTCTTCATCTCGTATTCGCGTAAGGACAAGGAGTTCGTGCGCCGGCTGCACGGGGCACTGAGCCGGCGCGATCGCGAAGCGTGGGTGGACTGGGAAGACATTCGGGCGACCGAGGAATTCATGCAGGCCATTTATGGCGCGATTGAAGGCGCTGACACGTTCATTTTCGTGCTAACGCCCGACTCCCTCGCTTCAATCCCTTGCGGTCATGAAATCGCGCATGCGGCGGCGCACAACAAGCGCATGGTTCCGATCGTCGCCCGGGAAGTGAACGCCGACACCGTGCCCGAAGCGCTAAGGAAGTTGAACTGGATCTTCTGTCTGGACGGCGATGATTTTGAGAACGCGACTGATACGTTGATCAGCGCGCTCGACACCGATCTCAAGTGGGTGCACGCGCATACGCGTCTGCTCACCCGTGCAATTGAGTGGAACGCAAATGGCAAGAACAACAGCTTTGTTTTGCGCGGTGAAGATCTGCGCTCGGCTGAGCAATGGCTCGCGGAAGCTGGCGCCCAAAAAGACCGCCAGCCCACAGCGCTGCAAACCGAATACATCGTTGCCAGCCGCAAAGCCGCGGCGCGGCGGCAGCGGATCACGCTTGGAGCCGTAACCTTCGGATTCGTAGTCGCTATCGCGCTCGCGGTCATGGCGTTCTTCGCTCGTCAAGAAGCAGTCAAGCAGGGAGCCAAAGCACTCGCGGGTCGGAACCGTGCAGATGATGTGATTCATTTCGTTCAGAACAATCTACCCGAGAAGCTTCGCCCGATCGGTCGACTCGACTTGATGCAAGATGTGGCGGTAGCCGTGGACGAGTATTACAGCGCGATGAAGAAAGCCGAAGGCGAGACTGTCGATACGCTAGCCGGCAAGGTTTGGGTCCTTGTTAACCAAGGATTAATCGATGAAAGCAAGGGTCACCACGATGAAGCCCTCGCTAAATACCGCTCGGCTATCCCGCTTGCGGAAAAAGCGCAGCGCCTGGATCCGGGCTCGGACAAAGCCTTAGAACATTTGGCAAGTGCACATAGCTTCCTCGGACTTAGTCTCCAATCACAGGAAGAGGCGATCGACGAGAGTCGGAAGGCCCAACAAACGTGGAAGAAGCTCGTGGCACGCGACCCATCCAACGCACGCTGGCAAAGTCAGTTGGCGATCAGTTACGACACTGAAGCAACCCGTTTGTACGCACACGAGCAATTCGATGCGGCACTTTCTGAATATCGCAACGCCAATGCGATTCGAGAAAAGCTCGTGGCGCAAGCTCCCGACGATTCGAAAACGTTGAGCGAGTTGGCAAGTGGTCACAACCATATCGGTATGGTTCTTTTGCAACAGCAGCAATTCGATCCCGCCTTGGCCGAGTACCGCGCGAGCCAGGAGACCGTTCGCAAGCTCACATTGATCGACCCGCACAATGCTGATTGGCAGCGAGATCTTGCCTTTACTTACAGCAACATTGGAAAGGTGCTCCAAGGACAGGACCATATCGGTGCCGCGCTTGACGAATTTCGCAAGTATTCAAAGGCGATGGAAAACGTTGCGGCGGGCGATCCGGCAAACGCGGTGTGGCAGCGAGAAGCAGCCGACGCACACCGTCTCATCGGAGGCGCGCTTTTCAAACAGAACCAGTTTGAAGAGGCTCTGACCGAATTTCGTAAATACTACGCGGCCATGACCAAGCTTGCCGCTGGCGATCCCGCGAACGCGGAGGTGCAAGTTTTGGCTGTTGCCGCCTGCGCGCAGCTTGCACTCATTGATGTGACACTGAGCGAGAGGGGCGATCCTAACGAGGCCTCCCAAGTCGTCCAGCAAGGACTAGCCATTCTCACTGGACTCGAGAAGCGAGGGCAGCTTCCGCCCCAATCGGTCGAAATTCGCAAAATGCTGCAGGGGCTCGAGCAAGCCCTGCCCAAAGCCCCACCATAGCCCACGAACCAGTGGAGCGAGTCAGGATCATACGTTTTAATGAACTCGTGTAGTTGCCCAAAGGACCGTGTGATGTCGCCGGGAAACCGCGAACTTAAGGGTTGTTCGCATACTTGAGGTATCATCTTATGCCAGCAGCGCCCGGCGACCAACAGCTGCCACGGCCGCAAGAAGTCTTCATCTCGTATTCGCGCAAGGATAAGGAGTTCCTCCGAAGGCTGCACGAGGCGTTGAGCCAGCACGATCGCCTGGGTGGACTGGGAAGACATTCGGCCGACCGAGGACTTCATGCAGGCCATTTACGGCGCAATCGATGAAAATCCCCGCCTCTAGGCCTACTTAATAAAGCTTGCGCGTTGTTTCGCAACGGTGTTACAAGCTTTAAGAGCGCCTCCACCAAAACGTAAACAACTGTAAGACTCCCCCGTCATGCCGCAGGACGCAAATCGCCCCTTGGTTTTTGGTTCCCAACTTATCGGCGTGTTAGTGGTGATCCTGACGCTGGTGACCCGTCAGGCGGAGTTACGCAGCACACGGCCGGTTGGAGATAAGAAGCAAATTGCGGCGGAGCTGGATCAGAATCGCGATTACTTTGCGCGGCTTTGGGATGATCCCTTAGCGCAACTATCGACCTTCCAGATTGCATCCCAGGAAAAATCAGACGCGGTTCGATTCTCGCGCCAGACGAAAGCGAATCATATGGGCGTCTCTCGGTTATATTGCCGTCTCATTTGTCCTCTTTTATCGCTGGCCGCCGGCAGTCCCGGCGCGCGGCGCATTCGCCTTCCTTACGGAGAAAGTCGTACTGGCCCTGAGTGTCGGGTTATACATCATCCATTTGATGTATTGCCTCGACCTGCATGTCTCTGCCTGCACGCTGCTGCGAACCTTGCGCTCCTTTTATTCGACGGGCGTGAAGTCTCTCGACCAGGACAAAATTGATGCGAACTCAATGCTTACCGCCGCGAGCCAACTCACCGCGATCATCGGCAAAACGCTTCTTTATCCACTGACCATTCTGATTCTGATCATCATCTCACGGCTCACGATTTTCGATAATTGGACGATGACGCCTAGCCTGTCGGTAACGTTTTTCCTCGGGGCGGCAGCATTGATTCTGGCATCGTTAGTTCTCTGGTATGAAGGCGCACGCCTCAAGAGTGCGGCCGTAAATCGAGAACAACGCAAAGCGCGAGCTGAGGAACCGCAAAACATCGAGCTCATCAGTGAGGGCGTGTTTGCGCCGTGGCACCGGCAACCGATTTTCGCCGCGATCTTCTCCACAGCGGCTGTTTTCGGCAGCTTAACGGTAGCAGAACCGTTGGTCCGATTGTTCTTCGGTTCCACATGATCAGCACCTGGCCAACCAGTTTGTGTTCAAGAAGCTCACCATCACCCGGAAATCCTTCCGAAACCGCTAAACCATCCACCTAACTAATAATCATGCCCGCTCCCGCCCCTTCCGATTACGATCTGTTCCGTCGTATTCTTGAATTTGGCAGAACGCCCGAGGAGTCTGATACCGACCCAGCTACAGCTGCGGTCGTCGCTCTTCTTGTCAACTATTGTGACGTCTGCCTGAGATTTTTCGGTTCTTGACCGTCAGGTTCCGAAATTGAAGCGGTTTAGAAATAGGATCGTTCGTCATGGTGCCTGGAACGGGCGAAAATATTCGAAACGTGTGGCGAAATCATCATATTGAAATGGCAGTGGCTTTCCCGAGTTCAACTTGGGCTTGTGCAAGCGGTAGCGCCCGCGCACAAGGAGGCTGGCGATGACTGCTTTCGCGATGAAGAGCGCTAGATTTTTCCCGGCGCACACCTGAGTACCGTTACTGAGATGATTGAACCGGTAGTCCACAGGCTTATCGAGCCAGAATTCGGGACGAAAATTACCAATATCAGGATCGGTCTCCCAATCGCGGTGATTGAAGCCATTCAGAATAACTATCTGAGTTCCGCTCGGGATGGTATTCCCACCGAGCACACTCTCTTGCACAGTTTGCCGCGTCAGCATCGGCGTAGTAGGCCAAAGACGCATCACTTCCTGGATGCAGCCTTCGAGATAACTCAGGGCATCGATGCCTTTCGGCGTCTGCGTGCCATTTTTCTGAATCTCCTGCCGGACACGTTCTTCCACGTTGGGATGGGAAACAATCAGCGCGAGGGTCCGCGTTGTATTCGTCGCCAGTGTCTCCATCATCGCGAACATCCAGTGGGGAACCTGGTTTTCGACCTTCGTCTCTGCTGTGGAAGGAACGTGTTTACACATGGCTGTAAGGCTGCCGTTCTCCGCTGCCTCCAGGTAGTGGCGGATTCTTTCGTAGAACACATCGAACTTTCTTGCCTTGCCGAGGAGGAAAACACGATTGCTCTCCCGCATCATCGCAGTAAGACGATCGGTCAGAGCAGTATCACCCCGCGCCCCATGGCCGAAGATGATCTCCAGGGTGATCCGCTTGAACAAATGATCGAATTGATCCCATCCCAGGTATCGGTCTGCATTGGCCGTCAAAAGTCCCGTCGCTTGATCAATCGCCTTGAGGATTTGATCGGCTTGCGGATGGACGCGTTGGCTGGTCGCGAGCACGGCTTCGTTGAATTGGCGTCTCTCCTCCCATTCGGCACCGCGTGAAATGGTCAAAGCATTCGGCTGGAAATGAGACATTCCCCGCCGCTTCAGGTCCGGATCGGCAGCATAGAGTATCGGGGAGTGGTCGAGCACGCGCCTGATTCCTTCGAG
>Ga0193735_1000742_pt1 | contig 10403 bp, 13 predicted proteins | sample U1m2metaG_FD_145080 | JGI IMG/M metagenome (GOLD analysis project Ga0193735, IMG submission 145080) | Soil microbial communities from a riparian zone of the East river system, Colorado, United States - U1m2 | ecosystem: Environmental > Terrestrial > Soil > Riparian zone | place: USA: East River... | reverse complement strand
ATTATTTCATATGAATTTCCTTTCGTGAAGTTACTCTTGGAACGCAAGATCGCGCAGCACCCGTTCCCCACTCTGGCGGCCGCCGAGCGCGACTTGCACTCAATTCGCGTTGTCATCGCAAGCGTATTGGGGCAACTGTTTGTCGGTCAAGCTTATTGGAGTGCTCCGCCTTGAAACCGGTAGACGAAGCCGGTAAAGCAAACTATTGCTCTGTTTCGCACTTCTGCATGAATCGAAAATCCCAGATCGCTGCGCCTCCAGACAGCGAAACGGAGACAGGCCGCCGCGCGCGGACGACCATGCCGGAACTTGAACCGGGTGCGCCGAGCGATCTCGATCTAATGCGCGCGATCCAGGCTGGGGACCCGGAAGCGCTTTCCCAGCTTTACGATCGATACAACGGGATTCTGAAAGCGCTCATTTTGCGCGTGATCCACAACGAAACTGAGGCCGACGACTTGCTACAGGAAATTTTCATGGAGATTTGGAATCAGGCGAAGAATTTTTCCGCGCAAAAAGGGAAACCGCTTGGCTGGATGGTCACGCTGGCGCGCCGGCGCGCGATTGATGGCTTACGGAAAAAACAGGCTTACAAGCGCGCCGAAGAGCGTTTACAAAGCGAGACCGAGCAGCGGCCTGAGGCCTGGGTGCATAACGCCACCGCGGAAGAAATCGCCTTTAGCGACACGCGGGTCCTTGTGCGCAACGTGATCAACGGGCTCCCGCCGGCGCAACAGCAGGCAATCGAGCTCGCATTTTTTCGAGGCATGAGCCAGCGCGAAATCGCGGCAAAAACGAATACTCCATTAGGCACAGTCAAAACCAGGCTTGAATTGGGACTGAAAAAAATCTATGACGGCCTTAAGGAGCTAAAAGATGAGCTTTGAAGAATTCCAGAACCGCTCGCGGCTTTACGTCATCGGCGCGCTGGAGCCCGAAGAGATGGAGGAGTTCGAGAGAGCGCGAAAAAAGTTTGGACAAAAGGCCGAAGATTTTATCGGCGAGTGTTATGCCTTGCACGAAGCGTTCGCGTTGAGTTTACGCCCCGCGAAGTCGTCCGCCGCGATTAAGGAACAGCTTATGTCGATGGTACGAGGCCGTAAGCAGGGCTAATCAGAATTTTTTTCCGGGCAGTCGCTGACTTCTCGCAAAATAAACTCCTGAAGAAAGCCGTAGAAGTTTACCTGGAACAAGCTCAAGTCGCGGCGCGACCCGATGGGCGAGCGATAGTGATCGCATAGCTCGCCATCGGTGAAATTATACTTCGCGGCAATGACCAGCCTCGCCTGATTGAGCGCACTGAGCCAGGCATCCGCGTGCTTCGCCGGAATGCGCAGAGTGCAGTTCGCGAAGGTCTTTTCGTTACCGCTCAGTTGCTCCAAGTCCGCGGCCACGGTCTCCGTCGCCGTCCGAAAGAGACGCCGTAACTCCGGTTGCACATAAAGTTTCCATTCCGCGCAAATCTCCCTCTCGCGCGGACCCGCGGGTGGACTGAAGAGTCGCTGCTCAGCGGCTGGCGTTCCCTCCGGATTAGCGCTCGCCGGAATCTGCCGGAGCAATTCCGCCAGGAACGGGTCGAGCTCGGAGATCTCCAGCTCGTCTTCTCGCCGGCAAATTTCCATGTCAACCAACTTTCTCCAGCGTCGCGAGCAAGAGATGACCGTGCAGTTGTTGCACATAAAGCTCCGCTCGCTCGCGCATGCCGCTCCAGAGAATAGAGCGTCCCTTGTGATGCACTTCCAGCATGTGGCGTTCCGCTTTCTCGCGTGGATAGCCGAACACCCGCTGGAACACCATCGTCACATAACTCATCAAATTGACCGGATCGTTATGCACCACCACTTGCCACGGAAGATCGAGATCTTCTTCCGAGCGCGTTTCCTTTTCGATTGCCGGAGCGTCGATCGTTGCAGGATTAGCATTCTCATCCGAAATGCTAATCGTTCCCGCGGATCGTTCGCTTTGCGCCACCCATGCGCTGCTCCGCCGCGGTTGCCAGCTCATGGATGAAACGCTAACATACGCCGCCTCCAGTTCAAACAAGGTCGCGCCCGGCGCTCGCCGCAGCCAACACGGTTACAACTGCTACTTTAACGCCGCTACCAGAATTTTTTGCTGCATTCTGGCCATTCTTCGCGCCTCGACCTCGTTTCGATCGTCAAAGCCGTGCAGATGCAGCAGTCCATGCACAACGTAAAGCCGCAGTTCCTGTCCGAGCGAACTTCCAAACCTTCGCGCCTGATCACGCGCCATCTCGCCGCTAACGAAAATCTCACCATGCTCAAATGTCATGACGTCGGTTGGCCCCGCCCTGCTTAGAAATTGTCGATGCAATCTCGCCATCCGCCGATTGGAAATGAGGAGAACAAATATTTCGCGCAAGCGTTTTAATTGCGCCGGCTCATTTCGATGAATGTGAAAACATAACCGCAAAGCCTGTTGGGCGAACTCCTGGAGCGCAGCCACATCGATCTGGACCGTTCGTTGAAGATTGCGCACCGTGATTTCGGGAAGAGCAATCAAGTTCTGGCCGTGACTCATACTAGCGATTGCGATTGGTAGCTATTTCACGCGGGCGGGCGCTGTTCCGATTGAAAGTTTCGCGTAATAAGTCGCGCGCCTTTGTTGAAGCTGAAATAGGCCCACGCCCATTGAAAGAGCACGACGAAGCGATTGCGAAAGCCGACCAGAAAAATAATGTGCACAAATAGCCACGCCAACCACGCCGGCAACCCGCTGAAGTGCACGAACTTCAGATCGGCCACGGCCTTGTTTCGGCCAATCGTGGCCATGTTGCCTTTGTCCCAGTACCAGAATCGCTGCGGTTTGCCTCCTTCAGTCATCGCCAAAATATTGCGCGCGGCGTGACGCCCCTGCTGCATGGCAACCGGCGATACGCCCGGCAAAGGTTTTCCGGTCTGATGCGAAAAATTTGCCAGGTCGCCGATTACCTGAATCTCAGGATGTCCAAGAATCGTAAGATCGTCGTTGACGATCACGCGACCAACCTTGTCGATTGGCCCGCCGAGCGTCTTGCCAACAAAGGATGCGTTGTTGCCAGCCGCCCAAATTTTCACGCGGCACGGAATGAATTCTCCGGCGACTTCAAGTCCAGCATCGGTGAGGTTTGTGGCGCGCACACCGGTGCGAACTTCCACGCCAAGATCAATAAGTTGTTTCCGCGCACTCGCCGACAAATCCTCCGGAAAGGCGGCGATGAGACGCGACTCGCCTTCGATCAAAATCACACGGGCCTGCGACGGATCGATGTGGCGAAAATCTTTCGCTAGCGTGTAACGGGCGATCTCGGCAATTGCGCCTGCCATCTCTACGCCTGTCGGTCCGCCACCGATGATCACGAAAGTCATCGCGGCTTTGCGTGCCGCTTCATCCGGGATTTTTTCGGCATACTCAAACGCCAGCAACAAGCGGCGGCGCAGTTCGATTGCGTCTTCGAGGCTTTTTAATCCCGGCGCCAACCTTTCCCACTCATCATGGCCGAAGTAAGAATGTCGCGCGCCGGTTGCGAGAATTAGAAAATCGTAGTCGATCTCGCCGTCGGTCATTTTCACTTTTTTGGCATCGACATCGACCGATTGCACTTCCGCGAGCATGACCTCCATGTTTTCGCATTTGCTCAATATAGCCCGCACCGGCGCCGCGATGTCGGCCGGTGACAGCGCGGCCGTCGCCACTTGGTAGAGCAGCGGCTGGAAAAGATGATAATTGGTGCGGTCGATTACCGTGACGTGCACATCTTTGCACGCCAGTTTCTTTGCCGCTTCGAGTCCGCCGAATCCCGCGCCGACGATCACAACCCGCGGTCCCTTCAATGATGCGTCTTCCATGCGCGAGAATGTTCCGAGAACGAGAATCGACGCGAGCAGATTGTTTGCTGTAGCCGCTCGCCGGGGCGAGCGCGACGTGCAGATTGTAAACACGCGCACGTCGCGTCGCCCACAAGGCGATGGTTACAGAAAAGCATTTGTTGTTACGTAGCGATCACATTATCTTCCGCACCTTATGCCGAAGCCAATCGCCCGCAGCAAAACACGCAAAGCAGTCGCGAAACGATTCAAGATCACCGCGCGCGGCAAGGTTTTGCGAGCGCAATCCTCTCGCCGCCATCTGCTCTCGGCGAAGAATGCGAAACGCAAACGGCAGCTGAGTAAGGCTGCGCAAGTTGACAAAACGGACGTCGCTCGGATCAAGGCGAACCTGCCGTTTGGCTAATCGACTGTAGCGGCGGTCTGTGACCGTCGCATCTTTCGGCGAGAAGTTCGACCGATGCTCACAGAGCCAACCCGCGGCGCATCTTCGATTTTCAAAACCCGATTGCGCGATGTCAATCTTGGGCGAATTTTTCCTCTCCGTCAGGGGCTATGGATGGAGGACGTACGAACCCCGCCAGGGCAGGAATGCAGCAACGGTAGTCTGATCCTCCTTGCCGTAGTTCCCTGGCGGACTTTTTAGGGGCGCGACCGCCGGGCGCGCCGAAATCCTAAAGGAAGGACGGTCTCCCGCTGCTGACGGGATCCCTACCAACGTGAAGCTTCTGAAAGTGAAAACGGCGCGCTTTGCGCAAGTGGTGGAGAGATGCGGGAAACCGGAGGTTTACACGCTTTGGCAAAAACCGTCGGCAGATCGTTATTTACAATCACAGATCAAAAACAATCGCCTGATGACGGTCCAGAAAAGTGACGGTGGAACTGAGTTTGGGATTGTCGGTTTCAAAGAGGGCAAAGGCGCAAGTCATCTGATATTTCCAAAATCGCTCAAGCGATTCGAGAACCAGCGAATTGTCGGAATCAACTGGGATCTTGTGAAATAAATGATCTGTAGGGGAAGGCGTTGGCTTCCCACGCAGGCGCTAACAGCGTCCCTACAGTCCCCCTGCAGTTGTGCTAAATTGTCTGCGGCATGGAAGAGCGGAACACCCAGAGGCAACTGAGCAACGAGGAACGTGTTCGCTATTCGCGCCATCTCACGATGCCGGAGGTTGGCATCGACGGACAACGCCGCTTAAAAGCTGCACATGTTTTATGCATCGGGGCGGGCGGACTCGGATCGCCCGCGGCCCTTTATCTGGCAGCGGCTGGCGTTGGCAAAATTGGCATTGTCGATTTCGACGATGTCGATCTTTCAAATTTGCAGCGGCAAATTCTCCATGGAACAAAGGATATTGGCCGTAGCAAATTGGAATCCGCTCGGGACCGCTTGCGCGACGCCAATCCGAACATCGAGGTCGAACTGCATGGATGCCGCCTTTCCAGTGAGAACGCGCCCGGACTCGTTGCGCGCTACGACCTGGTCATAGACGGTTCCGATAATTTCCCGACGCGATATTTATCAAACGATGTTTGCGTTTTTGCGCGCAAGCCGAATGTTTATGGCTCCGTCTTTCGCTTCGATGGGCAAGCCACCGTTTTCGCGCCGCATCTCGGTGGTCCGTGTTATCGCTGTCTGTTTCCAGAGCCACCGGCCCCAGGGACAGTCCCGAATTGCGCCGAGGCGGGCGTTCTCGGTGTGCTGCCGGGGATCATCGGGATGGTGCAAGCAATCGAAGCAATCAAATTGATCCTCGGTGTCGGGGAGGCACTTGTCGGACGTCTTCTGCACTTCGACGCGCTGAAGATGAAGTTCCGCGAGTTCAACGTGCGTCGCGATTTGGAGTGCCCGGTTTGTGGTGAACGACCAACAATCACAGAACCGATCGACTACGACCAATTTTGCGGGATCGCGGCGGATGTGCCCGCGATCTCCGTGCATGAATTGAAACGAAAACTTGATGCGCGCGAAACGATCCAGCTAATCGACGTCCGCGAGCCGTTCGAATTTGAAATTGCACGGATCGATGGCGCAAAACTGATTCCGTTAGGCCAATTATAGCTGATCACTTACATGAGCTGAAGCAGAATGGTCACACCGTCGTTCATTGTCACAGAGGCACCCGCAGCGCACAGGCCGTCGAGATGTTACGGCGAGCTGGGTTTGCTGACGTTTACAACCTCGAAGGTGGCATCGATGCCTGGGCAGAAGAGATCGATCCGGCAATACAAAAATATTAGGTCTGGATGTCATACTGACGCGTCTCGATTTGTAGCCACGGCCCTGTGGGCCGTCTTGAAAATCAACGCCACAGGGACGTGACTACAGCGGCGCTAATTATTTCACGACTGCGGCCAACTTCTCGGCACTCGGCACATCATTCCATTGTTGCAAGAGCTCGCCGTTTCGGGCGAAGACGAAGACGCGAAAGTCCGCCGATTCAAACCGCGCGCCGAGTTGCGCCGTTGCCGCGCCATCAAAATCCGCGACCGCGAAAATGTCGCGACGCGCATCACGGATGATATTCTTTTCGTTGTAACGGCTCTGAAGTCGCCCCGCTTCGGCATTGAGGCGATGTCGCATGAGCGCGCTCAGAATTACGCGCGTTGGCTTCGCGCGCTTTTTCTGGAAGTTGACCACGGTGATCATCCGGTAAGCCGGATTCCCAAGACAATAACCCGGAACGCGGTCGCCGACCGCGCGCGCCTGGTCGATGTTTGATTGAGTCGTCAAGACGACGACTGTGACGTGACCGTCGGCTGTCAAAAGAGTGTTTCCATCGACATCGACAAACCTAAGCGCGTAAATTTGGCCAAGAGAAAGATCCGCCAGCAACGCGCGTGCGCCGAAAAAAAAGAAAGCGAGGGAGAAAAAGAATTGGAGTGCGCGCAGTCTCACGAGTAAGCAGGTTGGCGAGGATGACGCTGGCTGACAAGTTTCCGCTTGGATTGTCGATCTTGCTCGTGTTCCTGCTCGCCGGCTGCGATCGAATGATGACGACGCGCCGTGCCCAGCTCATCAAAGACGCGGACAAGAAATCGGCCCAGGGAGATTTCATGCGCGCGATCAACCTTTACGAAGCTGCGCTCGATGACAGCCCGCGATGCGCCGAGATTCATTACAAGCTCGCGCTGCTTTACGACGACAAGATGAATGATCCTCTCAACGCGCTGCATCATTTCAAGCGCTATCTCACGCTCAGCTCGAACGGATCTCATGTGAACGATGTGAAGAATTCTATGAAGCGCGACGAGATTGCGTTGCTCACGAGCTTGTCGGGCGATTCCTTGGTGACTCGAGCAGAAGCAGCCCGATTGAGAAATGAAAATCTCAATTTGCACAAGGAATTGGAAGACCGTTCGTCGAAGTCATCGAGCGCGCCGGATAAAGCCCAGCCAGGCGGTCCCCCTTCACGGGAAGCTACTGCCGGGAAATCGAGCGATCGAACCTATGTCGTTCAAAGCGGCGACACGCTCGCGTCGATTGCGAGAAAGTTTTATAAATCGCCGACGCGCTGGAAAAAAATCCTCAACGCCAATAGAAAAAGCATCGATGATCCTGAGAAGTTGACGATCGGCCAGAGCTTGATCATTCCCTAGACCGTCCGCTGTCTATTCAAACAAAAATTGCAGGGCAAGCGCCCCGCTTGCGCAGGGTGGATCGAGCAGTCCCCTGTCCGCCAACGGACGGACTCGTCCCGTGGCGAGCTCGATACTTTTTAAGCGGCAAAGCCGTATTTGTTTTGGCATCGCCCCCGAAAGCATTCGGGGCCGATCAACCTTACAAGCCGGAGGCTTGCGCTACTTCTTTTACCCACCGCCTGGAGGACCAAGGGAAGGCGCGTTGGCGAGTGGTTGCGGATTATTTGCGCCCGCGCCGGCGAAAGTCCCAGTCCTGCTTCCGTTACCGCCAAAGCCACTATAGTTAGCGTGGTTTGTGAAAACGGAGGCACGAGTTTGCCCCTGAATTGTCACGGTTACATTGTTAAAGATAGTGACGGAGTTGGCTGCGATGATCTTTTGACTGGCGCCGCCCAGGGTAACATCGGCGATAAAATTAATCGAGCCGTTGCTTCCGGTTGAATAGAGCTTCAGTGTCGTATCGGCTGAAAGGGTGCCACCGCCAATGTTGAGCCTGCCATTGTTCCCCAAGGCCGCGACTTTGACGATATCGGCGCGCACATCGGCGTTGGTCAGGTTAACGTTGCCGCCGTCGCCGGTGTGACGAATATCGACCGCGCCGCGGTCCGCTTGAACCCTGCCGTTTACGTTGATGTCGCTCTTTGCGCCGGTCGCCAGGATGGTAATTTGCCCGCCCGGCCCCGGCGCAGCCGCATCGAGCAACGACAGGAGTTGGGCGCTGCTGCCAATATTGATTGCCGCTGTTCGGATCGAGGCTGAGCGGGGCGGAAACGAGCCAGCCTTGCCACTCCTAATATGGATGTTCCCACCTCTTGCGCTTGCGCGGACGACAGGCGGCGGGATCGAAGCCGGAGGAATAGATGAAACCTCGATCCGCGAATTCACGCTCACGGCGTCGTTAGTTGAATCGAGATTCACCGTGCCACCATCGCCAGCAGGTCTGGCGAAAGCGAAAGCTATCGGTTGGTTCCCGGAAGTAGCTTCAATATCGGAATCAACCGTGATTGGCCCCGTGGTATTAACTGTGAAGATGCCGCCGCCGCCGGCCGGAATCTGGCTATTGTTACTGCCGATTCTTCCATCAGCGCCGTTGAAGTTAGCGCCATTAATTCCTGTGGCCACGCTGAAAACTTGCGCGTCGGCGTTGATTGTCAGTAGGCCGCCGTGGGAGGACAGAGCGGAAAAATTATTTCCGCTAAAACTAATCCCGTTTGGCGACTGAACGCTCGAGACATTAAAAGTGTGCTGCGCATCGGCGCCGCTGGAATTGATAAATGGCGTAATCCCACCGGATCCCGCGTTCAGAACACCGTTGGGCGCGTCAAGACTTAGAATGGCGATGTGATTCGCCGCAATGTTGCTGCCTGCCCTGACCAAGGGCGAAGAAAGCTCGCCAGCGACATTGATCGTCGTTCCGGCGGCAATGGCATCACTTGCAAAAATACTGCCGCCAATGTTGATGCTCGTCCCAGCCGCCACGTCTACCGCGCTAACGCCGGACTCGGCGTTAAATGCGCCACCCGCGGTGATGGTATCGCCGCCGGAAGAATTCGCACCGTTCTGCGTACCGTGAATGCTGATGTCGCCGTTGGCTTCCAAGAGGAGCGAGCTGCCATTCGCAAATATGACATTGGGCGCGTGAATTCCGCCGCTTCCCGCAATGAATGAAACCTCCGCGCTGCCGAGATTGAACGTGTTCGGGCTGCTGAATTGCAGATTGATCGTGGTCCCCTGCCCGGTCAGCGAATCTCGAGTGAATGTGCCGGCCGGATTGAAGACGATGGTTAGCGCATTCGCAGCGTTCAGGTTAATCGCGCCGCCAGCGACGTCGGGAAATTTACTGGCGTCAACGTTGACGTTGGAAAGCGATTGAATGCTGATGCCCGTCGCCGTCACCGTTCCGCTTCCGGCGAGAAAATCTCCGCCGGAAAATGCCTTGAAGTTTGTCGCGCTTTCATCGCCGTTGATTTGGATAGTACCCTGCGCCCAAAGCCGGATCCCCGTCCCGCCGGAAATCGCCGAGGCAAGCGTCAAATTGGAACCCGCGCCACGAGCGTAAAAATTGATGTCATGAATGCCGGAGAACACAATCTCGGGCCCTATATTGATCGACCCGTCCTCAGTCGCGAGCAGCAGTCCGCGGATTCCGGCAAAAGTGAGGATCCCGCCCGGACTGCCTGAGGTAATTCCGTTGACGGCGATCAGACCGAGATTGATCACGCCGGTCGGCGTCGAGACTGTGGGGTTACCGGTCAATTGCAACGAAGTAAACTTGAACCCGGCGCCGCCGTTGCCGTTCTGGCCGTTGAGCTCGGCGTCGAACCCGCTGGCAATATCGAAGGCCGAAGTCGATCCAAAGATAAACGCCGACAAGGGACCGTCCTGGGCCGAACCGCGCCAGATTTTCCCGAAATCGGTCACACCGTTCGTGGTAATAGCTGGATCGGTTGAGATGCTCGTGCCGCTTGTGATTAGATAAGGAACTGACGAAGTAATTACGCTTGGCGTGCCAAATTTGCTCGGCGTCGGGATCGGCGTGGGTGTGGGAGTCGGCGTCGGTGTTGGGGGGGTCGGAGTTGGTGTTGGGGGGGTTGGAGTCGGTGTGTGGATCGGAGTTGGCCGCGGGATCGGTGCAGGTGTGGCGACCGCCGCGGTTTCCTGGGAGATAACATTCACATTCGTTGGATCCACCAGATGCACCAGCGTGCCGCGCCCGTAGATTACCAGATTGGTATTGATAAATCCGCCGTCAGCCTTTCTAGCTAATTGGAGCTGCACCGCATCAGAGATGAGCGGAAAATTGGCAAGGGTTTGAAATGGAGGCCCAAGCAGCGCACACGTCTTGACCAAGCGTTGGAGATCGACATTGACCGGATCGGGCAGGCTCGTCGCGTTTGGCTTCACGATCAGCATCTGTCCAGGGTAAATAAGCAC
>Ga0193735_1000741_pt1 | contig 10429 bp, 13 predicted proteins | sample U1m2metaG_FD_145080 | JGI IMG/M metagenome (GOLD analysis project Ga0193735, IMG submission 145080) | Soil microbial communities from a riparian zone of the East river system, Colorado, United States - U1m2 | ecosystem: Environmental > Terrestrial > Soil > Riparian zone | place: USA: East River... | reverse complement strand
TCGTAACGAGCAGCCTGCTCTTTGTCGTGGGTGAGCATCCTCGCCTTGACGTAGCTCTTCACGTAACCCGGGCCGAACAGTTTTTGTTTCAGCCGCAGAATTGGAATCGCGAATGGAACGTAGAGTCTCACGTGAAACGCCGCCGTGGTTAAAATCATCGCCCGAATCGGCGGCGCATAATCGTGCACCCACGCCGTCACGCTGATGGCCGCGAGGCTGTGAGCGAGCACAATCATGTTCTCGATCTCAATGCCGTGCCGCTGCGAAATGTGGCGGACGAACGCGTCCACATCCCTGACCACATCCGCGAAATTATTTGCCGCGCCCCGCTGACCCGGCGACCGCCCATGACCACGCGCGTCCCATGCAAAAATGGCGACGTCTTCCAAGCCTAACGCGTCCACCGTTTCGTGCCAGCGGCCGGAATGCTCGTGGCCACGATGAAAAAGCAGTAGCGCTTTGTTCGTCGTCTTTGCTGGAATCCACGCGCGATAGAACAATTCGGCGCCGTCCCAACTCGTCAGTCGATGGTCAATGGCTTCCATTTCCTTGCCCCAATTCATTCACTGCATCGCGTAGTTCGGCGGCGATGGCGCAAATGTCGATCTTATCAGCGGCCCGGGTGCGGTAATTGCGCGGCGCGCCTACGATCAAGCGGACTTTTTTCGGCCGCGGAAAAACCGAGCCTTTCGGCCAGGCGTCAAAAGCACCTTCCAGATAACATGGCAAAACGCTCACGTCGCGCCCTGCTACGAGGGCGCCGATTCCGGATTTGAACTTCTGGGTCTCACCGGTTCTCGAGCGCGTTCCTTCGGGAAAAATGATGAGGATATTTCCGGGATTGGCGAGCAGTTCGGTGCAAATGGAAAGACTTTGTCGCACCTGCGTTTGCCGCGCGAATGGCAGGGCGTTGACTACGACCGCTGCAAGCCAGATGCGCGGCACGCTTTGAAAAAAATAATCGGCGGCGGCGGCAGGAAACGTGCGATGCAGTTTGCCCAGCGGCAATGCGGCCAGGAGGCAGAGCGTGTCGAGATGACTGCAGTGATTGGAGACGATGACGAGGGAAGCTTCGCTGCGGAGATGTTCGTGGCCGATCACTTCGAAGCGATGAAAAGCGCGCAGCCAGGCGCGAATGATCAATGCGGCAAGCGAGCGCACTCCATAAACGAGCATGTCTGGCTCGCGCGGAAATCGGCGAAGCCGCTCAACCAGCGTTTGATCGAGATCGCGCGCGGAATCGTAACGCCACCTCTTCATCGGAGCCCATAATAATAGCTCACCATGTGCATGAACAAGGGCGAGACGTAGATCAAACTATCGATCCGGTCGAGGATTCCGCCGTGTCCGGGAATGGCCGCACCCATGTCTTTGGTGCCAATGTCGCGTTTGATCACGCTAATGGAGAGATCGCCGAGTTGTCCGCCGATCCCGACGATCAAGCCGGTCAGAACGAGTTGCCACACACCGAAGAAGGGAAACGAAAACCGAAACAACCACGGCAGCAGCAGCGACACGGCCAGTGCGCCGAGTGCGCCCTCCCACGTCTTCCCAGGACTGATTTCGCTGCGCAACGGATGACGCCCGAATAATCTGCCAAACGTAAACGCGGTCACGTCGCTCAGTTCCGTCGCGAAAACGATGTAGCAGATGAATCCGTAGGCGTTGGTTGCGTTGGCAATGAAACCGAGATGCCCGAACATCCAGCCGATGTAAATAAAGCCTACAATGGCCAGCGACATTCGTTGCAATTCGCCTCGCGCGCGATTGCGCAGGATCGGGATCAAGAGAATCAACGCGACCGCGAAGACCGGTACCGCGACGAAAAAGCCATACCAACCCGTGCCCGGCTCCTGCCCGCGTGGATGCGGCATTAGTGAGGCCATCCCCACCGTCACAATTCCGGCATAGACCGCGCCTGTCATCCACCAATCGCGATATAATCCGGAAGCGCGTGCGAATTCTTTGAATGCGAAAATCGCGAGCAAGGTGACACCGGCAATGGTCGGAACGCGCCCGGCAAAAACAACCAGCAATCCGATCGGGGCCATGATCAGCCACGAGCAATACGTCTTCCAGATTGATTCGATTTCTTTTTTCAAGCCCCAGCGAAGAAAACCAAGGACCGCGCCGCCGATCACGAGTGAGACCGGAACGATGCAGAGATAAGCACGAAAGATTGGATCGTGCAGCGCGATCCGCGGCGACATCATTTTGTTTTATTGTGAAGCGCAACGAGGATCCGCTTCAAGCGCACAACCAGCGTTTGCAGACAGCCTGCGATGACGATGAAACATGTCCAATCGAGAATCGTGAAACCGCCGATTGCTTGAATCGTCCCGCCGTAAGATCGACACGTAAAAGTGAGCCATGCGCCAAGATGAAGCGCGACCATCCGCCACGGTTTTGACATCATTCCGCTAAATTCCCGCTGCACTCCGAGGGCTTGACCGAAAAGCCCGACATAAGCAGTCAGCACGGCGAAGATCGCGGCCCAATATCCAATGAATGGATTCATCAAACCGCTGTGGGCGACGCCAACGAAAATCACGATGTCCGAAACGCGATCCGGCAAATCGTTCAAGATTTCTCCGCGCGGACTCGCTTTGCTCGCGGCGAGCGCGACCATGCCATCGAGCATATTGAACCAGAGTCGCAAATAACAAAACAGCGGTGCGACAATTAACAGCCGCGGAGTCTGGCCGGATTTCCAAAAACAAATCGACGCCGCGAGCGCCGCCAGGATTGAGAAGTACGAAATGGCATCGGGATGAATCCTCCAGCGCACACACAGTGCCGTCGCGCCTTCGGCCGTCCGGCGAAATGCCATGGCGATCGGACGGCGCGAGATCGGTTCGTAATCCGGCATCTGTTTAGTTTTAGCGCAAAACCCGCCGCGGCTTGTTTTTGATCGTGACAGTGACACCTGGCTTATGAAAGATCGAGATCGTCCCGCAGCAAAACACGCACAACATGAACATCCAAAAGAATCTTGGCTTGCTCCTGCTCGCGATTTATCTCATCCTCGTCGGCATCACGATGCTCTTCCATACAATCGCCATCCCGGTTGTCGTGACGGGCATTCTGGCGCTCGCGGCCGGCATCCTGATCCTCATCGGCAGATAGATCGCAGTCGCTCAAACCGGCCCCCACCTTCCATCGCACCGGTCCGCGGCAGAAATGCTCGAAAAACTGCCGTGATTGGTATGCAACTTTCTCCTCAAAAGGAGATGCGCGTGCTGATTGCTGAGGACGACAAGCCGGTCGCCGGGACTTTGGCCGCGATGGTGAAGAGTTCCAAACACGATGTGGTGGAGATAGTAGCCTCCGGATTGGAAGCCATCCACGCCTACGAGCGGCATAAACCCGACGTCGTCGTTATGGATTACCTGATGAGCCGGCTCAACGGCGTGACGGCTTGCCGCAACATTTTAGCGAAGGACCCCGCCGCCCGAATCATTCTGGTCTCGGGCGCGATTGGCCCTCAAGAATTATCTTTGAGCCATTCCGGCGCCATCGCGATCTTGCAGAAACCGATCAGCGTGGCGCAAATCCAGCAGGTGCTCGACGCCCTCGCTTCTCGCCAAACTCTTCCCCCTTTCGCGGAAACCATACAGCCGCTCCGCCCTGCCCCGACGAATCTGAGTTAGAGAAGGGGCGGATCTTCGCGGCGGTCTGGAACCACTAGGGAGACCGGGAGCATTGCGCCCAATCACACACCAAGAAGAAAGGAACACCATGAAAAAAACAATGTTAAGCATCGCGTTGGCGGCAGTAGCGCCATTGGCCTGGGGACAGGTGTCATCGACAACAACCACAACCACAACTGAAGGCGGCGGAACGATCACCGAGTTCACGCCTGGCAGCGTGATCGTGCTCAGGGAAAGCAGCGGTCCGAGACATTACCGCTTCGGCAAGACTGTCACCTACGTAACCAGGAGTGGTAGGACCCTTGACGAGGAGACGGTGAAAACGAGGGTCAAAGTAGGTGCCCCGGTCCACGTTCACTACGTGGGCGAAGGCGACAGCATGCTGGTTGATCGCGTAATCCTCGACGAGGATTAAGAGCTAACGTTTGTCTCAATCGCGCCTTTTCGATTCCCTCAGGGAATGGAAAGGCGCGTTTTGCGTACTGGCTTCCGAAATTTGATGGCAAACACGTCGATCTTGCACAAATCGCGGCCGTCGGAGCGACCGACTGAACCACTACTTCTCACTATCACTCTTTTCGGCGACGATTTCCAGAACGAGCGGCGTAATCATCAATGCGTTCGGATTCTTCTCAGCCGCGGCCAAATCACTGCGCACTTTCTCAGCGAACGATTCATCGATTCGGCCCATCTCAATCAAGCGCAGAAGATAAACGTCAATGAATTGAGCCGGCCATTGCCACATGGCGTCACTTGGTCGAATGCAAAATATCTGCGGCGTGGCCGAGTGGATGACGAAGCCGTTCTGCAAAAGAAGCGCCGGTAAGGCAGGTGCAGAATCCGGTTCGCCGCCGGACTCGCGCCAGGTTTCGATCACATGCTGCCGGAACCGCAATTGGTTTGGAAGAGGAGGAAAAAAATGCCACGTCTCGTAGTGGGCATACTCATGAAAGATAGCAACGCTCCCATGTCGCATCACGCCGCCGAGTTTCTTAATCAGAATCGCCGGATTGGATACGAACGAGAGCACCCATCGGCACCAGGAAAAGTCGTAATCGCCTTTCGGCAAATCGTCAGTCGCCAGGTCTAGTTCATAAATCTTCACGTTCGTGAGCGAACGCGCGCGACACGCTTGTTCCATCGCACGGACAAACTTGCCTGAACGCTCGAGCGCGACCACTTCGCCGGTCGGCCCAACAATCTCCGCAAGATCGACAGTCGCATAACCTGGGCCGGCGCCGACATCGAGCACGCGGCTGCCAACGGTGATGCCAGCCTTTCTCCAGCACTCCAAAACGACTGGGCGCCAGACGCGATGTTGCAATCCAAGTCTCGCAATCTCGTCGTCGTGTGTGCCGAGAACGTAGTCGCGCTCCGTTGCCATTTAATGGACGGTCGCTAATCGAAAACTCTTTGCCACCCGATTCTTGCCGCGTTTTATGAATTCCGCATGGCGAGCCGCGACGACCTCCCACGGAGAGGCAAGCGCTTGCCACGCCGGCGCTTCCAGCGTAGGCGGGTTGGACGTTCTCTGATTCACCGTCGATTCTTTTGTATGCCTCTCGCTGATCGCGCTCTTACCATTTTGCACGAATGGGTCCAATCTGAGAGCCTGCGAAAACATTGCTACGCGGTCGCGGATTCAATGAAACATTTTGCCCAACTGCGCGCGGAAGATGCCGATCTTTGGGAATCAGTCGGTCTCTTGCACGACATGGATTACGAGCGACATCCGAATCTGGAACAGAGCTCAACCGAAGGCCATCCATTTGTCGGCGTGGCCTGGCTCCGCCAGAGCGGCTGGAGCGAAGAAATCTGCCGCGCGATCCTCTCTCACGCAGATTACTCGGGCGTGCCGCGCGAGACGTCGCTCGAAAAGACTCTCTACGCGGTCGATGAGTTAAGCGGATTTGTCATTGCGGTCGCACTCGTCCGCCCGACAAAAAGCATCCACGAAGTCGATTTGGCGGCGGTGAAAAAGAAGATGAAGGACAAAGCCTTCGCCCGTGCGGTTAATCGCGAAGACATCGTTCGCGGCGCGCAAGAATTAGGAATGCCGCTCGAAGATGTGATTGCGAACGTTATCACCGCACTTCAGTCGGACGCCGCACGTCTGGGTCTCGCCGGAATCGCGCGTTGACGACCTAACCCGGCCGCGGCGGCGATGTTGGTGATGACATCGCGGTTCTTTTACTTTGTTTGAGACGGAAACGGTCCCTCAAATACGCTTTCCGTTACCGCGCGGCGATCATTCGGGTTTTCGCGCGCTCGCAATCTTTCGGGAAGTGATTCCTTTGGTCCCGGCTTGCCCACCGCCGCCATCGCTTCGATTTGAAATTCCTCGGGTATGCGCAGCTCGATTCTTGCGCGTTCATAATCAAAACCTTCCATTCCGTGTACCACCAGGTCTTGTCGAAAACCTTCGAGCGCGAATTCTGCCAGGCTGCCCCAGTGTCGTAGGAATGGGTAATCGATGGTTCGTCATTGTGATCGAGCGTCTTTCGTGAAATAAACACGACGAGCGCGGTGGCATTCTTCGCCCAAGACTTGTTCCCCTCAACCAGCAGCCCGAAAAAGGTCGTCCAATGCTCGGTGCCACGGCGCGCGTAAAGAGCTCGCCATTGTTGAGCGTTGAATGAGGACGGCGCCCATGATTCGTCCGACGGTCACAGACCGCCGCTACAGTTTCACCGAAACACTAATGAACTTACTCCCGCGCAGCGTGAAACGCCACGGGTGATGCGACGAACGCGTGATTCCGATCCGGGCATCGGCCACGACATCGGCAATCCTGTTTGAGCCATAAACAAAGCAATGTCGCCGCTCCCCGCATAAATCCATTTCGTGATGCCGATCCGTGATATCGAGCGCCTGCGTTAATTTCCCCGGCCCGGAGCAAAGACGTTTCTCATCCTCAACGCCGCGCCTTTTCTTCATTAGCTCGATGCCACGCACCGGCTCCACCGCACGAATCAAAACGAATCCGTTCTCTTTCCCTTTGACCAGGACGTTCAACATCCAGTGTGCACCATAACTGAAGTAAACATAAGCCGCGCCTGCTTCGTTTCGCTCAATAAAACTACGCGCGCTGGGACGGGAAAATGTATGGGAGGCTTCGTCGTTCTCCGCAAGATATGCTTCTGTCTCTACCACGGTCCCTGCGCATTTTCCCCAAATGAGCTTCGCGTCAATGAGTTCGCGCGCGCACGTGAGTGGGTCGCGCCGGAAGAATGTACGGCGAATGATTTGTTCTTTCATGGCGCGGCCACACCTTCCGCCAACCGGGACCGCGTCAAGACGACACCGTCAAAAGCCTTGTCCAGGGTAATAAACCCGCAACGTTACGTCGCACGCGACCGGTTTGCCGTCACGAAACGCGGGAATAAACTTGGCTTTGTTAAAATCGGCCAGAGCGGCGTCTGCAAAACCGCTGAAAGGCGGTTTCTCGGACCGGACTTTCACCTCCTGAAGATTGCCGGTCGCGTCAATCTTTAGCGCAAGCTCGACAACGCCATCCAGCGGAACCGGCGCATCCTTCTGTGAAGGATAATGGAATCCCCTAAAGTTTGACTCCGGCCCGAAAAAAGGCTGCGGCCCAATAAAGTCGTGCCCCTGTTTTATCTCCTCGGCTTCCTGATTAGAGAAAATGCGCAGTCGCGGCTTTCCTTCGACGACCGCGAAAGTGAGCGTGGCGTAATAAATCGCGTCCACGGGCTGATGATTAAAAACAGCCGGAATAAATCTTGAGTCGGACCCTTGCGAGAGCCTCTTCTGAAGTTCTTGTCTGAGTAAATCTGAGTCCGCCGTGCTGCGATACACGCCGCTCCATTCCACCTCGCCGTTTTTTTTCACCGAGCAGATGAACATGAGGAGCGCATCCTTTTGCCCTTTCTTCATCAGCACCTGCGTGTCAATGCGATTGATCAATGAGTTTGGCCCCTTGCCGAGCAAAATCGGCCGATACATCGGCAATTCAGCCGTCTGCACGGAAGGAACCTCAGTCGTCTGCGACCGGGCAAGATCGACAACCGACAACAAGATGAGCAGCGAAAGTTCGAGTGCGCGCACGGCCAATACGCAAGCGGAGCGCACCGTTTTTTTCAAGCGCAATCTCACTGGATTTACGCGGCAACCGCCAACCGGGGAGTGCCAGCGATTTTATCTACCAGCTTGTGACGCCGGAAGTAATCGATGAGTGCGTCGCGCGTCTGCAGCGGATGCAACGTGCAGTTTGCTTCGGGTCGCTCGAGCAGCGCCCGCAACTTCATAAATCGATGACCGCCGCTGCGTGAATCGAAGGTATTGAAAGCGACCGAATATTTTTGCGCGCGATCGAGCGGGCGACCGTTCGCCAGCGTCATCGACGTGATCCGGCGATCGAATCCGCGCCCTTGCGTCGCGACATTGAATCCCATCAGATTGCGCTCTTCGCGGCTGGCATACGCTTCCTCCATAATCGTTTTGATCTCATCCGGCGTAAGCTCCGCCGTCACTAGATAATTTTCGTAGGGAATGATGTTCCAGATATCGTTCACCGTTTTCGGCCCGGCAACAAATGCATTTCCGTCGTCGAAGATGCCGTGGAAGACTGCATCAACGATCACATCTCGATCTTGCAACGCCTCGACGATCGCGGCGCCGATCAATCGCTCGACATCGCTCGGCGCGCCCGGACGACCGCGCGCATGCAGCGTTTTGGCCAGTTCGCCAATCGGTTGCGCCAGCGCCGCATTCGATTCGTCCAGTTGCGATTTTGCGCGCGAAACAACTACCTGATCGGGATGAATGCGACGATCCATCAACTCACAACGCGCTTGTCGATGCAGCAGCCTCTTTGATGTGCGGTCGAAGACAAGGTCGACACGACCGGCGTAAATTCCGAAATGATCTGCCTGGGTAAGCAATACGCCGTTGGTCATGCGACTGGAAATTGCTTGATGCGTGTGACCGGCTATGAAGACAGCGGCCTCCGGGAATTCGCAAGTCAACGCCATCACATTGTTCGCAAAATCATCGCCGCCCGTGCGCGCCTTTAGTCCCATGTGACCTGCGAGCACGATCGCATTGGCTCCTTCGTTTTTTGCTTTCGCGATGGCCCGGCGAACCGGTTCAACGGGATATTGAAAATCGATCCCGCGGATAAATTCCGAGCGAAACCAAAACGACATGCCCGGTGTCGTGACTCCAATGATCGCGATCTTGATTCCCGCGACCTCCTTCATGATATAGGGCTGAATTTTCGCAAAAGGATTTTTCGCATCCGGAATTTCGCCAGCCGGTTTTCCTTCCACCAACGTATTCGCGGCCAGCACCGGCATCGTCGATCTTTCCAGGGCGTGCAGAAACGGTTCGACGCCCCAGTCGAACTCGTGGTTGCCAACGACCCAAGCGTCGTATTTCAAATGATTGAACAAGTCGATCATCAACTCACCCTTGCTGCGCAAGCCGACATCGGTGCCTTGATAAACATCGCCCAGGTCGATCAAGATCGAGTTTGGATTTTGCCCGCGCCAATACCGGATTTGCGCCGCGCAGCGCGCCAGACCGCCGACGTCCGGATTCCCATTGTAATCGGACGTAGGCAAAATGTGCCCATGTAAATCAGTCGTGTGGAAGATCGAGATGGAGACGGTGTCGGAATTGAGGGCCGCAGCCGCACGCGTCAGATTTGGAACTGCGCTAATGAATCCCGCTTGGCTAACGAGCTTCAAAAAATCGCGTCGCGTCCAGAATTTGTCCGGATGAAGCATCGCCTTACCTTCCGTATTCATCGCCATGCTAACTGCGCAACGGCGTCGTCTCAACGAAAATGCTCAGGGCTGCCTGACCATCTTGACCGCAAGATAATTACTGTGATGATCCACGTGAGCCGCAGCTGCGCTTCTTTTTACGATCGGAAATTATGCTTAGCGAAAATTCTATCAAGGAACTAAGAACAAACCTCAGAGGCGGACTGATCGAGCCGGGCGATCAAGCTTATGATGAAGCCCGCAAGGTGTACAACGGAATGATACACAAACGGCCGCGTCTGATTGCCCGCTGCGCGGATGCCGCGGATGTAATTCACTCTGTAAATTTTTCGAGAGTGCGGATCGGCATTGGCGCCGCAGCGGCGGAGCCTGTCGAGCACCATCACGATCTTTTTGGATGCACGGTTCAATTGGCGGCGCGGCTCTGCTCTCATGCGTCGCCCGAACAAATCATAGCGTCGAGCCGATTGCTGAATTGTGCCTGGGTAAGAACCTTTTATTCGAAGATCTGGGAGAAATCGCCCTTAAAGGTTTTGATCGGCCAGTCCGCGCCCACGCTGTCGTATGGGCCGGCCAATCGCTGCAAACGGCGAGTTAAGAATTGCCGCTGCTCATGCAGCTCGAAGGAATTGATCACGTAGCACTCGCCGTCCGCGACGTCGAGAAAGCGGCGAAATGGTACGGGGATGTCCTTGGATTTGAGCGGCGTTACGAGGGGATGTGGAATAGCATCCCGACGTTTATCGGAAAAGGTGCCACTGCGATTGCGCTATTTCCGATACGCGACCGCGATTCACGACCTGCCGCGCGCGCCGCCAAGACCGGTATGTTGCACCTGGCCTTTCGCGCCGATCGCAAAAACTTTCTCGTCGCGCAGGACGAACTCAAAGGTCGCGGAATCAAATTCGAATTCCAGGATCACGAAATTTCGCACTCGATCTATTTTCGCGATCCCGATGGCCACGAACTCGAGATCACCACTTACGAGCTGAAATAACCGGGCACCTTCACGGCTCAGGCGCGCCGTGC
>Ga0193735_1000739_pt1 | contig 10436 bp, 8 predicted proteins | sample U1m2metaG_FD_145080 | JGI IMG/M metagenome (GOLD analysis project Ga0193735, IMG submission 145080) | Soil microbial communities from a riparian zone of the East river system, Colorado, United States - U1m2 | ecosystem: Environmental > Terrestrial > Soil > Riparian zone | place: USA: East River... | reverse complement strand
GGAAGGAGAATCCTGGATGAAGCCGCCCATGGTGGGATTGTAGAGTTTCGATTTACGATTGTCGATTTACGATTTAACCGGCTCTTATTCGCCACCAACCGTGAGGCCATCGATTCGGATGGTCGGGCAAGCGACTGCGCCACGAAATTCAAGGTCGTTCCCGATTTCGGAAATATTGAAGAAGATTTCTTTTAAGTTACCCGCCACCGTGATTTCCTCCACGGGAAAAGCAAGTTCGCCCCCGGAAATCCAGAGGCCGGAAGCGCCACGGGAGTAATCGCCGGTCACCAGGTTTGCACCGTGGCCGAGAAACTCCGTGACATATAAGCCTTGGGGAATGCCGGCAATGATCGCTTGCGGCGTTTTTGTTCCAGGTTGCAGAAAATAGTTGCCTGGACCGATGCCCGGGGTTCCCGCCAAGCCGCGCGAAGCGTTGGCAGTGGTCTGCAGGCCGAGCTTTCTGGCGCTGTACGAATTCAAAAGATACGACTTGAGCACGCCATTCTCAATCACCACTGTGCGACGTGTTGGCACACCCTCACCATCGAAAGGACTGGTTCCGAAGCCACCAGGCATGGTTCCGTCGTCGATCACGTTCACTGAATCGCCGGCAATCTTCTCTCCCAATTTTCCCGCCAGGAAAGAGGCGCCACGATAGACGGAGTCTCCGTTAACTCCCTCGAAGATGTGTTCGAGGATGGAGCTGGCCACCATGGGATCGAAGACCACGGGAACTTGTGCCGTTTTCACTTTGCGCGCGCCTAGTCGGCGTAAGGTTCGCTGCGCCGCAATGGTTCCCACCTTCTCAGGAGAGTCCAAGCGGCCGAGACTTCGTGCCACGGAGAACCAGTAGTCGCGCTGCATGTTGCCGTTCTCGGTTTGCGCGATGGGCACGGCGGCAATCGAACAGTACGAACGTCGATATTCACCTACAAAACCATGCGAGTTGGCGAGGATCTTGTGGCCGGTCGCAGCATCGAACGAGCCGCCTTCGGAATTCTTGATGCGCCGATCGTAATCGAGTGCGGCTTTCTCCGTCCTCCGCGCATAGCTGATGCGCTCTGCGCCCGGAAGGGAATAAACATCTGGAAAGTAAAGATCAAGGTCGCCTTGAAGGGAACCGAGTTGCGATTGGTCCGGTATCCCGGCGTAAGGATCCTCGGATGTAATTTTCGCCAGCTCCAGCGCGGAACTCAGCATTCGATCAATGCCCGCGCGAGAGAAATCGCTCGAATAGGTGCTGGCTGCACGCTTCCCGTAAAAAACTCGAAGGCCAACAGCCTTGGAACCCGACTCTTTCAGCGTCTCGACCTGGCCAAGGCGCACAACAGTGGAGAACTCGTCGCCTTCGCGGATCACGCACTCGGCGGCGGTGGCACCTCCGGACATGGCGCGGCGAACGATATCCTGCGCAAGATCTTTTAAGTCAGTTTCGAGTTTCGAGTTTCTGGTTTCCAGTTGGGTGGTAGACATAGAAGAGCATTTTTGATCGATGATTTTTGATTGTGGATTGAAAAACCCACAACATTTGAAATCAGCAATGGATTCTTACTGCATGAAGGCGCCGACATCCTTCTTCGCCGTGCCGCCTACGGTGAGACGATCAATTTTGATGGTTGGAATTCCTACTCCGACCGGAACCGCTTGACCGTCTTTACCGCAGGTGCCTACACCTTCGTCGAGTTTCAGGTCGTTGCCCACCATGGAGACGCGAGTCAGTACGTCGGGCCCGTTGCCGATCAAGGTTGCGCCCTTGATAGGAGCCGTGATCTGGCCATCTTCGATTAGATACGCCTCGGAAGCCGAGAAAACGAACTTGCCATTCGTGATGTCCACCTGGCCGCCGCCGAAATTCACGGCATAAACACCGCGCTTGACGGAATGGATGATGTCCTGCGGATCGTCATCACCTGCAAGCATGTAGGTGTTGGTCATGCGTGGCATGGGAATGTGTTCGTAACTTTCGCGGCGTCCGTTGCCGGTGTCGGCGACGCCCATCAATCGAGCTGAGAGTTTGTCACTCAAATAACCTTTTAGGATACCTTTTTCGATCAGCATTGTGTTCTGCGTGGGCTGACCTTCGTCATCTACATTGAGCGAACCACGGCGCCAGGGCATGGTTCCATTGTCGACCACGGTGCACTTTTCACTGGCTACACGTTTGCCTATCAGCCCTGTGAACGCAGAAGTCTGCTTGCGGTTGAAGTCAGCTTCCAGTCCGTGGCCGATGGCTTCGTGCAGGAGCACGCCTGGCCAACCGGGGCCGAGCACGACTTCCATCTCACCAGCGGGAGCTTCGCGAGCATCGAGTTGCAGGATCGCCTGGCGAGCAGATTCATTGGCGAAATATTCTGGAGTCTTTTCGCCGAAGAAGAAATCCAGAGCAACGCGCCCACCGCCACCGGAACTGCCGCGAGCGGAACTTGCGTCTGTCTTCGCGATGCAGGAGACGTTCATGCGAGCAAGCGGTTGCGAATCTTCCGCAAAAGTACCATCCGACGCAACTACGAGAATGTGGCGCAGTTCATCTGCGTAGCTGGCACGAACTTCCTTAATGCGCGGATCGTAAGCCCGAGCTGCGCTATCAGCTCGCATCACAAGTTCGACCTTGGCAGTAATCTCGGCATCCACCGAGGGAAGTGATACGGGGTACAAGCTGCGTGCAGGTTTTTCCTGAAAGCCTACGGCCGGAGTCTTGGCGGGGCCGCTGGCAATGAGCGCAGCGGTGTGAGCGGCGTGCAGAATGCGCTCGGGTGAAAGATCGTCGGTATAGGCATAGCCGGTGCGCTCGCCTGCAATGACTCGAACACCGCATCCAGCGGAGATTCCCTGGGAAGCAGACTTCACCATGGATTCGTCCACCATCAATGAGGTGGAAGATAAATATTCGAAATAAAGGTCGGCATAATCGCCGCCTGCGGAAAGGGCAGCCGCTAAATAGCGTTCGAGGTCGCGTTCGTTCAGGCCGTAATGCTGGAAAAAGAACCTATTTTTGTCCACGTTTATTAGATGTCACTCGAGCAGAAAAAGCTGCTGACCCGGTGATTCCATTATCCCACACCAGCGAATGGTCACTCATCACAGACGAATAAATATTCTCCTGCAAGAATCGTGGATGTGAATCCGGAAACTCTGGTCAGAACAGTTGAAGACTTTCTCGTTGGGTCGCGAAACGCCGTAGTGATGGAAGATGGCGCGGTCGCGTTTGATTTGACGCAGTCCAAATATTCCATTTCCGGGGAGCGCAATAAGTGCGTGCTGCACCTGTGGTCGTCCGAGCGCAACGTGGTGCGGCGAGTGCTGGAAGCCGAAGTGAAGAACGAAGTGCTGCGGCTGGAGGTGCAACGGCTGGGACAGGCAAGTCCCAGCAAGTTGGAAATCTGCCGCGAACGCGACCGGCGTACTCCCACTGCGAAGCGTGCCTCTCGATTGACATACTCGCGAACTTTGCAACGGATGCTGGAGAAAAAGTTCCGCGGCTATACCGTGGCGAAGCTCACAACGGCGATGGATCTGGAGCGCTCCTTTGGTCCTATCTATACACGCGGACTCTTACGGCAGGGCCAATCTGGGTTTGCGGTGTTGGGCGTAAACCGTGAGGAGACGCAGGCTTCTATCGATGCGGCATTGACGTTCGGCATTCTGTGGCTGGACTCTTGCCGTCAGGAAAAGGCGGGGAAATTTGTTGTCGAGGGACTGAGTCTTTTTGTGCCTTCTGGAACCTCTGCACTGGTTCGCGAACGGATGGCAAATCTCAATCGCGAGGCGGCGAAGTGGCATTTATATGAATTCGATGAACGCGAAGATCGATTGAAAGAAATTGATGTCTCGGATCGTGGCAACATCGCTACACGGCTCGTGCACTCTGCCGATGAGCGGGCAGTGCGGGAACGGTTCGCGGATCCGATTGCTTATGTCTGTTCGCTGATGGGGGAGGTGGAGATAGCCATCATTTCAGCGGCGGAGATTGGCTTTCGTTGTCATGGGCTGGAATTCGCGCGCGCGCGTTTAGCACAGGAACATGGATCATTTCGCTCTACTCCGCAGATCGTGTTTGGAGTAGGAGCGGAGGAAAGAGTGTTGTCGGAAGAAAACACAGCACTCTTCGTAACGTTGCTGCGAAGCATTGGGGAGGTACGGCATACTGAAGGACCGCGAGATCATCCTTTATGGCGGTTACATCCGGAGCGCTGGCTGGAATCTCTGGTGGTCGAGAACATCGGTGCGGTGGACGAACGGCTGGATTCCGGGTGCTTGTATTCGCAGGTGCCCGCGTTTTCGGCTTCTGACCGCGCCATGATTGATGTGTTGACCGTCACTCGCGAAGGAAGGTTGGCGGTGGTGGAACTCAAGGCGGACGAGGACATCCATCTGCCATTGCAAGGGCTGGATTACTGGTCGCGAGTGGCATGGCACCAGGCACGAGGCGAGTTCCAACGCTTCGGATATTTCCCGGGAAGGGAGCTTTCGAGCGAGGAGCCGCTATTGTTCCTGGTGTCGCCGGCCCTGCGTGTTCATCCAGCGACCGATACCTTGCTCCATTACATCTCGCCGGCAGTTCAGTGGACGCTAGTGGGTATCGACGAGAGGTGGAGGAAGGAAGTTAAGGTGGTATTTAGAAAGCGAGCGAGGCGGGATTTTCGATTGACGATTGACGATTGACGATTTGAAAATCATCTGCGGTCATGCTTTCGACCAAGCCCCCAAGAGCCTGAGTACGTCTACTAACTGTCCCAGGTGATAGGCGTTGTGATCGGCTACTAGCAGGGCTTCGCGAAGGATGGTCTGGCCGTCGCCCCAGGGGATTTTGGCGAACAAATCAATCTTGGGATTCGCGATTAGATTCGCCAGGGATTTCACATCTTTCCGGAAGTTCTTGACGCTTTCATTCCACGCTGCTGCGTTGGGTGGAGCTTCGGTTGCAGGCCAGTAGCTTTCGGGCCATTCGGGGGATTTGTGTTTTGGGTTGCGGCTGAATTCCAGGATGTCCCATTGGGCGATGCGCATGTGTTCAAGCAGCATCCAGGGTGAATGGGGCATACCGGCGGGTTTTTGTCCGCGCAGTTTTGCGGGGATGGCGGCGATGACGTCTTCAAATTTCGCGTGGGCACCGCCGTCTGTCAGAAGGTAGATAAGATGTTGACGCAAGGCGCGGTCGGAGTCTTTTTTCATAATTGCCCTCGAGTGCCGCCGTCAGATGTTTCTTTCGTCCCTTCGGGACTCGACCTCGTTGCAGCGAACCCAAGGCTTACGCCCTGGGCTGCATTCTTCCGCCCTCCAGGCTCTAGGATTAGTGGTCAGTTGCCAGTGGGCAGTGAGAGCGCCAGAGGCTGACCACTGGTCACTGACCACTCGCCACTTCTTCCAGCAGGATTGAGTTTCATGCTCGACCTCATGGCTGTAGCTTTGCGTCGGGCTCTGCGCCGGTCGAAACTGCGACCTGTGCCGGCGACGGTGGAAGGCCTGACTTCTCGCCACGGTAGACTCGCGCTATGCCACGCACGATTCTACGCAGCGGAAGCGCACCTTTGTCGTCTGCGAAGAAAAGTTCGCCGATTCGGCTGCTCCGGTAGTACCAGCGCTTCAGGATCGCCAGATGTTCCATTAGCTCCAAAGCAGTTTTTGCATTCGCGACCGGAAGTGCGGCGAGCGCTTCCTCTACTCGCGATTCCATGGATTGGGATTTGGTGTGTTCTCCTGAGTGAATCGGAAATGGCAATGGGCCGGAGATATGTCCGGCATCAATCCGGAAGAAAGTCACGGACTCGGGCGCCACGCTGGGCTGTACCATCAGGCCAGCCAGGCGATCAATGCGATGGACAATCTCGGGCAGTTGGCTGAGCATCGGCTGCAGTTTCTCCAGGCGAGTGTGCAGAGCGGCGGCATTCTCGAAATCGAGATTCGACGAAGCTTGGTCGCGTTGGGTGGAGATCTCTCTTACCAAAGATTGACCACCAGTGTCGAAGTAGGCCTGAACACGCGCTACCTCGACGCGGTATTCATCGTCACTACAGCCTTTGAAACAGGGCGCCAGGCACATCTTCATTTCGGAGTAGATGCAGCCGGGAAAGCTGGGATCGGGATGAAGGTCGTCTACGCAGCGGCGCATTTTGAAGAAATCGAGCGAGTCGTTGGCGAACTTTTCCGCCGCTGTGCGGGAGAGAAATGGTCCGTAATAATCGGAATGCCTATTCAAGCGGCCGAGGCGTGTGGTAATCGAAGCTCGCGGGTATTCATTTTCCAGGTGCAACTTGACCAGGGGCGGGAAGCGAAAGCGGAGCCGCTGCGAATACGTCTTGGGGAAAGTTAAACACAATAACCGGTACAACAAGAAGCCGGACTCGAAGTCGGAACCGGTGGGCGTGTATTCGATCCAGTGGACGCGATCGCGTAAGTTTAATTTCTTGCTGTGCTCTGCCGGCGAGCCGAGAAGCCGCTGCAGACGACGACGCAGATTCGCGGTCTTGCTGACGTAGGGCTCGGATTGAGGATCGTTCCCGCGAAGCAAGAAAACAGCCGGCGCTGGCGGCACAGTGGAGAAGAGCGCGGAGTCTTGGGCAGGAACGAACTCGAGGCGCTGGGAAAGCACGACCTCATTGTAGAAGGAATTTACGGTGGACGATTTACGATTGACGATTGAAGAACCTACCGGAAGCTGGCGCTGCGGTACTTCTGGCGGAAGTCTTCGCCGTCCATTTCGATGATTCGACACATCTCCTGCAGCCGGGAACGCATTCGATCGCCGATGCGCTGGCCGAGCGTCTCTTCAGCCGTCGCGTAATCGGCTGCTTCGCGATGCCGGGAGCCCAAGTTATTCTTGAACTTTGCTGCGGGGAGATTGGGAAAATTGGTGGTGATGATGGTGGTGCGATTATCGTTATAGCGCGTGTTCAAAATCAGGCTAACCGTGTCCCAGACCCATTCCGTGGGCTTCACAGCCCCCAGTTCGTCGAGCCCAGGACTTCGGTTTCAAATACCGGACGCAGCACGTCCAACTCGGTTGCCTTTACGGAATCATTGTAAGAGTTCTGAATCTGTTTGAGCAGTTCGCGATAGTCATAAAAAAGGCATGCGATGCCTTTGCTGATGATGAGTTCTTTAATTATTCCGACTGCAAGGTGGGTTTTGCCGACGCCAATACTGCCAATGATCAGGAGTCCCGTATTGTCCACCGGATATTCTTCGACAAACCTGCACGCGGCCATCCGGGCGTTTGCCAGCAAGCGGTGTGGACCATCGAACTCGAAGTTGGAAAGCTCGCAGTGTTCGTAACGTTTGGGAATGCGGGCGCCCGTGAGCAACGCGCGACCGCGAGCTTGCAAGCGGCAATCACATCGCGTAACCCGGCGCTCGGAATCCATGGAAACGGATTTCCAGCCGGTACCGTCACATTGAGGACAAATTTCTGCGGAGACCTTCATGGCGTGGTGACTTTCCCTGTTTTGACTTTGCACCCAGAGATGGAGATTGCGCAAGTGCAAAAGGCAATGCCTCTGTGTACATGTTGTGGAGATGTGAGTCAGCTTGTGGAGGAACGAGGAAAACGAGATAAGTGGAGGCGAAAACGGGGACACACGACATACGTGCAACTTAGCCGAATACTCCCAGTAACCCAGTAACACCACTTTCGTGCCATATGCAATCTTCCCGCGCAAAGTAAGGAACTTCCTTACCACCTTTGTCTAACCAGCACACCTCAGCGCCGCAAACCGAACACTTTCCAGCCAGATAACCCTGATGGCGGTTGGCCCAACGATTGCCGCTTATATGGCTGACTGTGCCGTGAAACTGGCTTGATATCGACCTTTCTCTCGATTTCAGCATCTCACGGTGGCCCAGAATCGATGGGATTCGGGGAGATCTGGGGAGTTATGGCTACCTCATCTGTGAACGCTGATTCGCTGACTGGATTCCGTATCAACTGCCCGCCTGCCGGATTCGTTCCGGAGCGCGACTTGCCACAAGGTTTTCTGGAATTCTTCACTCCGCTGCATGAACGTTTTGCTCCGTGGCAGCAACAACTGATCGAAGATCGAAAGCGAGTTCTGGCGGAATCGCACGACGACAACAAACCGACACATTTTTATCCCCGCGAAGCGGTAAGAAACGGCTGGGGAATTGAGTTGCCCGAGTGGTGCCAGGATCAGCGAAACCAGATGACAGGGCCGGCGGACGATGCCGACCTTGTAGTCAAAATGCTTAACTCAGGCGCACCGGGCGTGATGCTTGACCTGGAAGATTCCACCGTGAACGAGTGGGAGCACCAGCGGCTCGGCGTCGAAAATATTCTGCAGGCGCTGCGCGGCACTCTGACTTACTTCGACAAGAAGCGGGACAAGTTGGTCGGCATCCAGTCGAGTCCGACGGTGATTTGGATACGGCCTCGCGGATTGCACATCCATCAGGGTGGGATTGTCGCCAATGAATTGACTTCCGCATCACTGTTCGATGTAGCGAGAATTGTGTACCGAGTTGATCCAGCGGAATTGAAGCATCCGCTGTCGTTCTATATTCCGAAATCAGAGTCTGCCGAAGAGGCGCTATGGTGGCGCGATCTATTCAGGACGGTGGCGGAGAAGCGTGGCTGGCCGCGCGAATATATCAAGTGCATGGCGCTGGTGGAATCTCATCCGCTGGCGTTTCAGATGGAAGAGTTTCTTTATAACCTGCGTGGTCACATTCTGGGACTGAACCTGGGCCGCTGGGATTACATGGCCAGCCTGATTCACTTCAATCTGTGCGATCCCGATTGGGTGCTTCCTGACCGCAACACCATTCCGCACAATGTGCCGTTCTTTCAAAACCTGCGCGAGCTGATGCCGGAAGTCTGTCACAAGCGGGGAATGCTGGCGATCGGCGGAATGACGGCGCTGTATCCGAGCCGCGAGGATGCCGAGTTGAATGCGCGAGCCCTCGCCGCACTTGAGAAAGACAAGAAGAACGAGGCGGACAGCCTGATGGATGGCGCGTGGACCGGGCATCCCGATCAAAATCAAATCGCGATTGACCAGTTCCCGTTTCCCAATCAACTACACGCGAGACGGCCACAGGCGGAACGCTATCCGGACTTGCGTCCGGCACCGACCGGCGTGGGAGCACGGACGGTTGCTGGCACCCGTGCGGCGGTCAGAACCGTGATTCGTTATCGCAACGGAGTGCTGAACGGCAAAGGAGCGAGTCTGCTCGATGGGTATATGGAAGACCTCGCTACCGACCGCATTTATCGGCTGATGATTGCTCAGCGCATGCGGCACGGCTCGGTTGTGGATGATGCAGGGAAGATCGTGGCCCACACGCCGGAATTTATTACTCAACTGTTTGATGAGGAATTGGAAAAGTTGCTGGCCAATCCGGGGCGCGACTTGGGGACAGCAGAGACGTTTCGTGAAGCCAGGCGTATTAGTGAAGCAAGATTGTGAATGGGAAATTCGATCCGATTTAGGGGGAGCCGGCGGGACGCCGGCGCTACAAAAACTATGGCAACCAATGGGAACGGTAAGGCTAACGGGAAATCGAACGGCAAGACTAACGGTATAGATAAAGAGTGGGCGTCGAATTCACGCTGGGCGGGAATCACTCGACCCTACAGCGTGGAGGACGTCGAACGCCTACGGGGATCGATTCGGATTGAATACACATTGGCGCACCGCGGTGCGGAGCGGCTTTGGAAGCTGCTTCAGGGTGAGCCTTATGTCCCGGCGCTGGGCGCTATGACTGGCAACCAGGCAATCCAGCAGGTCAAAGCTGGGCTGCTGGCAATTTATGTCAGCGGATGGCAGGTCGCTGCGGATGCCAATGATGCGGGACAGATGTATCCCGATCAGAGTTTGTATCCGGCGGACAGCGTGCCCAATCTGGTGCGGCGGATCAATCAGGCGTTCATGCGGGCAGATCAGATTCATCATGCGGAAGGCAGAAACGGGATTCAATGGTTCGCCCCGTTGATCGCCGACGCGGAAGCGGGATTCGGCGGGAATCTGAACGCCTTCGAATTAATGAAGGCGATGATTGAGGCGGGAGCGGCCTGCGTTCACTTCGAAGATCAGCTTTCTTCCGCCAAGAAATGCGGCCACCTGGGTGGCAAAGTGCTGGTATCGACGGGAGAGGCAATCCAGAAACTGGTGGCAGCGCGGCTGGCGGCGGACGTGATGGGCGTCCCGACACTCATCATGGCCCGCACCGATGCCAACAGCGCGCATTTACTAACTAGTGACATCGATCCGCGGGATCGCGAGTTTCTTACCGGTAATAGAACCGCGGAAGGCTTCTTCTGTATTCGCGGCGGGCTGGAATCCGCAATCGCACGCGGGATTGCCTATGCACCTTACGCCGACTTGATATGGTGCGAGACATCCGAACCAAATCTGGAAGAAGCTCGACGCTTTGCTGAAGCGGTGCACGCCAAGTATCCGGGCAAGCTGCTGGCTTACAACTGC
>Ga0193735_1000738_pt1 | contig 10437 bp, 8 predicted proteins | sample U1m2metaG_FD_145080 | JGI IMG/M metagenome (GOLD analysis project Ga0193735, IMG submission 145080) | Soil microbial communities from a riparian zone of the East river system, Colorado, United States - U1m2 | ecosystem: Environmental > Terrestrial > Soil > Riparian zone | place: USA: East River... | reverse complement strand
GGGGGGGTGCGTCGGATTGCGCCTGCAGGAAATGGGGATTGGCCATGTTCACGCGCACTTCATGGGAATGGCAGCGCGCACAGCTTTCTGGATCCACAAATTTTTCCCGCTGACCTTCAGCTTTACCGCGCACGCGAACGACATTTTCGCACCGCGAAACTTCGAGGTCGGGCTTGATAAGCTTGTCGATACAGCGCGCGTAATCGTCACTGTGAGCGATTATGCGAAGAAGTTTTTGCAAGAACGCTTTCCGGAACGCGCCGATCGCATCCGTCGCATTTACAACGGCCTGAATCTCGCCGAATTCGGACGCGCGGATTTTTCTTCTGCTCCACCGTTGATTCTGGCAGTCGGCCGTTTGATTGCGAAAAAAGGTTTTGCCGATCTGATTGGCGCTTGTGGATTAATTGCGGAGCGCGGAAAATCGTTTCAATGCGAGATTATCGGCGAGGGCCCGCTCGAAAACGAATTACGCGGGCAAATTGAGCGGCTGAATCTGCAAAACCGCGTCGTGTTGCCCGGCGCAAAGCCGCAGCGTGAAGTCCGGCAGCGTCTCGCTGCGGCGAACGTTTTCGTGTTGCCGAGTGTGATCGATCCCGAAGGGGGCATGGACAATCTTCCCACGGTCATCATGGAAGCGATGGCGACAGGGTTACCCATCGTCTCAACCAAGATCGGCGGGATTCCAGAAATGGTCGTTGAAAATGAAACCGGTTTTCTACTGCGACCGGGCGATGCAGTTGCGCTTGCTGATGCGATCGAGAAAGTGATCAGCAATCTTTCGTTGGCGCAAAAACTTGGCCAAGCCGGCCGCGAGTGTGCGCAAGAGTTTTTCTCAATTGAGAAGAACGTTCGCGAGTTATGCGCGTTGCTTTTGTAGCGGCGCTCTGTGAGCACCGTAAAGCTGTAGCCACGGGCCTATGGCCCGTCGGACTTTATGCTAAAGAGGACCGCCCACAGGGCGGTGGCTACAGTAATTCGCGGACGCAATTGATCGCGTGCAGGTAAACGTGATGCGGTCCGCCGCGCATCAGTTCTTCGCTCATCAGGCTTACTGGATCGTTTTTTCCTGCGGGCATTAATTGTGGAACACGTTTTCCACCAGCTTTCCCGCGTGAAATCTCCAAAAGATCGCCGCACTTCGCATGGGTAATGAGGAATTCTATGTCGCCCGCCGTCACCGCGACTTCGTGAATCGGTTCGCCGTCGCGCTGGCGCATTTCGATATCGATCTTTCGACCGGAGGACCCAACAAATTGGAGCTTGTTCTCCCCAACTGTTTTTTCAGAGCGCCAATTCAATTGCCCCGCAAGCCAGCCAACAAACAGAAGTGCGGTCGATCGGAAGCCGGACGCGTAATCAATTCGCACTTTTTTGATTTTAGCGAAATGATGATGCGAAGCGGGATGATCGAAGAATTGCGCGAGCGCGAAACGAGCCTTGTCCAGTCGCGTCCAATTCAGGTCGCAAAGGACGATGCGCTGTTTTGCCTCGGCTTGTGCGGATTCGACGAGACGCATTTGCGCCTGAAAATCTTGCCAGGGCCGGCTGTCGTAGATAAGTCGATCGACCCAAGTCCAAAGTTGCGGATCCATCGGGTCATGGAATTCCTGCTGCCACCAAAGGTACAACGGCAAGTCCGAATCCAGATTTGAGAGAACAATGTTCGGCAACTGAGTAGTGCATCCGCCGTTGAGACAGAATGAAATTTGTTCAGAGCAAACTTGTTTGCTGCCGGCACGGCTGACGTGGCAGTGCGCGCTGATCCAGGCGTCAACCCCATCCTCTTCTGCATTGCAATCAGCTTCGATGACGATCGCGCGACACGCGTGGTTCTCGGTAATTCTCGCCATCAGTTGGGTATTTTTTTTCAGTGAGCCCGGCTCTTCGCTGTAAACGGCAAGGTTCATGAGTGAAGCGCGCGTCATGGCGCCTTCGCTTTCCAGCCAGAGTTTTTTTAGCTCGTGATCAATTTTGCCAACTTCGACCGGTACTCCGAGCGAATATGTTTCAGTCACGGCAGGCATCGCTCACAGTCTCCTCCACGCCCGGCCGTCGCGGGCGAGCAGATCATCTGCCGCCTCCGGTCCCCACGATCCCGCTGGATGAAAAAATAACTCGGGCACATCCTTTTTCGCATGCCAGGCTTCCTCGATCGGATCGATGAAAGCCCAGGCTTGCTCGACCTCATCGCGGCGGGCAAAGAGCGTAGCGTCACCGCTCATCGCGTCGAGCAGCAAACGCTCGTACGCTTCCGGGCTGGCTTTTCCGAAAGACGTTCCATAATGGAAATCCATTTTCACCGGCTCGATGTGAAAGCTCGTGCCGGGTACCTTTGCATGAATCCGCAACGCGATTCCCTCATCCGGTTGAATCCGAATCACGAGCACATTCAGGTCATGCAAATCTTTGTTAAACAGCACCGCAGGCGCTTTTTTGAAATGAATGGAAATTTCGGTGGCCGATTTGGGAAGCCGTTTCCCGACGCGCATATAAATCGGCACGTCGGCCCATCGCCAGTTGTCGATGAACAAACGCAGGGCGACGAAAGTCTCGGTTTGCGAATCTGCGTTGACGTTTTGTTCCTGGCGATAACCGGCCACTGGATCGCCGTGAATCGCGCCCTTGGTGTATTGACCGCGCACAACATTGGCCGCGATTTCATTGCGCGGCCAACGACGCAGTGATCGAACCACTTTGACCTTTTCGTCGCGAATACTGTCCGCACTCAAGTCGGTGGGCGGTTCCATCGCTACAAGACAAAGCAGCTGGAGCAAGTGGTTCTGCACCATGTCGCGCAACGCGCCTGCGTGTTCATAATAGCCGGCGCGAGTCCCGACGCCCAGGGTTTCCGCCGCTGTTATCTGCACGTGATCGATGTAATGCGTGTTCCAGAGCGGCGAGAAAATTGCGTTCGCGAATCGGAGAACCAGAATGTTCTGGGCCGTTTCCTTACCGAGAAAATGGTCGATCCGGTAGGTTTGCTCTTCGGTAAAAGAATTGTGGACGATGCGATTGAGCTCGCGCGCCGAGGCGAGATCGGTTCCGAACGGCTTTTCGACAATTACCCGAACCCAGCTTCCTTTGCACGTCTCGTTCAAGCCGGCGGCTTTCAAGTGCTTGAGAATCGGTTCAAACTGGTCTGGAGCGGCTGCAAAATAGAAAAGACGATTGCCACGCGTGCCGTGGTCTTTGTCGATTTCATCGAGGCGTTTGGCCAACCTCTTGTAACCAGACTCGTCGCCGAACTCGCTCTGGTGATAAAAAATCGATTGCGCAAACGTCTTCCAAATTTCGTCTCGCACGGCCTGGCGGGAAAACTTACGCGTCGCTTCTTCGAGATCGCGCCGGAATTCCTCGTCACTCTTCTTGCGGCGCGCGAAACCGACAATCGCCACGGCGGGCGGCAGGTCGCCATCGGCCGCGACGTTGTAGAGCGCAGGGACAAGCTTGCGATGGGCGAGATCACCTGTAGCGCCGAAGATCACAATGCTACATGGCTGCGGCACAGCGCGCGTGGCTAACCCTTCGCGGAGCGGGTTTGGTTCCGGTTGATCAGCGGCTCGATTCATGAGCGTCCAAAGATTACGCAGATTGGCGCCGATTTTAAACGGAATCTTCTCACTCGATTACGGGCGTGCGCGTCGCCATGGGCAACCGTTTGATCCTCGCAGGCAGACCGCTCTTCGCTTTAGTGTACTCCGCATGCCGTCAACGCGCCTGGAAGCTTTCAGTGATGCTGTGTTCGCGATTATCATCACCATCATGGTGCTGGATCTCAAAGTACCGCACGGCGACCAAGTTGCAGCATTGCGCCCGCTGCTGCCGATTTTCCTGAGTTATGTGCTCAGCTTCGCGTTCCTCGGAATTTATTGGAACAATCATCATCACATGTTGCATACGGTGAAACAGATCAGCGGCGTAAATCTTTGGGCGAATCTGCACCTGCTGTTTTGGCTGTCGCTGATACCGTTTACGACAGGCTGGATGGGCGAAAACAACTTCGCCGCCATGCCCGTCGCGGCTTATGGCGTAGTTCTGTTGCTGGCAGCGATCGCATACTGGGTGCTCGAGCGATCGCTCATTGCTACTGAAGGTCCCGATTCGAAGATTGCACGTGCAGTCGGCAGTCACATCAAGGAATATGTTTCGCTCGCGCTCTACGCAGTAGCAGTCGCGATTGCATCCTGGCTGCCACTGATCGCGTGCGGATGTTATGTCTTCGTCGCTCTCATGTGGCTTGTCCCGGATCGGCGAATCGAGAAAAGGATGTCCTCTCGTACAAGCGCAAAGCGCGACTAGCGCCGTTGCCTTACAAATCATGCCACAACCGTTTCGCGCAGTAATTTTCGATCTCGATGGCGTACTAGCCGATTCCGAGCCGTGGTGGAACGAGATCGACAAGAAATTGCTCGGCGAATACGGCGTTGCTTATTGTGGGGAGTATCACCGGAACGTGCTTGGCGTGAGTTACCGGCTCGCGGTCGAGTTTTACAAAAAAGCATTCGGGATCTCCGCGCCTACTGAGGAATTGATGCGCCGCCGGGGAGAAATCGCTGCCGAATTCTTTGCCAATCGCATCGGTCTCTTTCCCTCAACGAGAGCCGTACTAGAAGAGCTGCGGGAAATGAACCTGCGCCTCGCTGTCGCGACGAGTTCCCTGAGCGCGTCTGCTCGCCCATTCTTAGATCGACATAAGTTAACAACATTCTTTGATGTCATTCTTACCGGCGACGAAATCGAACGGGGCAAACCGGCTCCCGACATCTACCTGCACGTGGCGGAAAAACTCGGCGTGCCCGAGAACGAATGTCTCGTCATCGAGGACGCGCTTTCCGGCATCGCCGCTGGCAAGGCCGCTGGGATGCGCGTAGCCGCTATCCCCGACACCCGCTTTGTCAATCCGCGCGACTACGAAAAGGAAGCCGATTACGTTCTCGGCAGCCTTTTCGAAATTCCCGCGCTGGTCCGCAGCGCGGCTACTGATTAGCTCGGCAGCGGAAATTTCCGCGTGAGCTCGCGGACTTTTTCGCGAACGCGGTTGAGCGCGGATTCGTCGGTGCGATTCGTTAGGGCTTCGGCCATTAAATCGGCGATCTCGAGCATTTCTTCTTCTTTCATGCCACGGGTTGTGACCGCGGGTGTGCCTACCCTGATGCCGCCGGGTTTGAAGATTGGGTAGGTGTCGAACGGGATGCCGTTTTTGTTTACGGTGATGCCGGCCCGGTCGAGAACTTCCTGCGCTTCTTTGCCATTAATTTCCTTTGGACGAAGATCGACCAGCATCAAATGATTGTCGGTGCCGCCGGAAACGATGCGGTAACCGTGTTTCGCCAGGCCCGCGGCGAGCGCCTTCGCATTAAGCACGACCTGCCGCTGGTATTCACGGAATTGCGGCTGGAGCGCTTCGTGAAAGCAGACTGCCTTTGCTGCAATGACATGCATGAGTGGTCCGCCCTGCACCCCTGGGAAAACGGTCGCGTCGATTGGCTTGGCGAATTGCTCTTCGCACATGACGATACCGCCGCGCGGCCCACGCAAACTCTTGTGCGTGGTGGTCGTGATAAATTGCGCGTATGGAATCGGACTTGGGTGCTGACCACCGGCAACGAGCCCGGCGATGTGCGCCATGTCGATGAACAAAAGTGCGCCGACCGAATCAGCGATTTGGCGCAGCCGCGGGAAATCGATGATGCGCGGATAAGCTGACGCGCCGGCGGTGATCATGAGCGGGCGCACGTCTTCGGCTTGCTTTTGCAACGCGTCGTAATCGATCTGCTCGGTCTTTTCGCTCACGCCGTACTGCGAGACGGTGTAGAATTTACCGGAGAAATTCGCGGGATGCCCGTGAGTGAGATGGCCGCCGTGCGCGAGATTCATCGCAAGAATCTTGTCGCCCGGTTTCAGCACCGAAAAATACACCGCCATGTTGGCTTGTGCGCCGCTATGCGGTTGCACGTTCACGTGCTCGCAGCCGAAAAGCCGCTTTGCACGATCGATCGCCAGTTGTTCAGCGGTATCGACGTTTTCGCATCCGCCGTACCAGCGTCTTCGCGGGTAACCTTCGGCATACTTGTTCGTGAGCACGCTGCCTTGCGCTTCCATCACGGCGCGGCTGGTAAAATTTTCGGAAGCGATCAGCTCAATGTTTTCCCGCTGCCGTTTTTCTTCAGCCATGATCACGTCGAAAATTTCCGGATCCGTGCGGCGCAATGCTTCGCCATAAATGCGCGACGACGATGTCATTTTTTCAGATTCCACATCACGAGAAGTATCACTGCCCGCGTAAACACCGCCAGTGCTAGCTGCACCTGGCGGGACCAGCGCGCCTTGCTCGACAAATGCGAGCACACTGGGCAGGGCATTCTTGATGATGTGTGCGCAATCCTCGTACACTTCGCGGCCGAGACCAATTGGGTCCGGCACGTCGCGCCACACCGTTGTGCCCGGCTCTTCAAATTCGCGTAGCAAAAATGTTTTGTCGGCGCTTTGGGGAAACTGTGTTTGGATCATTTCGACGTGACCACCGGTCATGGCGAAAATGTGCGTGGCGCGATCGACCAGGGATGAACTGATAGGCTGGCTGCGCTGGCCGCTGATATCCACGCCTTCGTCTTCGCAGACTTGCACCGCGTAAAGACTCGGCGGCTGGCCGCGCACCGCATGCACGCCAGCCGAAACAACTTCGATGTCTTTACGGTTCCCAAGCAATCGGCGAAAAAGCCCTTCCGCGATTGGGCTGCGACAAATATTACCGGTACAAACAAAGAGTACGCTTTTCACGTTTCGCAGGGCGCGACCAAGCGCCATTTCAACCTAGAATTGAACGTGCTCAAGTCAATTTGAAGCCGGGCACACTTCGGCGCGCCTCCTTCGACTTCGCTCAGGATAAACTTAGGTCGCGCCGTACCATTTATTACCCGCGTGGTAGTTGCACGTGCGCGCGCGCGCCAAACTTATACCAAAGATAAAGGACTAAAATCGCTCCGAGAATGGAAACGATTATGCCACCGGGATGAAATCGGCCTCCTGCGCTTGGCGGATAAAAAAGATGGGTCACGGCGCCGCCGATAATTGAGCCGATAATGCCCAGCACGATTGTCCACGTGAGCGCGAGATGCATATGCATCACTGATTTGGCGACGTATCCCGCGATTAAGCCGACAATGATATACCAGATAAGATGAAACATAATTTTCTCCTTTTGACTTCTGCGATTTTGAAGATCGATCGAAGCTGTATCAGATTCAATCGTTCGAAGCCATTCAAAATTTCAGCCGGATAATTGGAGCTTCTCGGCAATGCGAATTGCCGCTATTCTGATGAGTATTCCGTCGTTTTTCGCAAATGACCATCGATACACTGCGTCAGGTGCCATTGTTCGAATCGCTCGATAACGAGGCGGCCGGCGAATTATGTCCTCTGTTTGATAGCCTCGAGCGCAAGGCTGGCACATTTCTGTTCCGAGCCGGCGAGGAAGGCGACGCGATGTATGTCATCGAGCGCGGGAAGATCCGGATTTGCGTTCGCACAACTCAGGGACACGAGCTCACGCTAACGGAGCTTGGGCGTGGAGATTTTTTTGGCGAAATGGCGTTGCTAGACGGAAAGCGGCGCTCAGCCGATGCCGTTGTGGCAGAGGACGCGCGCCTGGCAGTGCTCTCGCGAGACCATTTTCTCTCTTTTGTCCGGAGCAGTCCGAACGTCGCGCTGGAGCTGCTAAGCGCTCTTGCCAACCGGCTCCGCCATACCGATGAGCTGTTGCGTCATAGTGCCACGCGCAATGTCAATGTGGAGGAAGCAGCGCAGTTGACCCTTGCCGATCGCGCGGCGGATCTCATCGCGACGTTTGGCGGCAGCTGGAAATTTATCATCAGCGCGGTGCTCTTTTTTAACGCGTGGGTTGTAATAAACACCTTGCTGCTCGCAAACCACGGCTTTGACGCTTATCCCTACTTGCTGCTCAGCACTATGATTAACATGCTCGCCGTGCTGCAAGCGCCTATCATTTTAATGTCGCAGAACCGGCAGGCTCACAAGGACCGGCTACGCGCCGAAATCGATTATCAAATAAATTTGAAGAACGAGCTCGCATTGAACGAAATTATCGAACGCTTGAAAGCTCTGGAGCGCGATTATCTGCGGCTGCAATCGGATAAACGACCCGATTGAGGCGCCCGCCTGACTTGTCATGTCGAGCGGAGTCGCCTGCCAAGCCGTAGCTTTATGCGAAGGTCTGGAGACATCTCTAAATCTTTTCCCGAAATAGCCAGAGATTCCTCGACTAAGCTCGGAATGACAAAATGGGTTGAGGGTTTCGTCATTCTTATGACGTCTCTGCAAGTTTGCCGCACGCGTCGGCTTGATTATGTTGCGGCTGCCCTATGAAAAAGCTGACCACTTTTATGTTTTTGGTTCCGACGCTGACGCTTGTCTTCTTCGGCTGCGCAAATCAAGGTCAAGACCCCGAGCAAGCATCGCGCGAGGCGCAACAACGACGCGAAGCTGAGCGACAGCAGGCCGAGTTTCGCAAGGGCCTCCCGCCGGAAAGCATTCCCAGCCAGGTCCGGTAACACCGGATCTCGTTAAATCGGTTGAATCGTTAAATCGTAAGTCCGATGTAACGGTGTAACGCTTCAACAAATCACGATGATGCGCTCACAGTGGAAGCGAATCCGGTATCGTCTGGAGTGGCTAGGACTGGTCCTTGCCACAAAATTAATCCCATTGTTCTCGCGAAGGGCCTGTTATCACCTTGCCAGGACAGCTGGCGCGCTGCTTAGCTTTTTTGATCGGCCTCGATATCGCATCGCACTGAGTAATCTGGAGGTCGCGTTCGGCGACCGATTCTCTCCTCGTGAGCGACGAAAAATTGTGCGGGAATCATTTCAACATTTTGCGCGGACCATGGTCGATCTGCTGTGGAGCTCTCGTCTGACCCAGCACAATTTCTCTCGCTATATCGAGTGGCAAAATTTGGAGGAACCAGCGCGCAGCGCGGGGCCGGAGCGAAGCTTTATTATCGCGTGCTACCACTACAGCAACTTCGAATGGCTGAGTCTGGCCGGTGGTTTTCTGGAGTTAAAAGGCACGATTATCTCGCAGGAATTTAAGAATTCGTTGCTTGATCCAATTTTCAAGAAATTGCGCGAGCAATCCGGTCACGAATTGGTTCCACGCGAGCGCGGGATTATTCGGCTTTACAAAGTGCTTCGGCAAAAGGGGCGCACCGCGCTGCTGGTCGATCTCACCGTGCCGCCGGCTCAGGGCGCGGTGGCGATTGATTGTTTCGGACTAAAAACAAGCGTGACCTCCGCGCACGCCTGGCTGCACGAGCAAACCGGCGCCCCGATCATCCCCGCGCACTGCGAACCCCTGCCTCATGGACGTTACCGGATCATCTTCCATCCGAAGATCGAACGCACCGCTGCGATGACTCATCAGCAAATCGCCCAAGCCTGTTGGGATTCATTCGAACCTTATGTGCGAAGGAATCCAGCGCCCTGGCTTTGGATGTACAAACATTGGCGCTACCGCCCCGCAAAGCCGGACCGGCCTTATCCATTCTACGCGAATTTTTCCCGACGGTTCGAAGACCTGCTTCAACGCGAACGGGCCGATACCATCGAGGAATCGAAACGGTAAAGGCGTTCGCCGTAGCGAACGCCTTTACAAATTCGCCTTGGTGCTTTGAAACACAAGGCCGATCTAGCTCGCAGCTTTACGGTTTGTTCGCGACCACTTGCTGCGCCGGCTTATTCACTTCGAGCTGGGCGCTCACTTTTTGGATTTCCGCGGCCTGCTCTTTCAGCTGAGTCGTGAGAACCTCCATTCCGTTTTGCTGCTGTGTGACGGTTAACCTAAGTTCAGCGATCGTCGCTTGCTGTTCTTCGACTTTCTTGTGCTGTTTGAGGAACTCATTAAGCAACATCGCATTGACCGCCGTGTATCGGACGCTCTCAATCTGACCTGTTCGATCGCGGATGATCAGGTTGGGATCCACATTGGCCACGTCTTCGGCGACCAGACCGTATTCGAGGCTTTGTGTTCGATCGATCTCCTTCTTGTATCGGTACGTGACTGGTTTGAGCTGGTACAGCGCTTCGCTGGCGTTGTCCATTGGCTTGACGTCCTCCTTGTATCGATGCGAGGAGCTAAGGTGCCCAAGTAAGCCCGTGTTTAAGTCTATGGTAACAGAATCAGAGTTACCGCCACTGACACTGGTGGTGTCGATATTGCGAATATAGGTGTGATTGCTCTCACCAGCGGAACCAGTGATGCCATCGCCGATGCAGACGTTGCCGTCGCCTGTGAGAGACCCACCCGCGAGATTGCCGATGGCCGTATTGCCGGAACCGGTGGTGGCGTCGAGCGCTTCGAAACCGACGGCGGTATTGGAATGGCCCGCGATATTGCTAACGAGCGCATCGACACCCA
>Ga0193735_1000737_pt1 | contig 10443 bp, 10 predicted proteins | sample U1m2metaG_FD_145080 | JGI IMG/M metagenome (GOLD analysis project Ga0193735, IMG submission 145080) | Soil microbial communities from a riparian zone of the East river system, Colorado, United States - U1m2 | ecosystem: Environmental > Terrestrial > Soil > Riparian zone | place: USA: East River... | reverse complement strand
AGCAATGCTCGACTGTGACGCTTGGGTTTCATTGGTGTTTTCATCAGATATCCCCTTTCTTGAATTCTGAATTTCCCTTTCTCTTTTGCGAAGCCGCGGAGCGACTCCGCGTGGCCTGCTGGTTCCCCGTCAACAGGACGGTCTCACCAGCAAACCTTTAAATATGATTCGGACCAGGTGTCCGCATCGGTCGCCCTTGCCGCTGAACGTTGCCGGGTGCAAACCTGCCCGGGTTTCAGAAAGCGATGCGAGAACGCATCCGCACTTCCAACTTCGAAAGCTTTCGCGAGCCCAGCACTCCGCGCGAAATGCTCGTAAGATTCGGTGTTGACACATATACGGAAATACGTATACGTTTTTCGCGAAATGAAGGCGAGAAATGCTGTGCCAGCGTTCCTGTTTAGGACGTTGTCTGATCCGACACGGTTACGTTTGCTAAACTTGCTGGCTTGTGGCGAGACCTGTGTCTGCGAACTAACCGATACGCTGCGGGTGGTGCAGCCAAAAGTATCGCGTCACCTGGCTCATCTGAAGCGCGCGGGGTTGGTGGAAGCGCGCCGCAACGGCAAATGGATGCATTATCGCTGGGCGAAGCACGCCGATCCGCTCGTGCGTCATGTGCTCACCGGTTTGCGCGGGTGGATGGAAACAGACGAGCAAATGAACGGCGAACGCCTCCAACGTCAACGGGTCTGTTGCAGATTTGTTGCGAGGAAGACAAAAGGAACAAGAAACAAATGACAACAAAGGAATTCATATCCGCGCTGCGTGCTGCACCGGACAATGAGTTGATGTTCGTAGATCTGGAAGGTCACGCGGTACACAACGGCTACCATCTCACAGAATTAAAAGGCGCCTCATTCGAAACGGTCGATTGCGGCGGCAAAACCAACCGCTGGCAGGAAACAATCGTGCAACTCTGGGTGCCGGAGAATCCGGACGAAGATTACATGAGAGCGGCCAAGTTCCTCAAAATTTTCGATAAAGTGCGCGGAATGATCGCGCTCGATGTTGATTCCGAAATTCGCGTTGAGTATGGCGACCGAAATTTTTTTCCATCGACGTATCACGTTCGTTCAGTGACCAGCGATGATGCCATGACGCGTGTGTTTCTCGAACCGCCGCGCGCCACCTGCAAAGCGCGAGACCGCCGCATGGCGTCTACTGAATCATCGAGCGAAAGTGACTCGTGCTCTCTCGCCGCACAAGCTTGCTGCTAGATTGCGAGCGAGTGCTGTAGCGTGCGCTGTCCTCAGCGCATGAATCAGGGCGATGCACGAAATCCGCTGAGACAGCGGACACTACAGCGAGATCTGCTTTTGGAGTGCGGCGACACGTCGCCGCTTTTGGAAGCGCGGACGTGTCTGCGCACTTCAAACCTTGCGTTGGCTTTTGCGCCAAGCTGGGTGTTCGATACCATCAATCGCGAAATGAAACAACATTGCCCATGGGTTGGCGCGTTTCTGACAATTGTATTCGCAATGTCCGCACAGGAGCCATCTCCATCGCCGCCAACGGCAGATTTTGACGTTATTATTCGAGGCGGTACGGTTTACGACGGCACCGAAACCGAGCCGCGGCAGGCCGATGTTGCGATTCGTGGCGATCGCATTGCGGGCGTTGGTCCCGCAGTCGCGGGAGCAAAAGCGAAGACAGTTATCGACGCGAAGGGCCTGGCCGTTGCGCCCGGATTTATCAACATGCTTTCCTGGTCAACGGAGTCGCTGATTCAGGATGGCCGATCGCAAAGCGAAATCCGGCAGGGCGTGACGACGGAAATAATGGGCGAAGGCGAATCAATGGGCCCGGTAAACGATCGCGTGCGCGAGCACATCCTGGACACACAGACAGATATCAAATACGACATTAAGTGGAACACGCTCGCCGAGTATCTGCAGTACCTCGAGAAGCGCGGCATCTCGTGCAACGTCGCTTCGTTCCTCGGTGCGACGACTGTTCGCGAATACGTGATCGGCTTCGAAGACAAGCCGCCCACGCCGGAACAGCTCGAACAAATGCGGGACTTGGTACGCAAGGAAATGGAAGCAGGCGCACTGGGAATTGGCACCTCACTGATCTATCCGCCTGCGTTTTATGCCAAGACGGAAGAACTGATCGAGCTTTGCAAAGTGGCCGCAAAATATCAGGGCAAATACATCTCGCATATGCGCAGCGAAGGAAACCAATTGTTTGAAGCGCTCGATGAACTGCTGCGGATCGCGCGCGAAGCGAAGATTCCGGCCGAGGTTTACCACATCAAAGCCGCTGGCGAGAAAAATTGGCCAAAAGAAGACGAACTGCTCGCGCGAATCGAACGCGCGCAGAAAGAAGGAGTGAACATCCGCGCCAACATGTACACGTACACCGCCGCCGGCACGGGGCTCGACGCCTGTCTGCCGCCGTGGACGGAAGACGGCGGGTACCCCGCGTTGTTCAAACGGCTGCGCGACCCGGCTGCGCGCGAGAAGATTAAAGCTGAGGTGAAGATAGACAGCGACAAATGGGAAAATTTGTACCTCGCCGCCGGTTCGCCGGAGAAGATTCTGTTGGTTGGATTTAAGTCGGACAAGCTCAAACCGCTCACCGGTAAAACGCTCGCTGACGTCGCGAAAATGCGCGGCAAAGATCCGATCGACACGATCATGGATTTAATCGCGCAAGACGAATCACGGATCGGCACGGTTTATTATTTGATGTCGGAAGAGAACGTGAAGAAGGAATTGAGGAAACCATGGATTTCCTTTGGCTCGGATGAAGCGTCACAAGCCCCCGAACCGCCTTTCACGAAATCTAATCCGCATCCTCGCGCTTACGGAAATTTCGCGCGCGTGCTCGGGAAATACGTGCGCGACGAGAAAGTTCTGCCGATGAGCGACGCGATCCACCGCTTGAGTGGGCAACCAGCTACCAATCTCGGCCTCGACCACCGCGGATTTCTCAAGGAGGGAATGTTTGCCGACGTGGTTGTGTTTAATCCGGCGACAATCTCGGACCGCGCGACATTCGCGAAACCGCACCAATACGCCGTCGGGATGAAGCACGTCTTTGTAAATGGCGTGCAAGTCATTAAAGATGGCGAGCACACCGGCGCCAAACCCGGTCGCGCTTTGTGGGGACCGGGGAAGACGAAGTAATCATGTTGCCGCGCCCCGCGATAAGATCGACAGCTGTAGCCGCTTCCCTGTGGGCGGCACATCGAGTATTTATTTGGAATCACTCCACGCTTCGCATAGCGAAGCGGTTGAAAACGTCGCCCATAGGGCGACGGCTACAGTTGCGCCCGATCGATTATGACAATCTCCCCGCAATAGGGCCAGTCGTCTGCATTTTTGACCAACCCAGCGCGAACAGGATTCTCTCGAACGTAATTCCATTTGTGTCCGTAGCTTTCATCGTTGCGGAGAACATGATCAAAAAAGCCGCGCTGCCAGATCGGCGACGTCCCTGGTAACGCAATACGTTTCGCGAGAGCTTGTTTCAGCATTCCTACCCATGGCCCGAGTTGAAAATCGTCGGGTCCGCGGACGAAAAGATGAACGTGATCGGGCATCACCACGTATCGGCCGACGGCGATATTACGAACCCGGTGCGCCTGCTCGGCGAACCCGACGAATGCCGCGTGCACCGCATCGGACGCGAGCAATTTCCTCCGTTTGTATGTACAAGAGGTGACGAAGAACAAAGCGTTGTAAGCAAAAATCCGCTGCAGGCGTGGCGGCAGTTTTGGATATTCGCGCACGCGAATCTTGTAGCCGCTTCCGTGTGGGAAGCGCAATGCAGATGTAGCTTGGCCGCACGTAACGTCGCCCACAGGGCGACGGCTACAGAAGTCGGAATGCGATTAATGAGATGCACCTCCCTCGAAAGAGACACGCGCAAATGCGCTGTTTATGGCGTACCATTGAAAACAGAGCGTACGTATCGAGATTTTTAGCCGTCCGAACCAACAATGGATCCAATCAGAAACATTAAGTTGCGCTGGCTCCATGGTGCATTGCACGATGTCAGCCACGAACTGTCGCGTTCGCAGTTTTCCAGATTTGCGGCGCACGCCTGGGAGCCGGCCATCAACGCGTACCGGTGCGAAAACTCCATCCGCATCTGCGTCGATCTGGCGGGAGTTGATCGTTCCGTCATCGATCTCACCGTTGAACCGCGGCGGGTCATGATTCGCGGCACTCGCGAGCTGCCTGAGCCGACCGATGACGAGGGATGCGCCCTGCAATTGCTGGCAATGGAGATTGATTATGGCCTGTTCATCCGGGAGGTGCCATTGCCAACCGAAGTAGAAATCGACGAGGCACACGCAGAGCAACGGAACGGTCTGCTCTGGATTTCGCTGCCGTTAAAGAAGTCATGAGCGACGAAGAAATCAGCGCGTTGCAACCAGGCGCCGAACTCAAACCTGGACCGCAGAGCACGATCGCGGCAACCACGGACCAAAGCCAAACGCCGCGGATCCCGGAGGAATTATCGATCTTGCCGATGCGCGGGTTCGTCGTTTTTCCGGGCACGGTTGTTCCACTCAACGTCCAGCGTGCGGCGTCGCTCAAACTGCTGGATGAAACCTTGCCGCGAACAAAGGTGATCGGGTTGCTGACGCAGCGCGATGAGACAAAGGAAGACCCGGAGCCGCAAGACCTACACTCGGTCGGCACGGCCGCGCTTGTGCTCAAGCTTCTGCGGCAGTCGGACGACCACGTGGTAGTCATCGCGCAGGGACTGCGCCGTTTTTCTCTTCGCAAAATTATCGCGACTTCTCCGTTCCTGCGCGCGGAAATCGATTTGCCGAACTCGATTTCGCCGCCAAAAACGAAAGAGTGGGAAGCGACCTTCCGCAACCTGCGGGACTCGGCCGCAAAACTCTTCGAGCTGACACCTGATGCGCCAGAGCAGTTGCGTTTGATGATCCTGAACATCGATAACGCTGAGCAGCTCGCTGATTTTCTGGCGTCGAACTTGAACATCGAAGTTGCAGAAAAGCAGGCGATTCTCGAAGAGCTCGATCTTGAAAAGCGTGTTCGTGCTGTGCAACAGCACGTCTCATCGCAGCTCGAGATTGCTGAGATTCAACAGAGACTGCAACGCGATGTGGCCTCGCAATTTTCCGATGCACAGCGGCGCGCTTACCTGCGCTCGCAGATTAAGGCCATCCAGCGCGAATTAGGCGAGACGGAGGCTGGCAGCGAAGAACAGGCGCAGCAATTGCGCAAACGGCTCGAAGAAGCTAACCCGCCAGAGGCGGTAATGAAACAGGCCGAGCGCGAACTGAAGCGGCTCGATTTCATCCCGTCTGCCAGTCCGGAATTCTCGGTGATTGTCAGTTACATCGAGATCATCGCCGATCTTCCATGGAATAAGCTAAGCGAAGACAACCTCGATCTCGATCAAGCCCAACAAATCCTCGATCGCGATCATTACGATTTGGAAAAAGTTAAGAAACGGCTGATCGAATATCTGGCTGTGCGCAAACTTAATCCGCAGGGGCACGGCGCGATCCTCTGTTTTCTCGGGCCACCGGGTGTGGGCAAAACCAGCCTCGGCCAATCGATTGCCGATGCGTTGGGCCGCAAATTTGTGCGGATCAGTCTCGGCGGTATGCGCGACGAGGCGGAAATCCGCGGTCATCGCCGCACGTATATTGGCTCGATGCCGGGCCGAATCATTCAGGAATTGCGGCGCGCAGGTACGCGGAACCCGGTTTTCATGCTTGATGAGATCGACAAGATTGGCGCGGATTTTCGCGGCGACCCGGCCAGCGCGTTGCTGGAAGTGCTCGATCCGCGGCAAAACAACGCGTTTGTCGATCGTTACCTCGACGTGCCGTTTGATCTGTCGCAAGTAATCTTCATCGGCACGGCGAACTACATCGAGGGCGTGCCCGAACCGTTGCGGGATCGGATTGAAGTGATTTCCATACCCGGTTACACCGAGCGCGAGAAAGTCGAAATTGCGAAGCGCTATCTCGTAAAGCGGCAATTGGAGGAGAACGGACTCAAGGCGGAACAATGCGAATTCCAGGAGGACGCGCTTCGAAAGATCATCAACGATTACACACACGAAGCCGGCGTACGCGAACTGGAGCGCCAGATCGCGGCTGTCTGCCGGGGTATTGCGGCGCAGGTTGCGCGCGGAAAAATCGAGCATGCAACGGTCACGCCGGAACTGGTGGCGGAGATGCTCGGCCCTCCGAAGTACGTGCGCGAAACAAGGCTCAAGACCAGTAAACCGGGAGTGGTTACCGGTTTGGCTTACACGCCGGCTGGCGGCGAAATATTGCACATCGAAGCGACACGTTATCCGGGCAAAGGAAATATCACGCTCACCGGACACATCGGCGAAGTAATGAAAGAATCGGTGCAGGCCGCGCTGAGTCTTCTTCGCAGCCGCGACGGCCAACTGGGAGTAAAATCAGAAGATTTTCGCAAGATGGACCTTCACGTGCACGTGCCGGCCGGCGCGGTGCCGAAAGACGGCCCGTCAGCGGGAATCGCCATGTTCACCGCGCTCGCATCACTCTTCAGCAACAGGCCAGTTCGTCCCGATGTCGCCATGACAGGCGAAATCACGCTGCGCGGGCTGGTTCTGCCAATCGGAGGCTTGAAGGAAAAAAGTCTCGCGGCGATGCGCGCCGGGATTACGACCGTCATCATTCCAAAGCTCAACGAAAAAGATCTCGTCGACGTTCCCGAGGAAGCGAAACAAAAACTCAAATTTGTCCCGGTCGAAACCGTCGATGAAGTCCTAGCCGTAGCGCTGGAGAAAGACGGCACCGCGTCCGCTTCAGAAGGCAAATCCGCCTAAGTCCCGGAAAGCTTGCAGGTAGTCTAACGATAAAGGTCAGCCACCGCTGGCCGCGGAGCGGGCAGCGGTTGGCTACACCGGATTGTTAGGGCCTTCTTTCAACCGGCTTTCCTGCATTTGGGTGACTGCTCCAATCGCAGACACCGCACGTCATGAAGTAGTCACCATCCGGCTCTATTGAGATATCAAAGTGTGTGCGGACGTTACGGGACTTGCACACAGGACACTCGTAGACGTTGCCCGTTCGGTCCTGCATAAGCAAATGGACGAAGTCCCCCACAACTGTGTCGCAGCTATGGATTGCAATAGTAGAAGCCGTGTTGTTGACATTTCGGTCGTGTGTCAGCCAATTCACGAGTTGCCATGTTTCTTTGGCCGTGTTCTTCAGATGGTGGCGAAGTTCTTTGTCGCTGCTTCCGCCGCACAGCTGGTTAATCAACAGCTCGCTCCAAGCAATAACATTTGCGTCTTGAGGCCTCTCCATTTCTGGCGGTACTCGGACGCGACGCCTGAGTGCCCCAATCAGCGAGATAAGGCACTCGCGTAGTTGCATCCCAACGGCTTGATAGTCCTCAGCCTCTACCGCAATGTCGTTGCGATGCTTCGCTTGCTCCTGCCGGCGAAAGACTTCGTCAAAAGGACTCGGTTCCTCACTATCGGCTGTGTCAGGCCGGCTCCGCAGCCGCATCATGAGCCCAATATGAAATGACAGTGTGTAATCGAGACTTGGGAAATGCCTTTGCGAGTAAAGATTGGTCATATTCGTGATAACCCACCACCGATCTTTATTCGTGATCACGTCCCAAATCTCGTACTTGTCGCCGAGAACCACCTCCTGCTTGATTCTCTCGACATGCTGAACCGTCTCATCACGCGCCTGACCGTGGACGTAGTTAGCGATGTCGTTCTCGCTAGGCGGATCGTTATCAACGCTGTATTGAGACAACTCTCGCGCCGGTACCGGGTGCCCAGGAATGACACAGTCGCGTTTCTTACTCCTCGCTTTGGCCTTCTTTGTCATAGCAGCTTTGCAGCACCCTAACGAGATTGAGCTGAGCCACCGCTGGCGGGGCCGAGCTTTGTTTCCATTTCATCCTTCATAATTCATCCTTCAACCTTGCCGCAAAGCGGCTAGCGGTTGGCTTCAGCGATTGGTTAGGTCTGCCGTGATAAGTCTTTCTTCATGCGCTTCCAGTCCTCGGGAACACGCTTCCTTCGCCTATTCCGATTGTTCTGGCCGCGCGCTCCGGTGTGCGCCTGACACCAAACTCGGGTTGGTCCTAGGCTGAACGGTACGCGGATTGCCGCTGCAATCGGGTAGACAGGCTCGTGACCGCATGCTTCACATAGAGCGTTGAAGGTGACGAGCCCGAGGCAGATCGCAAGTTTCGGTCGGACGATGTTAATTTGCGGCAGCGCAAAGTCCTGTGCAGCGCGAACAAGGTCGGATCGTGGAATGGTGGTCCCCATCTGTCCGCGCTTAACAAATGGGAAAAGGTTCGTGGCATAGATGTCCCGGAGCGAGGCCGAAAAGTGTCCCTGAAGCAGGCGCTCAAGATTTCGATTTGTGTAAAGATTTGTCGCGTACCCGTAGGTGACGCAATCCCGGTTAAGTGGCTGCGAGAGGGCCGCGTCTGACGACCAATCCTGTAAAATCACCATGATATGAGAACCTACATTACCAGCAGTCTTCGTGTATGGTGAAACGAAGTCGCATTCGTAGGCGCCGCTGTGGTAGTCACCGATGCCCTTGTACCCGCGCCAGTGGCAGCTTTGGCGCTTTCGAGCGAGGGCTTTCAGCTTTCGCAGCTTCTCGGTGCGCGTCATAGACCTAACGAGAAAGAGATGATTTCACCCAGCTATTTTGTAAAAGTAGCTGCGGTAAGCCACTGTAGGGTGTCGTGGCAAACATGCTGAATGGGAGCCAGCGGGAAGCGGTGCAACATAGATGGGAAAGCAGAAGGCCGAAAGAGCGGGAGTGAATGAGTCAACTTATTTCCGGGTGGGGCCACTGAGCCGCGTGTTCTTTGATTTACGCTGGTTGGCTTCATCGAGAGGGTGTGTGAAAAGTCCGAGGCCAAAAAATCCAACGCACGAGGATGACCTATAAATCGTTTTTATTTTTTCGGAGAGTGTTTCGATGGTCGATTTGGACCTATTTTTGCAACGCGAACGACTTATCACACAGCCTCTCGATTGGTTAGGCCAGCTTGATATCACAACTTCTTGCCGATAATCGAAGTAAATGAAATTGGTCCAAAACGGCGACTGTCGAACGCGTTAAAACGATTGTCGCCCATGACAAATACGTGATCAGCGGGAACGGTCACCGAGACGTCGGGCGGTCGCTCCTGTGTCGCCGGATCGAATGCAATCTTGTAGGAAACGCGCCCGACTTGCTCGCGGAAAACTGACTTACCGTCGGTATCGGCCAGCCGCTCACGGGCGGCTGGCTTGCCATTGATGATCAGTGACTCTCCAGAGGTTTCCACTTTGTCTCCGGGCAGGCCTATAACGCGCCAAATATAGTTGTATCGTCCGCCATTCTGTTCGCGCACGAAAACGATAATGTCACCACGCTTAACGCCGGATATGTCGGAATAAGGCCGTTTGACTGTGAACAGGAGGCTACCAGCGGGTAATGTGGGATACATACCGTTCTGTGGAATGCGGTAATAGCCAATGAAGAACGTCTTAAGCGCTAAAAGCGCCAAGACAACGATGACCACGCTCGAGGCAATGATCTTCATGCGCTGAGGGCCTAACGAGAAAGAGATAAGCCACGGCAGGGCGTCGCGGCAAGCACACAGGGGTCATTTTGAAATGGGGCCGTTGGCTTCATGGACTGGTTAGGCATGCCGCGTTGCGTAGCCGAGAGTGTTTAGAGCTGCAACGAGATTGCTCAGCGCGTGAATTGAAACCAACACCCAGAAGGCATCTTTCCAGGGCGCGCGCTCCCGCCAGTAGAGATAAGAAGCAGCCTGAATACAGAATCCTGGAAGGACGATTACCGCGTGCGGCCACCACGGCCAGACGTGCATCTCGCTAATGAATAATGCAGCGATGAATACTTGAACAACTGCAGGAGCACGCGCTCGGCGCACGAGTTCAAACACGCCAACCAAAATGAGCGATTCGATGAGCGGGGCAAAGACGAGAAGCGAAACAACGTCGGATGCACCGCCACGAAGATAGAACGCTCGAGGTGGGCTTCGGACATGCGCGACATACGCCCATGCCGACACGAAGCGTCCGAGGGTAACGAATAGCAGGCCATAACCAATGCGAAAACAACCTTCGACCGAGTTCGCGGAATAAATGAGCTTAACCGGATCGGTGTGATACGCCTTTCTACCTCTGTGACTGGCGAGATCGGCGCCAACACATTTTCTTGCGGTTCGGCGTCGGCGTTACGTTCCTTGCTCAGCTCGGTCTCGAAGCAGGCGGCACACACTCCCTTCGCGCTAACAGGCGTAGTCCACTTGCTGTATTTTGTCCCACAAGTTTTACAAATAGCCACGGTGAAGCAGGCCTAACGAGACAGAGCTCAGCTACCGCTGGCGGGAGCGAGCGCTGATTGGAATGGAGGTGTTTTCATTATGTAATGCGAGACATCAGAGCGGCCAGCGGTTGGCTGCA
>Ga0193735_1000736_pt1 | contig 10443 bp, 8 predicted proteins | sample U1m2metaG_FD_145080 | JGI IMG/M metagenome (GOLD analysis project Ga0193735, IMG submission 145080) | Soil microbial communities from a riparian zone of the East river system, Colorado, United States - U1m2 | ecosystem: Environmental > Terrestrial > Soil > Riparian zone | place: USA: East River... | reverse complement strand
GTCTCACTCACCCGAGATCGTAATACACCTCGCGGCGCAGGCGGGAGTGCGCTACTCGCTCACGAACCCACACGTCTACGCGCAGAGCAATCTGGTGGGATTCGTCAACATCCTCGAGGCATGTCGACACCACAAAGTCACCCACCTGGTGTATGCCTCCTCGAGCTCGGTCTATGGCGCGAACACCAAGATGCCCTTCTCGGTACGTGACAGCGTGGATCACCCCGTCAGCCTGTACGCCGCGACAAAAAAATCCAACGAGCTGATGGCGCACGCATATAGCCACCTCTTCGGCCTGCCAACGACGGGGCTGCGTTTTTTCACTGTTTACGGACCGTGGGGGCGGCCGGATATGGCGTTATTTCTTTTCACCAAGGCCATTCTGGAGAACCGCCCGATCGATGTGTTCAATCACGGAAACATGAGACGCGACTTCACATACATCGACGACATCGTTGAGGGAGTGGTGCGCGTCGCAGATCGAATTCCTGCTCCGGCATCTCGCGAACATCCGGGCATCAGCTCCGCACCCTATCGCGTGTACAACATCGGGAATAGCGATCCGGTCTCCCTCATGGACATGATCGGGATCCTCGAAAAAGCTCTCGGGAAAGTAGCCCAGAAGAATCTGCTGCCAATGCAGCCCGGTGATGTTGCGGCAACTTTCGCGGACGTCGAAGAACTCGAGCGCGATACAGGCTTCCGGCCCAAGACCTCGCTCGAAGATGGACTGCTCGCGTTCGTACAATGGTACCGTGACTATTTCAAAGTCTGATTCAAAGGGATTTGTCTGACAAACACTCCCCTTCCTGGCGCTGAGCCGCTTCCCCCACCGAATATCGTCATCGATCCGCCGCCATCGATGAGACTGCGGAAGAACATTGTCGCCAACCTGGTTGGGCGTGTGTGGGCGATGGGTCTCGGCTTCGTTTTCATTCCGCTGTACGTGAATCTGCTGGGAATCGAAGCGTACGGACTCGTAGGTGTCTTTGCGACAATTCAGGTACTTGCCGGCCTGCTCGACCTTGGTCTCGGAACGACCATCGGACGCGAGCTCGCCCATCGTTCGCACACGCATTCCGGACGGTTGGAGCAACGAGACCTTGTGCGGACGCTCGAGGTCATCTACTTGACGCTCTCACTGATCGTGGCAATCGCAATCGTGCTGAGCGCGAACGCCATTGTAGACCATTGGCTTCACATCGGACAACTCCCGAGGGCGAGCGTCGTTCTTTCCATCCGGTTGATGGGCGTCGCCGCGGCTGTCCAGTTCGCGGGCAGTTTTTATCAGGGTGGTCTGATGGGGCTCGAGCGGCAGGCGCTCGCAAACATCATCACCATAATCATGGGGACCGTGCGCAGTGGCGGCGCAATTCTGGTTCTGCTGGTTCTGCACGGCGGGATTGTCGCATTCTTCGTTTGGCAACTGATTGCGGGCGTGATACAAACCGCCGTCTCCGCAATTGCACTGTGGAGGTCTCTACCCGCCGGTCACACGCCGGCGTTTCGGGTTTCTCTGTTGCACGCGGTTTGGCGATTCTCCCTTTGGGTATCGGCAAGCGCTCTGATCGGAGCTTGCGTTACGCAGGCAGACAAGATAGTGCTCACGCGCCTTCTACCACTCGAGCAGTACGGGTATTACACGCTCGCCGGCGCAGCTGCAGGGATGCTCTGGGCGTTCATCCTTCCAGTGAATCAAGCCCTCTATCCACGGCTGGCACGCCTTCACGCTGTGGGTGATGAGTCCGCGCTCGAGGCCGTCTATCACCGCAGCTGCCAGGCAATTGCGGTAATCATGTTGCCGGCTGCAATCATTGTGGCACTGTTTTCTTACGAGCTGATTTTTGTTTGGACCGGAAGCCATTCCACCGCCGAAAACACCCACGTATTGGTCACCCTCCTCGTTGCGGGCACGGCTGTGAACGGCATTCTTAGCATGCCCGCACTCCTGCAGTCTGCCGCGGGCTGGCCTGGCCTGATGGCGGTAATGAACGCGGTTATCGCTGTTTTCATCGTTCCAACCATCTATGCGCTCGTCAGCCATTTCGGGGCGGCCGGCGCGGCCACGACGTGGCTTCTGGTGAATGTCGTCTCGCTCGTCGTCACGGTTCCAATCATGCATCGACGGCTCCTTCGCGGACAGCTGCGAAAGTGGGCGCTGTCGGATGTCGTGTATCCGTTGGTTGGGACCCTCGCCCTCGGCGTGCTGGCCCGGTATCTCCTGCCACCATTCGAATCGCGATTGCTCCTTGTGACAATCATTGGTTCCATCTATTTAGTTCTCGTCATCGTGTGCGGGCTGTCTACCACGCATTTCCGCGAATTGGCGCGCGAGTTCGCCGAGATTGGCCGTCAAGCGGCTGTTACACCGTGAGCAAGCCTCTGCGTCGTGACGGCTTCTCGTCCGGCGCGCGGTGAAACCATTTAGCGCCCCACGCCGAAGATGAACGACAAACGTGTTCCGCGCTCCGCCAAAGGGCTGCGCGAGTGGCGACAACGGATCGGTAACTTCAACCAATACAATCGGCGCCTCTGGGTGGAGTCGATCGCACGAGCCTTGCCTTCTCGAAGTCGCGTGCTGGATGTAGGCGCGGGCAGTGGTCAGTACCGCGATCTGTTCTCGCACTGCGAGTATCGTTCTCACGATTTCGCACAAGAGCCTTCGACGATCGGTTTGTACACCGCTCTCGACTACATTTCGGACATCGCCACGATTCCGGTTCCCGACGCGTCCTTCGATGCCGTGCTATGCACGGAAGTACTGGAACATGTTCCAGAGCCGATCCAAGCCGTGAATGAAATGGGCAGGATTCTTCGATCTGGCGGACGCCTCTATGTGTCCGCACCGCTGGGCTCTTGGCTGCATCAGGAGCCTTACCACTACTACGGTGGCTACACTCCGCACTGGTACCGCCGATTTCTGGACGCGGCGGGCTTCGACGTACAATCCGTGGAACCGAACCAGCGCTTTTTCAGCGCGTTCGGCCAGGAGGCGATTCGGTTCGCCGAAATCGTCGATCCCCGCCGAGCGCAGAGTGGTCGACTCGCTGTCCGTCTGATCCTGGGAATGCTCTGGCTTGGCGCCTTCCCGCTCAGCCGTCTGGCGGCGATGCTTGCCCCCAAGCTCGACAGCCTGGAACTCGAGCAGATCGCGACGATCGGATATCACGTGACAGCAATCAAGCGTTAGCCAATGCCGAGCCCTCCGATCCTCGTAATCTCTTGCGACAGGTATGCTGACCTGTGGCCCGTTTTCTTGAAGGTCTTCCAGACGCAGTGGCCCGACTGTCCCTATGAACTTTGTATCGGGAGCAACTTTCTCCAGGCTCCGGAGGGAGTGAGGACTATCGCGATTGGAGAGGATATGAATTGGGCGGCGGGCGTCCGGCGAATGCTCGATACGATTTCGGAGAGCCACGTGATCGTCATGCTCGAGGATTTCCTTCTCACTGAGCGCGTTGACACCGGCTCGATCGAAAGACTGGTGGACATCGCGTACAAAGAGGACATCGACTGTCTCAGGTTGTCTCCACTGCCTGAACCATCTCCATTGCCAACGCAGGCCGTCTCACGGTATCCGGACCTCGGTGTCGTAGAGAGCGGAACCTTGTACCGTGTCTCGGCACAACCAGCGATTTGGTCAGTCTCAGCTTTGCGTGGTTATCTGATTCCGGGGTTCACACCGTGGGAATTTGAGCTGTTGGGGACGCAGCTGAGTGAACATCGTTCCCATACATTTTGGGGGCCCTTCCAGCCGAGGCTTCATTATTTCCACGCAGTTGAGAAAGGCCGTTGGACACCGCGCGGCGTCGAGCTCTGTCAATCGCTCGGAATTCTTCCGGATCTCGAAGCGCGACCCGCATTCACATCGTCTGAGCTCGAAAGTCACCTGACCCGTGACCCAATTTCGCACATGGTCGCGGAGGAGCAGAGATCCGCTATTGACGGCTTCTCTCGCGGGCAACGAAGCCTCGGGATGCAGCACGCGATTGCGGCGCTGAAGCTTCGCCCGACGAAGTTGAGTCTGTGGGGAATGCTCGCCGCCGGAATCGTCGGGCCCGGCGCCCTGCAGTGGCTGCGAGCCAGGCACCTTGCATATCGTGTCGCCTCGATCACCCGCCGGCGAGGACGAACATCTGCGGCGCTTCGCGAGACAGCGAGGTTTCGCCCGATTCCGACGAGCTAGCTGACATGTGTGGCATCTGCGCCATCGTTTACGAGCGGGCGGAGGGTCCGGCCGAGGCGATCAGCGTCATGACCAAGCGGCTGACTCATCGCGGACCGGACGGGTCCGGAATCTCTCGACTGCCAGGATGCGATCTCGGACATCGCCGACTGAGTATCATCGACCTGAAATGTGGTGATCAGCCCATGGAGTACGGCGGGCGCTGGTGGATCACATACAACGGCGAGATCTACAACTATCGCGCCCTCCGCTCGGAGCTCGAGTCCGCGGGACACCAGTTCCAGACCAACTCCGACACGGAAGTAATTCTCGCCGCGTACGCGGAGTGGGACGCCGGCTGTCTGTCGCGGCTGAGAGGAATGTTCGCGTTTGCTATCTGGGACAGCATCGAGCGCCGCCTTTTCGCGGCCCGTGATCTGTTCGGGGAAAAGCCGCTCTATTTTTCGCGCGGAGCCAATTCCACTCTGGTAATCGCATCAGAGATGAAAGCGATTCTAGCTTCAGGTCTGGTGGATCCCCTTCTGGACCGTGGGTCGGTGGATTCGTTCCTCATCCTTGGCTACGTGGCGCCCCACAAGACCATCTACAGCAACGTTCAGACTCTTCCAGCGGCGCATTACCTGGAGTACTCCGAAGGGTCTCTTCGCGTCGAGCGGTACTGGCAGCCACGGATCGGGACCGGAACAATGGACCTGAGTGATGCCGCCGATGAATTGGATGGACTCCTGAAGCAGGCGGTGCGTCGCCAGCTCGTTGCTGACGTACCGGTGGGAGCGTTCTTGAGCGGCGGTATAGACTCGAGCATGATCGTCGCCCTGGCTCAGGAGCAAAGCGCTCACCCCGTCCAGACTTTTTCGGTTGGGTTTGGCGAGATGATCAACGAGCTGCCCTATGCCAGGAGCGTTGCTGACAGGTGGCACACCTCACACCATGAAATCGACCTCGGAACTCCGCAAGTTGGTGAGCTGCTCGAGAGAATGGTGGACGTTTACGACGAGCCATTCGCCGACTCATCGCACATTCCGACGTACCTGATCTCCGAATTCGCCCAACGCTCGGTAAAGGTGGTTCTGTCCGGAGATGGGGGTGACGAACTATTCGGCGGGTATGGTCGGTATCATGACATTCTTTTATCCGAAGGCGCGCGCCGATCGTGGACTGCATGGGCGGTTTTGCGCCTGGCCAGTCGCGCTGTCAAGGAGAGGCACCCCGCGCTCCACCACCTTTCGGTGGGGGTGGGTCTCGCTACGCGCGCAAACGATGGTTGGTCGCGCTCCCTCCTGAGCCAGGCCACTTTTTCGAACCGCCAGCGACGAGCGCTCTGGGCTCGGCAAGTCACGCCACTCGACAAGTTCCTTCGCGACGACGGACTCCTTCCGCCAGAGAAATTGTCAGGATTGGACCAGGCGTTTTACTTCGACGTGACTACGTACCTGGCCGGAGACATTCTGGTAAAAGTGGATCGGGCAGCGATGTCGCATGGCCTGGAAACGCGCGCGCCATTCCTGGACCGTGACTTGGCAGAGTTCGCACTCTCACTACCAAGCCAATTCAAGGTGACCCGGCGAGAAAGCAAGGTGCTGCTTCGGTCGGCGTCCGCGAGCTACCTGCCGAGCGCGGTGCAGTCCCGAAAGAAACAGGGATTCGGCGCCCCTTACGGGGTTTGGCTCGGCCGGCGCGATGTTCAGCCGTTGCTACATCGCGTTTTTGCACGAGATTCCGTGCTCCGGGAATTGCTCCCCGGTATCCCCCGTGGAATTCCCGCGGCGCGGGATTATCGCACCTGGACGCTGCTCACCCTCGGCCTCTGGCTGGATCGCTCTCGTGCGAGCACAATTTGACTGGCTCGACGAGCAACCCACTACTTCGCGAAGCCGACATGGCCTCTGCCAAGCGCCCCGCCGTGACAGTACTGATGTCCGTGTTCAACGGGGAAGAGTTTCTCCGTAAGGCGGTCGACTCGATCTTATCGCAGACGTACGAGGACTTCGAGCTCCTGGTGATCGACGATTGCTCCACCGATCACTCCGCGGACATCCTGCGTTCCTGCACAGACCCGAGATTGCGAGTAGTACGCAACCCGCAGAATCTGGGGCTCACGGCAGCCCTCAATCTCGGCCTCCAGCTATCGCGTGGTGATCTGATAGCGCGTCAGGATGCGGACGATGTTTCGCATGCAACGAGGCTGGAACGACAAGTGGGCTTTCTGAGACACAATCCGCACATTACGCTGCTGGGAACGCAGGTGCGGATCGTTAATGAAACAAGTAGAGTGCTCCGTCCGATGGTTCTTCATCGGTGTGCGAGCGAGCTAGGGGTGAGTTGGCAGCTCTTATTCGGAAATCCTTTCGTGCACTCCTCGGTGATGTTTCGGCGCGCAGCTATAACCGATCTGGGTGGGTACAATGAGTCCCTCCGGTATAGTCAGGATATAGAGCTGTGGTCCAGGGTACTGACCAGGCATCAAGGTACAAACCTGAAAGAGACTCTGGTGGACTACCGGACGCATCCCGGCTCGATTGTCAATCAACGGGGCAGCGAGGTTCTCGAGTCACGGCGGCATAACTTGCGATTGAATCAGGAGCTGCTGCGTGCAAACACGCTCCGGCTGACCGGGGACGCCGAGCTCGCCGCGTCGTGGGCAAACCTGTGGGTGGAGATCAATGTTCCGTGGATCACTGGTGATCCACCGGCACCCGCGAGGGCGTTGACACTTATCAAAGATTTATACGACAGGTTTGTGGGTAGAAATCCTGCCGCGCGCGATGACGCGGAGATCCACCTTCATCTGGCGAGCGTCTATCTGTATCTCGCGTATTACCTCGCAGCTCGTGACAGGTCCGCAGCCGTTGTTTCGCTGGGACGCTCGCTCCACCTCAGACCGCGCGTGACGCCGCGCCATTTGGCATCCATTGGCGTCGGCCTCGTCTTCGGAAACGCGGGTATCAGACGTCTTCGAGGGTTCGTCGCGGCACTTCGTCCCCGCCCCGCCCGTTAGTGTTTCGCTCGTTCGTACGCAAAATCGTGGCGTCTCGCCTGCCAGCTTTTGCCCGGGCCTACCGTACCTTCCGCGACGAGATGTATGTGTCGCGCGTCAGCGCGCAACACACGCCGTTCGGTTTCACACTAGCCGGCGATGCCGGCACACAGGACGGATCGTTTGAGGCGCACGAAGTAGCGCTCGTAAAACGCCTGCTCAACGAGGTCGATGTAGTCGTCGACATTGGCGCAAACGTCGGGTTTTACACGTGCATGGCGCGCCAAGCGGGCAAGCAAGTGGTAGCCGTCGAGCCCATGCGATTCAACCTGGATCTGCTCTATCGGAATCTGGAGTTGAACGGCTGGCGCGATGTGGAGGTCTGGCCGCTTGGCCTTTCTGACGCACCGGGAATCGGCGCGATTTACGGGGCCAGGACCGGCGCTTCGTTGGTACCAGGCTGGGCCCAAAACCTGGAACCGCTTCGCACCTCGATCTCGCTGACCACCTTGGACCGGCTCTTACGGGGCCGCTTCGAAGGACAGCGCCTGCTTGTCAAGATTGATGTCGAGGGCGCTGAGTACGATGTCCTGCGTGGAAGTCTGGAGACTCTGGACCGAAAAACACAACCGACCTGGTTAGTCGAGATCACGCTGGATATCAACCGGAAGGGGCTAAACCCTCGTTTCGCGGATACCTTTCAGGTGTTCATGGACAGAGGATACAGAGCCTACGCCACTGCTCCCGTCCAGCGAGAGGTTGGCGTCGCCGACATAGCGAACTGGATCTCAAACGGCCGCGTGGACTCCGGGTGCTTTAACTGGCTCTTCCTGCCGGGCACGTAGACTGCAAGATTCCCGCTGGCAACATTCTGGCGCATGGGTTTGAGGGGATGGCCCGCCAGATTCTGTAGTTTCTGACCCATTACCTGAAATCCTTAGAACGGATCCTATTTAATGAAGCGCGTTCTCGTTACTGGAAGTAGCGGGCTGATTGGCTCGGAAGCGGTCGAGCACTACGACCGCCGGGGCCTCGCTGTGCACGGACTCGACAACAACATGAGAAAGGTGTTCTTCGGTGAAAGCGGAGATACACTCTGGAATCTCGATCGGCTCCGCCGCAATACAAAACACTTCACCCATCATGACATCGACATCCGGGACCGCGCCGGGGTGATGGATTTTTTTCGCGGCACAAAGTTCGACCTGATCATTCACTGCGCCGCGCAGCCGTCCCATGACCGCGCCCGCGACATTCCACTCGACGATTTTGATGTAAATGCTGTTGGAACCGTGAACCTCCTCGAGGCGACTCGGCTGCATGCGCCTGAGGCAGCGTTCATCTTCATGAGCACCAACAAGGTTTATGGCGACGCTCCTAATGAAGTACCGCTGGTGGAGTTGGAGACGCGTTGGGAATACGAACGTCCCGAGGATTACGCCGGCATCGACGAATCCTGCCGCATCGATCGTTCGACTCATTCCGTTTTCGGTGCCTCAAAAGTGGCGGCAGATGTGATGACGCAGGAGTACGGCCGCTATTACGGACTTCGCACGGGAACCTTTCGCGGCGGCTGTCTCACAGGGTCGAACCATTCAGGCGTGCAGCTCCATGGCTTTCTGAGCTATCTGGTCAAGGTCGCTACGCGCGGTGAGGAGTACACGGTCTTCGGTTACAAGGGAAAGCAGGTCCGTGACCAGATCCACAGCGCCGACGTTATTGCGGCATTCGATGCATTCGCGAACGATCCTCGGCCGGGCGAGGTCTATAACCTCGGCGGCGGGCGGCAAAACAGCGCCTCTGTCCTGGAATCTTTTGCGCTGATCGAAGAGCGCATTGGACGGCCGGTGCGGTTCAAGTACTCCGATCAGAACCGCGTCGGCGACCACATCTGTTATATCAGCGATCTGACGAAGCTCCAGACGCACTACCCATCGTGGCGCATTACCCGCAGTCTGCCCTCGATCATCGACGAAATGGTCGAGGCCGAGCGGTCGCTGGTGACCGCATAAAGTGAGCGATTCGCATCCTCGAGACGGCGACCCGTTTCGCGACGCCTCGATCCGCAGAACCGTACGCATCCCATCCGCGCTGAAGAATTCCCTCCGCCAATGGCGGCCATCGCGCGACGCCTGGGGATCGCTGCGCCGCCGCCAGCTCCAACACGAGTACGAGAGACGGCGGGAATACTACGCCTTGAAAGCGGAAGAGCGCGGGCTATCGACTAGAGAAAGCGACGTCGTGGCTGACATTCGACGGAGAATAGCCGCCCGTGGATATGCGCCAAGGCGACGTCAACTCGGCGCGATTCATACCTTTGCCTGTATTCCGACGTTTTCTTGGCACGAGCACCTGCTTCCGGATTTGCGCGAGCTGGGGCCAGTTACGCATTTCGACTATACGACGTTGGGTTTCGGGGTCGAGGAGCTCGCGCGCACCGACCGCAACGGAATAGCCAGACGGCGCCTGATGCTGGAGCAGCTGCTCCCTGCTATTCGCGCCGCGCACAAAGACCGTCCCATCGATTGGCTGTTCTATTACGGCGGTGGTCAGGATACTTCCCCCCGCATCATCCGTCAGATTGTCAACGAGCTTGGAATCCCGACCGTCAACATGTCGCTGGACGACAAGCAGGGTTGGGCGGGCCGGAGCAATGACGAGTGCCGCACCGGCGCGGTGGACATTACTCGCGAGTTCGACCTGTACATCACCTCTGCGCGCGTCGCCCTGGAATGGCATGCGGTAGAGGGCGGGCGTCCGATCTACATGCCGGAAGGCTTCAATCCCGCGACGTACCGGCCAATGGACCCCGTGAGGGATCTGCCGGTGAGTTCAACAGGAGCCAGATCAATCTGGGAATGGGAGGAATCGAGTACTCGGAGAGCCTCACGAACGTGAAGACTCGGGATTTCGAGATTCCGGGCACGGGAGGCGGGGCATATCTGACGTCGTTCAACCCTGACCTGGCCCTACACTTCGTCGTCGGCACCGAAATACTCTGCTACCGGAGTCGGGATGAGCTTCTCGAGCTCATTCGATACCACCTCTCCCATCCGGACGAGACGCGCGAAATTGGCCGGCGCGGTCGTGAACGGTCTCTCCGTGAACACCGCTGGCTGCACCGCTATCTGAAGGCGTTGCAGATTTTGGGCGTCACAGCCGAGTAGCGATTACGATGTCTGCCTTGAGTTCCGGGGCGCCGCAATTCAGCATCGTTCTGCCTGTCTACAATCGTGAGCTCCTCGTGAAGCGCGCGATTGAGAGTTGTCTCGCGCAGGAT
>Ga0193735_1000734_pt1 | contig 10453 bp, 12 predicted proteins | sample U1m2metaG_FD_145080 | JGI IMG/M metagenome (GOLD analysis project Ga0193735, IMG submission 145080) | Soil microbial communities from a riparian zone of the East river system, Colorado, United States - U1m2 | ecosystem: Environmental > Terrestrial > Soil > Riparian zone | place: USA: East River... | reverse complement strand
ACGAATGAATTCGCTATCGCAGACTCGGCGATCCAAGATGAGTTTGTGAAATGAACCGCGCGTTGCAATGGAAACTCATTGCGGGATTCATTCTGGTGTTTGTTGCCGGTGGAATCAGTGGCGCGTTTCTTGGAGGATTGTATGCCCGGCATCATTTCTTTCAGCTTCATCATCCCCAACTGATCGGCGCACGAATGAAGGAAAGACTCCGTGCCGAGCTCAACCTGACGCCAGAACAAGTCGCCAAGTTTTCGCCGATCATTGATAAAGCAGCCGTACAACTCAGAGATCTTCGGCGGGACACGGCGCGGCGCGTCCATGAAACGATCGGGGAGGCCCATCGGCAGATGGCTGTTAATCTAACAGACGAACAACGCCAAAAATTGCAGCAAATAGAAGAGCGACATCGTCGCTGGCGTCATCGTCGTTTTCACGAAGCTCCTGCCGAATCGGCGGCGCCGACTCCATAGTTTCCTGGTGCTGTACCGTGCGCTGTCCTTAGCGCATCGATTTCGCGCACCCTCTCTCAAATATCCGCTGAGGACAGCGGACACTACAGCAGTTGCGATCCTACCAGGACAGGTTAAAACCGAAGTCCCTTTTCAAAGAAGATTCGTTCGCGCTCAATACTTGCGCCTCGGCTGAGGAAAAAATCGCGCAGCTCGGGCGTGTAGAAATCGCCATCGTATTGTGGATTGAGGCCGAAAAAGATTTTGCCGCCCGGGGCGAGGTGATGCTGTAAATTGCGCAGGAAAAAATCCCATTCCCCCGTGCCCCAGCGTTTTTTCGATGGATGGTAAAGGTTGAAGTTGACCGAAAATGCCGTGATCCAATCAAACTTTTGAGGGAGATCGGGCAGCGGCTCGAAAGCGCTGATTCTGCACACGACCCGCTGAACTCCGAAAAGCTCGAGCAATTCCGTAAAAAGAACGACGCGCTCCACGTCCAGTCCCAGGACTGAATGGCCGAGGTTTTTGAGGATGAACAAGAAAAATCCGCCTCCGCAACCGAGATCGAGCACACGCTTGGATGCTGAGCGATGGAGTTTCAAATCCTGCACGCGTTCCCGATTCAATCGCAACCACGGCTCGATATTTGCATATTTGGCATATCCTGCAGTGGAGTTTGCATATCGCTGCTGAATCGCGCGGGCGTGTTTGCGATCGATCTGCGCCAACATTGGCTCAAGCGACACAGGGAAAATGGATCGCTGCGCCCTGCGCCAGCCGCGCCGGTAGCTCAACGGCTCTGCAAACTTGAGAATCTTGCGGGAAAGCTTCATTTGCGGCGGAGGCAATCCTGCCTGCGAGCACGCCTGACGCAAGTTCGTCCCGCGAACGGATTCGCTCTGAAGCGGAGCGCTGAATTCGCAGACATGATTGTCTGCGTCACGCTTCCATGATTTCGCGGAGAAGTCGCGGTCCGCAATACACAAATCCGGTATAAAGCTGAACGAGTTTCGCGCCCGCCTGAAATTTCTCCAGCGCGGATTCCGCGTCGCAAATTCCGCCAGAAGCGATCACCGGAATTGCGGCCTTTGTAACAATATCGCGCACGAGCGCGGTGGCCCTTTTGCACAGGGGTGCGCCGCTCAAGCCGCCTTCCTCATCGAGCTCCGCCGGAATTGAAGAATGATCAAGGGTTGTGTTCGTCGCGATGATGCCAGCCACGCCGTTTTCTGCGCATACTTTAAGAATCGCTTCCAATTGGACCGGCGAAAGATCAGGCGAAATCTTGATCAGCAACGGTTTCATCGCGGCGCCGGGCTCCTTTCCAATCGCGCGCAGTAGCGCGGACAGTGCCGTGGGCTCCTGCAAATCGCGCAACCCTGGGGTGTTGGGGGAGCTCACATTCAGCGTTATGTAATCGGCAAAATCGCGAAGCAATCGAAACGTATACAGGTAATCGTCCGTGGCCTTTTCGAGTGGCGTTGCGCGGGATTTTCCGATGTTGATGCCGACTGGAACGGTGGGCCAACGCCCGCTTCCGCGCAGTTTCCGCAATCGTTGCGCGATCGCTTCTGCCCCATCATTATTAAAACCGAGACGATTGATCAGCGCTCGTTGCTTGGGCAATCGAAAGATGCGCGGCTCGGGATTTCCCGGCTGCGCTTTCGCGGTCACAGTGCCGATCTCGATAAAACCGAAACCAAGCGCCGCCCATGCCGGAAGCGCGACGCCGTTTTTGTCCAGGCCGGCAGCAAGTCCGACTGGATTTGGAAAGTTCAGGCCGAAAAGCGTTTTCGGTCTCAGCGGCGGCTGGAAATATCTGAGCATTCGCAGTGCAAGATCGAAATGCGAAGCACCGCAAAGCAGCTCGATGGTGGCACGATGTGCCGTCTCCGGATCGAGCGAAAACAGCAGCGGCCTGACGAACGTTTCGTACGTTCCGCGGGCACGCTTCATTTCTCATTAACACCCGGCTTCAGCCGGGTGCCTGCACAAACAGATGCGGGAAGCCGTTTAAACCGCTTCTGCTCATCTAACTGCGTGACCACCGGACTAAACTCCGGTGTCAATGAGAGATTTCGCTCCGCCCGTTCATCCCTGTCGTTGGCCTGAGCAAGCGCTTTCACTTGCCGATGCAAAACTGACTAAAAACGGAGTCGAGAATCCGTTCCACATCGGTTACGCCAATTACTTCCCCGACCGCGCGTAACGCATTATCAAGATCGATTGCGACGTACTCGGGCGACACTCCCTGGCCCAAGGCTGTCCGCGCCAAATCGCACGATTCCAAGGCCCGGCGCAGACAAGCGCGATGACGAGTATTGATCGCGATTGCGCTTTCCGGTCTCAGATTTTGCTGCCTGATACGCATCAGAATTTCCTTTTGCAGTTGCGGCAGACCTTCTCCGGTTAAGCACGAAATCCGCAGAGCCCCGAAATCTTTCCAATCGGCGTCCTCGGGCAAATCGCTTTTGTTCAAAACAACGATCTCGTTTAAGTCGTCGGCCTGACCATTAAAATGTGCCGGTTTGGGCATGCTGCGGTCCGCGATGTGAAGACAGAGGTCTGCCAGTTGCAACGATTTCTCGGTGCGCGCAATTCCTTCGCGTTCCAGTTCGCTTTTTGAGACGCGCAGACCTGCAGTATCAAGTAGCCGAATCGGTACACCCTGCAGGTTAAGCGTCTCTTCGATCGTATCACGTGTCGTCCCATGGGTGTCGCTAACAATCACGCGGTCGTATCCAAGCAGTCGATTGAGCAAACTCGACTTGCCTGCATTGGTCGCCCCGTAAATCACCACGCGCACGCCTTCGCGCAGAACGCGGCCCTGATCGGCAGTCGCGAGCAAGACGGCAATCTCTTCGCGAATGGAATCGAGCCGGTCGCGCAGCGTTTCGCCTTCATCGGGAGCTATGCCTTCCTCCGGGAAATCGATTGACGCGTTGATGTGTGACAGCAACGCGATCAATTCATCGCGGATCTTCCTAATGCGATCGCCGAGTCTGCCTTCGAGTTGTTCAGTGGCGGAACGGAGCGCCAGGTCGGTACGGGCGCGAATCAGATCGATCACGGCCTCGGCTTGGGTGAGGTCCATTTTTCCGTTAAGAAAAGCGCGCTCAGTGAATTCGCCAGGTCGCGCCGCCCTTACGCCTGCGCGCAGGCAGGCTTCCAAAACTTTGGCGGACACCAGCGTGCCACCGTGACAACTGATCTCGACCAAATCTTCGCCCGTGTAACTTGCGGGCGCGCGATGGATTGAGAGCACTACTTGATCGATCAATTGATTTTCTGCGCTGAAAATCTCCCCGAGATGTTGGATGTGTGACGCAAATCGCGATGGTTGTTCCTTGCCGCGAAAAATCTTGTCCGCGGCAGCGATCGCGTTCGCGCCCGAAATGCGAACCAGCGCGATGGCGCCTTCACCCGGTGGCGTTGAAATTGCGGCGATGGTGTCAGAAACTGTCATGACTCCAATAACAAATTGTAGGGCAACCGCTCCGGTTGCCAAATTCGGTACGCGAATCTCTTCGCGTGCTATTGCGGACGTATCACTTCTTTCAGTGCCGCGATTAACCTGTTATTCTGCTCCATCGTGCCCACCGAAATGCGGACCCATTCGGGCAAGCCATAGCCTTTGAGCGGTCGCACAATGACTTTCCGTCGCAGCAGTTGTTCGAATACTGCACAACCGTCGCCGACGTTCACCATCACAAAATTCGCAACGCCTGGGACAAAAGGCAGCTTCATTTCTGCAAATTGTTTCTGTAAACAGGCGCGACCTTCGTCGATTACACGTTTCGTCTCGCGCAGGTGTGTATCATCCTCCAAAGCCGCCAGCGCGCCGGCTTGCGCGATGCTATTCACATTAAATGGCTGCCTTGTTCTGTGAAGCACATCGATCACGTCCGGCCGGGCAAGGGCATAACCAATGCGCAACCCAGCGAGCCCATGAATCTTCGAAAATGTCCGCAGCACGATCACGTTTCGTCCTTCGCGAACAAATCGAAGTGTATGAGGCGGATTATCGAGAAATTCGAAATAAGCTTCATCGAAAACGACCATGATTTGTTCTGGGACACGCGATATAAAGCTGTCGATCTCGCGCTGCGAAATCAATGTGCCGGTAGGGTTGTTTGGATTTGGGATGAAAATGAGACGGGTTCTCGGAGTGATTGCTTCCAACATCGACTCCAGGTCCTGTTGATAGCCCGGGCTCGCCACCTCGATCATACGGGCGCCAAATGAAGTGGCGATCAATTTGTAAACGACAAATGCATATTCAGAAGCAATCACCTCATCCTCCCGCTCGGCATCGAGAAACGCGTGACCGAGAAATTCGAGCGCTTCATTTGAACCGTTACCGAGAATAATGTTCTCAGGCGCGAGACCGAGTTTGGCTGCAATCGCTTTGCACAAGTAAAAACCGCTGCCGTCTGGATACAGATGCGCGTTTTCCAAGGCATCGCGCATGGCTTGGATCGCCTTGGGAGAAGGCCCCAGCGGATTCTCGTTCGAGGCCAGTTTGATAATTACGACCGGATCGACGCCGAGTTCGCGCGCCGTTTCCTCGATCGGTTTCCCAGGTTCATAGACATCGATCTCGCGTAGTTGCGGATTTGCCAGCTCCCAGATGGAAGTCATGCGCGAGAGAGTAGATGGAAGTGGGAAAGTTTCCACTTGGAGGATCTTGTGACTCTTCTTCTTGCTCTTGCTGCTACTCATGTTCATGCTCTTTCGCCAAAGCCGTGCGAAAGCGAGCAAGAGTAAGACGTATCAGTAGAAAATGCAGGCCTTATCAGTGTCAGTTGCTTGGCGGGTCACAACTCTAATCGCGGCCATTTTGCTGCCAGTATTGCTGACAAGTTGCGGCAAGAAAGGGCCGGAGGGCGAAAAGACTACGGCTCAGAAAAGCGAGGATGATTTTTTAGATAAAGACGCAAAACCGGATGAACGCAAATATCTCCTCGCGGCAAAGCCGTTCTTCATTGCCGTCGCCAACCGAAAATATGCGGACGCTTACACGCTGCTTTCCAGCCACGCCAAAGCGCGCATGTCCTTCAACCAGTTTACGCCTTCTGAGGATCAAGCCACTTTCCAGCAATACGAATCGAATCCGTATGCGAATGTGACGGCGGAGCAATTCGCCTATTTGATGCAATACGTCGAGGCGGCACGTGGCGCACCTCACGCGCCCAAGATGCTAAGCGTGTTTTCGACCGATCTCGACGTATTGAACCGGCGCAGCAGAGAACAATTCGGCGCGATGGACTCCATGTTTGCCATCGGCGCGATGCCTGACTGGATTCCTGCCGACATCCGACGTGCGAGTTTGCGCGGGCAAATCCACACTGAACTGTCATCGCAGGAACTTGAAAAGGTGGCCCAGACTCATGGCATCAGTGTGGAGGAGTTGAAGAAGAGGTCGTTCTCGTCGAAGAGGGCGGCCAGCTCAAGGTCGGCTACTTCGAATTTCTGCCGCCCTCCATTATGGATTGACGCTATTGTTGGTAGCACGAGCATGAGCAAGTCGAGCATATGATAACCGCCGACGAATTCATTTACCTCGATAATAACGCCACCACGCCGCTGGATCCTGCGGTGATGGAGGAAATGATGCCGTTTTTGACGAAGTGCTATGGCAACCCTTCCAGCGGCTATACATTTGCTGCCAAGGCGCGAAAAGCTGTCGATTTGGCACGGGAACGCCTGGCAGCGTTGCTCGGATGCGAGCCGCCGGAAATTGTTTTCACCAGCGGCGGCACAGAATCCAACAATGCGGTGATTCATTCCGCGCTCCAGTTTGCACCACTCGGGAAACATGTCATAACAAGCGCGGTCGAACACAGCGCCGTGTTGCGTCCCTGCCAGGATCTCGAAAAACGCGGGGGCACTGTCATGTTTCTGGGCGTAGATCAGGATGGCAACCTCGATCTCGCCAAATTCGAGGCTGCGATTCGCCCGGAGACCGCGCTGGTTTCGACGATGTGGGCGAACAACGAGACCGGCGTGCTGTTTCCGGTTGAGAGAATCGCTGACGTTTGTCGCCGCAAAGGCGTGCTCTTTCATACCGACGCTGTGCAAGCCGTCGGAAAAATTCCGATGCGCCTGCGCGATACGGCGATCAATCTCCTTTCCCTTTCCGCGCACAAGTTGCATGGCCCAAAAGGCGTAGGCGCGCTTTACGTCAATCGGCAAACCCGCTTCAGCCCTTTGATCGCGGGCGGCGGCCAGGAAAACGGACGACGCGGCGGGACGGAAAACGTCGCAGGAATTGTGGGGCTTGGGAAAGCGGCCGAGCTCGCCTGCAAATATCTCGCAGAAGAGAATTGCAACATTCGCTCTATTCGTGACCGCTTTGAAAAATCGATCCTCGAAGCGGTGAGCGGGGCATCGGTGAACGGCACTGGCGCCTCGCGGATCCCAAACACTTCGAGTTTATCGTTTGAAGGAATTGAATCTTCCTCGGCGCTCATCCTTTTAGATCGACATGGTATCTGTTGCTCGGCTGGATCTGCCTGTCGAACCGGTTCGCAGGAGGCTTCGCACGTGTTGCGCGCAATGAATCCGAAGGGCGATGGCGCCCGGCGCAGCCTCCGTTTTTCTTTCAGCCGATTCAACACTGAAGCTGAAATCGATCGTGCTATTGAAACCGTTCCGAAGGTGATAGAGAAGCTCCGTCAACCCGCGGCGCCGCGCGCCGTTACCGCAGCGATCTGAGTTCGGCGCCCGGCAGCTTTTTTCGAGTGAGGCATGACGAATTGATTACGTGAAGTTGTCCAAACCTACGATGCGAGCGGCTGGAAACCCCATAACTTTGCGATTCAGCCGTAGCGGTGCTTGTGCCAAGCACCGAGCTTAATTGGCAGGCGTTTGCCACAAAAACCTCTCAACGGCAACGGCGGACTTGAGACCGCCGCTCCTTGAGCTGCTTTCCCGATGACAATTCCCTAACAGCGCAATATCGTGCGGGACTGTTTTTATTGATGAAGATTTCTCACGATCCATCCGCTTCGCGCTACGAACACGTCGGGAAAGGTTTGCGCCGGAGCGATCTCAATCCCGATCCAATCAAACAATTTGGGAATTGGTTTACCGCCGCAATCGAGGCGGGAATTCGCGATGTCAACGCAATGAGCCTTGCCACGGCCGGCCCGGATGCGAGACCGTCAGTGCGGATCGTGCTGTTAAAGAGCTTCGACCAGGACGGGTTCGTTTTTTTTACCAATTACGAGAGCGAGAAGGGCAAGCAACTGGAGGCCAATCCGCACGCGGCACTGGCGTTTTACTGGATCGAACTCGACCGGCAAATTCGCATCAGCGGAAAAGTAGAGAAAACGTCGCGCAAAGAATCGCTGACCTATTTTCGTTCGCGCCCGACTGCGAGCCAATTGAGCGCATGGGCGTCGCGTCAAAGCGAAGTGCTCGACGGTCGGCGCGTTCTGGACGCGCGCATGGCAGAAATGACCGAACGCTTCGGGAACGAGCCGATTCCATTGCCGCCGCACTGGGGTGGTTATCGGCTCAAACCGGATAGGATTGAATTCTGGCAGGGCCGCGCCAACCGTTTGCACGACCGATTTCGTTACACACAAAAGACGGACGGCGGCTGGTTGATCGAGCGGCTGGCGCCGTGACCGACGGAGGAAATGGAGTCCTAGAGTAATGGAGTAGTGTTTTTTGACCAACACTCCATTACTCCACTACTCCGTTTCCTGCTGAGCATTCACAATCAACTCGGGAGAAGGTGGCATAGGCAAAATTAAAATTCTGCGCGGCGATATCACGAAGCTCGAGGTCGATGCGATTGTGAACGCGGCGAATACGACGCTTCTCGGCGGCGGCGGAGTCGACGGAGCGATTCATCGCGCCGCTGGACCTGAATTGCTCGCGGAATGCCGTACACTTGGCGGCTGTAAAGCCGGCGAAGCGAAAATCACTCGTGGCTATCGTTTGCCCGCTCGATTCGTCATCCACACCGTCGGACCGATCTGGCATGGCGGGACACATGGCGAGCCCGAGACCCTAGCAAATTGTTACCGAAATTCGTTGCAGGTTGCAGTGGAAAACGGAATCAAGACGATAGCGTTTCCGGCGATCAGTTGCGGCGCCTACGGCTACCCACTCCAAGAAGCTGCGCAAATCGCTGTAAAAACCATCCGAGAATTCCTCACAGGCGAGGATAAGATCGACAAAGTGATCTTTGTTCTCTGGAGCGACGATATCCACGAAGCCTATCTCCGGCTCCCGTAGCCCCTTCCGCTGTATGGCACGCCCAGAGCTGCGTTTCGCACATCGAAACGACTACAGTCGAGAGACGCAATCAGCCCACCAGTTTCGATTCTTTTTTGTATGATTAATCCGAACGAAAACGATCTTACGAGGGACGAACCGCTTCCGGCGCAGTCTCAGCCGAGCGACGAAGAAATTGGCTCAACTGGGCGTGAGCAGTTTCGTCGAACAACAAACAAAATCTCCACGGCGATGAGCCAGACGTGGGACGAAACGAAGGAAAAAGCAGGCCGCGCGCGTGAGCGCACGGAATATTTCGTGCGCGAAAATCCCGTGCCGGCGATCCTGGGTGCGCTGGGGATCGGCATCGCCATTGGTCTTGCGATCCGCTATGCCTCTCCCACGGAGCGAAAGACAGAAATCGAGGTGAAATCGCCGCTGGGGGATCTGAACTGGAGCGTTCTTTCGTTGCCGTTTCTCTGGCCGTTCTTCAAATCAGCCAGGAAAAAATATGAAGAATCCGCCGATGCGGTGGCCGACGCGATGAAGGACGGCGTCAAACGGCTGAAAAAGATCGATGTGAACCAGTACGCAAAGCCGATCCGTAAACGCTGGAAAGCGTGGACGCGCTGAGTTGTAGCCGGGATCGATGCTCCCGGCTGGGAGCGAACTAAAGCTTTGCTGCGTCAATTGCGAGGAAGCAATTGATGAGATCGGCCAACTGACGTGGGTACTGCGCCATGAAAGCGTGCCCACCGTGAGGGAATTGAGCCAGCCACGCGTTGGGGATCGCGTTTACGAGTTTCAACGCATTCGAAGGCGGGATCACGATGTCTTCACTGCCGGTGGCAATTAGTACTGGGGCGTTTATCCGTCGCAGCCGGTCGCCAGCACCGCTGCGGTGCCACGCGTCCATTGCGGCAGCCTGGCGGTTGATCAGGTCAGGAGATAACCGCGCACGCGCAGCCGCCACGATGTCGCCGAATTTGCGGTAGAAGGATTCAGCGACATCGCTTGGAAAAAGCAATGACAGCAACCGCTTGGCCTGGTCGTGAGGCGCGCCGGAAGTATCGACGAGTTGTGACCAAACAGCAGCCGAAGCGAGATCTGCCTCCGACCCGCCGGGATCTGTTGATAACAAAATCAGTTTGTTAACGCGATTCGGGTGCTGCAGGGCCAGCGTCTGAGCGATGAAGCCGCCCATGGATCACCCAAGGATGCTTATGCGCTCGAAACCGAGCGTCTCGATTACCTGTGCCGCATCGCTCGCGAGCCTGGCGATGTCGAATGGCTTTCCGTCATCGGCTGAACCGCCGATCCCGCGGTTGTCGAGAAGAATCACCTCGTTGTAAGAAGCGAGCCCGTGAATGAACGAAGGATCCCAGTCGGAACTCGTCGCACCGAATCCGTTCAGAACCAGAAGTGGCCGACCATTCCCAAGTCGCCGATAAGCGATTTGTGTCCCATCGACCTCGAGTTTCTCGAAGGACTCGTTGGCCATCGGCGACGTTAGAAAGTCGCACGGCAACGGTCAAGATGGCTCGTGGACGGCTGTGAGAGCAAAAAGTTTCGCAGTGCTCGCAGATCGCCTTTTGCAACGCCTTCCATCCTACATTGCTTAGCAGTGGTGGATCGGCTTCTCCGAAGACGATGGGAGACCAATCGTCGAAGGCGCAAGCTTGTTCGCTGGGCGCCGCAAGCATGAAAAGTTTGGCACTGTCGGCGGATCTATTGCCAACGTGTTGAGGACAACGCCTTCCATCCTACATTGCTTA
>Ga0193735_1000733_pt1 | contig 10456 bp, 12 predicted proteins | sample U1m2metaG_FD_145080 | JGI IMG/M metagenome (GOLD analysis project Ga0193735, IMG submission 145080) | Soil microbial communities from a riparian zone of the East river system, Colorado, United States - U1m2 | ecosystem: Environmental > Terrestrial > Soil > Riparian zone | place: USA: East River... | reverse complement strand
GTCAGCGTGCGCGTGAGGCATCGCGCACCACTCGCGTTGGCGGAGATAGTCCGACTGGATCGCGAGGAGATCGAGCTGGCTCTCGACGAGCCGGTGGCGGCGATTACCCCTGGCCAGTCGGTGGTGCTCTACGACGGCGATCAGGTGCTGGGCGGTGGTTTCATCGAGGCTTCGCGTCGGCGGCGCTCGGCGCTACCCGTCCTGGCAGCGTGATGCAACGTACGCGGCTCGCAGTCGCTGCTGCCGTGCTTGGATGGGGGTGCCAGCCTCCCGCTCCGTCTTCGCCGCCCGCACCCGTGCCGAGCCTCGTCGTGCCTCGCGTTATTCCGTCTCCCGCCTCGCTTGCCCTGTCGGGAGGGACGTCGTTTCAGCTCACCAAGGCAACCCGCGTCACGATTGTCGGCTCCGGCCCTGAGTTAGCTGCAATCGGAGAAACTCTGGCGGCGCTGCTCCGCCGCGCGACCGATTTTCCAATTCCGGTGGCGACTTCTTCGGCAGGTGACGGCGCTGGAAGCATTGAGCTCCGTCTCGTCGCCGACGCGCCTTCGGGCGGAGATGAGGGTTACCGGCTGACCGTGACGACCGATTCAGTGCGCCTCGTCGCCAGCGCGCCCGCCGGACTCTTTCACGGCATCCAGACGATCAGACAGCTTCTGCCCGTCGAGATCGAATCCGATATCGGTGTAGAGCGCAGTGCCTGGCCGATACCCGCGCTCACAATAGTGGATCAGCCGCGCTTCTCCTGGCGCGGGTCGATGCTCGATCCCGCACGCCACTTTCTCACCGTCAAGGAAGTGCAGCAGTACATCGACCTGTTGGCGCTCTACAAGCTCAACGTGCTGCACCTCCATCTCTCCGACGATCAGGGATGGCGGATTGCGATCAACTCGCGTCCGAAGCTCACGGCCTTGGGCTCTCTCTCACAGGTCGGAGGCGGACCGGGCGGGTTCTACACCCAACAGGATTATCAGGAAATCGTGCGGTACGCGCGGGCCCGATACATCACGGTTATCCCCGAGATAGAAATGCCCGGGCACAGCTACGCGGCAACTACAGCGTATCCCGAGGTTGCGTGCACGAGCACTCTCTGCGTCGACAAGGAGGAGACCTACGCATTCGTGGACGACGTAGTGCGCGAGGTCAGCGCGCTGACACCCGGTCCGTATTTTCACATCGGCGGCGATGAAGTAGTGGGACTCACTCCCGAGCAGTATGCGCGCTTCATCGAACGGGTACAGACGATCGTCAACAAGTACGGAAAAAACATGATCGGGTGGGAGGAGATCGCGAAGGCGCGCATCAAGCCGACGACCATCGCCCAGCAGTGGAAAAGCGATTCCGCCACGGCCGCGCTCCAGTACGGCTCGAAGCTGATTCTTTCCCCCTCGAACAAAGCGTACCTCGACATGAAGTACACTCCAGCGACGGAGCTCGGACTGAACTGGGCGGGAGTGATAGAGGTAAAGGATTCCTACGACTGGGATCCCGCGCTCTACCTTCCTGGTGTCACGGAGCAGAACATCGTCGGCATCGAACCTCCTATTTGGGGCGAGACGGTGCGCAACATCTCCGCCGTCGAATACCTGGCGATGCCGCGTCTCGTGGCGTTAGCGGAGGTGGCGTGGACACCCCAGATTTCGCGCCACTGGGAGGGGTTCCGCTCGAGACTCGCCGCTCACGCGGCCCGCTGGCACTACCTCGGCGTCAACTACTATCGCTCCCCGCAAATCCCATGGTGAAGCTCACGCTAGCGGTGGGGTTCGTAGCGCTTCTCGGCACGCTGCCATCGCAATTGTCTGGACAAAACCCTGACGCCTTTCCTCCGCCCCGCCAGGAGCCGGCCATCGTTACACCGGGCAGGACAAGCGCCGATCCCCCGTCGGATGCGTTGGTTCTCTTCGACGGAAAGGGCCTCGGCGCGTGGCGGAGCGCGGATGGGAGCGCAGCGAAGTGGCAAGTGAGAGATGGCTATATGGAGGTCACGCCCGGCGCGGGTGAAATCGTAACTGCCGATGCATTCGGCGATTGCCAGCTCCATATCGAGTGGGCAACCCCGTCAATCGTCAAAGGCGAAGGACAGGAGCGTGGCAACAGTGGCGTTTTCCTAATGGGCCAGTACGAGGTTCAGGTTCTGGACTCGTACAACAACAAGACTTACTACCACGGGCAGGCCGGCTCGGTTTACAAGCAGCACGCCCCACTGGTGAACGCGTCGCGCAAACCGGGGGAGTGGCAGACTTACGACATCGTCTTTCACGCACCGAAGTTCGACGAGCAGGGCAAGGTGATCGACCGCGCGCGCATCACCGTTTTGCACAACGGGGTTTTGATACAGAACAACGCCGAGATCTACGGCATCACGTACAATGACCGCCCGGCGCTCTACATAGCGCATTCCCCCCAGCTGCCGTTGCGATTGCAGGATCACGGCAACCCGGTACGCTACCGGAATATCTGGATCAGGCGGCTGTAAGCCCTGACTCGGCCTCCGCGCCGGGTTCGGCAGCGGGCTCGCGTGTCGAGAGCCAGAATGTCAGTAGACATGCGGCCGCCAGAAGTGCCGCGGCAAGAAACGCCGCGCCGGGCACGTGGACAGTCGATTCCGGAGACGTAAAACGCGCGAAGAGGTGCGTCATGATCGGCGGTCCGATTATCGCAGCCAGCGAGAACAGGCTCGCCACCGCACCCTGCAACTCGCCCTGGGCATCCGGACTGATCCGGTGCGACATGAACGCATTCATCGTGGGCATCACGATCGCCGCGAAGAACCAGCTCGCGAACAGGGCGAACATCATCCAGGTCGCAGTGGCAAGGCCGAATCCAGCGTATCCGATCATACCGGATGTAATCCCGATCAGCGCCGTGCGGCGCTCACCAAGTCGCGGCACCAGGCGGCGCATCACGATTGCCTGACTCGAGGCCATCACTACCCCGACCGCTGCGAACGACGCGCCGATCATCGCTTCCGACCAGCCGAACCTGAACTTGGTGTAAAACGCCCAGGTGCTAGGCATCACCTGATTGCCGAGGCCCCACAGAAAGAGCGCGCCCAAAACTCCCAGAACGACGGGATGTTTTTTCATCTGGGCGAGAGTCCCGAGTGGGTTGGCGCGCCGCCACTGGAACGCGCGCCGCCTCTCCGGTGGAAGCGATTCCGGAAGCACGAAGAATCCGTAACAGAAGTTGATCAGACTGAGCGTGGCGGCCGCGAAAAACGGGGCGCGTGATCCGAGCGTACCGAGGAGTCCGCCGATCGCCGGACCGATTATGAATCCGATTCCAAAAGCGGCGCCGACTACTCCGAAGTTCTGAGCGCGCTTCTCGGGTGGACTGATGTCGGCTACATACGCGTAAGCCGGAGTGAACGAGGCCCCAGCCGCACCCGCAATCGCGCGCCCGACAAAGAGCCACGCGAGTGTCGGCGCGAACCCCATGATGATGTAGTCAATGCCGAGCGCGCCGATGGCGAAGAGCAGCACGCGTCGGCGCCCGTAACGGTCCGAGAGATTTCCGAGGATGGGGGCGAATACGAACTGCATCACCGCGAACACAAAACCGAGCCAACCGCCGTACACCGCCGCGCGGCTCAGACTCTCGCCGGTGAGCTCGACGAGCAATCTCGGATAGACCGGCATGATGAGTCCAAAACCGATCGTATCCAGCAGCAGCGTCACCGCGATGAAAGCGAGTGCGTGCCTGGTGCTCCGGGCAGGGACTGCCGGTGTCTCGGTCTCCATCGAGCTTGATGGGGTTAGCGACGTGGACGGACGTTGACGCAATTTTATCGACATTAACCTTAGTCGGCACTAAACCAGAAGTAGCAGAGGCGCAACCACGAGCAGGAAAAGTCCGACAATCAGCGCGACTGTCAGCTGTGTCCGAGTCAGCATTTGCTCAATCAAGGATCGGCGAAAGAGATAGAGGCAGAATGGGAGGTTTACTACCAGCGCCGTGACTCCACCCGGGGCGTATCCGCGGAGCACGATCATAGCGGATACATGGGGAAGAAAAACGTTCCATAGCAGCGCCGCTGCGATGACTGCGACAACTTCGCGTTTCACACCGCTGTCGCGACCCGTTGTGGCCCAGCCGAGCACGACCGCCGGCACCACCGTCACTATGATGAGAGCAAGGTATAATCGCGGCAGCGACGGTGGCAGCAGTCCCCTTTCGCGCAGCGCTGGAACGCGCTCAATGATTTCGCGAACTCGCGGGAGATACTCTCCGGCTGTGATGCCCTCCTCCTCGTTGTGGAGCGCTATCACGAGCGCCAGCGTCCGCTGCAAGGACCGATAGGAGAGCCTGCTTAGCAATGCTGCGCCTCCGATATCGAGATGAGAATCACCAGAAGCGGCGCAGATGACGCGCTAGTACTTCATTCCGCCTGATTCCGCGAACTCCCTCATCATCCGCTCCTGCTCTTCGGACAACTTCTCCGGAACCTGGATCGAGACTTCCACAATCAGATCGCCCTTCGTTTCTCCCTTCTGGATTCCCTGACCGCGCACCCGGAAGCGTTTCCCCGAGGGAGTTCCCGGCGGAATCTTGATTGCTACCTTCCTTCCGTCGAGCGTGCGCACGCTGATCTTCGTGCCCAGCGTCGCCTGCGCGATGTTGAGCGGCACTGTCGCGATCACGTCGAGGCCATCGCGGCGATAAAACTTGTCGGGCAGCACGTTGAAGGTGATGACGAGGTCGCCCGGCGGTCCATTCGCGTTTCCCTTTCCGCCCTGTCCCTTGAGCCTGATCTTGGATCCGGTATCGACACCCGGCGAGACATTCACCAGGACCTTCCGCCGGGCGCGAACTTCGCCCGTTCCGCGACACGTGGGACACGGCTCCGTCGGAACCTGTCCCTTCCCCAGGCAAACTGGACACGGACGATTCACTGCGAACCCGCCCTGACCGAACGAGATCACGCCCCGGCCGTTGCACTCTGGACAGGTCTTGAGCTGAGCTCCGGGTGCGGCGCCACTGCCGTGACAGGTGCCGCACTCCTCGCTCACCTCGAGCTCGATCGGCACCTTGCCGCCGCGGGCGGCCGTCCGAAATGGAATGTCGAGAGTTGCCTCGACGGTCTGTCCCTTCTCCGGGCCGCGCGGGCGCGAGCTTTGTCGCGTCTCTCCGCCACCGAACATCGAGCTGAAGAGATCTCCCAGCCCGCCCAAACCCCCGATGTCGAAGTCCTCGAAATTGATGCTCTGGGCTCCGCCCCGAGCGCCTGCCCCGCGCGCTGACCTCGCGCCGCCGCCAAACCCGCCGAACCCCCCGCCGTCGAACGCCCCCAGCCGACGCATCTCGTCGTACTGCTTTCGCTTTGCCGAATCGCCGAGGACGTTGTTAGCCTCCGAGATCTCCTTGAAGCGTTCCGCCGCCTTTGCATCGCTGGCGTTGGCGTCGGGGTGATACTTCTTGGCGAGCTTCCGATACGCCTTCTTGATTTCGTCCTGAGAGGCGTTGGATCCTACGCCGAGAACGGCGTAGAAGTCTTTCGTCTGTGCCATGTCCGATCAGCGCGCGAAAACGGTCAGCCGTTCCACTGCTTCACGACCACTCGCGCGGGTCGAAGCAGCTGCGACTTGAACACGTATCCGGGCTGGTACACGCGAGAGACGACGTGATCGTCTTCCCTGGCTGAAGTTGGCTCCGTTGCAACGGCCTCGTGGAGCGCTGGGTCGAAGGTCTCGCCAACTGGATTGATTATCTCCAGGCCGGCCGAGCCCAGTGATTTGAGCAGCTTCTTCTCGACCATGTCGACGCCCTGCACCACGGTTGCGGCGTCGGTCGTCGCGGGATCGACGTGCGCGAAGCGGGCGACGTCGTCAAGCGCCTCGATAAGCTGCCGCACCAGGTCGGCCTGCGCCCGCGTGCCGGCATCCGACCGCTCTTTCGCCGACCGCTTCCTGTAGTTGTCGTACTCGGCGGCGAGCCTCAGATATTTTTCCCGCTCGCCTGCCACATCCGAATCGGAGGGCCGAGTTTCTGTGGCGTCCAGGCTCGCGGTGCCCGCGGCGCCGCTTCCGTCGGCAGCGGCGGTGCCACCTGAGGAATCGAACGACGGGTCGGCGCCCTGCTCACCAGCGGCATTTCCGCCCGGCGCAAAGTCGTTCTCGGAGCCCATGACCTGCTCGGACAGTGGGGCCTGCTCTCCTTTTTTCTTCGAGTGTCTCATGTGCGTAAGTTAACCGTTTGAGAGCGCGCGCCGTACCATCTCCAACGCAGCTTGAGCCGCGCGCTGCCTGATCTCTGTGCGATCCCCTCCAACATGGAAACGCCGTGCCTTGAGCTCCGAAGCATGCACCGCAATCCACATCAATCCTACGGGCTTTTCGGCCGTGCCCCCGCCGGGCCCGGCAATCCCGGTCACGGAAACTCCGACATCCGCGCCCAGCCTCTCCCGTATTCCCGACGCCATCTGGAGCGCCACCTCCTCGCTCACCGCGCCGAACTTTTCGATGTCCTCCCGTCGCACTCCCAGCAGATTCCGTTTGACATCGTTGTGATACGCGATCACGCCGCCAAGAAACACTTTGCTCGAACCGGGAATGTTGGTGAGCCGTTCGCCCAGCATCCCGCCCGTGCAGCTCTCCGCCACCGCCAGGGTCAAGTCCGACGCCCGACATTTTTCGAGAACGACAGCGGCAAGATCGGCGTCGTCCACACCGTATGCGTACGCCGAAACTCGACTCCGCAGTTTCACGATCGCTTCATTTACCAGTTCCTCTGCCCGCCCGAGAGACAGGCCCTTCACGGTGACCCGGAGATCCACCCCGGCGACGCCGGGAAGATAGGCTAGCGGCAAGGACCCCAGCTCCGAGCCGGGCTCGCCCAGAGGGTTCGGGCCAAGGAGCTCCGCGATCGCAGATTCCGCGATCCCCGTCGTGCGCAGCGTCCCCGAGAGGACGACGCTCTGCTCTCCCGTCGCACGCGCCTTGATCGCGGGCAGCAGCTCCTCCGCCAGCATCCCCCGCATCTCGCGTGGGACGCCGGGCATCATCGCCACCCATCGCCCCTTGTCGTCCTCGAGCCAGATCCCGGGCGCGGTGCCGTGACGATTGGGAAGAATCCGTGCGCCCTCGGGAATCTCCGCCTGGGTGCGATTGGTCGTGGGGAACCGACTGTTGGGAAAGCGCGCGCGCCAACGCTCCTCGAGCTGCGCTGCGATCGACTCATCGAGCTTCATCTGCCGCCCGAAGATCTCGGCGATCGCCGGCTTGGTGAGATCGTCGCTTGTCGGGCCGAGCCCGCCGGTCGTTATCACGGCGCCAGTTCGGTCAAGCGCTTCGCGCACGGCTGGCGCGATCTTCCGGGCTTCGTCACCTACGGTAGTCCGTCGAACTACCTCGACGCCGCTCCCCGCGAGCGTGCGCGCGATGTGGGCGGCGTTCGTGTCGATCGTGAAGCCCAGGAGGAGCTCGTCACCAATGGTGATCAGCTCGACCTGCAGAGAGCTCACAAGGCGAATACGCCGGCATAGCGCCGGATATACACAGCAAGAGAGTACAAGGTCAGGAACACCGATACGACCATCGTGACAGTTCCGACGATGCCGTTGAAGTTCGCGAAGGCGCGCCACGCCGCCTCATTGGTCCACCCTTCTTGTCTGGCCAGAGTCGCGGCAAAAAACCAGAAGTAGGCCGCGCCGACCCACGTTGACTGGAAGCCGGTCTTCCACTTGGCGGAACCGATGGCGGAGATGATCACCCCACGGCGGGCGGCGGCGTGTCGAAAAATTGTCATGAAGACCTCTCGACCGATGACGATCGCGGCGATCCACCATGGAAGTCCAACTTGTCCAAAGGGGGTGACGAACTGAAGACGCGCCGCATCGATGCTCTCCGCCCGGGTCGGCACCAGCGGATCGCTCGGTGGCGCCATCAGCACGAACATCGGAATCAGAGTCGCGAAGAGAAGCAGCTTGTCGGCGAGCGGATCGAGCAGCCGGCCGAGATCCGTGATGAGATTCCTCGTACGTGCGAGCTTGCCGTCGTAGTAATCCGTGACGGCCGCGACGATGTAAAGAACGAACGCAACTAACCGTGCTCCCGGCGCGGCGATGAATGGCAGCGCTGCGATGAAAGGCGCGGCGAGTATCCGGCCGAATGTGATTGTGTTCGGGAGATTGAGATTCACCCGCCGCTTCCCCGATCGCTAGGCGAGCGCCTTCAGCACCAGCTTACTCACGGCCTTCAGCGTGTCGAACACACCGTCTCCGTTGACTGCAATCGCCTCGAAATACGGCGCCTTTTCGACCCACTCACCGCCGGCGACCTGCTCCACGAGGTTCTGCCCGGCGTGATAGGGATCGGGCTGCACGCGATGTTTGGTCGCGTCTTCGACTTCCCAGCCCGGATTGAGGGCTGCCTGCAGGTCCTCGATCGGCGCGGCGTTCGGAAGGTCGCGCTTGTTGTACTGGATTACGAACGGCATCTGCGTGAGGTCGTATCCGTACTCGGACATGTTGTCGTAGAGATTCTGCATCGACTCGAGGTTCGCTTCCATCCGCTCCGCCTGGGAATCGCCCACGAATACGAGTCCGTCGACGTTCTTGAGAATCAACTTGCGGCTGGCGTTGTAATACACCTGGCCGGGCACCGTGTACAGGTGGAAGCGAGTCTTGAACCCGCGTATCGTGCCGAGGTCGACGGGAAGGAAATCGAAGAAGAGAGTCCGCTCCGTCTCCGTCGCCAGAGATATGAGCTTCCCTCTCGTCTCGGGTTTGACCTTGCCGTAGACGTGCTCGAGGTTCGTGGTTTTTCCGCCGAGCCCGGGACCATAGTAAACGATCTTACAGTTGATCTCGCGCGAGGCGTAGTTGATCATCGACACGTCTAGCTCTTCCTCACCAGTTGAAGAGTTTGTCGATCTCGTCATCCGCGCCATCGAGCAGGTGCCCGGTGGGCGCGGCGCCGTCCCGACCGCGTGAGAATACACGATCAATCAACAGCGTCAACTCCTGGATCTCGTCCTTGATTCTCAGGCGGACGAGTCCGACAGTCGTACGTGAGTCGAAGATTATCACCAGCAGGAGCCGCCGCGCGATATCCGCGACGTAGATGGAGTCCTTCTCTCCCTGGTGGAACAGGCTCGAGAAATCCTTCTCCCCGACCAGCTTTGCCAGCTGATCGTTGGCACTGTAGTCCGCCGCCGTCAGGGACGCGAAGGTGGTCGTGTCGAGCCCGGGGGCGTTGCCCACAGTCGTCACCAGCTGTCCCGACCGGTCCACGAGCAGGGCACAGTGCGACTTTGTCTCGCCCAGAAAGCGCTTCAGGGATTCGGTTATCGCGGTAAAGTCGTCCTGCGTGAACGACCAGTTGGCCGTGCCGGCGGTCATCGTCCTCCGGTCACAGCGTCGCCTCGAGGCGCTTCAATATCCTGACGCCACGGCTGCGAAGGATGGACCTTGGCTCCCACGCGACGTACTCGCGAAGCAGCTGCGCGGTGTTGACCGTAGGCCGAGTGCGGAGGTAGCCAAGGGCGGCGACCCGACGCAGCGGGGACTTGCTGAAGAGATTCCGGCGATACTGGCGCTGCATCCGGCTCCACATCACGCTGCCCGCCGCCAACCCACCGACAAACCCGACTGCCACGAAGCCGACCTTTTGTCTGCTCATCACATCGCCCGCCTGGCGGTAAGCGCCTGGGCAATGGTCACTCCGTCGGCGTATTCGAGATCTCCACCGACGGGAAGCCCGCGCGCAATCCTCGAGACCGTGAGAGGATACCGTGCGAGCTTGCGCTGGACGTATAGCGCCGTCGTCTCCCCCTCTATGCTCGGATTGGTAGCGATTATCACTTCGCGGACGACTCCAGCCGACACTCTGGTCTCCAGCTGTGGAATGGTGAGATCTTCCGGCCCAATGCCGTCCAGCGGCGACAGGCGACCGCCCAGGACGTGGTACACGCCCCGGAACTCGCCAGACCGCTCGATTGCGCCGATATCGGAAGCTTCTTCTACTGCGCAGATGACTCCCGTATCCCTGCGCGCGTCACGGCAGATCGAGCACAGGTCGTCCTCGGTCAGATTGAAACATTGGGAGCAGGGGCGGACCTTCTCGGCGAGAGTCGAGAGCGCCGAAGCGAGACGCTTGGATTGCTCCGGCGACTGCTTCAGAAGATGATAGGTGAGGCGGAGCGCTGTCTTGCGCCCGATCCCGGGTAGCTTGGACAGTTCGGCCGCCAGATCGTCGATCGCTCCCACGCTAGAAAGGGAGCTTGAATGGAAGGTTGAGGCCGCCCGTGAGCTTGCCCATTTCCTCCTTGGCCAGCTCGGCCGCCTTCTTTTGCGCCTCGTTGACCGCGACCAGAACCAGATCCTCGAGCATCTCGAGGTCCTTGGGATCGGCAACACTGGGGTCGATCTTCACGCGCGTGATCGTTCCCTTGCCGTCCGCTTCAACGGTGACCATGCCGCCGCCTGCCGCTGCAGTCACCGTTTGCTTCTCCAGCTCGGACT
>Ga0193735_1000731_pt1 | contig 10465 bp, 7 predicted proteins | sample U1m2metaG_FD_145080 | JGI IMG/M metagenome (GOLD analysis project Ga0193735, IMG submission 145080) | Soil microbial communities from a riparian zone of the East river system, Colorado, United States - U1m2 | ecosystem: Environmental > Terrestrial > Soil > Riparian zone | place: USA: East River... | reverse complement strand
CGCCATCTCGGCTCTGCATGCCCTCGATCCATTCGCGGCCGCGGGCGATCGCAACATCGTATTCCTGGCTTTGGCCGGCGCGCCGGGTGCGATCCATCGCCATCACCACCACGGCGGTGTCGTCAAGGTCGGGGTAATAGGCATTATTGTACTGAAAGGCCCAACCGCCGGGGCGAACCTCCGGCCGCTTCACGGCCCAGTCGCCCTTGATATCCAGCACCTGTTTCGGCAGCAGCCAGTCCAGGCCCTGCTTGGCGGCAGGTAACGCCTGCTCGCCACCTGCCTCGATCAAGGCATGGCAGGCCAGCGTCGTGTCCCACACCGGCGACACGCAGGGCTGGCAATAGGCTTCGTGCTCGCCGATCACCAGAAGCCTGTCGAGGCCCCTTCGCGTGACGGCGCGCGGCGGATAATCGGCAGGCTTGCCGAGCACCTCATACATCATCACGGTGTTGGCCATTGGCGGATAGATCGCGCCCAACCCATCTTCGCCGTTCAGCCGCTCTTCGATGAAGGCGATCGCGCTATCGATCGCGCGGGCACGCTGCTTCTTCGGAAACAAGGGCTCGATCACCCGCAACACGCTGTCCAGTCCGCGGAATAGCAGAAACCAGCCCCAGCTCTGATGCGGCGCCTTGGCAGTCATGCCGATCGAATGCGGCTCCTGCAGGAACAACTCGTCGATGCCGATGCCGCCGATATTTTTCGCATGGGGTTTCAGCGCCGCCAGAACCATCAGCGGCACGATCGTGGTCCGCGCCCAGTACGAAATCTTGTTGATATGAAACGGCGACCACATCGGCAGCAGCATGATCTCGACCGGCAACACCGGTACGCTCCGCCATGTCAGCACCCCGAACATCGTCAGCAGGAACCGGGTAAAGACGTTGCTGTGGATGGCGCCACCGCGCGACCGGATCGCCTCGCACGCACGCGCCATATGCGGCGCATCCGCCGAATCGCCGATCATCTTCAGCGCGAAATACGCCTTGACGCTGGCGCTCATGTCGAAATCGCCGTCGTGCACCAGTGGCCAGCCACCATGGGCGCCCTGAACCCGGCGCAGGTAATTGGCGATCTTGGTCTGCAGCGGCGCGTCAACTGGCTCGCCCAAGTAGTGGCGAAGCAGCACATATTCGGCCGGGATGGTGGAATCGGCCTCCAGTTCGAACACCCAGTGTCCATCCGGCCGCCGGTATTCGATTAACGCGCTCGTCGCTGACGCGATGCTCGCCTCCAGGGAGGCTTCGTTCTCAATTCCCGTTAACTTGCTGACGGAATGCATCTGGCTCGACATCCCCTTGAATGATCTGAAACGACTTGCCCGGTTATGGCGAAACCGACTGTGACCTGGATCACGCCCGCCGCATCGCCAGCACCAGATCGGCAGCGCGGTTTCCCGACCGCACCGATCCTTCGATGGTTGCCGGCAACCCGGTATCAGTCCAGTCGCCGGCGAGAAACAGATTCTTCCAGCCCGTGATCGCGCCCGGCCGCAGCGTGTTCTGCTCCGGCGTGGCCTCGAATGTGGCGCGGCGCTCGCGCACGATCTGCCAGGGCGGCAATTCGCCCTGCACGCCCCCGGCCTTGCAGATATCCCGCCAAATCGCCTGCGCGAGTTCCTCACGCGGCATGTCCACCAGCCGGTCGGCATTGCTGATGGTGATCGACAGGCGCTGCGGGAACGCGAACAGCCACTCCACCAGTCCACCGACGACCCCCAGAATCGGCGGCATGTCCTTCGGCGGATCGAAGCGGAAATGCGCATTCACGATCGCCCTGAATTTGGACGGCGTTTTCAGGCCCGGCAGCAGCGATGCAGCAGGGCGCGGCGGCACCGCCATCACCACGGCATCATCTGGCCCGACGGCGATGCTGTCGTCGCTAAACTTCAATTCGCCAACGCGGTTTGCCGACATCACGAACTCGCGCAGCTCATGCCCGAATCGGATGCTGGCACCCTTGTCCTGCAGCAATTTGATCGCGGGCTCGACCAGCACCGCGCTCAAGCCCTCGCGCGCGATCAGCGGCCGGCAAGCCTGGCCGCCTGCCAGCAGCGTCTCCCGCACCACCGCGCCGGCAAGTCCCGCGGATCCCTCCGGCGGATCGACGTTCAGCGCCGCCAGCAGCAGCGGCTGCACCAGCCGCTGGTAAAGCGTTCCCTTGCACGGGATCGCATCGCCGACCAGTTTGCTTTGCGCTGCCCAAATCAGAGGCGCCAGTGCGAGATAATCGAGGACGCCGGTATCGGGGACCCGCCGCGCCTCGTCGAACACCCACAGCGGCAGCCGGCTGTCTCCGAGATCGAGCTGCCAGCGCTGCCCGGTGGTGAGATCGACGAACGGAAATTGCGCGCGCTTCGGCCCGACCAGCCCCGCCTCGGTGCCGATCGATCTCGCATAAGCGACCGCGTGACGGTTGCCCGAGAGCAGCAGATGATTGCCGTTATCGATGGTCAGGTTGGTCGCCGCATCGAAATAGGACCGGCAGCGGCCGCCGGCCTGTTGCGTGGCTTCGTGGACATGCAACTTGAAATTCGCATTCGCCAGCCGAACGGCTGCCGAGAGGCCCGAAATTCCGGCGCCAATGATATGGACGGTTTTCTGCATCAGATGAACGCGTAGCGAAGAAGAATGGCGATGCGGGCCATCTTGTTGAGGCGAACCGGCGTCCGCGGCGAAGCGAACCCTCTGACGACCAGCAGGTCCAGGATCGCACGATAATATTTCGACATGATCTTTGGCGCGCGCACCACGCGCCGCGGATTTCGGCCCATGATTTCGTCGGCCTTCTCGAAATGGGTCCGCGCCCGCTCGACCAGCGGCGCGCATACCTTGGGCAGCGCCGGATCGGAGATCACCACAAGCGGATCGCTGCTCGTGATTCCGGCATGCAGCAGGCCCTCGCGCGGCAGATACAGCCGGCCGATGGCGGCGTCTTCATCGACGTCGCGCAGGATGTTCGTCAATTGCAGCGCGCGGCCAAGATGATGCGCCAGCAGGGTGCCGTCATCCCGCGTGACACCGAACACCCGTACCGACAAGCGTCCGACCGCGCTGGCGACGCGGTCGCAATACAGGTCCAGCGTCGCAAGGTCGGGCGCCCGGATATCCTGCGGCACGTCCATCTCCATGCCGTCGACGATGGCCAGAAAATCCTCGCGCTTAAGGTCAAATGTTCGAACCGACGCGGCATAGTCGCGCAATCGCGCCGGCGGATGGCCCTGATACAGCGCGTCGATATCGTCACGCCATTGTTGCAGCGCGGCCAGCCGCTCGGGCCGCGGGCCATCGGAATCGGCGATGTCATCGACCTGGCGGCAAAAACTGTAGATCTGGAACATCGCCTCGCGCTGCTCGCGCGGCAGGATACGCATTGCCGCATAAAACGAACTGCCGGACGCGGTGGTCCCGTAACTTGCGTTGGCCGCCGCCGTCTCATGCATCGTCATGCACCGGCCGCCGGTTTGGAAACGGGCCGCCTTCCCACCGCCCGGCGCGCCATTTCGCCTGCCATCCCGCCGAGGCTGTAGGCGATGAGTTCCATCGGGCCGAGATGCACGGTCTGGCTCAAGGGATCGCGCACCTTCAAAAGACAAACGATCTTGTCGGCGAAGGCCTGGATCACGGCGATCTCAAGCCCGAGCCGAAAGTCCTTGACCTCGGCGCTGAGCGATTTGCTTTCGTCGAGCAGACCCTCGGTCCGCGCCGCCAGCGAATGCAGGCATTGCAGCAGCGGCGCCGGCGCCCGCTCAAGTCCGAGCGCCTCGACGGAGGCCCCCGCAGCCGCCAGCGCATCGCGTGGAAGATAAACGCGATTGAGTTCCCGGTAGTCCTTGCCACAATCCTGAAGGTGATTGTTGATTTGCAGGCCGGCGCAGAGCGCGTCCGAGGCCGCCCAGGTCGACGTGCTCTCGCCGTGGACGTCGAGCATGAACCGTCCGACCGGCATGGCCGAATATCGGCAATAGTGAATCACTTCGTCCCAATTTTCGTATCGAAGCTTGGTCACGTCCATCCGGAATGCGATCAGCACGTCGAGAGCGTGCCGTGGCGGCATCGAACGCTGCGCCAGCGCGTGCCGCAGATTGACCGCCTCGGCCTGGCTGTCGCCCTGGCCCAGCAGTTCGGCTTCAAGCAGATCGAGATAATTGAGCTTGCCGCGCTCACTGAGCGTTGCATGATCGGCGATATCGTCGGCGGTTCTGACGAAATTGTAGAACGCAAGAATCAGCGCCCGGTGGCGCGGATGGATGATCCATGACGCGACCGGAAAATTCTCGTCGCGGTGAGTCTTGCCGGATCGCAGTTCGCTCGCACTTGTCATCAACAACTGGCTACATTGGTCTGGGCATGCTGACTTGCATGCCCCGGTAATCCGCGCGTGCGGATAGAGATCGTGACCCCCATATAGGAGAATACGACGCCAAAACCAACGCAATCTGTGATTTCTCGCACACTCCGCCCGTCCGAATTAGGCCAAGAATCGGCCGGCAACGGCAACTATCGGATGCGCGTGCTGTTCTATTGGTTGTGGTCTTTCAGCACCTGGGCGCAAGCGGCACTCAACTTGGGACGATTCTCCTGAAGGCAGGCCAGGATGGTGAAATCGCCCTGATCGATGACGGGGCGGCAGAGCTTTTGGACATCGCGGTTGCAAGCCTTTTGCTCCTCGGGTGTGCCGCTGCGCGCCGGTTCGGCGATGGCACCGGAGGAAACCGGTATCGACAACAGGATAAGTGCCAAGAGAAAATTACGCATCGTGTTCCTTCATTCTGAAGCCAGAGAAAATTCGATCCCGATCAGCGGAGGGCATGCCGAGACTGATTTGTTGAGATTGCAAATGCCGCGAAACCCACAGCAACGCGCGCGCCAGAAGCGCTGCTAAATGCGGCCAAATTTGCGGCGGTCCGCTCCGGAACGCGGGACCTTGATGCAGAAATTCAGAGATCCGTATAACTACTTGATATAAAATGATTATTTATTGACGAATGTTTTGTACAATTGTCTATTGCAGGCAAAGCAGGTCAATAGCTACATGCTCCCTGACCAAGCACGGCGATATCCGGAGCTTTTTTGATTCTGCCGACCAAAAAATGCCGTTCGCCTGCTTCAATTGACCGTTCCAACTGCGTCGGCCGGCCGGAACAATTACAGGCGGCGGCCGGATTGTCATTTGAACCTAACACACTGCGGTGACACTAAAACTTCGATGCGGCGAGACGTATCTTGCATGAGAACGTCGATTTGGATGGGAAAAACTCGAGATGAAACTGTTTGGCTCCGGCTTGTTGGGACAGGCTATCAAGGCGGCTGGTGTCGGCGCCGCACTCATGCTGTCGGTGACGGCGGGCTACGCCCAGGCCGGCCCGTTTGTCGGTTTTGAAGGAGCGTGGTCTGGCTCCGGGACGGTGGCGCTTTCCGACGGAACGATAGAACGCATCCGGTGCAAGGCCGACTACAAGGTCAACGGCACCGGACTGGGTCTGAAGCAAAACCTCCGTTGCGCCAGCGATAGCTACAAATTCGAACTGAGCAGCGACGTCACGAGCTATGGTGACCGCATTTCCGGCAACTGGAGCGAAGCGAGCCGGAATATTTTCGGCAACCTGCAGGGCACGGCTGGCGGTGGCCAGATCGAGGTATTCGTCGAGGCTTCGGGATTTGCCGCCAACCTGACCTTGCGGACCACCGGTAACAAGCAGACCGTGCAGATCAACTCCAAGGGCGAGATCAGAGGCGTCAACATCACGATGTCGAAGGGCGGCTAACGCGCGCCCTGGATATCATGCTCTCGTTTACTCCGCCGGCTTCGCGCGACCTACCGTCCCGCGCAGCCGTTGCTCCAGGTTGATCAGGAACATTGCCGTTGGCCGCAGGATAAAGAGGTCCGCGACCAGCGCTGCGACCATTGCAAAAGCGCTGAGCCAGCCGAACAGGCGCAGTGACGGCAGGTCGGAAAACACCGTCACCACCAGACCGCAGGCCAGCACCACCGTGGTCAGGATCAGGGCCGGACCGACCAGCACGGTCGCACGCTCGACCGCCAGCGCGGGATCGATGCCGGGCGTGGTCTCCAGCCGTAACCGGTTGAGAAAGTGGATGGTGGCGCTGAGACCGAGGCCGAACGACACCGTAAGCGCAACCACGCTCGCGAATTGCAGCCCCTCTCCCAGCGCGTACAGCACCGTGCCAGAAAGCACCACTGGAAAAATGCCGGGCAGGATGCAGGCGAACATCACGACCCATGAGCGGAAGGCAAGCCCGATGAAGACGGCAACGAGGGCGAATTCAATGGTCAGCCCGCGGTTGAGCTTCTCGATCATATTGGCGCTGTTGCGCGCGGCGATTGCGGAGAGGCCGGTGACGGCAATCTCGTAACCCGGATGCTTCTGGCGGACCACGTTCAAGGTTGCATCGAGCTTCTCGACCACCGGCAGGAGCTGACTTGAATCGAGGTCGGGCACCCTGCCCGAAACCACCACCGCATCCTCATCGGCCGAGATGAAGCGCCGGACCAGATGCTCCGGAATCACGCTGACATATTCCTTCAGGGTCGCGACATCCGAACTGCCGGCCTTTTGAGCGAGCCAGCGGCGCAGCGTCTCCAGTGACCAGACATTACCTACGCCGGCCTGGGTCTCGACCATCGAGTGAACGTCCGCGATCGTCTGCAAGGTCTCCGGCGCATACAGCGATGCGCCTTTGGGGAATTCGATCAGGACGTCGATCGGGTTTGCACCGGTCAGCTTGGCATCGAGACGGCCGCTGGCCGCCACCGCCTGCTGCTTGTCCGGCACCTGATCGGCAAGCCGGTAGCGCGGCTCCAGATTGGCATAGACCACGGCCAGACCGCCGACGAACGCCACGGCGATCAGGCTGAACAGCCCGGGACGGCTGACCATGCGCACCGCGATCCAGTAGCAGAAGGCGCGTAGCGCATTGACCCCGGCATCCCCGGTCGCGAACTTGGCGGCGAACACCTGTTCGTTGCGGACCAGCAAGACACCGAACACCGGAACCAGCGACAATACCGCGAGCAGCGCAATGATGGTGGCGGCAAGTCCGGCCTCGCCGAAGGTGCGGATCAAATCCGAATCCGAGAACTGCAGCGCCAGGAAGGAAATCCCGGCAGTCGCATGGGTCAATACGCAGGCCGGTCCGACCACCAGAACGGCATTGCGGAAGGCCGAGAATCTGTCCTCCCCGGCGAGCAGCCGGTCGCGCGCGGCGAATGTCAGCTGCATCGAGTCGGAGAAGCTGATGACCATGATGAGCGGCGTCATCACGTTGAGAAACATGTTGAGGCTGAAGCCCGCCCAGCCGAGGATGCCCAGAGCCAGCAGAATGGCAAGCAGCGGCGGGAACGCCGCGACGATCATGAACGACACCTTGCGGAAGAACAGGATCGCAATCAGGCATCCGGCGAGAATGCCCGCGATGTTGTAGATCAACCCGTCGCGCTCGACCGCGTTGCGGATCTCGAGCTGCATGACCGGCACGCCCGACAGTTCCTTGGTCAGCCCGGTACCGGCCAGATCCTCGGTCATGATCTTGCGGATTTCAGTGATGGTCTTTTTCAGTCCGCTGTTTCCGACAATCGATGGCTCCAGCGAGAGCACGATCAGCGCCAGCGTGCCGTCTTCCGATAACAGCTTGCCGCGGATGATCTCGTTGCTTTTGACCGTCTCGATGAACTTGTCGTAGTCGGCGCCCTGCGGCAGTTCCGACGGAAACAGCGCCGCCGGCAATTTGCCGGGCGCCGGGGCCTGGCGTGCCGAAAACAGCGAGATCAAACCGCGCGTGCCTTCGACCAGTTGCAGATCGGTGACCAGATCCCGTAATTTCTCGAGATTAGGGCGTTGCAGCAGCGTCTTGCCTTCAACGACGACCAGCACATCGTATTCGGTCGAGGGGAAGCGCTTGGTGACCGCTTCGTACTGCCGGTATTCCTTGCTGCTGGAGCGGAACAACTGGCTCAGGGAATCGTCGATCTTGATGCGCTCGATGCCGAATATCGCACCGATCACCATCGCGAGCAGGATGATGCAGGTAAGAATCGGCGCGCGAATGGCGACCAGGCCAATGCGTTCGAGGCCGAAGGCGATGCTCATCGGCCGCCGCTCCAGTTTCTTCGCGTCCGGATCGATGGTGTTCCGCTCGAGCATGCCCTGTCCCAATTCTCACATCGGCGTAATTTGTCTAGAGCGGGATGACTTTTCTTCGAATCGTCATCCCGCTCTATCTTTTTGTTTGAGCATGATCTTTTCGGAAAACCGGTACCCACTTTTCCGGATCATGCTCTAGCTTAGATTTCCGGGCGCGAATGAGGCTGAATTTGCTACGCCAGATCGGCACTAGCCCTTGAAAACATGCGGTAAATTTACCGCAGCAGGGTGTAGCAGGTCTACACGGCGTCTCGCAAGCGCAGCCGGCGTTACGAAAACGTCGCGTATGCGGCGATTATGAGCCCTTAAGTCTCCAATCGCTAGCAATCGCTTAAATTCGTCGTGATGCGCTGAGAGGTCTGGCCGCCACTTTCATCCTTTAGCGCGACGCCGGTGATTCTCCGAGTCAGGCCCTCCCGGATCAGCCACGCAATCCTGAAAGCGGCTTCATCATAGCCAAGCCCGGAGCCGTGGATGTTGGAGACGCAATTGCGCTCGGCGTCGGAGAGACCGGGCTTGGGGGCGAAGGTCAGATAAGCGCCCAGACTGTCGGGCGCGGAGAGGCCCGGCCGCTCGCCAATCAGCATCACCATCATGCGCGCCCCAACAATGGCGCCGATCTCATCGCCCAGCGCGACCCGCGCGCCCGACGCGACCACGGCACGATCGATTTCGATGCCGTCGGCGGCCAATCGCGGAACGAGGCGCCGGACCAGTTCGACCGCATGAGCGTTGACCGCGGATGGCGACAGGCCATCGCCGACGACGATCGCAAGCTGGCATGGGCCGCCGTCGCGGTTCGTCAGCAGATGCTTTGAAGGCGGATCCAGTATGCGTCCGAGGTCGGGACGCCTGAGATACTCCTTGCGGTCCCGCGCCTGGCTTGAAACCTGAACCGGCTGCACGCCGAGGCCGCCGAGACCGGCGATCAGGCTGAAAACATCGAAGACGGCATGAACGGCGTCGCGGGCACGCGCATGGTCCAGCGTGAATTCGAGCAGCGCTTTGGTCGGCATGCTTGCGCCGGCCCGGCCAAGCCCGACGCGCGCCGGTGTCAACTCCCGCAGATCCGTCAGCGAACGGGACGACGGCACCGGCGTTTTCATCTCCGGTTACTCGGCAGGGACGGATGCTTCGCGCAATCGCATCGAGTAATTCGATGCATTCTGCTGGCCGCCCGAGGCCGCTCGCGCGAACATGATCAGGTGATGCGCGATCAACGTCACCGATATCAGGCTCTCGATATCGCCGCGCCGCAGCCGCGACCACGCAAATTTCCAGAACACTTTCCGGTAGTCGCCGAGGACGCCGACCTTCCAGAAAATCTTCCGGAGCATGATCAGCCCGCGTCTGATATTGGCCCAGGTCCTCTGCTCCGTGGTCGAGGGCAGCGGCATCCGGTTGGCATACGTGAAATCCACCTGATGCTGGTATCGCGCGTAGAGTTTTTCCGGCTGGTAGGCGACCTCCATGCATTTGCGCCATGAACTGATGACCTGATCGTAGGGCAGCCGGAAATCGACGTTCGAATCGCGGCTCTCGTCGTCGATCAGCCGGTTTTCGCGCTCGAGGCGGTCCCACAACGGCGTCTTCGGCAGCGCCTGCAGCAGATTGATGGTCAACAACGGAATCTTCGATTCATCGACAAAGGCCAGCAACGCCTTGCCGGTCTCGGGCTTGTCGGTGTCGAGCCCCATGATGATGCCGGAGACGACCTCCAATCCATGGCGATTGAGGGTCTCGATCCCCTCCAGAATCGGCACCATCATGTTGTGGTCCTTGTGCATCGCCTTGAGCGCATCCGGATCCGGGGTCTCGATGCCGCAGAACACCGTGACGAAGTAGGCGTCGCGCATTTTCTCGAGAATCTCCGGCCGCTTGGCGATGTTCAGCGTCGCCTCGCAGGCCAGCCGCATGACGTAACCGGTTTTTTTCTGCCACTCGATCAGATGCGGCAGCAAATCAAGCGCGGCCTTTCGGTTGCCGATGAAATTGTCGTCGACGAAATAAACCGAGCCCGTCACTCCGCATTCGAGCAAGCGGTCGAGTTCGGCGGTGATCTGTTGCGGCGTCTTGAGACGCGGGTTGCGGCCGTACAGCCCCGGGATATCGCAGAATTCGCACTGATAGGGGCAACCGCTCGAATACTGGATGCTGCCGAGAAAATAGCGTTTGACGTCGGCGAGCTCATAGGCCGGGATCGGGAACTCGGTCATGTCCAGGCGGTCGGCGGTCTTCAGGACCATCTGCCGGGCGGGACGGGATGGGTCGCGCGCCAGCCGCGCGATCAGGTCGTCG
>Ga0193735_1000730_pt1 | contig 10467 bp, 7 predicted proteins | sample U1m2metaG_FD_145080 | JGI IMG/M metagenome (GOLD analysis project Ga0193735, IMG submission 145080) | Soil microbial communities from a riparian zone of the East river system, Colorado, United States - U1m2 | ecosystem: Environmental > Terrestrial > Soil > Riparian zone | place: USA: East River... | reverse complement strand
GCTGCGAGGAGAAATCGTTTCATTTAGCAGCAGTGGCCTCGGCTTGACCCAGGCTCTTCAAAGCCTTGGTGATTCGTGTGGCATGAGCGGCAAGATCGACACTGTTGATGTCACGCGGTCGCGGCAATTCCACTGTGAATTCCTCCTGGACGCGACCGGGGTGCGGCGAAAAAAGCAGAACGCGATCGCCCAGACACGCCGCTTCACGAACATTGTGCGTGACAAAGACGATGGTTTTGCGACGGGCTTTCCAAATCTCTTGAATATCGCCGTAAAGCTGCTCGCGAGTGAGGGCGTCAAGCGCGGCGAACGGTTCGTCCATGAGAAGCACGCGCGGATTCGGCGCAAGCGCGCGTGCGAGAGAGACGCGCTGCTTCATTCCACCGGAAAGTTCGTGAATATTTGCATGCTCGAACCGACTCAAGCCGACGAGTTCGAGATAATATTTCGCGACATCGCGCCTGTCTTTGTTAGTTAAATTCGGTTTGAGCTTCAGTCCAAAAAGAACATTTCCAAAAACATCGAGCCATGGGAAAAGCGCCGGTTCCTGAAACATAACAAGCCGTTCACGACCGGGTCCTGTGATAGGCTTGCCGTCAGCCAGCACTGTACCGGAGTCGGGTTTTTCCAGACCCGCAATGATATTGAGCAACGTCGTTTTGCCGCACCCGCTCGCGCCGACAAGACAAACGAATTCACCTTCCGCAACGTTCAGGCTCACCCGGTCCAAGGCCAGGACCGGCCCGGATGCACTTCGAAAATTCTTTGACACGTTGTCGATGGCGAGTTTCGAGGGCGGGATAACCTCGAGTTCCTCCGTGGCTGAGGAACGGCGGACTGCTCGACGCATCACGGAGCTTCGATCAGCTTGGATGTGTCTGTCGAGCCTTTTAAGAAACCTGCGTCCCTGCCATCCTGCACCGATTTAGCAATCAAATCGCGCGATACTTCGTTGGTGAACTGGATACGCTTCCACGCTTGCGCGACGGCGTCTGGCGAAAAGTCGGCCCGTGTTTCGGCCTTCAATTCCTCGATCAACAACTTTTGTGCTTCTGCTTCATTCTGCTGAATCCATTTGGTTAATTCCGCGTTCGCGTCTGCGATTTTCTTCGCCAATTCGCGCCGGTCCCGCAGGAACTTCACACTCGAAACAAGCCACGTGGTAATCGTGTCCTTGTCTTCGAGAAAAACGCGCGCCTTTGCATCACGCTCGAGACGAGTCACCCAGGGCTCGACTGTCCAAACAGCATCAACTTCGCCACGTTGAAAGAGTCCGAGCTGATCCGGGTTCGCTGTCGGGATCACCGTCACATCGCCGCCGGTCTGAGTGACGTTAAAGCCGTGCGCTTTCAACCATGCCCGGCAGGAAATGTCCTGCGTGTTGCCGAGTTGTGGCGTGGCAATTTTTTTTCCGCGAAAATCCGCCGGCGCTTTGATAGGCGAATCAGCTTTAACTACCAGGGCCGCGCCGGCACTGGCTGCGCCGGAGATCACGCGAATTTCTTCGCCGTTCGATTTGAAGTACGCGTTGAGGGCAGGACTCGGGCCCACGTAGGTGACGTCCAGCGATCCGGCGAAGATCGCTTCCATCGCTGATGGCCCCGCATTGTAGGTAAACCACTGAATCTCGACATTCGGTCCGAGCCGTTTTTCAAACCACCCCTTGCCTTGCCGCGAGAGCGCGTGTGCGATCACTCCCTGCGCATGGGTGATGTTTGGAAAATGCCCGAACCGAATTGTTGTTTTCTCTTGCGCGGGCACAAATGGTGCCGAGAGCAGGCATACCGCAACGACGGCTGTTATTTTCATTTTCACAGTTCGTCTCCAATCGGGGTGAATGGTCATAAGTGGACCGATGATCAGCGTCGTCCGTCTGAACGGCGATTGTTAGCGTCTTGATCGTTGATTACACAGCGTGATTGTTCTTTCCGTTCCTTAGCTTGGCTCTTTACGATCTCCGGGCTGAGGCTCTTAGCCCTGGAATTTCTCTCAGGCGTTGTAGCTAAAGTGAGGATCAAGCTCCATCAATGCATCCGCAGCATACTCCAGATCCTCGGCCGACAGATACTCCCGATAACCGCCTACTTTTCCGCGACGCACTTTAAACGACTCCGGATCACGTACGTCACCCGGATGCAGGATTTTCGAATCAAAAACCCCGGCTGCTTCTAATTTTTGCATGTTCTCGAAACGAGAAAACTCAAGCGCCTCCTGAAAAATCGACATATCCAGCGTTGTTTCGCCGACCACGGCAAGCAGGTCTCGAAAATGTTCGGCTGGAGATGCCCGCAGCGCCTCGTACCGGACGATCGTGAAATCCTTTCGGCCTGAAAATTCGTCAAGCCAGTCGTTCATTGCCCGCACAATGCCGCGGATTCCAAATGTCTTGTCTCGCAGGAGCTCACTGACAGATTTTTGTTTCAATGCTGCCTCCGCGCCGGGGTCGCGCCGGGTCATTTGTAAATACAGAGAGACGAAACAATCCCGGGGATCCCGCACAAGCAGGATAATCTTCGCCCTTCGAAGCTCTCTTCTTGGAACGAGATATTTGCCGCGCAAACGGTCCCAGCGATTACCCTTGGTCCGATGCTCAAAACGATCGTGGGAGAATATTACCCGGGGAAATCCCGGATGATCGTACCGCCCGGGCTGCAGTGTGAACTCAAGGCCGTGACGTTTGCATAAGTAAGCGCAAAGAAATGTCCGGATCCATGTGCGTCCGCTTTTTGGCGCTGACAGGATGACGACATCCCCGCCCGAAAGCAGCCTCGCGCGACTACTGAAGTTTCGGCGCGACCACCGCAGAGAGCGCCGCAAAAAGCGCGAAAGCGGGATAGACTTCTCGGGAAGCCCCGAAAGTTCCCTCGGCTGGATCGCTTCGCCGGAGGCCATGTCCGCCTGTTGCGTGCCAGCCAAGGATCGAGCTGTTATTTGAATCGCCATTCCCGGAATTACTTTTTAGAGCCGCACCTCTGCAAGTCTTGCGGTTCTGTTGCATAAGACCTCAACAAGGGGTATTTGTTCAAGCACAAAAAAGGGGGCGTACTGGCTTCGACTCATCGTTGGAAGCGCAGGCGGCATGCCGAGGATGGTTCGTTGGCCTCGTTAAAAACCGGACCAAAAAACAAACGCAGACAACGAAGGTCTAGCTCTCGCGGCTTAATTGATCGCGACGTTTGTCGTGGGACGCCTGCTACGACGGCAAACGTGGACAGCAGGCTGGCGAATTAGCGGAGCGACCGCGCCAGTTCGTGAATCGATTTCGTGGACGCTCGGGAGTCGGCAGTGTGCCGGCGCATGGCTTGGCTCCTCAGAATTTATCGTCGGATAAGCATGTAGATGTTTGCGCGGATAGCGACGAGGACAGGGGTTCAACTCCCCTCGCCTCCAGCCTTCGCTTTGAGGCACGAAAAGGAAGGTTGTCACGTCGGAGCTTTAGCGTAGGCGGACTTTCGTTGCGATCCTTTCCCCATACCTCAAAGACTACGGCTTGGCAGGCCAGCCTTTTTCCCTGATCATGGCGCTAGTGAGAAGGTTGGATGAACCGTTTCTACTACGTTTACATCCTGGTCAGCGAGAATAACGAGAAGGCGCATTACAGCGGCGCAACGCGCGACCTGAATGCACGACTGAGCGAGCATAATCGGGGGAAATGCGCACACACAGCGAAGCATAGACCGTGGAAGATTGAGACGGCGGTCGCGTTTCGATCGGAAGCGAAAGCTCGCCGTTTTGAGCGCTATCTAAACCGGATCAGGGCGTGAATTCGCGCGCCACTTTTAAAGCGTTCGGGGCTGTCGCGCGGTAGCCTTAGCGAAGGCGGACACACACCCGATGGGATAGCTCTGTTGCGAGCCACGGCTCGGCAAGCCAGCCAGAAAAATGGCGAAGGTTGCCTACGTTTACGTCCTCCGGAGCAAAAGAAATCCGGAACGTTTAACGCTCTTACCGAACGCCATCCGATTTCAGCCATTCACTCCAGAGCTGCGGCCGACCGTTCGGATTAGCGCGAGCATAATCGTAGAACACGCGAACGAATGCGATCCGATCTTCTACGTAGGGAGCCTTCCAGTTCCCACGCCCAACCGGACGCAGTACATCGTAGTCGTATGAGAGTAATTTCTGACGGCACACAATGTCCTCTAGCGATACACGAGTCGCATTTCGCAGCATGTCGTACAGCACCATGAATGTGGTCGTTCGTCCAAGTCCGGCTTCGCAGTGAAAATGTGCCCAGGCGCTCTCCGGAAGCGCGCGAACGGCAACAACAAATCGATCGACCGTATCATCGAGTGGTCGCGTGTGGTCCGTAACGGCGACCCGCACATAACTGATGCCTGCGGACGACACAAGATCGCGCTCGATGCTCGCTTCGTTTACAATCACCTGTTGCGCGACGACAGAGTCAGCGTCGCCCTTTTTGACCGGCTTACCGGGCCGAACGGCAATTTCGCTCCCCAGGCCAAGCGATTGCGCCCATCTAGCTTCGCCCTCTTCGATTTCAGTCTGGCTGCGACCGACATTCGCCCAATCCCGTGCCGCAAACCAACTAACAGGAAGGCCGTTGACAAATATGTGTGTTTCTTGCCGTAGATCGAAAATCGTGACCGGACCATGCATTCGCGCCAGCAAAAGCTTGAGGTTATCAGAAGTAAACTCTCCGCTGCCAGAAGCATGAAGATCGATCAAACCAGTGGTCGAAGGGGTTTTGCCATCGCTCGCCTTAAGCGGATTATCAGTCGTGCGGAAGTTACGCGGCAAAGCCCTGGCCAGCGTTAGGTCAATGTCCCAAATCAGCACCGGCGCGTCCGCAGAACGCACCGGCGGATTCCTTTGAACGAGCGTGACCGCGAGAAAGATTGCGGGAGAAAAGAGAAAACATAACGTGCCGAGCCGGCCGCCAGACAAATGAGCGATAAAATTCATGCGGGCCCCACCCAGATTGGAGACGAACACCTCCGGCAGGCAAGGAATTTTTACCAATCCGCATTCCAAACTCGCAATTCGCGCAGGCTGATTTAATTCTGAAATTATGGCCGACGCGCTCACCCCAATGATGCAGCAATACCGGCGGCTCCGAGGCAGCATCCCGGCAGATACGCTCTTGTTGTTTAGGCTCGGCGATTTCTATGAACTGTTCTTTGAAGACGCAAAAGAAGCCTCCGTCTTGCTGAACATCGCACTGACCAAGCGCAACGGCGTGCCGATGTGCGGCATGCCGTACCACGCGGCGCAAACTTACATTGCAAAGTTGATCAAGGCTGGCCGACGCGTGGCGATTTGCGATCAGACAAGCGAGCCGCAACCGGGAAAAATCGTTTCCCGCGACATCACCCAGATCATCAGCGCGGGCACTGTGAGCGACCTCGACTTGCTCGAAGCGAAACGCGCGAATTATCTGGGCGCGGTTTACGCCGACGGCGGCACATTTGGTTTTGCCTACGCGGACCTCACCACCGGCGAGTTCCGGCTCACCCAACTGCAAGATCGACAATCGCTCCTTGACGAACTCGCGCGTGTTTCGCCTTCGGAATTGCTCACCAGCTCCGAACAGAAAGATCGGCTTGGTGAGATCGATCACGCGCTCGAGTACGACAGCTACGCGTTCCTGCCGGAGCAGGCGATCTTCACCTTGTGCGAGCATTTCAAAACGAAATCGCTGGATGGCTTCGGCTGCGGAGAAATGTCTCAGGCAGTCGCTGCCGCGGGCGCAATCGTTCATTATTTGAAGCACCAGCTTCGGCGTAACATAGATCATCTCACCTCGTTGCACTGCGATGCGCCGGCGGAACACGTCATGCTCGACGCCGCGACCCAAGCGAATCTTGAGCTGGTCGAATCGCGCGGGGCACGCAACACCAGTTTGCTCGCAGTCCTTGATCGCACAGTCACGCCGATGGGCGGCCGGAGGTTGCGTTCGTGGATTTTGCAGCCGCTGCGCAATCTGCATGAGCTCGAGCGACGCCAGCAAATGATCGCCGATTTGTTGCAGGAACCAGACTTACTTGCGGCAATCCGCGCTCAACTGAAACCTATTCGCGACATCGAACGCGCAACGTCGCGACTGAGCCAGGCCTCGGGAAACGCGCGCGATCTCGTGGCGCTGAAATTTTCTCTGCAAGAGATCCCGAAGCTAAAAAACGAATTACAGCAACTGATTGAGAGAAGTGAATTCGGTAGGGCGCGACCACAGCCTGCTCGCCACGGCGAGGGTTCGCCGATCAAGGCAGAGGAAGACGGCGGGCTCGGCGAGCTCGCTCTACCAATGCAACTGCAAAGCGCGATTCACGAAATGCCGCTGTTGACTGAGAAACTCGCAAAAGCAGTCGTCGACGATCCGCCGTTGACTCTAAAAGACGGTGGAATTTTTCGGGATGGATACGACACGGATCTTGACGAGCTGCGGCGGGCGTCCCGCGATGGAAAGAATTGGATCAGCCATTTGCAGGAGCGCGAGATCGCTGCAACGGGCATCAAGTCACTCAAGGTACGCTACAATTCCGTTTTTGGTTATTTCATCGAAGTCACGAAATCGAACCTTGCGAATGTGCCTGCGCTCTACACGCGCAAGCAAACCACCGTGGGGGGCGAGCGCTTCGTCACACCCGAGTTGAAGGAGATCGAGGCAAAAATCCTCGGCGCAGACGAACGCGCGCGGCAACTTGAGTACCAGCTCTTCCAAAAACTGCGCGAGGAAACTCTGCGGGAACTGGAGTCGATCCAGCAAACTGCCGCAGCCATTGCTGTGCTCGATGTCATTTGCGCGCTGGCTGAGACTGCGCGGCTGTTCCGTTATTGCCGGCCGCAATTAAACAATACGCTGCGGCTGGTGATCAAAGACGGACGGCATCCCGTACTCGACCAGAATCTGGTGGAAGAAAAGTTTGTGCCTAACGACACGTCGCTGGATGGCGAGACCGTCCGACTCGCGATCGTGACCGGCCCAAACATGGCTGGAAAATCCACTTACATTCGCCAGGTCGCGTTGATTGGGCTGATGGCTCAAATAGGCAGCTTTGTTCCGGCGGAGAGCGCCGAGATCGGGCTGGTGGATCGCATTTTCACCCGCGTCGGCGCAAACGATGACATAGGACGCGGTCAATCCACGTTCATGGTCGAGATGAATGAGACTTCGAATATTGTCAATAACGCGACCGAACGCAGCCTGGTGATACTGGATGAGATCGGCCGCGGCACGTCCACATTTGACGGCCTTTCCATCGCCTGGAGCGTCGCCGAGTTTCTCCACGACAAGATCAAAGCGCGCACGTTATTCGCTACGCATTATCATGAGTTGACCAAACTCGCCGTAGAACGCGAAGGCGTTTGCAATTTCAACGTCGCGGTCCGCGAATGGAACGACCAAATTATTTTCCTGCGCAAAATCATCCCGGGCGGTGCGGACAAAAGCTACGGCATTCAGGTCGCCCGGCTGGCAGGTTTGCCAAAGGAGATTCTCGACCGGGCGAAGGAGATTCTTTCACACTTGGAGAAACCGGATGGCATAACCGCACCGTCGGCCAGCAAGCCCCACAAAAGATCGGCAAAGGCAGGTGGCAAAACCGAAAAGCCGCAACTGGATTTATTATGAAACCGATTCGTTGCCGGTGGAATGCTTCTCGCTGCGCCCGCCTATTGTGCTGCCAACCAGATCCGACCCGCGCACGCCTCTTTACGTTTCTCGCATTTGCGGAAGTCAGACGGCGCGCCGCGCCTGCGCTGAGACGCGCCCCAAAGCAGTTGCGTATTGTGGTAAACTATCCGCGATGGCGGTTAAGACGGAAAAAGAACTGAACGAGACACAGCGCAATCTTTGGCTCAAAGCGGTGGCCGCTGTTGAGCTGCGCAATCTCGGCTATGCAATTTCGCTTTTGCAGGAAATCCTGAAACACGAACCGCAATTTCTGACCGGACGACAATTGCTGCGGCGCGCTGAAGTCACGAAAAACAAGTCAACCAAGAGAAGTTTTTTCAATATTTCGACTGCGCCGATCGCTGTCATGAAAGCGCAGCGAGATATCAAGAAGGATCCGAAACGTGCCGTCGAACTGCTGGAAAAGGTGCTGGAAGACGAACCTTATAATCGACAGGCGAACCTGGCTTTAAAGGAAGCGGCGATAGCAGCGGGCTGGCCCGAGATTGGCGTGTTCGCGCTGCGTACGTTGCTCGAAGAAAATCCCCGCGACGTCAAGGTGTTACACGAACTCGGGCGTTTGTACCGCGAGCTGGGAGAGAACGATCAGGAAGTCGAAGTCTATAATCAAATCATCGAGCTAAATCCATTGGATGCCGAAGCGCTTCGTCGGGGCAAAGACGCGGCGGCTCACGCGTCCATGAAAAGCGGTGGGTGGACCCAGGCTGAAAGTTACCGCGACCTGATCAAGGACAAAGAGATGGCGATTTCGCTCGAACAGCAAAGCCGGATACGATTGACCGGCGAATCGCTCGAGCAACAGATCGCCGAAACGCACGCGCGGCACCAGGCGGAGCCGACGAACGTCGACGTTGCACGACGCTTGGCCGTGCTGAACGAGGAAAAGGAGGACTTGGAGGCAGCGATCGGCTGGTATCAATGTGCAGCCGATCTGACCAAAGGTGCAGATGCTGGATTGGTCCGGAAAGTTTCCGATCTGAAAATCAAGTGTCTGGAGCGCGAGATTGCCGCGGACGAGGAATTTCTTTCAACACACAATGCAGCCCATGAGTTTCATGCGAGAAAGTCTGAGGAACTAAAGGCCGCCAAAGCGAAGCGCGCAGAAATCCTCATCACCGATGCACGTGAGCGGGTCGCTCGAAATCCGACGGATCTTCAGCTTCGATTCGAGTTGGGCGAGCAGCTCGTCAGTGCCAGACGTTTTCGCGAAGCCGTGCCGGAGTTGCAGCGGGCGCGGCAAAATCCACACGCCCGCTTAAAAGCGATGAACTTGCTCGGTTGTTGTTACGGCGAGCTTGGGATGCTTGACCTTGCAACGAAGCAATTGGAAGAGGCGTCGAAGGAAATCTTGTCGATGGACGCCATCAAAAAAGAGATCGTCTACAATCTTGGACTTGTTTACGAGCAAATGGGCGATCGTGAAAAATCGCTGGCCTGTATGAAGCAGATTTACGAAGTCGAACACGGTTACAAGGATGTGGCGACGCGCGTGGAAAGCTCGTACGAATAGAATATCTCTGATATCTGATCGGCTTAACGCGTACGATTCCGTGCGCAATCGCCGTGTGAACAGGGGGCATGCGAAAGCCCGCGTTCAGATCACATCAAGATTCTTCCGCATCCAAGGGAGCACCTGTTTTCGATTCTTAGTTGGCCGGAGGGTTCCGGCACATTTCAATCGGAAGAAACCATGAAAAGCAAAGTCACAATTATCTCGCAGTTTTGTGCCATCCCTCTGATAGTTGCAGTTCTGAGCCTGGCCGGGGTGGCCAGGGCTGAAGATGCTCCAGTCAAAAAGAGCTCATCGCTTAGCGTGAAAGACAAGACTTTCATGAAGAAAGCTGCCAAGGGCGGAATGATGGAAGTCGCGATGGGGAACTTGGCTGAGCAAAACGGAAAGAGCGACGACGTAAAATCATTTGGCAAACGAATGGTCACCGATCACAGCAAAGCCAACGACGAACTGAAGTCGATTGCTGCACAAAAAGGCGTCACACTACCCGCCAAAGAGCCAACTCTTAAGTGGAGCTCGGACAAAGCCTACATTGACATGATGGTCAAAGATCACGAAAAGGACCTTGCCGAGTTTCAAGAGGAGGCAAAAACCGGGAGCGATCCCGAGGTGAAAAAGTTTGCGGAGGACACGGCCAAGATTGTCCAGGAGCATCTTGACCTGGCCAAAGAAACTCAGAGCAAGCTGCAATAAGGAAGACACTGACTGCGATGCGGCATGCCTCGAAAGGCGTGCCGCTTTTTTTATGCTGCAACCTTTTCGAGTTGCACTTGGGTTAAAAGCATTGTGCCACTTAAAAGCGCCTTGGCTTTTCCGATACGAAACTCAATCCTCTACTTGATGCGAAAGACCAAGATCATTTGCACGCTCGGTCCGGCCACGGAAAAGACCGAGGTGTTGCGTCAGCTAATCCAGAAAGGAAGCGATGTTTTCCGATTAAACATGAGTCACGCCAGGCACGACTGGGTCCGCGATATCATTCCGCGCATCCGAATGCTGTCGCAAAAAGCGGGCCGACCAGTTGCCATTCTGCTCGATACACAAGGCCCGGCTATCCGGACCGGTGATCTGAAGGCCAGTCTGCATTTGAAGCCGGGCGATATTCTGGAGTTCACCGTTCGCGGCGCGAAAAGTAAGGAGCGCTATTCGGTGGACGTGAATTACGGCGGTTTTGTCGACGACGTGACGGTTGGCGACACGATTCTCGTCGACAACGGCTTGATTAAATTGCTCGTGCTCGAAAAGGGAAAAAATCGTGTGCGCTGCAAGATTTTGACGCGGGCGATCCTCGGTTCACGGC
>Ga0193735_1000729_pt1 | contig 10468 bp, 10 predicted proteins | sample U1m2metaG_FD_145080 | JGI IMG/M metagenome (GOLD analysis project Ga0193735, IMG submission 145080) | Soil microbial communities from a riparian zone of the East river system, Colorado, United States - U1m2 | ecosystem: Environmental > Terrestrial > Soil > Riparian zone | place: USA: East River... | reverse complement strand
CGTGCCGCGTCTTGGAGCAGCTTGATCGAGACTTGCGCGTGTGGCGACGATTAGCCGAGGAGCCTGCTCGCGCTCAAGTTGCGTGAGCAACCCAAGTCGCTCCGCCGCGATTTCGGGGTCCGGCAAGATATTTTCGAGCGCGGCGAATTCCGCCTCCGGCAAAAAAAGCGCGTCCGGCTGCCAATTCAGCAAACTTTCATAGAGCAATTCCTGGGAATGGACGCTGGGGCAAAGGACCCAAATCGTGTTCTCGGTCTTGGACGCGACGGTAGCGACCAGAAATGCCTGTGCCGGCTCGATCACGTGTGAAAACTGGACTGGCCATCGCGCCCTTTCGATTGCTCGAAGTTTGCGCGCAATCGGCTCGCTCCTCGCGACGATTTCTAGGAGATCTGTGGGTCCCGGTTTCTGCACCGGTTAGCTCTCGCCGAAAAGAGGTGGAAGTTCAAAATTGCTCGCGGGAGCAACTTTGAGTCGAGCAGTTAGAGTTTCCTGCCAATGGCTGCGGCCACGGCCCGGAGGCGCGGAACAAGGTCGGCGAAAATTTCCGGCGTGAGTGCTTGATCGCCATCGCTCTTGGCCAACTCGGGGGAATCGTGGACTTCGATCATGAGCGCGTCTGCTCCGGCTGCGAGCGCAGCAAGAGACATCTGCGGAACAAATTCGCGCAGGCCGATTGCGTGCGTTGGATCGACAATTACTGGCAGATGGGTTTTGGATTTCAAGAGCGGAACTGCGCCAAGGTCAAGGGTGTAGCGTGTCGCCGTCTCAAATGTACGAATCCCGCGCTCGCAGAGAATCACGTTCCTGTTGCCCTCGCTCAAGATATATTCCGCACTCATGATCAGGTCATTGACTGTAGCGCTGAATCCGCGCTTGAGTAGGACCGGTAATCTGCTGCGGCCGACTTCCTTCAAGAGAGAGAAATTCTGCATGTTGCGTGTACCCACTTGAAGACAGTCCACATATTTTTCGATCACGGACAGATCCCGCGCGTCCATGATTTCCGTGATCACGGGGAGGCCGGTTTCCGCGCGCGCTTCAGCGAGAAAACGAAGCCCGTCTTCGCGCAAGCCCTGAAAACTGTACGGTGAAGTGCGCGGCTTGAATGCACCGCCGCGCAAAATCTTCGCGCCCGATTCTTTGACGATCTTTGCGATTGAGAGAATCTGCTCTCTGCTTTCGACTGAACATGGACCAGAAATCAGAACAACATCCTCATTTCCGCCCACCGGCACGCCGCCAATTGTTACCAACGAGGCTCCGCGGGATTCGCGCGAAGCGAGCTTGTACGGTTTCAGCACCGGCACGATTGCTTCTACGCCGGGCATGGCGGCGAGCGGTTTTTCGCGAAGGAGCGCTTCGGGTCCAATTACACCGATGATCACGCGCGATGCGCCCCGGCTAATTTGCGCGTCGAGTCCGAACTCGCGTAGACGGGTCACGATCCGATTGATCTGTGCCTCAGTGGCGTTCGGTTGTGTGATGATGATCATGTTTCGGCCGGCGGAATGACGAGAATGCCGCCGTCGCCAATTTTCCGCAAGCTTGGATGGCGGAATGCTCCCGGCTGCCTAATTTGTGATCGTAACTGGTGTACCGAGTGAGACCGATTTGAAAAAGTCTTCAGCCATGAATTCTGGCATGCGGATGCAGCCATGCGACGCGGGATAACCGGGCAAATAACCTGCGTGCATTCCTGTCCCGGAAACAATGCGCATAAAGTAAGGCATCGGCGTACCTTTAAAATGTGAGCCCGGCGGTTTCGGATCCTTCGTCACATCTACATTCGGCTTCACTACGTTTCCTGCTGAGTCGACGTAGTCGCCGAATAAGCTGGAGAAGTGGTTGGCGTCCTTTTGAATGATCGAGAAGTGGCCGTACGGAGTGTTTAGGCCTTCGCGGCCAGTCGAGAGTTGGGAAACGCCGACGAGCACACCGCTTTTGTAAAAGTAGGCGCGTTGCTCCCGGAGACTGATGGTGATAGAAGGCTTCCCCTCGATCCCGTCTCCATCCCAGTACGAGACAGAGTCCTGTGGCGCTCCAGCTGGAGCGTTCCCGTAACCCCCTCCAAGATATTGGGTCCGGGCTGAGTAACGGGGATCTTCGCTACACCCAGCCGCAAAGAGAAGAAGAGCAGCGGAAAATCCCGCCATCAAAATGCCATAAAACGAAGGACGCATAAGAATTTTGGACAGACTTTCTATGCGCAAGCAATGCAAAATGTCAAGCGAGAGGCGGCCGTTCGCGGCTTAAGAAATGTAAGTAAAAAGCTCGACTGGCATGAAGGGCGACGGCTTGAATTGTGCGCGGTTTAATGCAGACTTCGCCGTCTCCCCGGCCGCTGATTCCAAATATCATGCCCACCTACGAGTATTCTTGTCAAAAGTGCGGACAGAATTTCGAATCATTTCAGTCAATGCGCGATGAGCCATTTCGCGAATGCCCAAAGAACCTTTGCCGGCTTCCGAAATGGGGACATGGAAAGGTGAAGCGTCTGCTCGGTACGGGGGCCGGTCTTATTTTCAAAGGCTCCGGTTTTTACATTACGGATTATCGAAGTGACTCGTATAAAGAGGCCGCAAAAAAAGAAGCGCCTTCCACGCCGACTGCCGAGGAAAAATCAACCGCGCCGAAAGAAATTGGTGGCAAGACTGTGGCGGCGACATCGACAAAGACACCTGAGAAAAAGTCGCCAAAAGAACCGAGTGGATCAGCTTGAAGGGTTAGAGGCGATGCCCCTTCGTTTTAGCTTGATGACGCCATAGGACAACCGGCGGCCCGCCCTTTCGCCCTGCGAGTCCGCCGGTCAACGAACCGAAAGATCGACAATCGAACGCCGATAAACCCAGGGCCGATTATCACCGGAACCTAGTAGCGATCAGTCATGCCGTACTCGCGCTGATTTTGGCTGCGTTCGTAGGCTCGAATCGCGCGTCGCGTCTCTGGTCCCATGATTCCATCAATAGCGCCGCGATAGTAGCCCGCTCGAGCTAGCCGGCGCTGTAACTGCGCGACCGAAGATCCTCCGCGAGAACGATCGCCGTAGCCGTATCCTTGATCGCCGTAGCCGTATCCTTGATTGCCGTAGCCGTATCCTTGATTGCCGTAGCCGTATCCTTGATCGCCGTAGCCGTATCCGTATGGGTAGCCGTAGCCATAGCCGCCGTAATATCCATATGGATATCCCCAGCCCCAACCCCAACCCCAGAACGGAAAGCCGAAGTCGCCGATGAAGATGACATCAGAGTTGTTGTGATGATGATGATTCCAATTGCGGTTCCAATTGCCGCCACCCCAGCGCTGGCCACTCCAATTGCGGTTCCAATTGCCGCCGCTCCAGTTGCGACCGCTCCAGTTACCGCCGTTCCAGTTGCGGAATGTTCCCGATGTGCCGCGGCTGAATGTCGCTCCGCCTCGGGCCGGCATCGACATGATGTGCCCACCGCCATGGCCGCCACCACCACCGCGCGGAGCAGCGTTTACTGCAGACGCGGTTAACGTCACCGCGGCGAAGCAACTTAAGAAAAGTATGAGTTTTGCATTCATATAGTATTTGGGTGTCTATTAATTAGACACCTCAAATTGGGAAGAGTCTCGGTATTTTTCCGCCTGCCAGCGAAAAAATCTCGCTGCCGGTTCGTGCTCGCCCATCCACCTCGCCCTCGAATATTATCCACCAGCCATCGATGAGGACTACCTGTCGCGCGATCTTCATATTGATATTGGCGATCTTCACCTTCGAATCGCTGCGTGCGGCACCGTTGGCGCGCAGCGTGAGTCCGTCACGGCAATTCATCATTTACGGCCCCAGTGCTGCGCTGCGCGGCGAGGTCTCTGAGCTTGCAGAGCAGACCAAAGCCAATTTGCTCGCGCAGTTGCGACAGCCCGACAGGTGGAAAACGCCGATCGTCGTCAATTTGCAGTCTGAGCAGGCAAATCTGCCGGAAATTCCGCCGGCCGCGTTGCGTTTTAGCCAGACCGGTTTTGGCCTAAAGTTGCAGCTCGATTTGATCGTCGGCCAAAATGTTGACGCCGCACTGGTCGAGCGCGAACTGCTGCGCGCGATTCTGTTGGAAATGATTTATCGGCGGGAACCGGATGTCGCTGCTGGCACGGTTTTCGTCGAGCCGCCCGATTGGTTGCTTGATGGCGTGCTTGCGATCACGCCGGGGCGTGATCGCGGGCCGCTGATCGAGGCGCTTTCGGTGTCTGGCAAGGTGATGTCGCTGGAGGAATTTCTCCGGAAGCGCCCGACGCTGCTCGATTCACCCGGCCGCCTACTTTATCGCGCCTATTCGCTGGCGCTCGTACAATTGCTTGTCGATGGACCCGACGGACATTCGCAGTTGGCGAGGTACATTGACAAGCTATCGCGTGCTTCAAACGATCCGCTCGCCGATTTGAAGGCGCAGTTTCCGTTGCTGGGCCGCGACGCGGAAAAAACCTGGCAATCGGCCGTCGCGCGCCGACTAAGCGGCGCGCAAAGTTATCAGTTGCTCACTTTCGCCGAAAGCCAGCAACGGCTGAATGAATTGTTGGGCGTTAAGATTCCAGACGCCGAAAACTCATCTAAGCAAGTGGAGCTCAGCGAGCTTGCGCAGAGAAAGCCTTCCGCGGCGGAGAAGATGGGGCTCAATGAATTGAGCCAGAATTTAGTCTTGTTCACAATCCGGGCGAATCCAGTCATGCGCGCGATTGTGCGGGAATATCAGCAAATCGCCGCGCTGCTCGCGCGTGGTAAAAGGAAGAAAGCCGCTGAGCGTCTCGTGCGTGTGCAGGCGACGCGTACGACGCTCGCGGCACGCATGAGCGACATCGATGACTACATGAACTGGTTCGAAGCGACCCAATCAAAGACTGGCAGCGGAGTGTTCGTCGATTATCTCAGAGCCGTCGGTAAGTCGCAAATACCTGCGCCGCGGCGGCGCGATGCGCTTTCGGTTTATCTCGATTCGCTCGCGGAACAATTCGAGGATTAGACGGTTGCACGAATCACTCAGCAACACGATCGATTACATCGAGATGCCGTCGGAATCTCCCGTCGATTCAGTGATTCAAAAACTGCGAAGATAAAGGAAGTAAAAACATGAAAACCATCACTCTATGTATGATGAGCGCGCTGCTGATTGGCGCCTTCGCATCGGACCTTGTACGCAGCCGATTACGGACTGTCTCCAGAGATTGAGCGAGCGCTGGCCAAGTTGCCGAAGCCGCCAAAATACACAGATGATGACTATGGTCCGCTTCCGGAAAACTACGAAGCGCTGACGACGCAGTACGTCAGCAGCCACCTGAAAGACCCTTACAGCGCGCACGTTCACATTTCAGGCAAGCCCCACAAAAGTCCTTTAATGCTGAACAACGGGAAATACCTGCCGACTTGGAGCGTGTCATTAATGGTGAACGCCAAGAACAGCTACGGCGGTTACATCGGAGAAAAACTCTTTATCGTTTATCTATATAAAGGCCGCGCCGTCGACTCGATCGACACGCAATGAAAGCCCCGAGCGCTGAGTACCAGCAGAAACTGGTCGATGTGCTTGGCCAATATGAAGGTGGCAAAGTTAATCTCGCAACGGCGCGGCTGGAGCTACAGGATTTTTTGGCCGAAACGGGCTATGAACCGTTGCTTGGCGAGGAAGGCACACTCGACGATCTCGGAAGTGAAGAGCGAATTAACCTGGTGCTCGATACTATCTCGGCCTTGGATGCCGGTTACCGCAATTGGATTTATATTCAGCAGGCGCCGATTCTCGATGAATGGCCGGCTCAAGAATTGTTGCGCGCGGCGCCGTCAGAAAAACCGCGGGACTGGATTCGGCGCTGGACAGACGCCGGAGGAAAACTTTACGACGGCCGCATGATAGCGCTCGTCAACGACAATATCTGGGTCAAGATCTCGCGGTTGGGCCTCCCTTATTCGCCATTCGATCTCGGCTCTCACATGCGGGTCCGTGCGATCGATCGCGACACCGCCATGAAATATGGATTGATCGATCGCGATACGCAGATCCCGCCGCAGGATTTCGTGCGATATGCGCTTTTGCATTCGTCAGTGCGGAACACTCTGCTTTTTGGGAATCTGAGGCTCCTTTCCAAAGAAATAGTTTAATAGAGTCAACTGACTCAATGGGACATTAGCGTTCCCTGGCACGCGGCCTTTGCATCGCAGGTTGTCGATCTTGAGGGCATTTGCTCGACGCGCTCTTGCTGGTTATCATAGGCGGCGCGTTGCAACGCGCGCTTCTTGACTCTTATGCAAAAAATTGGATTTGCCGAAGCTCTTGATTCGATTGTCGCGAGTGACCCGCGTTATCAGCGAGACGCGTACGTGTTTCTGCGCGACGCGCTCGATTTTACGACCAAGCAGCAGAAGAAAATCAAGGGCGCCACGGTGCGTCATGTGGCTGGACCGGAATTGCTCGACGGCGTGCGGCAATACGCCCTCAAGGAATTCGGGCCGATGGTGATGACGGTATTTTCCTCCTGGGGAATTCATTGCTGCGAAGATATCGGGCACATGGTTTTCAATTTGATCGAAGCGGGAATTTTCGGGAAGACAGAGGAAGATTCCCTGGAGGATTTTAAGAACGTCTATGATTTTAAAGAGGCTTTTGTGAAACCGTTCGCGCCAGCGAAACCGACGGCCGTGAAGCCTTCGCCGGAATTGCCAGTGCCAAAATCCGTATGATCCGATTTGCGCCGGGCCTGGCGCTTGTCGTCGCGAGTATGTTTAGTTCTGCCAATTTGAAAGCAGCACCGACCAAGGATTCGACGGTGATCACTTTTCCGCCGAGCACCGCGCAAAAGTGGGTCCTGCCAAATGGCCTCACAGTAATCGTGCAGGAAGATCACAGCGCCCCGGTGGCAAGTGTGCAGGCGTGGTGCGCCACGGGCAGCATCGACGAGGACGAGCATCTCGGCGCCGGCTTGTCTCACATTCTCGAGCACATGCTCTTCAAGGGCACAAAGACGCGATCGACCAATGTGATTGCACAGAAAATCCAGGACGTCGGCGGTTACATCAATGCCTACACCTCTTTCGATCGCACAGTTTTTTGGATCGACGTGCCGAAGGATGGCGTCGCCAGTGCACTCGACGTTTTGGCTGATGCGATGATGAATTCGACTCTGCCGCGGGAGGAATACGTAAAGGAACAAGAAGTAATCCGACGTGAGTTCGCCATGGGCTTGGATGATCCCGACCGCGTGGCCGGGCTGCTTCTTTTTGCCACCGCCTACCAACGACATCCGTACCGCTTTCCGGTGATCGGGGACATAGAAATTTACAACCAGCTCACCCAAGACCAGGTGATGCAGTATTACAAAACGCGCTACGTTCCAAACAATCTCACGTTTGTCGTGGTAGGAGATGTTGACGCAGAGAAAGTGCGTCAACAGCTTACCGAATTTTTCAAGGCGTATCCGGAGAAATCACTCAAACCGGTCTTCATTCCTGAGGAACAGCCGCAACTGGGTCGGCGGGAAGTGCACCAGGAATTTGCCACCGAACTGACGCATCTCTCGCTTGCCTGGCACATTCCGGAGGTCACGAATCCGGACGTTCCCGCACTCGATCTTCTCTCGACCATTCTCGGCGATGGGCGCAGTTCGCGCTTGTACCGGCGCGTGCGGGAAGAGGCCGGTCTGGCCTACCGGATATCGGCATTCTCCTACACGCCCGGCGATCCAGGATTATTTGGCATCGATGCCACTCTTGATCCAAAGAAACGCGAAGCAGCGGAGCAATTGGTGTTGCGCATTCTTGATGAAGTAAAGCAAAGCGGCGCCACGGCAGAGGAGTTGATGAAAGCAAAAAAAATATCGCTCAGTCATCATCTGGGCGCACTTACAACGATGCGCGGCCTGGCTTCCGATATTGGTTCGAATTGGTTGCTCACGCGCAATCTCAATTTCAGCCGGGATTATCTCGACGCCGTCCAAAAGGTGACGCTCGATGACATTAAACGAGTCACCGCACATTACCTGACGGACGAAAACCTCACGATCGTATCGTTGAATCCCAAAGGTTCGCTGCTCGCAAAAGCCGAGCCCGCGAAACCCGTCACCGCAGGTGAGGTTCAAAAATTCGAGCTCTCGAATGGATTGCGACTTTTGGTGCGCGAAGATGCGCGCCTGCCGCTGGTTGCGATGGGCGCAGTTTTTCGCAGCGGCCTTCTCGCGGAAACGCCGCAAACAAATGGCATCACGCGCTTGATGGCGAAGGTGCTTTTGAAAGGAACCAAAACGCGCACCGCCGAGCAGATTGCAAATCAGATCGAAGCAGTGGGTGGCTCCATCTCGAGTGAGGCGGGCAACAATAGCTTCACCGTTTCGCTCGATGTCACCAAGCCCGATGTGAAATTGGGCGTCGAGTTGCTCTCGGATGTGTTGCTCAACGCGACCATGCCGGAAAAAGCGATTGCGCGCGAAGAAGAAATCCAGATCGCCGCGATCAAACAGGAGGAAGAGCAGTTGACGACTGTGGCGCGCAATATCTTACGGCAAGCGCTTTTCACGCAGCATCCTTACGCGCTGCGGGCAAATGGTTCGGTCGATTCGGTCCAGCGGTTGACTCAGAAGGATCTGCTCGAATTTCGAGATCGTTATGTCGTGGCAAAAAACGGGGTCATTTTTGTCTTTGGCGATGTAAAGGCGGTGGAGGTGAAACAGCTTTTCGAAAAGGCACTTGCTGGGATGAGACCCGGCACGCTCGCCTTGACCGATGCGCATCCGGCCGCGCCGCTGAAGAAGACTGAGATTGTCGAAAGCCGAAAAGAGAAAGCGCAAGGCGTCATCATGGTCGGATATCGCGGCGCAGATATTTTCAGTCCGGACCGATATGCACTGCAGCTAATTGATGAGGCAAGTAGCGACCTTGGCTCGCGCTTTTTCGTTCGCATCCGCGAGCAGATGGGGCTGGCCTACTATGTCGGTGCCAACCAGATGGAAGGGCTGGTGCCGGGACTTTTTGCATTTTATCTCGGGACCGATCCGCAAAAGATCGAGCCAGTGAAAACCGCATTGCTCGATGAAATCCGCAAACTTGCGACTGACGGTCTTACGAATGAAGAATTGGCACGCGCGAAAAAGAAATTGATCGGACAGCAGGAGATTGCGAATCAAAGCAACGATTCATTCGGGTACCAATGCGCGCTGGACGAGATCTACGGGCTTGGGTTCAATTATTACAAATCGCTCAAGCACGGCGTCGATGCGGTGACGCTCGATGATATCAAGCGCGTGGCTGCGAAATATTTTCGGGATCAGCCTTACGTTTTGGCAACGGTGCGACCCCCAGAGGGGGCCGCAGCCACGAAACAGAAGTGAGCCATGGCTGAAGTTCAGACCAGCACCCAGAGCGGCGAGCTTTCACAGCGCTTCATCGAATTTGTGATGATGCATGCACAGAATGCCGCCCTTTTTCTTGGACAGATTCCAAATCCAAAAACCGGCGAAGGCGAAGTGAACCTGGAGCTGGCCAAGATGTTCATCGATCAACTGGCGATGATTCAGGAAAAAACTCGTGGAAATCTGACAAACGAAGAGACCACAGTGCTGCGCAACGCGCTTTCCAATTTGCAGATGGCGTTTGTGGAAGTTTCGCGGGCGCAAGAAAGAGGCGGCGCCTCGCAGCCGGCTCGAGGACCGGAACCGGCGACGTCAGCCGAGTCAAGCGTGCCAGCCCAAACGTCGACACCGCCTGAACTATCAACACCGGCTGCCTCGACGGAATCCGAGTCGAAGAAGAAGTTTACGAAGAGCTACGGGCCTTAAGCGGTAGGGCGCTCTCGCCAAGTGCGCCGGAAATGTTAGTCGGACGGCCTGGCGGTCCGTTTCTACCTTCTAACGCGAATTCAATTACGGGTACGCTTCCGCGAAAAAGATGCGTAAGGAAAAAAAGAAGATTGCCGAGGTAAAAGTTAATGCTGAACCGGTCGAAGCGGCTGAGGAAGCTGGATTACGCTACGTCAGCGAGAATCAGCCAGGTTACACACGCAAGGCTAAGAATGACGACTTCGAGTATCTCGATACGGAGGGCAAAGCAATCCGCGATGAGCAAAGGCTTTTGCGGATTAAGCGGCTCGCCATTCCGCCGGCATGGACAGACGTTTGGATTTCCCCGTCAGCAAACGGCCACATCCAGGCGACTGGGCGCGATGCACGAAAGCGCAAACAGTACATTTATCACGAGCGTTGGCGCGAAATGCGCGACGAAAACAAATACGAACGAATTGTTTCGTTTGGGAAAACGCTGCCGAAAATTCGACGAAGTGTGAGCAAAGATCTCTCCTTGCCCGGACTGCCTCGAAACAAAGTGCTGGCGGCGATCGTACAATTGCTCGAGCTCAGCTTCATCCGCGTGGGTAACGAAGAATACGCTCGCGAAAACAAATCGTTCGGCCTGACGACCATGCAAGATCGACATGTTGATGTGAAGGGATCGAAGATGCGATTCCGTTTT
>Ga0193735_1000727_pt1 | contig 10482 bp, 9 predicted proteins | sample U1m2metaG_FD_145080 | JGI IMG/M metagenome (GOLD analysis project Ga0193735, IMG submission 145080) | Soil microbial communities from a riparian zone of the East river system, Colorado, United States - U1m2 | ecosystem: Environmental > Terrestrial > Soil > Riparian zone | place: USA: East River... | reverse complement strand
ACCTTTCCTCTGCGGGAAAGCGTTTGCTTACCCGTTGACATTCCTTGCCTCGGCCGCGTTCCTGCTGATTTCTGATCTCTGCCATCTGACCTCTGTCGCAGATGTTTCGCGCAAATAGAATGCTAGTGCGCGAAACATCTGCGACTGGCCCCAGCGGTGCATGGGAACGTTGTCCCAACCCAGGTGCAATCGACGGGAACGGAAGGAACCATCCGGTTTGATCCAATCTTTTAGAATCCCTTTAACGACCGTTTCCAACTTCGCTTCCAACTGCGGGAACCGATCGCGAAGCAGCAAACAGAGGTTGATGCACTCGGCGCAATCGTAAAGTTCACGCTTGTAAACGGTCAGGCGGGGTGCTTTGGAAAAAGGTTTTGGCAGGCCATCGTCATCGAAGAGATTGTTCAAGTAATAGCTGACACCTTTTGAGAGCGCTTTCAGACAGCCCTCGTGCGCGGTCATAGAGTGAATCTTGGCCAGGGCTTTCATCACGAAACAAGTGTGATAGTGGTCGATAAAATCCCGTACTCCATCGACGGCGTAAAACCACGAGCCGTCTGGGTTCTGGTTCTCCAAAACGAAATTCAAATTTTGCTCTGCGATTTTCCAGTAGTCGTCGTTTGAAAGCACTTTTGAGGCGCTTGTCAGCAAGAAAGCACGATAAGCGGCCGCGTTAATAACTCCGCCCTCTCCGAAAGGGTTGTAGGAACAACTGCTGGCCGTTTCCGATGTCTTGAAGTCCTTGATGTCGAAACGAGCATGGCGCGCGATGGAGGCTATGATGCGCCTACACTCCTGAAGACTGACGACTGACGGCTGAGGGCCGATGTCGGAGGACCGGTCGAGCATGTGCTCTAATTTCTCATCTCCGTCTTCCGTCCTCCGTTCTCCGTCCTCTGATTCGAGTATCTGCCCGACCTTGAGGAATGCTTCGTACACGTAGGGCGTGGTGGTGATCAGCGGCGTCTGCCGCCTAGCAGTCCCTCCCCGCCAAACCCAGTCGAACGGATATCCCCAGCAATATTCTTTGAACTGGCCGCAGCGCGATTTCTTTAACTCGGTGAGAAAATGAACTGCCTTTTCGAGATATGAGAAATTCCCGGTCGCCTCGTAAAGGAAAGCAAACCCCATCGCGTAATGAGCATCGGCAATCGGGAATCGCAGGGGATGATGGAACAGCCGCCGCGCGGACGGAAGGAACGCCTCACAGAAAATCATGGGAGCGACCGCAGCCGTGCCTAGAAGCCGGTTCCTGTAGTAAAGCGACTTGGCCCGCCCGCCCACCGGCCCGGCGAAAAAGCTCTGGTGATCCCAGGAAGTTTCGCCGTGGTCACTCAGCCAACTCGTAAAGTTATCCAAAAGTTTTAGTACGCGGTCCATGTTTTTACTACCCAGAACTGAAAGGACTGACCGGTTGCAAAAGACTAAGCTCAGAGGTCAGCCTCGAGCTTTGACCCTTCTACGCTTCAACGTCTTAGCGATTCAACGAGTTAACGAGTCAGCCAGCGCGCGAGCCTCGATTCAATAACAGCGTCTCGTGTCTTTTCATACGATGTGCCCATTCCGTCTCGACGCCACGAGGCTACGTCGTCAATTAAGCTCACTCGGAAGAAGATCGAAATAAATGCGATCGACCTGGCGCCCGGCGGAACAAGCTGCGCAACGAATCCTCCCTGCTTCACGAAACCCGGCCTTTTGCACCATCCCTAGGGATGGCATGTTATCCTCCATAACCCATGCATATAACGACGCAAGCCCAAGGTGTTCGAAAGAAAGGCGCGCCAAGTGTTTCACCGCAGCCAACATAATTCCTCGACCGGAGAGCGTGTGTTCGCCGAGCGCGTACCAAAGCATTGCGGTTCTGTCGGTCGTGTCAATATCTGCCAAGGCGGTGAGACCGCACGCCTGCCCACTGCAACGAACCAGGAAAAAACGGTTCTTCCGGTTCCGGACCGCCATAGCAACAATGACCGATGTCGCCACCCTGCCGCGCCAGTCCCCGGTCAACCACCGGTTGGTTTCCGGCCGCGACAGCCACTTGGCGGCGAGCCCAAAGTTATCCGGTTTTAGTTCTTCAATTGTGATCATCTCGACTTGTCAGCCTTATGTCGCTCAAACTCATCTCGCAACTGCTCTGGCCATCGGTGAGGATTAAACCCAAATTGACTGAAAATCGCATAGACCCAGCGCTCATAACCCCAGCCGACACAAGCGCTGCTTGCCGGACGCTCGCCCAATTTGATGTTAAACGCCCTGCCAAAAGTCATGGCGTGAAAATTCGATGAAAAAACACTGATGGACTGTTTCTCGAAAGGAACGAGAAGACGCAGCTCTTTTTTTGCTTCCTGCTGCCGCTGGAAAGAAGCTTTGACTGAGTAATCCTTGGTAAAAAACATGTCGTTCGCAACTTCAAAGGTGCCGACCAATTCCCAGTCCTTGACCCATTGGATGATGAGTTCTTCTGCTCTCGCACGCCCTTCCATGACAAAAGTCGGGTGACCAACCCAAACGACATCGCGCTGAGTAAAGGCCCTTAACCGACTCATCGTACGGTGATTTGCCCCTTCATATCGATGACATGGCACAGCCATTGTGATGCATCTTCCGGGAGGCTCGAGCTGCCAATTCTCCATCCCTTCATAGCAGTGATAACAGCAGGAAGGACAGATGGCGAAATCGCTCTCCGCCATTCGACCGTTATTTAAGGCAGGGCTCCACCCTTGTTCGCCGCATTCGGTGGAGAACTGATTTAACACGTCCAGATCCCCCTTAAGATGCGCGACAAAGTCAACATGCTCTGGAAATGATGTAAAGTGGTGTATCCGATCGAGAGTCTTGCAGAGGATTGTCGCCGGATAGAACTCGCGTTCCGCGCGAAAGGAGCGCGCAAAAACATTATCCACCTTTGTGTCAATCAAGCTGAACAGTTCCGCTGCCATGCCACGCAAGATGACGTGACCCTGGCCGACTGATGTCACCCATCTACGCTCAAGTAACTCAGACCAAGCATTAATGACTTGCAAGTCACGCTTCTGTGTAAACTCGACTGATTCTCGCAACCCAAATTCCCGTTTTCGATAACGCTCTATCAGCTCCGTAATTTTCTTCGATACCGTCTCGCATACCACGTCACTGGAGATCTCGGCCTCAATCGTCGAATTGCTGTCATTTATCTTGTATGATATGATATGCTCTGACGCAAACGCCAATGCATATTCGAGTTGCGAGCGAGAACTCGCATCGATTCCACCGGTCGGTATAGCAATCCGGGGCATCCTACAACTTGCCGTTGCGGCGGGCTAAAACAAAGCTTGAGATCTCGTTGATCGTACTAAGCGGAAAAGTAACCCAGTCTGAGTCGGTTAATCGAATTGAAAATTGACTGTCTATAAATGTCGTCAGTTCAATTGCTCCGAAAGAGTCAATGTATCCGTAATTGAAGAGGTCAACATCATCGTGGAATGCTGGGTCATCTTCGGGAACGCCAAATCGCTGTCGGATAAAGCAGCGTAACTCGGATGTAATCTTGTCAGTTTCCATTGCCTTAATAGATCACCGGGGTTTCTGCTCTGGCTTCCGCGATAATCCCATTTGTCTTAGGTTCTACGCACTTATCCTCGATCCGCTTTAGCCGTCTCACAAACTCTGCTCTGGACGTCTTGAATCCAAGAGGGACGCCACAGACGGCCACACGCTTGGCGGGGTTACCCTGAACTAGAGTCATTGGCGGCACGGATGTCGTCACGACGCTTCCTGCACTAACCACTGCTCCCTCGCCAATGGTGACCCCAGGTAAGATCACCGCACAAGCTCCAATATAGACATCGTCTTTAATTCGCACTCCCATAACTTCTCGAAAATGTGCCAAGATTGTGGTCCGAACCCCAATCAAGACGCGGTCTCCAATGGTCACCATGTCGGGATAAGCCGTCTCAATCAGAGCTTCAGGACCAATCCAGACATCTTTCCCGATTTGGACGCCCCTCAGTCGATTCAAAGCCACACGTATACTCTTGCCACCAGGTAGTGACATTGCCAGGCGCTGCAAGAAGCGGTTCTTAATTCCAGATATTATGCCTTCACGCATGCTTAAAGTTGTTGTTTGAACACCTACAACACTCCATCCAAAACGCCTTTAACTCTACTACGCTTCAGCGGTCAACATGAGCCAGCCAGCCGAACCCTCGCTGGCGTAATATAATTGTCCCGCACTTCACAAAGGTAACGCCTTAGCATTGCCTTTGTCCTGTAGGATACTGTGTCCACATAGCGCCCGTTTCCGGCCAGATCATGAAATGCCATGCTAACGATGGTCTTTTCACCAGGATTGAGTTCTATTTCAAAGGCGACCATGCCGTCGGTTGAACTCCAGGCAACATTCCGGGAGCCGGCGCGAATTTCCCTGATACTGGACGGCTCCGATTCGCGCCTTCGAATCAAATAGCGTTTCCGTTGATGCGACCGGTTCTCGAGTCGCAACTGAGCTGCGTACATCTCCACTTCTACGGCGCCTGGTGAGATTTCCCTTTGCCGGTAACTTCGCCTTACAACTTCGCCCAGACTGCGCCAGGTCGGGCGACATCTCAGAGCATTTAGCCGGTCAACAAAATCGACTAGGCGCCTGCAATGATCACTGCAGTAATCGTGATGAATTATGATTATGACGGGTTTACCCAACAAAGCGTCGAAGGCAAAGTTTTCGATCCCCTCCCACGGATACCTGCGGGTAAAAATCGGAAAATCGCTGTAGCGCATCACAGCAATGTCCCACACATCAGAGACTGTGATCGCACGGGGCCACGGATCGGCACTAATGATATCATTATTGACGGCAGCGATGAGATCCGTGTGCTTTAGCGCGCTCATGGCAGCTTCCGAAAAAATGCCCTGAGGAAACACCATCACTCCGTCATGACGGATTCCTGTAATGGATTCATGCCGATTCATGCGCTCGAGGGCTTGTTGGGCCTTCCAGTAAAGGCGCTGGCGGTCAGAGCTGCCGAACTCGGCCCGCGTATGATCGCATCCGTGCACGGATAACGAGAATCTGTCGGGGTTTTCCCTGAACAGGCGAACAACCTCTGGAGCGCTTCTTCGCCAGTTCCATGGAATGAATGCGATGTTGGTACCAAAGTTGTGTCGCTTCATGAGGGACAAAAGTTCCTGAAAGTTCACAAAACCGTGGCTGGACTTCAACACAGGATCATCGATCACCAGGCAGGCGTTTGTTTCCGGAGCATTCCAGCAGGTCTCCGGAAAGGCCCACTTAATATAAAGGACAAGGGGCACAGCGCTGAGGAAGTGGTCCCGCACATCAAAATTTTGCGACGTCAATTCAGCGTCGATATCGATGATGTTGTTGAAGGTTGAAAGAAAGACAACCACCCCTTTGTATTCCAACTTCAAGAAAGTCGCGTGAGAACCGAGTGAAATAACGTTGATCGCGTTTCCGTTAGAGGTGTGTGAAATCAAAGTCAAATCAACGCTGTCCTTTGAACCAGTAACCTCTAATCCGGCCATCACGCCGCAAAAGTCTTTCAACTCATCGGACACAACAAAGTTTCCGGCGCAAGGATTTACCTCGTGGAGGACGGCCCCATTACCGTCAGCGAGTATCCTTGCAAGCTTCTGTAGGACTCTAGAATCACCGCCCGCATAAACAAAGACTGAATGAAAACACTTTCCCCAAGTCTGCAGACGGTCTGGATCGCGTTTGAGGTCTTCGATCCATCGCAAAAAGACATCTGCTGAACAGACGACCCTGGGTCTATCGGAAGTTGCGTCGCCTACGACATTAGCGGTCGCGAACTCTGCGGCAGGAAGATTGCACGAGGGGATGCCAAAGAACTTAAGCACTTTGTCAACGCGGCGATCTTGCCGGGACGGATTATCCTCCGTTAACAGCACCGCTAGCTCTCTCATGATACAATTCTATTCAGCAGACGTCGCTTCGGTCTTCTGCTCTGTGATTAGCTCTGCTCAACAGTGAGATGAAAACTGTCCACCTTCTTACATGCCAAAAGGGTGCGAAAAATGGCTCTCAGCCTTTTCATCTGCTCTCGCCGGTGAAAGCGCAGCAATTCACGGGAAACGGGCCGTTCTATCCGTCGTATCGCTGCCCAGCAGTATCCGGACAGCAACGCGAAGCCTTCAATCGGCTGTTTTGTGGCCCGATAAGCCACGCGAAACAGCTGCCACACAGGTGAACCACCTAAATAATAATCCTTTTCCCCGTAAGAAAAGCTTGCCGCCCAATTGCTTTTTCCAGCTGTGCCAAGGCTTCGATAATGGTGGAACCGCTTTTCAGGAAAGGATCTCGTCTTCCATCCCTTCATACGCGCTGTCGTTACTGCGATCCAGTCGATTCCTCCCCCACGATTCGGGATGTAACCGCCTACCTCCTCAAAACACTGCCTCCGGAAGAGCTGGCATCCGCCAGCGACGTGGTTCTCACCCTCGAAACTATCCCGGGCAGTGTCGTAACCGTCATCCTCGGTAAACGGCGTCCCGGCGACGCCTAGCCGCCGATCTTCTGCAAACTTTCCAATCAAAAACCGTAGGTATTCCGGGTCGAATGAAAGGTCGGCATCGAGGTTTCCGATCACGTCGAACTCAAGCGATCGAACCCGTTCCAGACCTGCATTGAAAGCGTGAACTTTTCCAGCAAAACTCCGATCAATCCGCTCGGGCATCCTGAAGAGTTCGATCCATTGATAGCGGCTCGCATAACCTTCAACGATTTGCGCTGTTCGGTCGGTCGAGCCATCGTCCACTATCACCCATCGCTCAGGCAACTGCGTCTGCGCAACCATGGACGCGAGGGTTTTTTCAATGAACGCCTCTTCGTTGTGCGCAGGCGTGATTAAGACGTACTTCATTCGATTTGCGAGAATGATGATTGATCAGTGAGACGTGACCAGTGAAACATTGCCTTCCTTCTGTTTGATGCTGCCTGTCGCCTGTCGCCTGTCCCCTAGCTGCCGTTCGCTGTCGCGATAGATCTGAGAAAAGATCTCATCCATAATTCGGGCTGTTAAAATGATTTCGCGATAGGGGATCGGTGGTTCGCCCCGCAAACGGATGCTGTTGTAAAAACGTTCGATGAGCTCCTTCATGCCGAAATCCTGATACCGTCGTCTGCGAAGAAAATTGATTACATTGCATCCTGCATTCCTAAGATGCTCTCTGGCATTTTTCAGCGGTGGAATAAAATAAGTGAGGTAACTCTTGTACGCGCGACTTTGCTTTCGAGTTAAACTTCCGGTGGCAATATCCACCATCACTGAATTGACCGGGCCGTAAATGCGCAACTCACTGAGCCCCTTGATCTGTGTCGAAAAACAAAAAAACGCTGTCGTCCCGCTCTTATCTCGGATCAGGACTCTCAACTCGTCCAGAACTTCCGGTGCACCCAGATTTTTGAGTTGCTCGCTTTGATGTGCCGTGGCGACGATTTCGATCAGATCGTCACCGAGGAATTCAGCCAGTTTGGCTATTCCATGGCTGATGATGTTGTGCAGTAATTGTCCTGGTAATTGGCGAACCCAGTGCTGGCGATTACCAAGTAGCGCGTTGACGTAAGTTGTGTCGCCGAGGTCGTAGGAAAAATAACTTTCCAAGTGTACCGGTTTTCCGCCGAGAAATCCTTGTGCTAACAGTTGGCGCATCTCCAGCGTCTCAGGCGTGAATTGCAGGTTGTGCCCGGCCGTAATTTTTAAATCGCGACGCTCTGCCACCCGAATCAACGATTCCGCCTCCCCAGCTGTGATGGTGAAAGGTTTTTCCAGATAAACATGGCTTCCGGATTCGAGGCATTGTTTGGCAAGCGAATAGTGGCTCTTTGGCGGGGTTGTAATATGAACAACGTCGGGCAACGCCGCCTCCAGCATTTCCGACAACTCAGAAAAGCATGCAGAAATACCAAAGCGTTCCCCCAGCTGCTTTGCCATGAGCGGTTCCCGATCGCAAAGAGCGACAACTTCACAATCAGGAATGCGATGGATCGCCTGCACATGCTGGTCCGCAATCTTTCCGCAACCGACGATCCCGACTCTTAACATCGTGAATAGTGATCAGTTATAAGTGGTCAGTGATTAGCGACGGGGTTCAACGCTTCAACGGGTCATCGTTTCCGTTCGATGTAAACTGACTCAGAAACGCCTCCATTGCTTGCTTTATTGGCACACGCGGTTTCCAACATACACGTTCTTTCAGTTTTTGATTTGAATAGCGCTGGCTCTTCCACTCGGCCGCACAGCGGCGACGGTTAAAAACAGGGGGCAGTTGGCCTTTGGACCAGTTCGAATGTTTTTCCCAAAGAAAGCACGCTCCATATGCAAGCAAATATGGCACCCGGACTGAGCGAAAAGGCTTCATCGTTTTGCATGCTCTTAGAAACTCGCGACCAGTGAGAAGCTCGTCATCAACAAGATTAAAGACTTCACTGTCGATTCCCGGTTTGAGACCTGCAAGCACAATTGCTTCAGCACAGTTATCGACATAGATCAGTGGCAAGAGATTCGAGCCGTTTATCTGGATAAAAAATCCAAACGTGTTAATTCCTACGCGGCCGTTGAGCCCTTGTTTCCCCGGCCCAAAGACATAACCCGGCCGGACAATTACGTAAGGCAGTCCGTAGCTCGCGGCGTATTCTCTGACTAATTCCTCTTGCTTGAGTTTCCCGAAACCGTAGGGATTGAATCGTTGCTGGGGCGCATCTTCCAACGGGCACGTCTCATCGAGCAGGGCGCCACGCTTCAAAGCCAGGTTCGAATAAACAGCAAAGGAACTGACATTCACAAAACGCTTTGCTTGACCCCGCTCAAGAAAAGCCTCTATTAGATTGCGTGTAGCCAAAGCCGAATTCATGAATGCTCCGGCAAACGACTTTTCGACACCCGCAGCAAGGTGATAGACGACGGAGACTCCATCGGCTGCGTCGCGGCACTGAGCCTGCGACAGAAGGTCGCCGGTGACCAACTCCGCATTTTTTTCAAAGCAAAAACGGCCAAACACTTCTTTTAGTCTCTCGAGCCGACTGGAGGGCCGAACAAAGCAACGAATATTAGTAAAGCCATATTCCAGAAGTGCCTCGACCACTTTAGCTCCGATAAAGCCATTAGACCCGGTGACTAAGATCCGTTCATCCCGCGATATGATATAGTCGGAATTCAATGTCGGGTTAATTGGGAGGTCTTCAACCATTTCAGTTGCCGAGGTTATCCTGGCCCTCAGCCATTTCATTTGTTGGGTTTTCTTTAGCCTTTTTTGCTTTTTTTCTGTCTAGCTTTTTCCCACCCCAGGGCTGCCTTTTGTTACGCAGATTGTGTTGCGAGTTCCCTGTCGCGTTTGGCGTCATCTGTTCCGGTGGCGGCAGGCCTTTCGTCAGCGGATGCGGGTAAACGTAAGGCGTATAGCCTGGCATCGGCGTGTCGTTGAAAAAGTGTTCGCCAGCCCGAACACTTGGGTCTGTGGGTGAGAAATTTACGTGCGTCGCGCCTGAAAAGTTATTCCATGAATAGCACGGCTCAGTCACTTGATTGTTCCAGTTTGGTGGCGGTGGAGGGTTATCCCCGCTGATTAGCGAGCCGACTGCTCTCCCGATGCCATCCAAGCACTGAATAACTTTGCGAATTTCAAGCGTGTCCCCTGCGCAAAACGTCATCGACGGTGTTGTGTATCCACCCTGGCCCGTGTAGGTGATCGTGCTTGCTTGGTTGCTCAGGATTAATCCAAAAGTGAGGGTGTTGGCGTTACAGACATTGCTGGTCCGCCGCAGACTGTATCCAACCCACTGATTCGGCGTCCAGTTAGCTCCGGAGACCGTTACGGTTGTCCCAGAGCTATTAGCGGCTGCCGTTCCCGTGAAAAAGGCGTTAGGCGCGTTCACATCCCATACGCTCGTTCCGTCAGCGCCACCCCAGGGAGTAAACGGATAATGCGTGCGATAGTTTGATAACCAGAACATGGGCGGATTCCAGAAGCCGCTGATATTATTATCATGGAACAAAACGACGCCTGAACGCGAACCGCCCACGGCTTGGTTTATATTGGTTCCAGTGTACGTGTTATTGTAAACTTCCATCGCCCGCGTGCCGCGAATGCGTCCTGAGCTTTCCGTCCCGTGGTTTCCCACCATAACGTTATTAAGCGTGCAGTGCCTCACCACGAACCGAGCACCGCCGTACCCGTCGGTGAATGGAAGAACAAAGTTCGGTAGATTTTGAGTTACGGTGCAGTCCTCAATGAACAAGGATTGAGACGAACCGAAGCCGGTCGGCGCGGCCCACGAGCCATCGCCGTAACCGCCGCCATTCCAGTGTGAGTCGTAGATAAAGAGTGCGGTATTAACTCTCCCAAAAACGAATTGAACGTGATCTATCACGCCGATCACGGTTTCAAATATCGCAACCCCGCGCAGGTCGTTCCACTTACAGTTGTCCCAACGAAACCCAGAACCATCGGTGTTCGAGCCGGAAATAG